>Ga0070698_100000795_pt1 | contig 34332 bp, 30 predicted proteins | sample KBSK1502metaG_FD_65477 | JGI IMG/M metagenome (GOLD analysis project Ga0070698, IMG submission 65477) | Corn, switchgrass and miscanthus rhizosphere microbial communities from Kellogg Biological Station, Michigan, USA - KBS K1-50-2 metaG | ecosystem: Host-associated > Plants > Roots >... | reverse complement strand
AAGTCCGAGCCGGTCTCAAGTCCCGTGTTGTGGAGGGAACGGCGACATACAAGCTTCTGGTGGGTGGGTCGGGCCAACTGGCCGGCAAGGCAGGGCTCGCTTCGGAAGGACGAAAGTCCCGCATAGTGCTGAAGGTCACTGCTCCTCAGTATAGCGGCGAGCAATTAATCTGGGACGGCGAAAAGACTAGTGTAGCGGCTACCTATGCGGACAAGACGTACTCCGACTTCGGGGATTTCTTAAAAGGCCAAGACGCCCCCCTGCGCGAAGGACTGTTAGGAGGGGTGCTAGTCACGGCCTGGCCGCTACTGGATGTTCAAGAACGAAAAGCCAAGCTTACCTATCAGGGGATTAAGAAATTTGAAGGACGCGAGTTCCAGGTTATTCGCTATCGCCCCAAAAAGGGAACCGACTTGGAAATCCTTTTATACTTCGAACCAGAAACCTTCAGGCATGCAATGACGACATATCAGGTATCAATCCACACAGGAATTGGAGCCAACGACGTTGAGAGTGCGCGACAGCAGGAGAGTCGATACCGCATCGAAGAACGATTCAGCGATTTTCAGAACTCGGATGGTTTAACGCTGCCATTCCATTACGAACTAAGGTTTACCAAGGAACTTCAAAACGGATTCACAAAGTTGTTGGAGTGGGATGTAGCTGTCACCCGAGTGTTGAATAATGTTTCTCTCGATCCGCGAAATTTCCAGATCAAGTAGTCTTTGAGCGTGCGGCCGCCGCACGACCGCCTAGCTTACGCTATCCTAGCCCTAGATGAATTCTCATTCCCCAACCTTGGAAGGGTTTCGCGTGATGTTCCGGCGGCCGTCGTTAGGCCTGGCAGAGATTTCATGGCGCTGGAGCCTGGGGTTCGCTGCCGGAATACTGTTGTTTTTCTCGTTTGTGGAGTACCTGGATACTTTGCCGGTCTCGGACGCCGACTTGTTGCTTTTGCGAAGCCACCAGCCTTTTCTGATTTCTCATGCCATCCTTCATATTTTCAGCGGCAGCGGACCACGCCTCGTGGCAGCCGGCCTTGTACTTATATTCGCGATGACACTGGCATGGATAGGAACAGCATCATTTGGACGAGGAGCCACTCTTAAGGGACTGGTCGACCATTTTGGAGAGGACAAAATTCAATCCGCTCGGCCGAATTTCTCCGCCGGGGAAGGAGCGAGGCAGTTTCGCTCGCTTGCGGGTCTTAACTTTTTTCGCGTCGGAGTCACGCTCGCCGCCCTTGTGAGTTGTGTGGGAGGATTGCTGCTCGCGGGCTTTGCATCGTCTACGGCTGATCCCTCACCGGGTAGCGCCACCCTCATTTTTCTGAGCATGATAATGCTGGTGTGGCTGGCTTGGGCAATGCTGAACTGGTTTCTATCGCTGGCGGCAATCTTCGTAGTTGCCGACGGGCGCGACGCATTCGGTGCCGTCGCGTCTGCAGTGGATTTTTGCCGAGCGCGCACTGGATCTGTACTGGCGGCCGGAACATGGTTCGAGGTGGCTCATGTCGTCGTCTTTGTGGTGGCGAGTTCGGTCGTAGCGATTCCTTTAGCTTTTTCCGGAGTCCTGCCTGCGGGAGTGATACTAGGAGGCGTGCTGCTGGTAGCTTTGCTGTATTTCGCGATCGTGGATTTTCTATATGTAGGAAGGCTCGCTGCTTATGTCGCGGTCCTTAGCTTTCCGGAACAAAGTTTGGTGTCCCAGACAGTTCAATCCCCTTTAACCGATAGCGGTTCGCAATCCTCGCTCACTCCTCGATCCGGCAGTGGTATTGATCCGGACGAACTCATCCTCAGCGATATTCAGTAATCCGATGGCCATTCGACAATTACCTTTTCCGCTTTACACTTTGTTTCCGATTTGAGACATTTATCCGTGGAAACCCAATCCATCGTTGTCCTCGACTTTGGCGCGCAATATTCCCAGCTCATCGCACGCCGCATCCGCGAACAAAATGTCTTTTCAGTGGTATTGCCTTGTACTGCCAGCCTTGAGGAAATCCGCAGCTACTCGCCGGTTGGCATCATTCTCTCTGGCGGTCCGTGCTCAGTGTATGACGCCGATGCTCCTCCCGCTGATCCGCGGGTGCTCCAGCTTGGATTGCCGGTGCTCGGTATTTGTTATGGGCTGCAGTTCATGGTGCATGCGTTGGGCGGAAAGGTACGTGCTGCCGAAAAACGTGAGTACGGCCACGCTAGTGTGGAAGTCACAGATCACTCCCGACTTTTTGAGGGACTACCGAAGAAACTTTCTGTCTGGATGTCTCACGGCGACGAAGCAGTAGAACTTCCTGCCGGTTTTCGTTTGATTGCCAGTTCATCGACTGCCGTGGCTGCCATCGAAGCCCCCGAGAGGAAGATGTGGGCAGTGCAGTTTCATCCTGAGGTGCACCACACCCAATCCGGAACCGACATCCTGCGTAACTTTGTCCTGGCCATTTGCGGCGGGAAGCCAACGTGGACTCCCCAACACTTCATCGATGCTACCGTCGCCAACGTGCGGCAGACTGTGGGCGACGGACGCGCCATCTGTGCGCTATCCGGCGGCGTGGATTCAGCGGTTGCCGCGATCCTGGTGGACCGGGCGTTGCGCGACGGCAAAAATCCTTCCCGACTCACTTGCGTTTTCGTCAATAACGGCGTGCTCCGCAAGAACGAGTTCGACAAAGTGCAACAGAACCTGCGTGACAAACTCGGTCTGCATGTCATTGCTGTGGATGCCATTGAACGCTTTCTGAACAAGCTGGCCGGTGTGACCGATCCGGAGAAAAAACGCAAGATCATCGGCAACCAATTCATCGCGGTATTTGATGAGCAAGCTCACGCCATCGAGAAAAAGGAGGGAAAGGTGGAGTGGTTGGTGCAGGGAACTCTCTATCCAGACGTGATTGAATCACGTTCCGTGCGCGGACCATCTCAGACCATCAAGACCCACCATAACGTCGGCGGACTACCCGACAAGATGAAATTGAAACTGATCGAGCCACTCAAAGATCTGTTTAAAGATGAAGTACGCAAAATCGGCCGTGATCTCGGCATGCCCGAAGAAATCCTTCAACGCCAGCCCTTCCCCGGACCCGGATTAGCGGTGCGAATCCTGGGCGAAGTTACCCCGGAGCGGCTAGCCATCCTGCGTGAATGTGACGACATTGTGGTCAACGAAATCAAGCAAGCCGGGCTGTACACGAAAATCTGGCAGTCATTCGCCGTACTTTTGCCGGTGATGTCGGTGGGAGTGATGGGCGATCAGCGTACCTACGCCTACACTTGCGCAATCCGCGCTGTACATTCGGAAGATGGAATGACGGCAGACTGGGTGCCGCTATCCCACGAGGTACTTAAAGCGATTTCCAGCCGGATCGTGAATGAGGTGAAGGGAGTGAACCGGGTAGTCTACGACGTGACCTCAAAGCCGCCGGGAACCATTGAGTGGGAGTAGGCGTTCTGACCTACTGTCATTCCTCCTGACTCCGCGCTCAGAGTTCACATTTCCCGTGAGGCGGCGAATTGAGCTTCGTTCTCCGCCACAGGATCTGGCTCGCTTGTCCGACTTTCGCGTCGCAGTGCCGCGATCAATGCGTCGAGTATAGTTTTTAAATATTGCGCACTCTCACTGAGCACGCGTTTCACACTGTCCCGATGGATGGCAAGTTCGCCAATCTGGCGGGCGACGTGGGTATCGATATCGGCCCGTACCGGCCAGGGCCCCTTCGAATTCCGGTGCGGGTTTGTCGTCTGAGGAGACTCGGGCAAAAGGATAGCTGAGGCTTCTAGTCGTCATCCAGTGGACCACAAGTTCCTGAACATGGGCCGCGCTACAGGCAGGGCGGATTCCGTCTTGCCGGGCTAATTGAGGATCCCACTGTAGGATTTTCAGTTTATCTTCCCAGCGATTCTCCGCCAGCAGGAACCACAGCCCGCCAGCCGATTTTTCGTCCCCGCAAATCGCGCAAAGGTGCTTTCTCATCTGCTGCATGTGTGCCACCTTTCCTCGCTGGCCGCAGTTCAGCAAGCGGTCACGTTTGTGCGGTTGCTGCTCGTAGTTCTATAAGGCAAGAATCTGCAGCCACTTTTCTGATAGCTGCGGGAAGCGGGACAGCGATCATCCCGCTTCCCTTCTCAAACGTCAGGGTGAGTAACAGGGAGCACGGATCGCAAAGCCAATAGTGCTCAGTTCGACGTGGAGACCTTGTTCTCCGTTTTGTTGTCAAGCATCGTGACACGGAAACCGGTAAGAACGGTTTCTCTACGAAGAGCTTTCCCAAATTCAGGCGACGAAACCGATTCGAGCAGGCCGGGTTCGCACATTTGTGGAGCACTGGTAATCCTGAATGAATTTTCTGGCCGGTGCCGTAGAAAGACCTGAAGCATGCACGCTGGGGGCCGAAGGCAAGAGCTAAGATCCTCGATGAACGCACGGAAAAGTGCCGAAATTCCACTCCGAGTATTTGTGCGCCGACAGAAATGTGCCGAACTTTTGACACCGCTGCCGATAGCTCGTCACGGAACTGCGCTGATTTGCGGCTTTAGCGAAGCAAGGTTCGCGGAACCACTACAATTGCTCACCTATCAGTGCAGGAGTAAGATTCGGCTCAGCATGCGGCTACGACACCGTAAGTGACCGCTTGGCCGTCGCTTCCCGACTTCCCTGGGGTTCCCTATGGCAGAGTTTCAGCCAGCGCCCACCACCTCGACCCAAAGCTCGGAGTTCCTCTCCGGGGCACTGGTAGGACGTTTTCGCGTTGGCGAGCGGTTGGGAAAAGGCGGTATGGGCGAGGTTTACCTTGCCCAGGATACGAAGCTCAAGCGACAGGTCGCACTGAAGCGACTCGCGCCCCAATTGCGGGCTGATTCAGGTTATCGTCGCCGTTTTTTGGAAGAAGCCGAACGCGCTTCCCGGTTCAGCGATGCTCATGTGGCTGCGCTTTATGACGTCGTTGAGGAACGGGACGAAATCTTCCTGATCATGGAGTACGTGGAGGGAGAAAACCTCAGACAGCGCCTGCGGAGGTCTCTCTCATTGCAAGAATTCTTCGACATCGCCACCCAGTGCGTGGACGCATTGGCCGCGGCCCACGAACGCGGCATCGTTCACTGCGACATTAAGCCAGAAAATATCATGCTCACCGCCTCGGGTCAGGTGAAAATCCTGGACTTTGGCGTCGCCAAATACCTGCCGCGCTCCGACCAGAGTTCCACAGTGGATCGCTCCGGAACGATGGCGGGTACCCCCGCCTATATGTCTCCAGAAGTCCTTTTGGAAAAAGCGCCGGATGGACGAGCGGATGTGTTCTCGTTGGGCGTGGTTTTTTATGAAGCGTTGACCGGCCATCACCCCTTCCTAGCCAGCAGTTTCGTGGCAACCAGCGATCGAATTCGCACAGAAACGCCCGCTGCTATTAGTATCTTCAATCCCAAGATTCCCCACGGTCTTGAAGCTTTGGTTTTCAAAGCCATGGCTAAAGATCCACGGCAACGCTATGCCAGTGCGCGCGAGTTGCAGGAAGACTTGCAGTTGCTAAAAGCGGGCAAGGCCGTTCCGCGCGCTCAAATGTACTGGTGGGCAAAAAAAATTATCGACATCAAACATGCTTCGATCGTTGCCTTGTTGGTAGCGACATTGATCCTAGTCGGGGGACTCTTCAAGCGGACGGAGATTGACCGCTGGCTGAATGGCCAACAGTCTGCACCGCCTATTCATTTGGCAGTATTGCCTTTCACCGCCACCGGTAATCAGGCAGGCACCAAGGCTTTCTCCGACGGGCTCACGGAGATCCTATCCGTCAAGCTCACACAACTTAGCGGCAGATATCCTCTCGAAATTGTGCCTGCCAGCGAAGTTCGGGCTGAGAGCATTACCACTGTGGAACAGGCTCGCAAAGGTTTTGGGGTAAGTCTGGTTTTGGAGGGTTCGCTGCAAGAATCTGGTGGCCGAGTGCGTGTAACCTACGGCCTGGTAGATACGAAAACCATGCGACAGTTACACGCTGATGCCATTACAGCTGAAAGTGACGACGTGTTTGCGGTGCAAGACAAGGTGGTAGAAAACGTGGTCACCATGCTGGGCTTGCAGTTAGAAGGAAATGAGCATGCGGCATTGGTTTCACACGGGACTCAAGAGCCCGCCGCGTACGACTTCTACTTACGTGGTCGCGGATATCTGCAGGATTTCCATAAGGCAGAAAATGTCAGCAACGCCATTGCGCTCTTCACTCATGCCTTGCAACAAGATCCAAAGTACGCGCTGGCCTACGCGGGCCTGGGAGAAGCCTATTGGGCCAAGTACGACGCCACCTACGAGCCCGAATGGCTGAGCAAGTCAATGACGGCCTGCGAGCGGAGCGTTGCTCTGGATGCCAATCTCGCCAACGGCTACACCTGTTTGGGGACGGTCTACACCAGCAGGGGCAGATACGAAGAGGCGGTGCAGCAATTCCAACGTGCCGCGCAACTCGACTCGACTAGTGAAGATGCTTATCGCGGGCTAGCCTCCGCCTACGAAAAATTGGGCAAGCTTGCGGAGGCGGAGAAGACCTACCAGCTCGCAATTCAGATGCGTCCGCAATATTGGGCAGGATATCAATGGTTGGGTAGCTTCTATGCCCATCACGCCAGATACGCCGACGCCGCCCGCCAGTTCAATCAGGCTATTGCACTCGCCCCAGACGACCCTCACGGATATCGGAATCTCGGAGGGGTCTATATTTTGATGGGAGATTACAAGAAAGCCATCGAATCTTTGCGAAGAGCTGTCGAGCTTTCTCCGGCTTCGGAAGCTTACTCAAATCTAGGAATCGCCTTCCTCGATCTTCGCCGTTTTGAGGAAGCGGTTTCCGCTTTTGAACACGCCTGCACCTCTGACAGTCACGACTACATTGCCTGCGGCAACCTGGCGAGGGCTTATTACTGGGCCCCGGGAAGACGCGATCAGGCGCGATCGGTTTATGAGCGCGCCCTTCGCATGGGTGAAGAGGCTGTGAAGATTAATCCCAGGGACGGCGATCCCCATATCTTGATGGCGAGTTATTACGCAATGCTGAACGATCGCGTTCAAGCCTTGCAGCAGCTGAAACAAGCGCTCGTCCTCAGTCCTGAAAATCCGGAATATCTTTTCACGGGAGCCATTGTTCATAATCAACTTGGAGATAAGGATATGGCCTTAGCCTGGCTTGAAAAGGCGGCCGCGCAGGGCTATTCACTGGGTGAAATGCGCGCCGCTCCAGAATTCGATAATCTTCATGATCGGCCTAAATTTCAGCAACTACTTCGTTCCAGATGACGTATGATGTCGGCGTTTGCCGGCAAGGAGGATTTATGGCGGAAGCTGCGAAGCTGTATGAGATGCCTGGAGAGATCGGAGATCGAAAGGTCTACGTGGTCAGAGAGGGAGAAGAGCCTCACGACCATCCTGGAATCGATATTTCGATTTCAAAACAGGATTCAGTGCATTGGATTTCTTATGGTAAGAAATTCAGAGTCACTAAGCTCGTGCCCATCGACGAGAAAAAGGATTCCGCGCCGGACCATCCGTTCTATCGCGAGTTTCCAGGCGAGAACCCTGAACATACCTACCAGATTAATTCTGGACCGGCACGCCCCGAGGCGCAGGACCACACTTACGAGGCACATTTCCATTTTGAAGATGGCAGCGAAGCCGATCCTCACATTCGTGTGGGCCCTTAGATTCCGCCCTTGAGTAGCGAAAGCAACAACGAACTCCAGAGACTCCAGCTGCTCGTCCGCGAACTAACGACGCGGGTGTACCGCCTCGAGCGTGCCGCCGGTATCGAATCGGCCTCAGTCGCGGCGGAGCCGGAAGCTCCGCCGTCTCCGCCCCCACCAACAGTGCTGCCTGCACGGTTGACCCCCAGCGCGGTTCAACAAACCCAACCGGGGCGTGGATCGCCATTTGCCCCAACGCAGGATACAAATCTCGAATCCCGCATTGGTTCGCATTGGCTCAATCGCATTGGCATTGCGGCGGTGCTGATTGGGGTCTCCTATTTCCTGAAATTCGCGTTTGATAACAACTGGATTGGTCCCGCCGGTCGAGTCACCATAGGCCTATCAGCGGGCATCGCGGTCGTAGTGTGGAGCGAACGCTTTCGTTCCCGTGGTTACACCATATTTTCTTACTCGTTGAAAGGTGTAGGCATCGGCGTTCTTTACTTATCACTCTGGGCGGCATTCCACGTTTACAGTTTGATTCCCAGTGGAGTGGCCTTCCTCGCCATGCTGATCGTTACTGCCGCAACCGCTACGCTGGCCATTACTCAGAATGCCCAAATCCTGGCTGTCTTCGCTCTTACCGGTGGCTTTGCCACTCCCGCGCTCCTTTCTACAGGCCAGAACAAAGAGCTGCAGCTTTTTTCATATGTTGTCCTGCTCGACCTGGCTACCTTGGCGCTGCTGGCAATCGAGCCCTGGCGGCGACTCTTGTGGTTGACTTACCTGGGCACACTGCTGCTTTATGTCGGCTGGTATTCGACATTTTACGATCGCACCCAGCTTCGCCTTACTTTAGGATTTGCCACGCTTTTCTTCGCGATTTTCGCCATCGCGCCGATTATTGCCCGACAGCCAGAAGACGCTACCCCGGTTGCCGGCGGGACGCCGGCGCTACGCGGAACTTCTTTCTCTGGCAAGTTGACCTTCCTGCTGGTGTTCATCAATGCGGGCGTGTACTTTCTCCAGTTGTACGCTATGTATGAGGCCGTCAATCGGAACGCAGTGGCCTGGTTCGCGCTGGCCCTGGCTGCGGTTTGCATTTTCCTCGGCCGGCAGATGCGTCTCCGTTATCCGGATCCGGCCGCAGCAAAAACTCTGCAACTATTGCATCTGGCATTGGCCATCGGGTTCATCACCGTCGCAATTCCCATCCGCTTGGACGCCCACTGGATCACGATTGGCTGGCTGGTGGAAGCTGTCGTCTTGTTTTGGGTGGGGGATCGTATTCACTCCGATTTTCTCAGCGCCTTCGCCATTGGAGCGGTAGTGTTGGCAGTCGCACGGCTGCTGTTTATCGACAATTTTTATTCCACCACGCTCATTTTCAATGCCCGAATGGCGACTCACGCAGTTGCCATCGCTGCGCTCGCAATCATGGCTTGGCAGGGTTTCAAGCGCGGTGACGAGATAGGCGCGAAAGCGGCGGCAATTGCTGTGGTCGCCTTGAATTTGCTGGCATTGATCGCATTCAGCCGCGAGGTGTCCGATTACTATTCCCGACAAATGGCTGATGTGCGGCCGCTGCTGGGTCAATGGAATCCATCCCAGTGGTCAAGATTTCACCGGGTTGAGATCGTCCGCGATTTCACCTACTCTGCTGTATGGATGGCTTACGGCGCGATCTTAATGGTGGTAGGTTTCTGGCGGCGCTCCGCCTTCGTGCGCTGGTTGGCTCTATTTCTGATTGCTGTCACAACCGTCAAGGTATTCATTTACGATACTTCGCAGCTTGATCGTCAATATCGCATTCTGAGTTTCATCGTGCTTGGTATTCTGCTGTTGGCAATTTCCTTCGTTTACCAGCGGGATTGGCTGAGGCTGAGTGGCGGCAAGACCAGAGGAGAGTCGGCCGTCGTATGAAGGCTCTTTCTGCGATTCTCCTGATAGGTTTCGTACTGGCTGCACCGCAGGAATCCCAACCTTCGCTTTCTTATTTCACCAGCCGCCGCGCGGTCACGCCCGGCGCCGCCGGCCGGCAGAACTACATCGTGATCGACGAAGACATTTGGAATCACGCCCGCAAGGATCTTGCCGATATCCGTCTTTACGATCCACATGGAACGCAAGCCCCCTATTCCTTGATCGAGCAGCGTGGAGGAATTTTCAGCGAAGAGCAACCGGCAAAGATCCTCAATCTGGGTGCGATCAAAGGCCATACTGAATTCGACGTCGCCGCCGGGGAGATTGCTGAGTACGACCACAGCCGGCTCCAACTCAATGCCAAGGATTTTGTGACCACCGCCTCAGTTGAAGGCACGAACGCCGCAGGCCAAGGCCGGGGAACCAAGTTGGGTTCATTCACTTTGTACGACTTCTCGCGCGAAAATCTCGGCTCTAATTCTGTGCTGAAACTTCCTCCCTCGAGCTTCCCATATTTGCACGTGCGGCTCTCCTCCGGCATTCGCCCCGAGCAAGTGAAAGGAGCAACCATCTACAACGTGCAGGAAAAGCAATCAGCCTGGACGGACGTTGGCTTATGCCACCCCGGTGAGCAGAAAGAGCACAGCACAATTCTTATCTGTGACATCCCATCCCGAGTTCCGCTGGAGCGCATATTGTTCCGAGTGGCGCCGCGTCAGACCAATTTTCGACGCAATGTAAGTGTTACGGATGAGCACGGCGGGCAAGTTGCCAGCGGTGGCATCACCCGCATACGGATGAACCGAGGCGGAACGATGGTAACCTCCGAGGAGCTGGCGGTGAAGGTAATCCCCGGGCAGGATTCAGATCGTCTCACCGTGACGGTCGATAACGGCGACGACCCTGCTTTGACCTTTGATTCAGTGCAGCCGCAATCGATCGAGCGCCGGCTTTACTTCGAGCCTCAGAGCGAAACTGCCCTTAACCTCTACTATGGAGATCAGAAATTAGCCGCACCCGTTTACGACTACGCAAAGTTCTTCAAGGCTGATCCCGCCGCTGTGAAGGCCAGGCTGGGGACGGGTACGCATAACGCGGCCTACCACGGGCGGCCCGACGATCGCCCTTGGTCCGAGCGTCACCGCAGCCTTTTGTGGACGGCCATGCTACTGGCAGTGGCAGTGCTAGCCGGCCTTGCAATCCGCGGTTTGAAGACCGCGTCTCCCTGAGTCCCAAGCCAGCCTGGTGATAAGTCCCACAGTTCCAACACGGGATTACCCAGTTACCAAAGGACGTAACTGTCTTCGGCTTCAGTTACTTGCCCCGTTTCCCGATATGGTTTGAACTATCCCTCGAGCACCTTCAGACTCCAGCTCTTCTGTCTACGGTCGAGCGATCGTCCGGTAGCGGAGCCTGGGCACGACACGCCGGTTTGGGGGGAAAAGGTGCAATTTCAAATCAAAGGAGTCACATGATGCGAAAGTTCATCGGCGTTGCCTTGTTTGTTAGCCTGGTTTCTTTAATGGGATTCACGCAAGAAACGCCTAAACCAGAAGTGTTCGGCGGTTATCAATACACCCGTTTCGACGGTGGCACCAATGCTAGCGGCTTTAACGGCCAAGCCACCATGTACATCAACAAGTGGCTGGGTGTGAGCGGCGATTTCGGCGGGGCATTTCCATCCGGTGGAAAGTTCCTTACCTATACCGGTGGGCCGGTCGTCTCCACACACAAAGGTCAGTTTTCGCCCTTTGCCCATTTCCTCATCGGAGGCGCCCATGCTTCGGCTACGGATCCTCTTAGCGGGACTACTGTCGGTGCCAACGGTCTGGCGATGATGCCCGGTGGCGGCGTCGATATGGGAAGCAAGCAATTGGCGTTCAGATTGGTCCAGTTCGATTGGCTGATCAGCCGTTTCTCCGGTGTGACCGACAAGAACAATGCTCGGATTTCGAGCGGACTCCTGTTCCGGTTCTAACTGAGCACGCTTTCACTACGGAAGCTCTAAGGGCGACCTTTCGGTCGCCCTATTCTTTTCCGCTTATCTGCAGTTCCGCGAGACTAACGGAGTGATTCCTCTACCTCGGAGAGCCAACTGGGCCGCTTGAGCACTTCTCGTGGCTTGGGACCGTCCGCAGCTCCCACGATACCGTCACGCTCCATCAGATCGATCAGATGCGCAGCCCGTCCGTAGCCAATGCGCAAACGGCGTTGCAGCAGGGAAGTGGAAGCCTTGCCAAACTCCACCACCAACCGCACTGCATCCTGGTAAAGCGGATCGTGATCTTCCCCGTCTTCCTCACTCCCGGCTCCTGCTTCGCCAGCTTCACGCTCTTCCTTAGGCGCTTGCAGGAACTTCTCTTCGTATTCCGCCGTGCCCTGCGAACGCCAGAACTCGACGACCGCCGCGATCTCCTTTTCTGTCACAAAGGGCGCGTGCAGGCGATGCACACGGGCTGAGCCCGAAGGCAGATAGAGCATGTCGCCGCGCCCCAGCAAGGCTTCCGCCCCGTTGGCGTCGAGAATGGTGCGCGAGTCCACCTTGGTAGCAACCCGGAATGACATGCGTGCCGGGAAATTGGCTTTGATGAGTCCGGTAATTACGTCCACGGAAGGCCGCTGAGTAGCCAGCACCAGATGGATCCCAACGGCGCGCGCCATCTGTGCCAGCCGGGTTACAGATTCTTCCACGTTGCCGGAGTCCAGCATCATGAGATCCGCCAACTCGTCGATGATGATGACGATGAAGGGGAGCGGACGGTCTTCCGAATCCTCACCAAACAGGCTGCGAGTACCTTCGTCGTCGAACAATTTGTTGTATTGATCGATGTTGCGCACGCCCTTTTCAGCTAACAGTTTGAGCCGACGTTCCATTTCCCGCACCGCATTGCGCAACGCAACCGCCGCCAGTTTGGGCTCGGTGATGATGGGCGTGTACAGGTGAGGCACACCTTCATAAACTCCCAATTCCAGGCGCTTGGGATCGACCAACACTAAGCGCACCTGGTCGGGCGTCGCTTTGTACAGGACGGACATGATCATCGCGTTGATGGCAACGCTCTTGCCCGTTCCGGTCGAGCCCGCGATCAGCAGGTGCGGCATCCCATTGAGGTCAGCTGTAACGATGCGGCCATTGATGTCCTTGCCCAATGCCAAGGTCAGCTTGGAACGTGAGCCTAGGAATTCGGCGGACTCAATATTCTCCCGCAGCCAGATAATTTCACGTTCGCGGTTTGGCACCTGTATGCCAACCGTGGACTTGCCCGCCATGCGTTCGATCAGGATGCTCTCGGCTTTCAATGCCAGGCAAAGGTCGTCCGTCAGATTGGTGATGCGGCTGTATTTGATTCCCGCCTCGGGTTTGAACTCGAAAGTTGTGACCACCGGGCCGGGATTGATTTGTGTGATCTGGCCGTGGACGTCGAATTCTGCGTACTTTTCGGTAAGCACCTGCGCCAGCAGCTTTAGCTCGTCAGCATCAATCGCCCGTTGCTCGTCTGGACGGTGCAGCAAGCTGCTGGGCGGCAGTTTGAACCCGCCGGCAGCGATGCGCGGAAGCGTGGTTTTTGGCTTGTGACCGTTGTCAGCTCGTTCTGTGACTTCTGGTGAAGGTGCTTCAGGCTCCGGTTGCTCCTGCACTTCTCCATGGTCAGGCGCAGTCATACGGTCGATCCCCGTCCTGACCGGCTCAACGTGGCGCGTCACAGGGACGTGAGTGGGTTCGTCCCTATCTCGGTCGGAAACCAGTCGCGTATTCACCACTGGCCGGCCAGCCCGACGCTTCTCCAGATCCAATTGCATTTTTTGCTTGGCGCGCGCTTCCTTCCAGTCTTTCCATCTTTGCCAAAGTGCAACCGCAAAAGCAAAACGGGTTGGCGCCCAAAGCTGTAATGCGGCGAAAGAAAACGCGGTCGAAAGATAGAGCGCTACTGCCAGGACGGTGGCACAAACGATATACGCGCCAGCCAGATTGAAGTAATGGATGAGAACGTCTCCGACAATCCGGCCCAGCAAGCCTTCAATGGGAATGACCTGCAACCAGCGTATCTGTCCCGGCAAAAGCGCAAGCAGCGCCGGCAGGAAAACCGCCAGCCAGATTGCGCCCAAAGACTTGGCTATTGGCGAAACAATTTTTCGAGAGCGGAACCAGCGTATACCCAGCCCGGTGGCAAAAACGGGAATGAGAAATGCTCCGATTCCGAAAAATTGAAGCATCAAATCGGAAACTAAGGCTCCCACTACCCCGATCCAATTCCGCGCTGCTCGCGAATCGGTCAAAATTGAAGCACTGTTCAGCGACGGATCAAGCGGAGAATACGAAGCCAGTGCTAGGAAGAGAAGGAGGGCGGAGACACACAACAAGAACCCGATCAGCTCATTGAGCCGGCGGTTGTTGGTGGGCACAAAAATCTTGGATAAATACTTCATTTGGCGTATTGCGCCGCGCAGAAAGACACCCCAACCTGCGCTGCCGAACCACGCCAGAGCCAGACGATTATGTCAAAAAATGGGGCGTGTCCACAATGATGAGTTGGATGCCGTCAGCATATGACCGTTGGCTATGGGAAGTCTGTCAACCGAGCCTCGACGCAAAGAACAACACCAAAGCCCCCACAATAATCCGATAAACCGCAAATGGCGCGAACCCATGCTTGCGCACCCAGGCCATAAACCATGCTACCGACATGTAGGCCACCAGAAATGAAACCACGAATCCAATCGCCAGCAGAGCCCACCCATGCGCATCAATGTTGCCGGTTCCAATCGGATTGGCCGCGGAATGGCGTAGCGATTTCAATAAATCGTATCCAGTGGCGGCCACCATGGTGGGAATAGACAGGAAAAACGAGAACTCCAGCGCTGAAGCCCGAGACATGCCCGCCAATTGCCCAGCCGCAATCGTGGCCATCGAACGTGAGGTCCCGGGAAACACCGCGGATAAAATTTGACAGGCGCCGATCCAGAGGGCCTGGCCCAGACTCATCTCCTCCATATTCCAGGTGTGAATGCGACTTTTTGGCGCAGCGGGGCCAGCCGCCTCCGAGGGCGCATTGATTGCGTCCACAATCCACATCACGATGCCGCCTATCAGCAACGCAGCACCCATGATGTGAAGGTTTTCCAGGTGCTTTCCGATAACTTTTGTCAGCAGGAAGGCAGGGATTGCGGTGGTTACAAACGCGATCAGTGTCAGACTTAAAGGGTGGGTCAAAATGTTGCGGTCGCCACGCTGGCCACGGGGAAAAGTCGAGAGAAATTTGGCAATGCGCTGACAAAAGTAAACCGGCAAACATAAGATCGCGCCAAGCTGGATCACGATGGTGTACATCTTCCAGTAACCGTCAGACAAACTTATGTGGAAGAGCGCTTCGGCGATCCTCAAATGTGCGGTAGAACTGACGGGCAGAAATTCCGTAAGCCCTTCAATAATTCCCAACACTACCGAAAGCAGGTAGTCGTTCAAGTTTCCTCCGTACTAAGTGGCTGAGAAAGTATCGCAGAAACTTTCAAGCCGGCGGCTGGCACTGTTGGTGCAGGCCGAACAGGGAGGGGAGGAGTGCCTTATTCCGTGGTGTTCCCGTAGGTCGGAATATTCTGTTGGATCAGGTAGAGGAGCCGTTGCGCTCGCGCTCCCCAGTCGGTCTGCGGAGATTGCGCGACCACTTTTTGTGCGGTCGCAATCGCTTTACTCTTGGATTCCTCGGATTTCTTGGACTCATTTTCAGTTTTGTAAATTTCGATTAGTGCCGACCAGCGCCACGCCGCGTCGTATAGCGCCTCTGCTTCGGCTGGTGACTGGGGATGCTCGCTAGCATACTTCTCATAGATCTCGGCTTCCTTGGTGGGGCACTTGGAACTCCCTTGCCAATCACCGCAAAGCTTGTTGTCGATCAAATGGAATGCCGCAAGATCGGCCCACTTCGTGCCCGGAAATTTCTTGATGACTTCTTTCATGAACTTTTCGTCCATGCCTTCGCGCAAGAAAGGCTCTCGCTCTTTTGCTGAAGGACGCGCGGAAACGTCGGACTTCTCGATTTGCCATCGGATATCGGCGGAGCGATAAAGTGCTTCCCCAGCCAGCGGTGATTTAGGAAAATACTCGCTCACGCGATAGTAAAGACGCATGGCATCCTGCGCCGCTCCCTGGCGTCCCCTTCTCCGGCTGGCTTGATCCTCCGAGTCCACCCCTTCCCCGTAGAGAATCTTGTCACCATCGGGTGTGGAGGTTCGCACTACTCCTTTGTCGAGCATCCATCCTGTGACTGTCCGCTCTTCCGTCACATTGGCGGTTACGTGCAGCCATTCGCGGCTAGTCTCAAGAATAACGACTTCCCGTCCGCGTTCGACATCGCTGAGCTTGGCGGAGGTCGGGTCCGGCGAAATATAGAGCTGAGCCCCTCGCATCATGGCCCCGCGCTGGTATTCGGCAGCTTTCGCTACTGACAACCCGAAGACTAGCAGCGGCAATCCTGCCAGGCAGAGAATACGCGTTGTGAAATGTCTCATGGTCGTTGAGCTATGCGGTTTAGGAATGCGGGCGGAACCAGAAAATTCTACACTGTAGAAGCAGATTGAGTAATGTCGGCCAGCATTTGCGGCTCGATGTTTCCTCCGCTGATAATTGCCACGTTCACCTTGGTTCGCGGCAATTCAGTTCGATGAAACAGAAAAGCGGCTACTGACACCGCTCCGCTGGGTTCCGCCAATGTTTTAGGATTCACCGCCAGCCGCCGCATGGCTTCTCGAATTTCGTCTTCTGCAACACTCACAATGTCGTCCACATAGCGAAGCATGTGCTCAAAGTTAATGGGACCGATACTTTGAGTGCGTAGTCCATCCGCCACGGTTCGAGTGACTTCGTCGGCGGTGAGATGAATGATCTTTCCAGCTCGCAGGCTGGCCTGTGCGTCGGCTGCCAGCGCCGGTTCCGCCCCGATTATCTTTACCGCAGGCTTGCTCAACTTTATGGCAGTAGCCACGCCGCTGATCATGCCTCCGCCTCCGACAGGGATAAGTATGGTTTCGACCTCGGGCAGGTCCTCGAGAATTTCTAGACCCATCGTGCCTTGGCCCGCGATGATCTTCTCGTCGTTATACGGAGGCACGATCACGTACCCGTGCTGCGCCGCCAGTTCTTCCGCTTTCGCTTGCCGCTCGGAACTTGCCGGCCCAACCAAAACGATTTCCGCTCCCAATGACGCAGTCGCTTCGCGTTTTATTTTCGGAGCGTTGTCGGGCATAACAATCACCGCTTTCACTCCCAGCGCACGCGCAGCATAGGCAACCCCCTGCGCATGATTCCCGCTGGAATACGAGATCACTCCACGGTGCCGCTCCTCATCGCTCAGCGAAGCGATCTTGTTGTAGGCGCCACGCAATTTAAAGGCACCGATAGGCTGGAGGTTTTCAGGCTTGAGATAAAGTTGCCGGTCGTCTCCCTGCTGCGGTAGTTGAAACTGCACAAGGCTGGTTCGCGTAGCAACTCCCTGGAGGCGAGATTGCGCTTCGCGAATATCTTTCAAAGTTACGATGGGATTGCCTCCGCCTGGAATCGTAAAAACCGCGCGTTTAGATTTCCAATATCACCGGCATGATCAGCGGCCGCTTCTGGGTCTGCTTTGAGATGTACCTCTTCAAATCCGCCCGGATTTTTTCTTTGATTACTCCGTAGTCCGCTTTTTCCTCGTCGCTTGATTGCTCGAGAGTTTGCATCACGATCTGCCGCGCGCCATCCATGAAACCGTCCTCACCAGGAGCAAAGCCGCGGGAAACCATTTCCGGCGAAGTTTCCACCCGGCCCGTGAGCTTGTTGATGGCGATGATCGGCAGCACAATTCCATCTTCGCTCAGATGACGGCGGTCCTTGATAATCAAATCTTCCACCACGTCCGTGCGCGATCCGGAATCAATGCATACTCGGCCCACATTCACGCGGCCAGCCTTGCGCGCACCCAGTTCGTCCAACTCAAGTACGTCCCCACTCTCCAGCAGGATTACTTTCCCCACCGAGCCGTGCATCGCGCCGGCCAGTTCCGCATGCAGCTTTAGTTGACGGTATTCGCCGTGGATGGGAATGAAGTACTTCGGCTTCACCAAATTGATAATGAGCTTCAATTCTTCCTGGCTAGCATGCCCGCTGACGTGCACCGGCGGCGACGATCCATCTTCGTAGATAACGTGCGCCTCGCGCCGGAAAAGGTGATCGATCATCCGGTAAATCGCCTTCTCATTCCCCGGGATGATTCTCGAGGACAGCATGACCGTGTCGCCTTTTTCGATCTTGGCGTGCTTATGATTGTCCACCGCCGACCGCGACAGAGCTGACATGGGCTCGCCTTGCGTCCCGCTGATCATCACGCACATTTTTTCTGGAGGATAATTTTTCATCTCTCCAGGATGAATCAGCAAGCCCTCGGGAATCTCGATGTAGCCGAGGTCTTCTGCGATCTCTGCCGAGCTGTTCATCGACCGTCCGATGAACGCGACTTTGCGGCCATGGTCCGCCGCCAGCTCAATTGCCAGTTTGATGCGATGGATGGAAGACGAAAAACACGAAATGAAAAGACGGCGTCGCGTGCGCGCGAATACTTCATCAAATTTTCGTCGCACCGCTCGCTCACTCGGGGTATAGCCCTTGCGTTCGACGTTGGTGGAGTCCTGAAACAACGCCAGCACTCCTTCTTTCCCATATTCGGCGAAAGCGTGCAGGTCAAACAACTTGTTGTCAGTGGGTGTCGGATCGACCTTGAAATCGCCAGTATGAAGAACCACTCCCAGCGGCGTGTGCACGGCCAAAGAAACACAATCCACCAGACTGTGCGTCACCTGGATGGGATGAACCGTAAAAGGCCCGATCTTGAAACGTTCTCCCGGACGGATTTCGCGCAGATCAGCGGCATCGAGCAAGCCATGCTCTTCTAATTTGTCTTCGACATAAGCCAGAGTAAACTCGGTGCCCCACACTGGCACGTTGAGCTCGGAAAGTATCCATGGCAATGCGCCTATGTGATCTTCGTGCCCGTGAGTGAGAACGATGGCGCGCACCCGCTGCCGGTTTTCAATCAGGTAAGAAATATCGGGAACTACGATATCCACACCCAACAGTTCGGCTTCGGGGAACATCAAACCAGCGTCGATGACGATAATGTCGTCGCCCCAACGCACGGCCATGCAGTTCATTCCGAACTCGCCTAGCCCGCCTAGGGGCACGACATGCAGTTTTCCAGTTGGCATCGGGAATAGATGATGCTAGCACAGAAGGCTGAATGGCACCGCGCGTGACATCGAGAACTAAGAACTGCGAACGCTGGAACTGAGAACTGTCTTTTCTGTTCCTCTTGGGTTAAGTTCTAATCAGATGATTGAGCATATTCGAAAATCCTGGCTAAGACGCCGCATCGAGGACGGCCTCCAACGTGGCTTTCAGCATGCCTATGAAACCGTAAAAGTCGATCCCTCCAAATTCCTTCTGCAATTGCGGGTTGCTTACGGATTGCCAGTCAGCAGCTTTCAAGGTGTTTATTCGGTAGAAGTCAGCCAGCTGGACGAGATTGCCCGCCGGGTCATTCGCAGCGGCATGAAGGTCGCTGCTGCGGAGGGCGCAGGTCTGGGGTTAGGTGGACTCATCACCATCCTTCCTGATCTCAGTATTCTCGCCGGCATCACGCTGCGCACGGTTCAGAAACTCAGTCTGCTTTACGGTTTCGAATACAACACCGACGAGGAGACGGCGGAACTATGGATTGCCGCCGCCAGCGCCGCCGGTGTGGATATCAGTCGTGAGTTGCTGGAAAAAGGGGTGGTCAAGCGCTTCGTGCCCCGAGTGATCCAACGCATCGCCGTGCAAGCGAGCGGAGAAGTTGTCGAGAAGTGGTCAGGACGTCTGATTCCGATCGCCAGCTCCTTGATCGGTGCAGGATTGAATTACTTCTTCGTGCGCGCCTGGGGCGAACGCGCGCGAACTCACTTCCGTGAAAGACATCTGCTGGTTCGTCAAAAGCTCGCTTCGGAAAGAACGCCGCTCTCCATCGTTTCACCGTGATTTCGTCTTGTGCTTGTCATCCAGATTGCTTCTCCTGATAGATTGTCATCGTGAATTTTCAATGTTCCGCCATTCTTTTCGACCTCGACGGTGTGCTCGTCGACTCCACCAGGTCAGTAGCTCGGCAATGGCGCCTGTGGGCGGAAGAGAACAACATCGATCCGGAAAAAGTTCTGGCGATTGCGCATGGCCGCCGGACTATCGAAGTAGTCCAGATTCTCGCACCGCATCTCGATGCCAAAGCCGAGGAAAGCAGAATCGAGAAACGGGAGGCAGATGACATCGACGGCGTCGCTGTGATGCCTGGCGCAGCGGAGCTATTGAAATCGATTCCGGACGGTCGCTGGTGCGTGGTCACTTCCGGCACTCGCTACTTAGCGACCTCCCGATTGCGGTTCGCACAGCTGCCCATCCCCCGCGTACTGGTTGCGGCAGACGATGTGCAGAAGGGCAAACCCGATCCTGAGCCTTACCTCAAAGGAGCCGAACTCTTGGAGGTTAAACCTGCAGAGTGCCTGGTCATCGAAGACGCTCCAGCCGGCATTCGATCCGCGCGCGCCGGCGGAATGAAAGCTATCGCCCTGACCAGCACCTATCCGCAGTCAGAATTACGAGAAGCGGATGCGATCTTGCAGAATCTTGGAAAGATACAGGTCCGTGGAGTAGATGGTGAGAGAAGACTACAGGTGGACATTCTCTGACGAAACGGATTACCGCAAGCTATAGTTGACGGTTAGAACGGTTTCGACTTCTACCGGAGTGCCGTTGCAAGTGGCTGGGTCGTAACGCCACTGCTGAACTCCATCAATGCTGGCTGCGTTGAGTCCTGGGGTCACACCAGAGACGATTCGAAAGTCCCGCGGTTTACCGTCCACCCCGATCCACGTATATACGGCAACTGTCCCTTCCACATGGGATCGTCTTTCTTCCTCTGGGTATTGCGGCGACACTTTGTGGACCAGACGAAATGGACTGGGATTCATGCAACCGGGCCGCGAAAGCGATCCTGCGGGAGGCACAAAAGCAGCGGACGGAAATTGCTCTGTTGTTTTAAGCTCTGTAACTTGAACCTCGGCCAGCGGCTTCCCACCTTGAACATAGCTCAGAAAACGCGGAAACAACTTTGGCCCAACCGGCATCATGTCTTTGTCAAGAAATGCCCCCTCGCGAACCAGTGTACCTGTAGACGCGTCTACGCAGACCTCTCTAGTGTGCTTGTCTTGGTCGGCAATTTCAGCGCATTTTACTTTGGTACCGTTCACTTTGCGGTCCTTAACTCTCTTGATTGTCTCGTCGGATCGCGGTGTTAGTGACATCATAGAAACAGAGTTTCCGGCGGTACCATAACCCAAGGCCGTGCGTAACTGGTTAATCCGCAGTGGCATGAAATCGACGTTCCGCTTGAGAAAAACAACACCTTTGCCCCCCAATTGAATTTCGGTGTAGCCGGGAGAATTAATCTCTTCCCACCACTGGTCGGGACCATTCCACAGAAGTAAGTAAGTACCCTCGAGAGGTTTTCCCTGGTTGTCGATTCGAACGTTGCCCTTCATTTCAAAATATGGCAGCGCAAAGATGTTCATCTTTTCCGCGGCCTTCCCAATCAAGTCTTTTCCCTCCTGACTTTGGTTATTTGAAGCGATCCCAAAGACCGAGCAGACCAAGAGGAAGACAACTGCTGAGAGGTGAAGTTTCATGATGATCAATATTGACCTGGGCTGACAACATGCGAGGCCAGATTGTTATTCTCGACTCAACCGCGCGACGAAATCTATCGGAGCCATTCTTCTAACTCGACGCCTTGATCCGTTTTCTGGTCGCGATATTTCACAATGACCGGCGTATATAAAGACAATTTCCACTCGGCGGCTTGTCCCTTGGTTACCGCCCGCGATCCGGGGACGACGACGGCATTCTCCGGCACTTCAAGCGGCTTCTCCGCAGTGGCGCGATACACTTGCCCGCGCACGATGTCATACAGTGGCGTCGAACCGGTCAGGATGGTTCCCGCGCCCAGCACCGCCCGCGCCCGCACCACAGTGCCCTCATAGACGCCGCAGTTTCCACCCACCATCACATCGTCTTCGATCACTACCGGTGTGGCGTTGACGGGTTCCAGCACGCCGCCGATCTGTGCTGCAGCGCTCACGTGCACTCGTTTGCCGATCTGCGCGCACGAACCGACCAGAGCATGGGAATCCACCATGGTGCCTTCGTCCACATAAGCGCCCACATTGATGAACATGGGCGGCATACAGATCACCGTGGGTGCGACATAGGCCCCCAGGCGTACCGACGATCCGCCGGGAACAATGCGCACGCGATCTCGAACCGTGAACCGTCGAGCTGGATAGGTGTCTTTATCGACAAAGGAAAGGCTGGCATCTAGACGCGATTCACTCAGTTCCCCCAACCGAAACCCCAACAGGATTCCCAACTTTACCCATGTATTGACCACCCACGTTCCATCGATCTTTTGTGCAGCGCGAATCTTGCCATTGGTGAGTGCATCACGAAAATCCATAAACGTCTGCCGCGCATCACGATCGAGTTGCTTTTCGTCCTGAGAGGCAAGGCGCTCGATAGCAGATTGCAAGGATTCCATGAGAAGGGAAGTATAAATGCAAGTACGATTTACGACTTACGATTGACGATTGAAAAACCTATGCGAGTTCGCAGTGCAGGTGGTTTCAATCGTCAACCGTAAGTCGTCAATCGTAAATGCGTTCACACACACTTGCATTCACTGCGGATCAGTACGCTCGCCATGTTGTGCGATGCTTCCCGCGTTTCGGCAAGCGTGGCGTAAGGCCCATGCCAGCGCGAATGATTGGGGTCGTGACCTGCTGGGCGCCCCTTGCCATGGTTGCACTGGCCGCAGGTGGAGCGGTGAAGGACGATTTTGTGTGGTCCGGCAAGCCAGTTCTCGTAAATATAGAATTCGGCCGCTTCCGCCGGCGGCGCTGCCGGCCTGGTGATGAGTCCAGCTTCGGTTGCGATCTTTTGCAGCCGGGAACGGGTGTCGCGCCGCATCGGCAGCAGCGGCAGACGGTAAACTTCTTCAATTTTCCCCATCATCGCCAGCACTGCTTTTACCGGCAGGGGATTGGATTCCATGAAGTTCGCTTGCATCAAGGGCAAATACTTGCGCTGGATGCGCCGGGCCGTATCCCAATCGTTGTTCAATGCAGCCCGCGTCATCTCGGACATTTCACGAGGAATTTCATTCGAGGCCACTGAGATAATCCCCACGCCGCCCAGCGCGATTACCGGCAAGGTGACAGCGTCATCGCCGGAGAACACTAAGAAGTTTTCCGGCACCGCGTTGCATACTTCCGCGATCTGACTAATGTTGCCGCTGGCTTCTTTCACGCCGGCAATGTTCGGCACCTCGGCCAGTCGCGCCAGCGTTGCCGGTTCGATGTTCGCGCCGGTGCGTCCGGGAACGTTGTACAGGATGATTGGCTTGTCCACGGCTTCAGCGATGGTGCGAAAGTGCCGATATTGCCCTTCCTGAGTCGGCTTGTTGTAGTACGGCGATGCCGTCAGGATTGCGTTTACGCCCGGTCGCCCGGCGACCTCTTTGCCTTTTTCCACGGCGTCTTGAGTTGAATTAGAAGTCGCGCCGGCTACGATGGGTACGCGGCCGGCTACTACTTCGATGGTACTGTCGATCACATGCAGCCACTCGTCGTGCGAAAGCGTCGGAGTCTCGCCCGTGGTGCCGCAGGGAACCAGGAAATCGATACCGGATTCCACCTGCCACGCAATCAGCGTACGCAAAGCTGTCTCATCAATTGATCCGTCTTGCCGAAACGGAGTTACTAAAGCGGTGCCACAACCCCGGAGTTGCATAAAATAAAGATAGCGCGAATGACCCTGTACAGAAAGTAGCGCCGGCATCCCGCCGGCAACGTCAATGCCTTATCATCTTTCAGCTCTTTGTCGGGACTGATTACATTTCTCGCCAAACTTCCCTAAAATCAAAAAACCCCTTCTTACCAGCCAGCCACTCCGCAGCTCGCACCGCACCTTCAGCAAAACTGCGGCGCGACTTGGCGTCATGACAGAGATAAATAGTGTCGTTCGTGGAATCCAGGACCACTTCGTGCATTCCCACAACGTCGCCTTCACGGAAGGAGATGATTTCCAATTCCATTCCGCCCGCGTCTTTGATGATTTCTTGCAATGCTAACGCGGTACCGGAGGGAGCATCTTTTTTCTGCGCATGATGGCGCTCGAAGATCTGTCCAAAGTATTCATGACGCAGCGCGGCGGCGGCACTTCGCACGGTGTCGAAAAAGATGTTTACTCCTATGGAAAAATTCCTGGCATACAGGAAGCCGATGCCGTTTGATTTGACCATCCGCCGCACCGTGGGCAATTCGCTATACCATCCGGTAGTGCCCACGACCATGCTCTTTTTGGCCTTGACGCAAGCTTCAATGTTTAGCAGCACTGCTTCTGGAGTAGTGAAATCAATGACTACATCGACGGGCCCCAGCTTATCGGGTGCAAGCGCCGTACTCTGGGCATTCTCCCCCGCCCCAGCGACCGCGACCTCGTGCTTTCGCTGCCTGGCAACTTCGGCGACCAGCGCTCCGGTCTTGCCGCGGCCTAGGATAAGAATGTTCATGATCCGTTGCGCGCTTGAGGCGGCTCATTATGCAGGTTAATTAACTTAAAACTTACGCAAATACTTCCGGATCCAATTCCGAGAAAAATGTCTTATGCAATCGCCGTACGACTTCAGGAACCGCATCCTCATCGATGACGAACGTCAGATTGATCTCCGATGCCCCTTGCGAAATCATACGAATTTTTACGTCGGCCAATTCTCCAAAGACGCGGGCGGCAATACCGGGAGTCTCACGCAGGTTTTCTCCCACCAAACATACGATAGCCTTTCTTCCTTCATACTTCACATCCGCCAATTGTGCAAGGTTAGCAGCCAGGGCGGGGATGGATTCGTTCGAATCCACGGTGAGTGAAACGCTCACTTCCGATGTAGCCACTACGTCTACAGCCACGCGGTGCCGATCGAAAGCTTCGAAAATCGCTCTTAGGAAACCATGTGCCAGCAGCATTCGCGGAGCGGCCACATCTACGATGGTTATTCGTTTTTTAGCTGCGATCGCTTTAAAAACATTTCGGCAACGGGGGGCGCGCGCGCTGATGCGTGTGCCTTCGCAACTCGGATTCCGCGAATTCAGCACATACACGGGAATATTTTTCTGGACTGCGGGCAACACGGTCGCGGGATGCAGAACCTTGGCCCCGAAGTAAGCCAACTCTGCCGCTTCATCAAAGCTGATGACCTTGATCCGCCGCGCTTCGGGACACACGTTCGGATCCGTCGTCATCATACCGTCCACGTCTGTCCATATTTCGATGCGCTCCGCCCCGAGCGCCGCACCGACAATGGCTGCAGAAAAGTCTGAGCCGCCTCGACCGATCGTGGTTGTGATTCCAGCTTTCGTAGACGCGATAAAACCGCCCATCACGGGTACGCGGTTCTCTGCCAGCAGTGGCGCCAGTTTTGATTCGAGCCGCTTATTGCTTTCTTCAAATAACGGAGTGGCGCGCGTGTGTGTGTTATCCGTGACAATGCATTCTCGCGAGTCAACCAAGGTAGAATCCATCCCTTGCGCCGAAAATGCAGCGTTGATAATTTTGCTGGACAGCAACTCGCCAAATGCCGCCACATGATCGGTGGTTCGTGGAGTCAACTCGCCTACGGCTGCGATTCCGCGTAATAGTTCATCCAGTGCGTCGAAATCGATGCCCAAATCGCTGTGAAATTGGGTGAACAAAGCAGTGCCGAGCAGTTCGCCCGCCGCATTGTAGTGCCGCTCACGCAGAGCGCGCGAAAGCTTGAGTGCCGTCTTGCGGTCGCCAGAACCAGCAGCGCGGCCCATGGCCAGCAGTTGGTCGGTAACCTTAGCCATCGCGCTGACTACGACGACAGGTTTTTGCGATAGCCGTCCCTTCACAATCGCGGCAGTACGTTCGATGGCCTTTGCGTCCTCCACCGAGGTGCCGCCGAATTTCATCACGATCATGGAGCGAGAACCCCAGGCCACGGATTCATCCGGATGAATGCGGCCCAGCTTTGTCTGGGAATGCGAGTTCTCAATCGAAGTATCCCTGGACTTTCAGCAATTCGGCATTGAGCACGGCAGCACCGGCGGCGCCGCGAATGGTGTTGTGGGAGAGCACAGTGAATTTCCAGTCCAGCACCGCGCATGGACGAAGCCGGCCCACTGTCGCCGTCATTCCTCCACCGCAATCGGCGTCGAATCGTGGTTGTGGCCGATCAGCAGATTCCACATACCGGACCGGCTGTTCCGGAGCGCTGGGCAGTTGCAATTCCTGCGGAGCACTCCGAAATTCATTCCACGCGCTGATAATTTCTTGAGGCTGCACTTTCTTTTTCAGCTTCACAGAAACCGATTCTGTGTGTCCATCTTCCACCGCCACCCGATTGCATTGCGCGCTCATGGCAAACCCAGCGGGGATCACGCCCGATCCATTTAGCCGGCCCAACAGCTTGAGCGTTTCCTCCTCCATTTTTTCTTCTTCTTTGGCGATGTAAGGGATTACGTTTCCCAGAATGTCGAGCGAAGCCACCCCAGGATATCCGGCGCCGCTGACCGCCTGCATCGTGACTGCCATAACAGTCTCAATTCCAAATTGTTGCTCCAGTGGAGCTAGAGCCATGACCAGGCCAATCGCCGAACAGTTTGGGTTGGTGACAACGAAACCGCCAGATTTCCGGCGCCAGCTTTGGCATTCCAGCAGTTTGAGGTGGCCGGAGTTTACTTCTGGGATCACCAGCGGGACGTCGGATTGCATTCGCAGTGCGCTGGAATTGGAAACCACCGCGCATCCCGCTTCGGCGAAACGAGGCTCCAGTTCAGCCGCGATCGAGGAATCCAGTGCCGCGAAGATGATCTTGGGAGCGCCCTCCGGCGTCGCTGGTGACACACGCATCCCGGCTACTCGCTCGGGCATGGCTGTCTTCATCCGCCAGCGCGCTGCTTCGGCATACGACTTGCCTTCGGAGCGATCCGAAGCCGCAAGCCACGCTACTTCGAACCACGGATGATGCTCCAGCATTTGAACGAAGCGCTGTCCTACAATGCCGGTGGCACCCAAGATTCCAATCGGAAGTTTCGTCTGCATAGGCGTCCTCGGATTTTACAACATCGTTCCGTTCCACAGGGTCGGCGGGACGCCGGCGCTACGTAAGCAGGCTGAATTTTTTCGCATACACAAAACATCCTTCAATAGTGACACAATTGTGCAGTTGTTGAGTGATTGACAGTGTTGCGAGATTGAGAATTTGGGCGGCCCAGCACTTCAGCGCGCTGCGATACAGCATCTCACCCAGACGGCTTTAGCGCTGAGGTCTTTACTTTCGAGGAGTCTCTGCGCCGAAAGCGAACTCATTCAGCGGCCCAAAGCGTCGCTTTTCCGCATAAAGACGCCACCGTCGCCACACAATGCGCAGGCTGGCCATAACCGGAATGGAAAGATAAATACCCAGCACGCCCGCGATTTCACCGCCTGCTAACACTCCAAAAATAGCTGCCAGCGGATGCAGTTCCATGCTCTTTCCCATGATGCGCGGTGAAACTACGTAGTCCTGAATTAGTCTCCACGCCCCCAGGAAAATAAGCAGCACCAACCAGTGCGGATAACTCGTCAGCAGCGCGACTCCTACGATGAGAACAGCGGCCACCAGCGGCCCAACTACCGGAACAAACTCCATGATGCCGCCCGCCGTTCCAAGCACCAAAGCATACGGAACTCTCATCACTCCCATAACCGAGATGTAAGCCACCAGCGACAACGCCGCCAAGGTCAGTTGGGCGCGAATGAAGTGCGCCAGCATTTGGTTGAGATCACTCAGAACACCTTCCATCAACTCGCGCTGCGGGCGCGCGGTCACCAAGGAGAGTAAGACCTCGGCGAAAGTACGGCCATCATTGAGGAAGAATCCAGCCAGAATCGGCACCACGATCAGCAGCCAGGCTTGCTGCGCCACTTCGGCAATGCGCAGAGCAATTCGCTGCGTCAAGACCCGAAAATAATCCGCATGACTGGACAGGAAAGCCTTGGCATTTTGAATTGTCCTGGTGTTCCATCCGTGTTCACGGCCAATTTGCTCCGCGATCCGCCCCGTACCCAGGTCCGTCAGCAGTGTAGGAACAGTCTCGCTCAGACGCTGTGCCTGATGGGCAATCTGTGGACCTACGACGAAGAACAATGTCGCCACCATCGCTACCAGAAGGATGTAGATCACCACGATGGCGCGCGACCTTCCGCGTGTCCACTTCTCCACTCGTGATACCGCTGGATCCATCAGGTAGGCGAAAAAGATGGCAAACAGGAATGCGACCAGAGTGCGGCGAGCGGCGTAAAGAAATCCCAGGGCCAGCGCAAACAGCAGCACTGTAAACAGGACCCGTGTGGTGCGTGTGTCAATCAGTGACAGCATGGTGCGCCACGATGGTTATTCACTTCAATCGCGCACGACTTCGGTGTTGGCGCCCGCCTTCACCACTCGCAGCAATTTGTAATGGTCCTGAGGATCCAGCCACAAAGCCCATTCATCATCGTCACTCTTGATGTTGATACGAAGAAGTTGGCGCTCTGTGTCCCGAATCTTGACTTTCTCTTCGCCGACCGGTTGCACATTCACTCTGGTCGAAGTGCGTTCCTGGGGAATGATTGCGCCAAACTGGGCCGGGCCACAGCGCATGGGAGCTGCGTCGTGCGCGCAACTGGAGGCCAGATACCTCCAAGCCAGTACCTGGCGATGAACCAGGAAATTATTGTCGAGCACGACGGAGGTATTCGGCATCAGGAAGGGTTGCTCAGCCGGTTTGTCACCAGGATTTTGCGTGATCCGCTCAATGAGAAATTCATTGTTGGGAACGATCACTAAGGCGCTCTTGCCGGGACTGAGTTCACGCCATTCGTAGCGGATGACCGCACCCGCCGATGTAATCTGCAACTCAGAACTCTGGCTCGCGCCCGAGCCTCCCTCTTCTTTCACCTGAGCGCTGGTGGTGCTGGCGCCGCCGGATTGCTGAATGGAAAAAGTCTCTGTGGCCACCCGCTTTCCATTCATGAAGACACCAAAAGATCCGGAATCCACCATCTGTCCGGCCGCTTCTTTGCCCGCGCCGACCGCCACACCGGAGGTTAGCAACCAAAGCGTACTCACTACGAATATCGCTCTTAACTTCAAGTCTCCACTCCTTCAGTCCCTGTGTCTTCCCGAATTCCCAGGACGCGTGTTACCTCGGCTGCGACCACGTCCACGCTTTTGCCAGTAGTTTCAACCCGTACTGTGCCAGCCATGTAATGGGGCCGGCGCGCTTCATACAATTGACGAAACTGCTCCCGATCTTGCCGCAACGGGCGTTCGACTTTCTCCCGCTGGCACCGCCGAAACAATTCGTCCACCGAGGCATCCAGAAAGATTATGGGTGCTTGCGTCCGAGTCAGCAGTGCAGCATTTTCAGGCTGCACAAAAGCTCCGCCCCCTAAACCAATGACGCGAGGATACGATCCTAGCTCTCCCACCAGTTCGCGCAGGGCATCTGCCTCGGCGCGCCGGAATCCAGTTTCTCCCGATTCACGGAAAATCTGCCCAACGCTGCGTCTTTCGCGGGCTTGGATGCGATCATCGAGGTCTTCGAAGCCCCAGCCCAAGCGTAGGCTTAAGGCCCGGCCGACACTACTCTTGCCGGCGCCCATAAAGCCCACCAGGAACACCGTCCGTACCGGAACCCGTTCCGCTGCAGACAGTTCAACCTCACGATGGGAACCGGTTCGGGTTCTCATACATGCCGGATTGCCGAACGGCTCCAAGCCGCACGGCCAAATTGTTTCAGCGTTTCTTTAGGTGGATTTTACCACTGAAGGAAAGCAACTTAACCGAAGATGCAGCCTTGCCGGCAGTACCAACCAGGGAACGTGCTTTGTCGATGGGAAAGGCGATATGGCTCTTGGGCAACAGTGGAAAATCATTGTCCACTTGCCCTTTGACCGAGCGCGCGATTACATCGATCGAGGCGTAGGTAGGTGCGGTAGCATCGATGTCCCCGGTATGACTGGTCAAGGAGTACTCGCCGCCACCGCCAAAGTCTCCGTCGTAGCGGATCTTCCCGCTGGTGGAATTGACCTGGACCAGTGGCCCGCTTACGTCGTTCAATACCACGTCTCCGCTGACCGAGGTGATCTCCACATGCCCATCTTGAATGCGGGTTAGAGTCACCGGGCCGTTTAGCGTCTTGACGTGTACATGCGCGTTACTTATGTCGCGAACGTCCACCATAGCGGTGGCGCCCTCCAAGCTCAGATCGCCTTGCAGCTTTTCTGCGCCCATCGGCCCCGTTGTGGAACGCAGCGTGACGCTGGCATCAGAGGGTACTAGAACTTCATAATCCACTTTTGCTGTTTCCGGAGTTGCACCGGGAAAAATGTGAGAAAGAATATCCACACGGTTGCCGCTCTGGTTTCGGTCAACTTCTACTTTGTCGGAACGGAGGAGTACCCTCACCACCACTACATTGCCCGCGCCGGGCTTCACGGAGATGGGACCGTACTGGTTGTTGATGGAGACGCTGGCTTGGGGACCAACCGTGAAACGGTATTCCTTGCGGGTCTCGCTGGCGGCGAATGCGGCTATGCCTGCTATCACCATTAAAGCGGCCAGTTTTGCAGCGCGCAGTCTGCGATCCATTCTGACTCTCTCCCAAACCCCACTCAAACTAAATCTGTCGTTACGGCAAGGAACGATCCAAAGCCATTTCGTAGACCATAGCCTTTTGCTCATACGCCGCCATCAGCGAGTGCTGAGCTTCTTCATCGTTCGGGTCATTCTGGACTGTTTGCTCGGCATCCCGGATGTAGGCGTTGACATTCTGCAAATTGTCTGCGTACGAGGCTCGCATGGAAGGCGTCCGCGTTCCCACCACTTCAAGTAACTGCTGATCCTCATTGCTGTTGGCGGCGAGCGACATGGCCACCGGAGCTGTAACCCTATTGTCGGCAATTTGCTGCTGAGAAGGCCGGCCTTTGTACACCACTATTCCGAAAGCGATTGCCAAAATCGCCGCCACTGGAAGTAGCCACGCCGTACTCCAGCGCCGAGAGAATGCTGGGACTAAAAAGCGGTCCCGTCCGGGCTGACGAATCAGCCCCTCCTGCCGCAAAACGATCTCGATCTGATTCCACACCCGCGGACTCGGTTCTTCCGAGGCTTGCAGAAGCCGAGCCTGCTCGGAAATGAGGCTCAAATCACTAACCAGCCCGGAACACGCGGGGCAGGACTGCAAATGCGCTGCATGCTCCGCCTTGCGCTGCCCTTCCATGATATCCGGTAGAATTTTTTGAAACTCTCCGCAAGTCATACTTCCTCTCCCCCATTTACCCGCGGGCGCCTCACGGCTTGCTGGCTCTTTCAGTCCTGCCAAGTCTGCTCGTCTTGAGGAGCTCCCGTAACTTCATGCGTGCTTTGTGCAACTGTGACTTGCTGTTGCCAATCGAACATCCCACCATTCCCGCGATCTCGTTGTGCTCGTACCCTTCCACGTCGTGCAATACGAATATCGAACGATATCCCGGCGGCAAAGCCTCAATCGCACGCTGTAGCTCCAGGCGATCGATGGACCCGGCCAGCTTCGCATCCGGAGCTCCCAGCTCTTTCTTGGGCGCCTCGTCTTCGGTCTCCACCGTCTCTTCGAGCGGGACCACCGAAAGACTTTTCTTGCGCAACCGCATCAGGACGACGTTCACTGCCATGCGGTGAAGCCAGGTTGAAAACGCCGACTCGCCGCGAAAAGTCCCAATCTTGCGAAACAACTGGAGGAACGCTTCCTGTGTCAGGTCTTCGGCTTCCGCCGTGTTGGCCGTCATCCGCAGGCATAACGAATACACGCGACGCTTATGCAGGTCGTACAGCAGTTGAAAGGCTTCCGCGTCACCCTGCTTCGCTCGTTCGATTGCCTCTGATTCAGAAAGCCTGTCGCCCTGTGGTTTTCTTGCGTCCGTCAAGTCGCCTTTTCCGGCCGCACTTGGTCAGATGCGGCTTAAGTGTCTTTTCGTTGTACTAATTGCGGTGCCTGCGCCCACTCCACGGTTACCGTACCCGGAACCGAACGCTTTGCCCCTGTTGGACTTGCCGACCTGGTCTGTTCACCCTTACTTAAGTACCCAAGCAGCCTAAAGGGACAAGCAACCGCCGTCAACCTAAGGGTGGTAGGGCCCAGCCTTTTTATAGCTCCCCGAGGACATGAAATTAAGACACCAGACACCTAGGAAGTGGTTGAAGCGGTTGTGATCGTCTCTAACCCGTGACCATGAGGGCCGCGCTCTCGCTGCCGCAGTAGGAAGGCGAACATTACCCCTAGAAAGCCAAGGATGGAGAAGATCCACATGCCCAACCGATAACCTGCTGGATTTTGTGCGCTGGCATGCCCATGGTCGTTAGCCCATCCAATCAGCAAATTGAAGCCGGCGAGTCCAATGTTTTGAATCATGGTCATCAGCCCATAGGCCGTTCCCAGCTTTGACTGGTCAACAATGTACGCCACCGACGGCCACATCAGCGCTGGAATCAATGAGAAGGCCACTCCCATCATTGCCATCGGGACGTACAAGCTGACATTGGTATACACCATCATCAGATAGACGGGGATCAGCAGAGTGGACCCTAACATCATTAACGTCGCCCGCCTGCCGAATCTGTCCGCGAATAATCCGAACGCGGGCGTGCCGAACATGGTGAACGCAGTCAAGATGCTGACCAGAAATCCGCCTAGTTCCCGACTGGTCCCGCGGGCTTCGATGAAGAACTTAATGGCAAAGGTCTCAAACGGAAAAATGGCGGAGTAAAACACTACGCAAAGCGCCACGATATACCAGTAGGAAACCCCGAACTTGTAGATGTCGCTGAAGACGACCTTGTCAGTGGATCCTTGATGCTTTAAATCCATCCTCCTTTCGGCATAAGACTCCAGCACCCAATAGAATATTGCGCCGACAACACAAAGGCTGCCAAAACCCACCGAAATCAGCAGCGGACTGCGCCAGTTGTCGTATGCAGAATGAGCCCAAGTCGGAGAATTCTGGGCCAGCCAAGTTCCCGCCCGCGCAATCGTCAAGTTGATGCCAAAAGCAAAACTCAGTTCTTTGCCCCGGAACCACTTGGCCACGGCGGTGGTTACAGCCACAATCAAAGATTCCGCGCCCAAGCCAAAGATCAAGCGCCCGATTGCCATCACAGTGAGTTTTCCGGAAAGTACAGTTACGACCGAGCCGGCAAAGCAGAGTGCGCCAAAAATGAAGATAGCTTTTCGCGTTCCGATGCGGTCGACAACATACCCGCCGATCAGCACCATGAACACATTCGGAATGCTGTAGATCGCTTGCAGCAGCCCGATATTCGAATCCGAAAAGCCAAGTTGCCTGGCCAGCAAATCCGCAACTGGGGCGATGCAGTCATACACGTAATAGTTTCCGAACATCGCCAGACTGACGAAGACCAAAACCATCCAGCGATAAAATCGGGTGGGTTGTTGACGCTCGGCGTCAGGCATCAGCGGAGTTTGCAGCGAAGAAGTCACATCCATAGATCAGACGAAGCCAAGAAGATAGCAGATGACAGCAAAGAACGGGAATACATCGTGGTTTCCATGACGCCGCGGGAAGACAGCAAAACTTCAGAATCGATCTCTTCGAAAATTAATCATCTTCCGTAGCTAACAATAAAGCCGGCGCGAAACCTTATTATTACGCTTCAATCCCGCGCCGAAATTTTCTATACAAAGTCTCTGAAAATACAGTGGTTAAGCACCTCAGTAACCACCAACCCACCGCACCCTAGCGGCATCCAAAAGAACAAATTCGCCAACTTCAAGTGTAATTCCATCTGCGGAAGACAAGCTCACAGGAGAAAGTATTCCATGAAACGGTGTGCCTTTTTGTCAGTTCTAGCTATCTGTCTCGCTATGCCCTCGGTGGTTGCCGCACAGGGCTCATCCGATTGGAACCATGCTGAGGTCGGAGTGTTCGCCGACTATTTTCGCCTTAGCCGGACAACTCCCGACATTAACTTTGTCGGCCTCGGCGGTCGCGCCGCCTTTAACGTTCACCCCAATGTTCAGTTGGAAGCCGAAATGGCCTACGACTTTAAGCGCAATTTCACCAGCACGTTTTCGAACGGAATCAACACGCAACTGGTGAATACCCGTTTGCGTCCCCTGACTGCCCTGTTCGGGCCGAAATTTCAAGCCGGCACCTCTGGTCCCTTCCGGGCATTCGTGACCGGAAAACTAGGCTTTGTGAATTTCAGCACCTCGAATCAGAATGCCAGTGCCGGCTTCACGAGTGCGCTCGGAGGTGTAACCGATGGGAACACGCAATTCGCGGTTTATCCGGGAGCCGGTATTGAAGGATTTTGGGATCCGTTCGGCCTGCGCCTGGATGTTGGCGACGTGATCTATTTCGACGGTGGAGCGCAAAATAACCTGCGCGTCACATTTGGTCCGCAAATCCGCTTTTAACTCTTCCTGCGGGCGCGAGTCTCTGATTCGCGCCCCCGGGATATTCTACTGGCCCGCCTCTTCCTTGCGTCGCTTCCTGGCCCGGCGAAATACATGCTAAAGTGTTCAAATTGGG
>Ga0070698_100000794_pt1 | contig 34346 bp, 27 predicted proteins | sample KBSK1502metaG_FD_65477 | JGI IMG/M metagenome (GOLD analysis project Ga0070698, IMG submission 65477) | Corn, switchgrass and miscanthus rhizosphere microbial communities from Kellogg Biological Station, Michigan, USA - KBS K1-50-2 metaG | ecosystem: Host-associated > Plants > Roots >... | reverse complement strand
CCGCCAACGCATAGCCCTCGCCCCGGCCATCGCCATCGCATCTTGATTCTTTCGTGCGTACACTAGCGACCCCGTGGAAATTATTCGGACTATCTCCTGGATGAAGGAGCATGCGCGGCAAGCGCGAGCCGAAAATCGCATCATCGGCTTGGTGCCCACCATGGGCGCGTTGCACAGGGGCCATCTGGCGTTAGTGCACCGCGCCAAGCAGCAATGCTCGCCCGTAATTGCTTCTCTTTTCGTGAATCCCAAGCAATTTGGGCCGAAAGAAGATTTCGCAAAATATCCGCGCAATTTTGAATCCGATGTCGAGAAGTTCTCCGCGGCTGGAATTGACTCCCTGTTTGCGCCGGACCCTGACGAGATGTATCCGCCTGTTTTTCACACGTACGTTACTGTCGAAGCGCTCAGTGATCGCCTGGAGGGCCGCTCACGTCCCGGCCACTTTCGCGGCGTAACCACCGTCGTGATGAAGCTGTTGCAGATCGTCCAGCCACATTTCGCCTACTTCGGCCGAAAAGATGCCCAGCAAGCGCGCATCATTATGCAGATGGTGCGCGATTTGAATCTCGATTCGGAGATCGTCGTGTGTCCCATCATCCGAGAAGCGGACGGTCTGGCACTTTCCTCGCGCAACGCCTACCTCGCCGCAGACGAGCGCCGTGCCGCGACGGTCCTACACCGCGCATTAACCGCAGCCCGCGAGGAGCTCTCCGCGGGCGTGCGCGACACATTGCAACTCCGCACCGTGCTGCAGCGCGTGCTCAACTCGGAACCACTTGCGGCCATGGATTATGCTGAAATCGTAGATGCCGACACTTTCGAGCCTGTAGCGCGCGTCGCTCGGCCTTGCTACGTGCTGCTCGCGGTCTTCTTCGGCAAGACGCGATTGATTGACAATCTCTACATCGAGCCTGCTGGCCCCGGCGCACACGAAGATTTCGTTTACCACTTGTAGCCGCTTCCGCTCATCTGCATCTATCTCTTGGTAGACTCAAATCACGGATACATTCGTAAGCGGAGGTGACGGAGATGATTACTCGAGTTCGCAAATTGGCAGTTCTTCTCGCACTCGCCACGATGGTACCGGTCCTCGCGCGCGCCGGCTCCTCGATTCCGGTAGGCACACCCATCGACGTCACCATCAATCAGACCATCACCTCGAAAGATGCCAAGCTCGGCCAGACGGTAAGCGGAACCGTCGCGCGAGACGTAACAGCCAACGGGAAGGTCATCATCCCCAGGGGCTCTGCAGCCAGGCTCGTGGTGGGTAGCGTTCAGGCCTCCGGCCGGCTCTCCACTCCTGCAAAACTTTGGCTCCGCGTGAGCCGTGTGACCGTTCACGGCAAGACGTATGTTGTCTCGACAAGCCTCGCGGGAAAGACCATGGGCGGCAAAGGTAAGCGTGACGCTGGCTTCATCGGTGGCGGAGCCGGAGCAGGTGCGCTCATCGGTGGCCTCGCCGGCGGAGGCAAAGGAGCCGCGATTGGCGCAATAGCCGGAGCTGGAGCAGGCACCGCAGGCGCCGCCGCGACCGGCAAGAAAGATGTCGAGTTTCCCGCGGAAACGCGCCTAACCTTCACCACCCGCGCAACCATCACCGTCGATTAGTCGAGCACCGTGAAAACGGGCCCGCCTACGCGACTCCCGTTCATCCCTTCTGCGACTCCAGCTCAGGGGACTTCACTCCGAGTGTTTGCAGCTAAACCCTCGCTCGACAAAATCTGCGGATCGACGACTGATCCGAGTTTTCCCCGCGCGCCTTCTGAGTATTTGCGTAAAGATCGGTTCATCGGCTCGGAGTAAAAACGCGACACCAAAGCGCCCAGTACTCCAGCAACGAGAATCGTGACGGTAAACAGCACGGGAACCAAGCGCATCGACTTCCCGGCATCCACAAACAGACCGAATAGCCCGAACACAACGAACATGTGGGTAAGATAGATTTCATAGCTGTATTGGCCGATCCTCAGTAACGGCGTGAGGACCCGCGGGCTCCTCCATTGCGTCTGTGCCGTAGCAGCGATGAACATGCAGGTTCCTATCGTGAGCACAGTCATGTTCAGCCCCGTTCGGCCAAGCCACCCGCTGTAAGCTTGCCACGAGAATCCTAGGCTTAGGATCACAACCACCGCCCCGACACTGCCCAGCGCTCTGAGCACAAACCGAGAAAAGGAAGTCCGCGAAACGATAATCGCGGTAAGGCAGCCTAAGGCTATGCCCTCCATTCCTCCGAGATACGAATACTCCTCCCACACACCATTGCCATGAGCGAAGACCGTTCGCCCAAACGGACCAAGCACAACGAACACGAAGAGAGTTCCGAGAAACAGTTTGCCTCGGCCAATTGCGCGGCAAACTAACGGGAAAAAGAGATAGAACATCTCCTCCACGGAAAGTGACCAGAGAACATCCCAGCCTCCCGGAAGATAGCCCTGCCGGGCCTCCAAAACATTGACATGGAACGTGAGGGCCGCCAGGAGCGCGCGGCCAAGCCCTCCTGTCTTTGCCGGGACGATAAAATTATGAACGTGCGCGAAATGCAGGCCGCTGAGGATTGCCAGCACCAGGAGCAGCAATGGTGCAATGCGCGCAAAACGGAACAGGTAAAAATCCCGAAGGCTGACATTGGAGAGCGAGCCCCAGCGCCGCAGAGTGATGGAGGTAATCAGAAAACCCGACACGGCAAAGAACATCTGTACGCCGAGTTGACCATTCCAAACCAGTAAGTGCACCAACTGCGCGGGCAGAAACTTCGTGTACAGCACTTTCGCGCCGAGCAGACGTATGTTGACGTGGTTCATCAACACGAAAAAAATCGCCACTCCCCACAGCAAATCTATTCCGTCGAGGCGTTTCCACGTAACGGCTTGAATTGTAGATTCTGCCGAGGCCATTGGCATGATTGTGCATCCAACATCGAGATCGCGTGTTCGCGTAATTCAGCGGGGGACCGAACGCGTTACCTCCAATGTTGGTACGCATGCGTCCTCCAAACTGGCGCTCCCAAAGCACGTAGCGGTAGGATGATCTCGATGCCGAAGGAGACCTCATGACGAGATCCGCAGGAACCTACGCCACCTTTGAAACTTCGCAAGGCAACATTGTCGTGCGCTTGCTCGAAAAGGAAGCGCCAAAAACCGTCGAAAATTTCGTAGGTTTGGCGGAAGGAACGAAAGAATTCACGAACGAAAAGACCGGCAAAAAAGAAAAGCGGCGCTTCTACGATGGTTTGATTTTTCATCGCGTCATTCCCCAGTTCATGATTCAGGGCGGTTGTCCGCATGGCACCGGAATCGGCGGCCCGGGATACAAATTCGCCGATGAGTTTCACCACTCACTGAAGCACTCCAAACCTGGCAAACTCTCCATGGCCAACTCCGGACCCAACACCAACGGCAGTCAATTTTTTATTACCGTTGCAGCCACACCATGGCTCGATAACAAGCACTCCATCTTCGGAGAAGTTGTCGAAGGCCAGGACGTCGCCGACAAAATCTCCAAAGTCCCGCGCGATTCCAACGATCGGCCGCGTACTCCCGTGACTTTGCAGAAAGTTAGCATCGAGCGCATCGCCTGAGCGGTCGAGAGCAATGCTGACGCCTCAGCATATGCTGCGCATCGTGATCGAGATGATTTTCGTTGGCCTCGGCGCGCTGGCCGTCTGGCTTGGCCTCACCGGGCAAATCTTTTTCGATCGCCGCCGGGCCCCCTGGCTGATCCTGAGCGTCGCGCTGATTGTGTGGGGACTCCGTGCGCTCTATAAACCCGAACGCGGCTCGCCTCGATTGGAATACTGGACGCGCGGCCTTTCGCTCACGCTGCTTGGTGTGGTGATGCTGGCCATCTCGCGCGTCCCCTTTCTCTGGGTCGGACGCCTGTTCGCACTCGCCGGCCTGCTCCTGATTTTGCGCGGCTTGATCGCATCGGTCTTGACTCTGCGTCCGCGCTGAGCCTCTCGCATCCTAGCCCGAAGCGGCTTTCCCCGATAGACTTGCCCTCATGTTGGATATAATCCGCGCGTCGGCAGAAACCGAAGGAGATCCTCCATGTTCAAGGCATTCAAAGAGTTTGCAATGCGCGGCAACGTCATCGATTTGGCCGTGGGCGTCATCATCGGCGCTGCCTTCGGAAAAATCGTCTCCTCCCTGGTCGACGACGTGATCATGCCCCCCATCGGTTTGTTGCTGCATGGCGTAAATTTCTCTAGCCTCTTCATTCCGCTCAACGGAAAACACTATGACACGCTCGACGCTGCCAAGGTCGTCGGCGCCCCTACTCTCAACTACGGGCTTTTCCTGAATACCGTCATCAATTTTCTGATCGTCGCCTTCTGTGTCTTCTTGCTGGTGCGAAGCGTTCAGCACTGGTTCGTCAAGCCGGCTCCGCCTGCCGCGCCGACCACCAGGGATTGCCCACAATGTGCGATGAGCATTCCCATCCAGGCAAAGCGCTGCGGACACTGCACGACGCAGCTCGCATAGGCGACTGCACCTGTGGCTCGTGTTCGCACATATGCTCGTATGCGGGCGAGTCGCACCGAAGGTAGGAGCAACGGTCGAGACACGCTGTTCATGTTTGCAGGTTCGTCAGGATGTCGCGCCTTTGTAGCGGCCGCTTTCTGAAGCGGGCGCATTGCGAAACGTTAACCCTCGCCTCGCTAAGGCTTACCCTTGCGTTTCTTCCGGTTCGCTTCCAAGTGCGCCCGCAAGCGCCCCACCACCGCTTCTTCCTGCCCTTCTTCGATCTCTTTCTGCACCTCTTCCAGAGCGAAGTGAACGACATCATGGTGATGAAGTTCTTCGCGCGCCAGCACTTCGCTGAAGCGCAGCCATAAGCGATGCAAAAGATTTACTTCGTTGGCCGTGAGGTTCGGCGCATGCGGCCCAAGGACTTTGTAAATCTTGTCCCCGTTCGGCATGTGAATTTCGAGGTTGAACTGCGGCTTCGGATCGGGGAGTTTTTCCCACGCTTCCCCGACTTGCCGCGCTTGTTCCTCCGTGGACTCCTTAGCGGAGTGTCCCACGACGATGGTGCTTGACTGAAGGGCCGCCGCCGCGCGCAAAATACCGTCCCACAGCTCGTTCGCCGCGACGACCGCCAGACGAACAGATTTGCCGCGCTTCTCTGCCATCGATAACGTCTGAGAAAACAAGTGTTGTTCGATGCTGCCAAAGAGCTGGTCCGCTTCGAGTTCGTTTTCGCCCGAAGCGGAACGCCGGAGTAAACGAACGTGAAGAACTACAACGTCACGGCGACCCGGCTTGATGCGATCGAGTACGTTCCCGAGGTGATAGAGGTTGTAGTGATTGCTGACCGGCACGAGAATATTGCCGGGGCGCACACCGACAGCCTCAGGACTCAGTTCGCTTTCCAATTCCAGGTTGAACTGATCCATTTCCACGTGCGCGACACCCCGGTGTCTGGATCTCCGCTCAGAAATCGTGAACACCACATAGAGAATTATCGAGAAAACGCCGCCAGCCATGGTTGCGACAGGCTTGGTGAATAGGTTTACAACCGCGATCAAGAATAGCGTTAGGGTGATCAGGCCAAGACCCACCGGAATCTGCACGCCGCGAAAATAAAAGTTAAGCGGCACTTGAAATTCGCGCTGTCCGGGGTTGGTGTAGCGGAGCACGAATACGGCAAGGCCGTTCATCGCGAAGCTCCAGATCACCCCGAACGCATACAGGTTGGCGAGGAAGGTCACATCGCCGCGGCTGATGAAAATCGTTAAGACCTGCAACGCCACAACAATGTTGATGATGCGATAGCTGGTTCCAAAGCGCGGATGCGGCTGCCGGAACCATTCGCTCAGCACTCCATCCTCTGAGACGCGATTGAGAACGCCATTCGAGCCAACGATCGCGGTATTTGCAGCTCCCGCAAGAATCGCCGTGCCCACGACAACAACAAAACCATGAAAGATCAGCCGGGCGATGAATGGACCTTCCAAGTTCATAGCCAGACCGCCGATGAGATTTTCGAGAAAGCCCTGTCTTACATCGTCGGGGATGATCATCACGGCGAAGAACGAGACCAGAGAGGTGAACACCAAGCTGTAAATGAAAATTACAAGACCCGCCTTTTTCAAGTTCGGGAGCTTGGGACTTTCGATTTCGCGATACACCTGCGCAAGCGACTCTTCGCCGCTCATGGCCAGCACGGAATGTCCCAGGGCGATGAAGATCGCGACGATGCCGAGTTGCGGCAGTCCGCTGTGTACCAGCCAACCGAGCGATCCGGGAGTAAGGTGAAGATTCCTGGGGTATGGGAAGGGCGGCAGAGCAGAATGACGTAGCATGATGGTGTACACACACCAGACGATCAGGATCACCACCATCACGGTGACCAGCTTCATGATCTGCAGTGCTTTTTCGCTGGATTCCGAGACCCCCTTTGTGTTTTGCCACCAAAAATAAAGAGTCACCAGCACCGCGAATGTCGCCGCGATCCCGTCCACCGTACGGCTCGAGAATGGACCGCTCAAATGTGCGTATTGCGATATGTCGCTGAGAAGGCCCGCGAGATATTGGCCGGCTGCGACACCGCTGATCGGACCGGTCAAAACGTAATCAAACATTAAAGCAGAGACGCTGAATTTTGCCAGCGCTCCGCCCAGAGACTGCTTCACAGCGCGATATACGCCGCCGCGGACGAACATGCTGCAGCTTTCTACGTACACGGCGCGGACCGCGTAAGAGAACAGCATGATCGCCAGAATGAACCAAGGCGCCGTCTTGCCGATGTAGCCCTCGGCTTCGCCACCGGCATAGTAGGCGGAAGATGCCAGGTCATTCAGAACGATCGCGGCAGCGCGCCAAAAAGAGATGAACGTCAGAAGGGCGGTGGTAGCAACGATAACGCGCGGGATGCCGTTGCCCCGGCTGCGTGTCGCAGCAGGGCTCGTAGGGGTGCTACTCATGTCCGGGTGGTGTTGTTCCTAGCAGGGTAAAATGCTCGCATTTTTTGTGCGCGAAGTCTAGCCAGCGCCAACAGCCAGCGCCAACAGTGCTTATCGGACTATTGTGTCGGTGTTGTTGGGGCCAGGAAGCTCGCCCCACTTTGGATGGGTCCTGGAAAGAGGCAACGATTGTGGCCTCTCAGGCATCCGGTCGTGCCTGAGGTGCTGCATGAAAGCATGGGGGGTGGGGGTGTGTCGAATATGACCACAGGAGGTCGGATCGGACCGGCTCTATCTCGCCTAACAACGAGGCTCTTTCGCATCGTCCTCACCGCTCCCTTATCTGTTTCAGTTCGTTACCTCATTTACCTCCTTACTTGATCACCTCTTCGCGTCCTCGCGAGGCTAATGCGCCCCCGGCGAACACACCGGGCAAGGACAAATGCTGCGGAGATAATCGTAGCTGTAGATCCCGGTGGAGTGGCCGTCGGTGAAGGTGATCTGGATGGCATAATTCCCTACCGCGGTAGCCGCTCGAGCGCGAGGCTTGGGTTTAAACATCGGCAGAGCGGCGGAGGCAGGACCCGCTGTGCCGAATTCGCGTTTTTTTTCGCGCTCGTCGTTGCAGGTTGCACAGGGGCAATGATCGCGCAGGAAGTGGAAGTCGTAATGGCTAGAATGGCCATCGGACCAAGTGATGTCCACGCCAGCGCCGCTGGTGACGTGGATCTTTACGCTGGCGGGCTTGTTGCGTCGGTCGATCGGGATGGGCATGGAAACGTTTACGATCACAGTTTACAGGCGGTGCGTGGGAAAGGAAAACGCACGGGGAGACGTGGGGTAGATGCAACCGTAAGCGAAGGAAGGTGAGTTGGCGCGCGAAGAAAAATGAGCGAACCGAGAGTTAGAGGAGGATGCCCCGCAGGATGATGTTGGCGACGGTGAAGTAGATGATCAAGCCGGTGACGTCCACGAGCGTGGCAACGAAAGGCGCCGAGGCGCTTGCCGGATCGAGACCACAGGTGCGCAAGATAAAAGGCAGCATCGATCCGGCGAGAGTGCCGAAAGTCACCACGCCGATCAGACTACAGCCAATGGTAAGAGCGATCACCGGATAATGAGGTCCGTAGGTGCCGCGAAGGACGTGCCAGAGAAGAATGCGCGAGACGCCGATACAACCGAGGATCGTTCCGAGGGCTACGCCCGCCATGAGTTCTCTGCGGATGACGCGCCACCAATCCCGTAGGCGAACTTCCCCCAGAGCCATGGCGCGAATGACCAGAGTGGTCGCTTGGGAGCCGGAGTTTCCGCCACTGCTGATGATCAAGGGGATGAACAGAGCGAGGACAACGGCGCGGGAAATTTCATCCGAGAAATAGCCCATGGCCGTGGCGGTAAGCATCTCGCCGAGGAAAAGGATAGCCAGCCAGCCGGCGCGCTTGCGAATCATTTGCGCGAAGGTCACGTCGAGATATGGGCCTTCAAGCGCTTCCATACCGCCGATTTTGAGGATGTCTTCGCTGGCTGCTTCTTGGACCACACCCGCCAAATCCGTACTGCTGACAATACCCAACATGCGGCCTTGGGCATCCACAACGGGAATGGCGATCAGGTGGTGCTTGGCCAACAATTGAGCAACGACCTCTTTGTCCTCATCTTCGGTAACGGAAACGAAATTGGTGCGCATGACCTCGCGGACTTTTTTCGAACGTTCGGCGGCAAGCAGCTCGCGGAAGGAAATCACACCGACGAGGCGCTGCCCCTCATCGACGACATAGGCGTAGTAAATCATCTCGACGTGTCCAGCGTGCTGGCGAAGCTGGCTGATGGCATCCTCGACGGTTATGTCCGGCGAAATGGGAACGAAACCAGAGTGCATAAGCCCTGCAGCTTCGTCCTCCGGGTACAACGATGGCCTGCCGCCTTCGCGGCTGCGCTCGGCGACCACTGTGACTTCGAGATCCCCCGCTTGATAAAGCACCTGATCCGTGAAATCCAAACCGCGGAACCACCGCCTAGACGGTGCGAGCGTCGGGCCAATGAAAATCTGCGTGACGCCACTCTTGTGGGCATAATCCACCAGCGCGCTGGCGCGGTCTTTGCCATAAACAATGGCTGTCTCAATGTGCAGGTGCCCCGCAAAATGAAGGTGGCGTTCGATGGACTGCCGTTCGGAAGCCGGCAAGGCGGAGAACTCACGTTCGGGGCAAACAAAGACGGCCACGCATTCGCCGTGCAGGTAATCTGCTACGCGGCGGCCGCGACGCAAAAGGGCGGCGGTGGAAGGCTCTGAAGTGACGTTGACCAGGATTTTTTCGGCGCGAGTCTCGGCTTGGTGCTTCTTGGCTTGTGCGCGAGCTTCCAGCGCCTGAGCGGTCTGGCGAATCGCGAGTTCGCGCAGCGCGACGAGCGTGGGTTCCTGAAATAGCATTTCGGATTCGGCTTTGGCTTTTTCGGGAGCGTAGATGGCACCTCGTTCGAGCCGATGAAGCAAGGCGCGAGGCGTGACATCGACCATGATCACTTCGTCGGCCTGCTGAAAGACCCAATCGGGAACGGTCTCGCGGACACGCAAGCCGGTGATCTGCCAGATTTGGTCGCTGAGGCTGGCGAGATCCTGCACGTTCATCGTTGTGAGAATCTCGATGCCAGCGTCGAGCAAGACCTGAACATCTTGCCAACGACGCTGTCGCTCGGAGCCAGGCGCGTTCGAGTGCGCCAGGTCGTCCACGATGCATACTTGCGGCTTGCGACGGAGAATGCCGGGAACGTCCATTTCGCCGATGTACGTGCCGCGGCTAGGCACCTGCAAAAGCGGGACGGTCTCGAATTCTTTGGCTAACTCCAGAATATCGCCGCGGCCTTGGGGCTCGAGAAAAGCGAGGACGATGTCTTTTCCTTGGGTCTTGAGATCTCGAGCGTCCTCGAGCATCCGGTAGGTTTTGCCAACGCCGGCGGCGTATCCCAGATAAATCTTGAGGTGGCCTCGGCCTGTTTGGTGGCTCATCTTTTGCGCTCACGCCTAATGCGGGAATACCCGAACGTCAATTCCTCGTGCCGTCCGAACGAGGCGGCTCACGTGGCTGCCAAATATGCGCGCGGCCAAATCCCTCCTGGCGCTGTGTCCAACAAACATCTGGGTTATGGCATGGGCGCGAGCATATTGCACGATACTCTCGACGGAGTCCTGGCCTTCCAGGATCTCAACGCAGGCGCCGCTATCGCGAGCTTTGGCCAGCCCCTCGTCGAGGGATTTTCGATCGGCATCGGAGAGGTCCGGACATCGCACATAGGCAACCAGCACGTCGCAATGGAAGCGCGCAGCGTTTCGACGGGCCGTAGCGAGCATCCGATCGGCGTTGGCGCGGGGCGTGAGATAAACGAGAAATTTCTCGTTGGTGCCCCAAGATTGCTCCATTCCATGCTCATGCAAGTAGCGCTGCAGACCGGCGTCGATGACATCGGCGGACAGAACGAGGGCCATTTCGCGAAGAGCAGAGAGCTGGTCTGTTGCGGCTTCCGGGGCAGCTTCCGTAGGAGCATCCACAATGACGATTTCATCCGCTGTGTTGAGAAACTTGCGTGGAATGGTTTGCTCGACGTGCTTCCCCGTGAGTTTCTCGACGGCCGCGCACTGGTCGTCGATGTACTGGATATTGACCGAGCCGACGACGGTGATGCCGGCGGCGAGCAGTTCTTCGACATCTTGCCAGCGGTGAGCGTTGCGGCTGCCGGGCGGATTGTCGTAGGCGAGTCCATCTACCAAGCAAATCTGTGGGTGGCGGCGGAGGATCGCGGGAACATCCATGACCGGAACACCCCGAACATTGATTGTGGGCACGATTTCCAGGGACCCTAGAAGCGCTTTAACATCTGCGGGAATCTCTGGCTGGAGAGCACCTACGACTACATCCTGGCCGCGTTCCTTGCGCCTTCTGCCCTCGTCGAACATGCGCATGGACTTGCCGACTCCAGAGGCATATCCGAGGAAGACTTTGAGGCGTCCGCGAGAGGAGGAAAGGGGTTCGTTGTCGGGCATAGCCCGGCGATTGTACCCGAAGAAGGTTTGCGGCGTATGTCGGAAGTAACGGATGAAGCGGATGTGGTAACGGAGATGAGTGACATGCCACGTCAGGTTTTCGTGCGGGAGTCGCAGCAGTCGCCCGGAGGAATGGGATTGCCGTGGGGGCAGGTTTTAGGGTGGCCCAGGAAGGTGCAAATGCGCCGGTCCAGTTCTGGGCTGATAATGTGCTCGAATTTGCACGCCTGCGTTTGTACTTCCTCTTCGTTTACAGCGAAAGTGTCCTTGAAGAGACGCTCGGCGAGGCGATGACGGCGAACGACATCGCGGGCGCGACGGCTGCCGTTTACAGTGAGTTGGACGTGACCGTTGCGGAGTTCGACGAGATGACGCTCGGACATGCGGGCAAGAATACGCGCAGCGGGTTCCGGCGAGACGACGGGAAGGCCTTCGGCACTGCCAGTGGTTTGCAGACGCTCTAGCTCAGCCGGCTTTCCCTCTTCGCCGCAAATCCAAATCTGCTCGAGCAGATGATCAAAGCGGATTTCATCTTCCGTGGAGGCCGAACAGCAATCGGAGGTGCTGGCGAGGGGACAATTGAGCGGATGACCGGGGCCATGTTGGGCAGTGTCGAAATGAAGATGGCCGTGAGCCAGCTCGATGCGCCGATCGGCTTGGCGGGCAATATCGGGGTCATGGGTGACCATCAAGATAGTGTGACCGGCAGCGTGCAATTTGCTGAAGATGTCGAGGACCATGGCCTCGTTAGCCTGATCGAGATTGCCGGTGGGCTCGTCGGCAAGTATTAGCTTCGGTTCGTTGATCAAAGCGCGCGCAACCGCGACGCGCTGCTGCTCGCCACCGGAGAGTTGCCGAGGAAGGTGGCCGAGCCGATCGCCAAGTCCGACGCGGCGAAGCGCTTCGGCAGCTTGCCGCTCGTCGGTGACGCTGTGAAAGTATTGCGCGAGCATGACGTTTTCCAGCGCGGTGAGATAAGGGACGAGATGGAATTGTTGGAAGACGAAGCCGACCTTTTCGGCGCGGTAACGAACCATTTGGCTCTCGTTGAGTTTAGAGAGATCGATGCCATCGACGATGACGCGCCCAGAAGTGAGAGTATCGAGAGCGCCCAGAATGTTGATCAGAGTGGTCTTTCCGGAGCCGGAAGGGCCCATGAGCGCGACCCACTCGCCGGCTTCGATGCTGAAGGTGAGCGAGTCGACAGCGCGGAGGGAGCCGTATTGCTTGGTGAGCGAGTCGAGGATGACTTGAGGGGTCACGCTTCACCTCGTAAAACCGAGGCCGGGCGAACGTTCGCGAGGCGACGAAGGGGATAGGCCCCGACAATCGAGACGATGATGGTCAGGATTACAGCTACAGGATACACAACGAGCCGAAGCCGCGCGGCAACTCCGAAGATCGCTTTGCCAAGCACGACCGAAAGGACGAGGCCGACCGTAGCACCCAGAATGCCGCCGGTTAGACCGAGAAGCGCGGCCTCCGCGAGAAAAAGGCGCAAGACACGGCGCGTGGCCCCGCCGATCGCTTTCATTAAGCCGACGTCATTTTTGCGCTCCATGGCGACGTTGGTCATAGCGGCCATAACACACAAGGTGGTGAGGACGAGTACGAGGGCGACCGTTGCGGTGAGGAGTCCGCTGATGCGGTTGTAGATGTTGGCTTGGGTCTCTGTGAACTGCCGGAGCGGGTGTACATCAGCGTCGGGAATCAGCCGTGTCAAGTCGACGATGTTGCGGTTAATGGCGGCGGTAGTGCCTGGCGCACTGATCTGCAGCAGACTAATTCGTCCGGGGAGGGCGGCGAGCCGTTGAGCCATATCCAGAGGCACGGTGATCTGATCATCTTCGGGACCACCCACGGATCGAATGTAATCGACTTCACAAATTTCCTCTCGACTCTCCATTCGCAGCGTCAACAGATCACGGGTTTTCAGGTGCGCGTGTTGGGCGGCCCTGATTCCCACCCAGCAGCCGGGCTTGCCAGAGGACGACGATACGAAAATGCCGCCATGCGAGCCGGAATTATGCGGGGTGATTTCCGCGTAGAGATAATCGCCAGACTCGCCGGCAACGACGAGGCGGCTGGCGGTCTGCGAGCCAGGTCCGAAAGCATCAGCGACCACATACAGAGCCGCCAGCACACCAACGTGCTGGCCTTGTAGATCAGTTGGAATCCGTTGGCGAACAGAATAATCCAGAGTGTTGCTGTTCGATCCGGAAACCTGACGCGGAGAAACCACAATATTGGCGCCAAATGCGCGAAATTCAGTGGTAAGGCGGCGCTTGGCATCGACTTGCAAGTTGAGGAGGGCCGCTGTGATGGCGGCGCCAGTGCCCAAAGCAAGCAGGACCACGAGGAGACGACTGCGATTAGAGCCGAGAAGGCCCCGGATGATGCGCCAAAACATAGTGCGATTGTTCGTGGGGACGTGCGGCATCATTCGCCTCGAAGGATGGGGGCGGGTTCGTAGCGAGCGGCGCGACGGAGGGGAACGGCGCTACCGACGAGAGTGACGAGCCCAGCCAGGAGAAGGATGATCAGGAGCACGAGTAACGACGGTTGCGGCGCAGCGCCGAAGATTTTTGCCCCCACGGCGCCGGCGAGAAGAATACCGAGCGTATAACCAACGGCTCCGGCGACCAAGGCGAGGAGGAGCTGCTCCGCGCAGAGCAAGAACCCGACCATATGGGAGCCTGCGCCCAGGGCCTTCATTAGACCGATCTCGGTGCGGCGTTCTATCACCGAGGCGGCTGAGGATGCCCCAACCGCCAGCGCTGCTGCCAGTAAGGAGGCGAAAGTGACAAGCCAGAGTAGAGTTCGCACTCGAGTGAGGATGCGGCCCTCTCCTTCGGCAACGCGGCGGATGACACGAACATCGGCGCCAGGAAGGGTTTGCTTGATGGAGTAGGCGATGGAGGAGACGTAGGGCGAGCAACTCCAGCGCTCGAGCTCGTCGGGTTGCATGGTGGCGGGGTCGCGGCGAGCGAAATCGTCTTCGGGCTTGGTGAGGGCAGAGACGTAAAGTTTGCGATATCGGCCAGGCTTATCGGCTAACTGTTGTGCTATCGCGATGGGAGCGACGATGCCGTCGTCTTCGGGACCACTGGAGGAAAGCAACCCCGTTACACGCAAAGAGATCGATTGAACGTGGCTGCGCGTACTGACATTGAGGGTATCTCCGGCTTTGAGGCCATTCCGTTTTGCGAAATTCTCCCCGACAACGCATTCACCAGAATCCGGGGAGAACCAACGGCCAAACACACGCCACCAAGAATTCGTTTTGTCGATTCCCGTTTCAAACTTGCTTCCATCCGGCAAGGGAACTTGGTGATTCGACCACGTACCGAATAGCGTGGCGTTGCTCAGAACGCCCGGGCTGAGCGCGTTTTTTGAGGCGGAAGACCACGCCTGGACACCAACTTCAAGAACCGGTGAAAACGCGATGATGTTGTTGTGCCAGAAAACGGTCTTGATCTTGGGTAGGTCGGATTCGGGCAGATAGGCGCCGCCGTCGACGGGACGATAATCGACACCGGCGATTTCCAGGGGCAAAGAATCGGCTTGCGGTGTGACAAGGAGATTTGCCCCCAAGCTGCGAAATTCGCGGGCGAGCCGGTCGCCGACGTCCAGAGAGACGCTTAACGCGGCGGTGGCAACGGCTATGCCGAGGGCTAGTGCGGCTCCGGTGAGGAGTTTGTGGCGCGGGCGGCGGCGGAAGGAATCGGCGACGAGGCGGAGGAACATGGGTAACTTTTTTCGCTGGCTCCCTTCTCGCTACGATCCAAATCGACCGCTCATACGTGCCGTGGCTCTGTCTGGCACAGGCAGGAGTGCCTGTGCTACTTCGGAATCTCCTGGGTGGCGCGGGCCAGGGACGATAGATTGAGGACGAGGTCGCTGCCGTCGATGTGGGACGGGACGCCGATGGGATTGCAGCCACCGGCCTGACCGATGGAGGGCACGTAAATAGCGGAGCCGCAGTGGCGGCAGACGACGTTCTGGCCATCCTGGCGATAACCTTCGGCGCCACAGATGCGGCAGGCATCCAGGGCGGTGCCCCAACCGTCGGGCTTCTGGATGACCATGAAGCGGACGGATTGGCCGCCGACATCGGTGGAAAACAGATGCAGGTTTCCGTCTCCCACTTGGGTAAGCGGCACGCGAACCTGATCGTTCTGCGCCGCAACCGGGGTGACGGCGGGCGGGGCAGAATTGGCGCGGGCATAAATGAAATCGGCGGTGAGCACGAGAATTACGACGAGGCATGCGGAGGCAGCAGCGGCCATCCAGCGGCGCTGGCGACGATTCTGAAATTCGACAAGGCGCTTTTCGGCCTCGCCCGCGACCTGCTGTACGGCCTTGACGTGAGAGGCCGATTGCCACTCACGGAGGACCAGTAAAGCGGCTGCGCCGAAAATGAACACGAAGAAGAACAGCTCGTTTCGGACGATGGGGCCGATGATGGCCATCTCTGACTTGCTGGAAGGCAGCCACTGGGCTTCGCTCAATTCATGCAAGCCGGTGAGGGCGAGCTGGAACGCAACCAACATGAGAATGATGCTGGTGGCCGCGAAAAACCGGTGCAAAGGCACGCGGAGCGTACCTTTGAAGAAAAATACGCCGACGGCAACAGCGCCGGCAATGCCGAGAGTGGTGCCGATCCAGGTTTGCAGACCTTCGCTGGAGAGCTCGACAGCACGCAGAATGAGCGCCAGTTCGGCGCCCTCACGAAGAACCATCAGAAACACGAAGAGGAAGATGCCCCATCCGGCGGCTACACCAGCGCGAACAGCGTAGGCTTCCACTTTCTGCTCGATTTCTTTTTTCAGGTGGCGCGCAACGCGGTTCATCCATACGATCATCGTAATCACGAAGACTGCGGCTAGGAGGAGAAGCAGCCCCTCAAAGCCGTCTTCGCTGATGCGCCAGCGCTCCAACGCGAGGGCCACGCCCAGGCTGAGCGCCGCAGCCGCCGCAACGCCATACCAAGCAAAACGGGCCAAGTGAGCACGGCCTGTACGGGACAAGTAAACGAGGATAATGCCGACGACCAGGGAGGCCTCGACACCTTCACGGAGAGCGATGAGAAAAGCGGAAAGCAAGCGAGCTCCAGTTGAAAATGACTTGCAACTACAATCTAAGTTTACCTTTATTAAGCAGTTCCGTCAACCGGACCGGATTGGTCCTATTTGTTCACGCTAGAATACTCTGACTGATGCCTCTCCTCCAAGAAAGCCGCCAAGCCGCATTCGCGTTGCTGTCACTCCTGTTGATCTCGACTGCGCTGCTTGCGCAAACCCAGAAACCCTCGGCGACCCAACAACTGCTTCAGCCGGACCCGCGGCGCGCCGAAAAGGCCGTGGAGCGGGGCGATAAGGCCGAGGCGGAAGGCCGAGTAGACGAGGCACTGACGGCATACGACGAGGCCGCGCGGTATGCGCCTGTGGACTTGGCGGTGGTGGGACGAAGCGCCGCGTTACGCTCGAAGCTCGTGCGCACCCACGTGGAGAATGCGGAGCGGTTAGCACTGGCAGGAAATATCCCGCAGGCCCTCGAAGAGCTGCATTCGGCGATGCGTATCGATCCCAGCAACGCAGCGGTGGCTGAGCGGATCGCACAAATGGAAGCGATGAAGGAAGATGAGCCAACTCCTACCACCCTGGAAATTCCAGGGATGCCCCACCTGAAACTGCCGGCAGGGAAACGAAGTCTCGATTTGCGCGGTGACACGAAAAGCGCTTACGACCAGCTGGCGCAAGCATTTGGCATTAGAGCGGCGTACGACCCGGACCTCGCGCCGCGCAACGTTCGGATGAAGGTGGGCGATGTGGATTTTAATACCGCGGCGTCTTTGCTGGGTGCACAAACCGGAACGTTCTGGCGGCCGGTGGACGCGACGCTAATTTTTGTGGCAGCCGATACGGTCGAGAAGCGCCGGCAGTACGGATTACAGGCGGAGCAAACCTTTCCTTTGCCAGGAGCAGTTGCCCCTGAAGAGATGACCGAGTTGTTGCGCGTTTTGCGCGAGATCACAGGTTCGGCGCACATTGATCTCAATGCTCGCAGCCGATCGATAACCGTGCGGGATAGCCCGGAAAGGCTGGCGCTTGCGGGCGAACTGATTCATCAGGTACAGAAGGCGCGTGGCGAGCTGATGCTCGAAATAGAGTTGCTGGAGGTCGATCGGAATAAGGCGCGGCAGCTTGGCATCACGCCGCCATCGTCGGCCCAAGCTTTTCTGATCAGCCCCAATGATATACAGACGCTGGCACAGGCTACCGACTTAGCGAATGCGCTGACCATTGTGGGGCAAATTTTCAGTGCCAAGGGGTTCTCGAGCATTCCGGCGTTCACATTATTCGGCGGTGGCAACTCGACTTTCCTACTGACATTACCGGGAGCCGCGGCCAATTTTTCCGACGCGCTGACGCTGGTGCAAAGCGGAAGACAAGTTCTGTTGCGGGCTCAAGACAGCAAGCCTGCGACATTTTTCGTGGGCGATCGTTTTCCGGTGACGTTGTCGCTTCTGTCTGGAAGCTTAGGGACAGGGTCAGGCACAGGCAGCACAAGTAGAGGTTCGAACACAGGCTTTACGGGGATACCGACTGCCACCAACTTTCCGGAAACGAGTTTCAGCGTGGGAAACAATCCGGTAGCTCTGACCAGCGCCAATTTCAGCAGCGGCACTTTGCCCGATCTAGCGGTGGTGAATCAGAACGACAATTCCATTTCGATTTTGTTGAATCAAGACAACGGAAATTTTAGGCAACCCACGAGCTCACCTTTCGTGCTTGCGAGGGGCGAAACCGGACCTGTCGCGATTGCTACAGGGCTATTTGGCAATACGGTGGTTAACTCCGCGGGCGTGACCATTGCCCCTGCGGATCTGGTCATCGCTAATTCGACTTCGAACAATGTGACCGTGCTGCTGGGGAACGGCGACGGTACGTTCACAGAAGCGCCAGGCTCGCCATATGCGGTGGGAACCGATCCGAGCGCGATTGTGGTGGCTGACTTCAATGGTGACGGCAATCCAGACTTTGCGGTGGCGAACAAGGGCGACAACACGATCTCTGTTTTCCAGGGAGACGGAAGAGGGGGATTTACGCAATTTTCGACGTCGCCATTCGCACTGCAAAACACGAACACAATTTCCGAGAGGGGCCCGGTGGCCATGGTCACGGCGAATTTCCGGAACGCACGGCTAAACACGAGCACCAACACAAACGCTCCGGAAGCAGACCTCGCAGTGGTCAACCAAACGACAAATAACGTGGCGATCCTGCTGGGCTCGGTGGATAGCAACGGCAACCTGCGTTTCACAGAAGCCACGAACTCACCCATTGCTGTCGGACAAACACCCGTTGCGCTGGCGACGGGGGACCTGAATGCGGACGGGGTTCCCGATTTGGCGGTGGTGAACCAAGCGGACAACTCAATCTCGATTCTTTTGGGCAGCAGCAACGCCGACGGGACTTTTACTGCGGCGGCAGGCTCGCCTCTGCCTACGGCGGCAACTCCGGCGGGCATCGTCGTCGCAAATTTCACGGGAGGTTCGGTTCCGTCGTTGGCAGTTACGAATCGAGGGCAGGAAACTCTCGGGATCTATATTGGATTGGGGTCGGGGACATTTTCGAATCGCTTGGAAATCGCCACTCCGGCGGGCCCGTCCGCGATCATCAGCGCGATCCTGTCAAGCAGCGGGCTGCCAGACGTCGCGCTAACGGCGCAGGGATCTACGGCCAACCAAGGCGTCGTCACGGTGATTCTGGATTCTTCGAGTTTTGCAAACGGCGCCACGCCCGCGCAGACGCCTTATCCAGGTTCGGAGTACATCGATCTAGGCGTAAAGGTGAAGGCGACACCCACCTTGCATCCGAATCGCGAGGTCACGCTGCAGTTGGAGTTTGAGATCCGAGCATTGTCCGGAACGAACATCAACGGGATACCGATCATTTCGAATCGAACCCTGACCCAAACGGTACGGCTGAAAGAAGACGAAACCACGCTGATCAGCGGCTTGCTAGACAACCAGGAGACGCGCGCGATAACCGGTCTGCCTGGATTTGCGAATCTTCCCGGCGCAGGCTATGCGTTTGGAAGCCATAACAACACGCTGCGAGATAACGAATTCTTGATTTTGGTCACTCCGCGGAGGCTGCGGTCTCCCATACGGACTGCTCGCAGCATTTTGGCTGGGCGCGGCGATTCCAGCCCACGTGCTCCGATCGGCGCTGGGGCTCCGTCGGCGGAACCCCAGCCGCAACCTCCGCCTCAAGGGCCCGTTCAAGCGCCTGGTCAACCTCAGGGTCAACCCCCGACGCAACCTCCGGGCCAAGCCCCGCCGCCCCAGCCGCCGAAGCCCTGAGCGAGCCGCTACGACATGCTCAGCCTGATGTGAGAGCTACTCGGCTGACCGGGCAATTCGCGAATCAGAAGTCGAGAAGTTGAGAGTCGTGCTTCTGAAAGAGCGCGGCAAGCGCGGCGGGAGTTCTCTCTTTCATCGCGTGAATTTCCTGGATGAGCTGAAAGATGTTGGCGGTCATGATGAGCAGGTAGCGGACGGGAGTGGGGGCTGCATTCCAGTAGGTATGAGGAGTTCCTCGAGGGACAAACACGCCGGCACCGGCGTGAGCCTCGACTTCGTCTTTGCCGACGCGAACCTTCAGAGTGCCTTCCAGGACATACCAGGCCTCGTCATCATGATGGTGGACGTGCGGAGGAGCGATCAAACGCGGGGGCTCCGGAGGGCCGCCTGGGTCTCTCCATTCGGCAACGACAAACGAGCCATTCGGCGGACCGATGACGTTGCCTGAAAGCAAGGACGCGATGATGGGTGAGCTCATGGTAACCGGACGACAACAGAATCGGAGGTAGCGATCAGGCTGGGATAGTGAGCGGGTATCCCGCGAGCTCCTCGAGAATCGAGGCGGGCGAGAGTTCCGGCCGAACCATGGCTTGGCGGGAAACAATAAAGGTCTGTTCCATGGCGTACTGTCCTTCGAGGACGGCGTGGCTTACAAAATCGGTGAATACTAACCACGTCGAGTGAGGGGGAAACTCCCAGCGCTGCTTAGCACAACTGCGCTGGAATTCGGCGTTTTCTTTCATGGCGTTGTGGCACCTGTGCATGAAGTCGTCGTAAGGCGAGCGGTTTGCGCTACGTAAACCGAAGCTGCCAAGTAGGCGCCGGAAGCTTCGTGTGAATTTGTTGGAGTCATACGCGTCCCGAAACCCGATTGTTTTCGCGAAGCGAGGCGCGAGGACATCGAATGTTTGACTGGTTATCCAAATGCGGCTCTGCGCGGGATTGAGGTTGGTGAACAGGCGCAGGATGCGGTCGCCGTTGGTGGGCCGAGTAGGAAATGCATCGACGTGAGGGAGATCGTTGCGTGCCCGCAGGCGAGCAGGACGGCCGCGCTCCTCAAGTGGACGGAAGCTGGCAAAATCGAGCTTCCACTTCCCCGCATACGGAGAGAAAAACTCATCGAGGAATTGGGCTGAGCGTTGTGAATAGGCACGGAGGATAGCGCGCAAGCGGTCCTTATCAGGCGCCGAGGATTCGTCGAGTCCGGTTACGCGATCATTCCGCGGCCGATAGGCAATATTTTTGTGGAAGGCTGCGCCGGTTTGTCTGCGGCCGAGCAAGAACGCGATGTCGTCTTCTGGAAATGCGAAGGGCGTACTCGGGAAAAAGATGATGTCGCCAGCCTCCAAATGAGCGCAGAGATCGCGTGAACGCGCAGGGTCAGGTCGATCGTTGATGGCGATCAAGCGGCTCATACCGCGAGTCGAACTGTGTGTGACGGATGGAGAGGAAGCGGCGGACATGGAGAAAACTATAACCAGGACAAATGCGCCTTACAAGCGCGCGGCCACAAATGTGCTCTAGAAGCGGCGGCGCGCCATTGCGACTACGGCTGTGGCTCGAAAACAACGATGGGTTGATAGGTGCGCGGGACGACCGCTTCCGCAATGGCAATCAGTTTGTCCTGTTGACTGAAAACACGCAAGCGGGGAGCACGGGGTTCGCCGCCATCGAGTTGAGAGGTCGCGCCTGGCGGTAAGTCCGTGCGGCCCGATTGAACTTGTGCGGGCGACACTAAGAATTTCGTGCCGTGGCGCACCCGGCGCTCCACCACTGGCAGCACATTCACTCGGGGGTAATTGGGGAGGAGATTCTCCAGGCGGATGACGCAGTCGGCGAGCTTACCGGCGCGCGCGGCCTCGGCCAATTCTTCGAGCTTGATGGCTTGCTCGATCCAGAATTCTCCAACGGCAGTGCGTGTGATTTCCGCCAGGTGAGCGCCGCATCCAACTTTCTGTCCCATTTCGTGGGCCAGCGCACGAATGTATGTCCCGGAAGAGCACTCGATCACGAAGCGCGCGATGCTGCCTTCCATCCCGGTAAGTCGATATTCGAAAAGTTCAACCTGAACAGGCTTGAGCTCGACAGGCTGCTTCTTTCGCGCCAACTCGTAGGCCGGACGGCCGTGCACCTTTTTCGCGGAGAATGACGGCGGCATTTGCTCAAAACGGCCGACGCGCTCGGCGGCCAATCTTTCAAGAAGTGCACGATCGAGAGTGGGCGCCGTGTCCGGGCCCTCCGCTTCGCCATCGGAATCATACGTGTCGGTCGCGAAACCAAACCGGAAACCGGCAGAGTAACGCTTCCGGCGGCCTGCGTAGAATTGCATGAGCCTCGTGGCGCGGCCTAACAACAAGACCAAGACTCCCGTTGCAAGCGGATCGAGTGTTCCCAGATGACCGATCTGGCGAAACCCGACGAGATGTCGCACGGCATCAACGACGTCATGGGAGGTCTTGCCCTTTGGTTTGTCGATCACCAGGGCGCCGTCAAAGGGCGCAGGTAGCGGATGGCGAGGCATGACCGGAAAATAGAAATCAAAACTGGAAATAAGAAATTCGAAACCAGAACCAGGAATCAGAAATAGATTAGAGCTTCGACGGAGGCCGATCCTTTTTCACTTCTTTCAGGAGCTGCTCGATGCGCTCGACGCGTTCCTCGGAAAAGTCCAAGGCGAAGTGAAGTTCTGGAAGACGGCGAAGCTGGAGGCGCTCGATGAGCTCGCTGCGGATGAAACCGGAAGCGTGCTCGAGCGCTTTGATGGCGTCGGATTGTTCCTTTTCGCTGCCGCGCATACTGACGAAGACCCGCGCGTGTTTCATGTCCGGTTGGACGCGGACTTCGGTGACCACCACCATGCCCTCCAGGCGCGGATCCTTCAATTCTCCCGCGAGCATGGCGTTGATTTCGTGGGCGATTTCCTCGCCCACGCGCTCGTGACGGTGATTGGTTGGACTCATGCCCCACTCGCCGCAGTCTTTATACAATTTCGAACTTCTGGCCGATCAAGGACGAACCGAGAATGCGGTCGGCTTCGTCCAGAACCTTCTGCAAAGACTCTTGCACGTGCCGCTCTTCGTTGGAAAGGGTGACAATTCCGATTACGGACCTTTGCCAGACGTCATGGTGGTCAAGCTCAGCCACAGCCACGTTAAACTGCCGGCGCAGCTTGTCTTTCAGGCTGCGCAACACTTGCCTCTTATCCTTCAACGATTGCGCGTCCGGGATATGCAACTCCAAGGTGAGCAAGCCAACCGGCATGAACGGCTCCGGGATTTTTCCCGAGGCGGCCCCGACGGATCGGGAGCCGACGTTTAGCTTATTTGCGTGATGCGGGCGCGCTGCTCTGCGCGGCTGCTTCCGCAGCGCTCAACTTCGTCACTTGGAAGCACTCGAGAATATCGCCGACCTTCACGTCATTGAAGTTTGCGATGCCCGCCCCGCACTCGAATCCGGTGCGGACTTCGCTCGCATCATCTTTAAAGCGCTTCAAAGAGCTTAGCTTCGACGTGTAGATCACAGTACCGTCTCGCACGACGCGAATCTGCGCATCCCGCTTGAGTACGCCATCGGTCACATAGCAGCCAGCGATGGTGCCCGCGCCTTTGATGCGAAATGTATTGCGAACTTCGGCGCGGCCCAAATAGGTCTCTTGTATGACCGGCTCAAGGAGGCCTTCCATGGCCTTCTTAATTTCATCAGAGACTTCGTAAATGATGTTATGCGTCCGGATGTCGACATTTTCCTGCTGCGCAAGGTCGGCAGCTTTGCGTTCCGGCCGAACTCCAAATGCGATGATGATTGCACCGGAAGCCGAGGCAAGAAGGACATCGTTTTCGGTAACCGCGCCGACGCCGGAACCCACGATTTTGAGCTTCACCTGATCAGTCGAAAGCTTTGGAAGCATTTCACTCAGAACTTCCACCGATCCTTGGACATCCGCCTTGATCACGATGCCGAGTTCTTTGACCTCGCCGGCCTTGAGCTGCTCATGGAGCTGATCGAGAGTTATGCGGCCGCCCCCGGTGCGAGCCATGGCGGCATCACGCTGCTTGGACTGGCGGTACTCGACGATGTGGCGGGCCTTGGCTTCATCGGTAACCTGGAAGTTGTCGCCGGCCTCAGGAACGCCTTGCAACCCCAGCACTTCGACCGGAGTGGACGGAGACGCACTCTTGGCGGGACGCCCGCGATCGTCAAACATCGCGCGGACTTTGCCAAAGACGGCACCGCAGATAAAGAAATCGCCGGGCTGCAATGTGCCGTTTTGCACGAGGATCGTGGCTACGGGGCCGCGGCCTTTATCCACACGCGATTCGAGAACGGTCCCAGCAGCAGGAGCATCTGGATTGGCCTTTAGTTCGCGAAGATCCGCGACCAGGAGCAGAATCTCCAGCAATTTGTCGATGCCTTTCTTCTGCTTCGCGGAAACTTCGACAAATTCGGTCTCACCGCCCCACTCGGCAGGCATCAGGCCAACTTCGGTGAGTTGCCGCTTTACTCGCTCAGGCTGTGCTTCCGGCTTATCGATTTTGTTGACGGCGACCACGATTGGCACGTTAGCGGCCTTGGCGTGATCGATCGCTTCTCGGGTTTGTGGCATGACACCGTCGTCAGCGGCTACAACGAGCACAACGATATCGGTGACCTTTGCGCCGCGAGCACGCATGCGGGTGAAGGCCTCGTGACCTGGCGTATCCACAAAGACCACACTGCGATCATTCACCATCACCTGGTATGCGCCGATGTGCTGGGTGATGCCGCCAGCCTCGCCTGCGGCGACGTCGGCTTGGCGAATAGCGTCGAGTAAGCTGGTCTTGCCATGGTCGACGTGGCCCATTACGGTTACCACCGGGGGTCGTGGCTTCAGGTTTTCCCTGGTCTCTTCCTTGGCGACCTCCAGGACCATTTCCTCTTCAAAAGAGACGACGTTCACGACCCCGTTGAATGTTTCGGCAAGGGTTGTAGCAGTGGGCACGTCTAGCGCCTGGTTGATACTGGCAAACACGCCTCGATCCAGCAGAGTCTTCAAGAGATCTTTGGCGCGCACGTCCAGCTTTTCCGCCAGCTCGCGAATGGTTATTCCTTCCGTGATGGTAACGTCGCGTGGCGGACGGGGTTCCGGCGGGGCGATCACCGCGACCGCACTGCGCCCACCCGCACCCGGACGCTGGCGTGTGGGGTGCAGCTTACGCTCGCCTTCTATCTCGCGCTTGTCGACAACTGGCCGCTGCCGCTGAGGCGGCTTACGAGTGTAGAGCGGTTTGCCAGGCTCCGCCTTTGGCGGGAGTTTGTCTGGCAATGGCGGCAACATGCCTGGGCGGCCCGGCATACGAGGTCCGGGACGCGAGCCTACCGGCACGGGCCCGCGCCGCTGCTCGAAAGGTCTGGCGGGCTGGCCGCTCGGAGCTCCCGGGCCGCTTGGACGGGGAAATGGCCGAGCGCCTTGACCGGAAGGTTGCATCGGGCGGATTGGCTGGCCGGGTCGTGGTCCGCTTGGGGCAGTTTGGCGTTGGCTTCCGGGAGCAGTGCCCGGCACAGGACCTCGGTTGCCCGTCGGCATAGTGGGCCGGGAGGGCGCCGGAGGACGCGCTGCTGGAGCGCCCGGCGCTGCTGCCGCTGGACGGACGGCGGAAGGCTGCGTGGGCGTTCGGGCTGGTCGCGGAGGCACTGTGCTCACCGGAGGCCGAGTGGCGGGCGGAGGCGTGGGTGCTTGGCTCGGTGGCGCCGCGGGACGCACCGACGCTGCTGCGGGCGCACTCGGGGCAGGGGCCGGTGGGGGCGGCACAACAGGTTTCGGCGCCGAAGGTTCGCTGACAGGTGCACGCGCAGGAACAGCCGGTGCTGACGTTGAAGGAGCGACCTGCGCCGGCCGGGGAGGAGCACTTGGCACCGCCGCGGGAGGTGGTGGCGGCGGCGGCGTGGGCTTCGCTGCGGGTGGCGGCTGGGGCGCTGCAGCTGGGCCCGGCGCCGTGGCAGGCCTGAAGCGTGCCGCCCTTGCAGCGGCCTCTTTCGCGTCTTTCTCGGCCTTAGCTGCCGCCTCAGCGGCGGCTTCCGCATCAGCGATGCCCTTGATGTGGTTGCGTACTTTCTCCGCTACGTCTACCGGAATGGAGCTGGAGTGGGTCTTTTTCTCCGTGACTCCATACCCCGGCAAGAGGTCAAGGATGGCCTTGGCCTTCACCTCGAGTTCGCGGGCCAACTCGTTGATTCGGACTTGGTTTGCGTCAGTCGTCATGCGTCTTGCTGACCGCGTTTGGGGCGGTCACCTATACCTCTGAATTAGTTTTGCGGATGCTCCGTATCCGTTTCCGAATCCGTTGCGGCGGGCTTAGATGTATCCCCTTCCGCGTCTTGACTTGGAACAGGCGCTTCGTTCGTAGAAGGTGCGGCTTCGGCAACTTCCTCACCGCCTTGCGCACCGGACTCCGAAGCTTCCGCCTCAGCTTCGTCCGTCTGCGTTTCTCCTTCCGCCAAAGCGTCGGTGTTTTCTCCCGCCTCTGCGGTTGCAGCTGATTCGCCGCCCTCATAGAAGCGGTTCACGGCCTGATAGATTTTGTCGACCATTTTTTCGCCGATTCCCGGGATTTCCATCAGCTGTTCCGGCGTCATCCCCGCCAGCTTTTCCACGTTGGTGATGCCGGCGGCTTCAATTTTTTCGATCGTTTTTGGGCCGACCCCGGCGAGCGCGGTAAGAGGAGTAGTGGGCGCCGTCAACGCGGTCATTTGTTCTTCGATCTCGCGGCGCTTTTCTTCTTCGCTCTTGATGTCAATGTCCCAGCCGATTAACTTGCTTGCCAGCCGGACGTTCTGTCCTTTTTTGCCGATCGCAAGGGAAAGCTGGGAATCTTCGACAATCACCTCCAGCTTGTGATTCTCGGGATCAGTAATCTGCACGCGAGTCACTTTGGCAGGGCTCAGCGCTTTCTGCGCGAATGCAATCGTCTCTTCGCTATATGGGATGATGTCGATCTTTTCGCCGCGCAGCTCACGGATAATAGACTGGACGCGCATGCCCTTCATGCCGACGCACGCGCCGACGGGATCCACGTCCTTGTCTCGGCTGGCCACAGCAACTTTGGTCCGTTCACCCGCTTCGCGCGCCGCATGACGAATTTGCACTGTACCGTCATAGATCTCAGGCACTTCCATCTCGAATAAGCGCTGCACCAGGCTGGCGTCCGCCCGAGAAACGATCACCTGAGGGCCCTTTGCGGCGCGATCGACCATCTTAATCACGACGCGCAGGCGCTCTCCAATATTGTAAGTCTCGAGCTTTGATTGTTCTCGCTTGGGCAAGCGAGCTTCTGTTCGTCCCATGTCGACAATCAGGTCCGGGCCTTCGGCGCGTTTCACAATCACGGTGACCAACTCGCCGACTCGGCCGTGATATTCGTTGTAAATCGTGTCGCGCTCAGCCTCACGAACCTTTTGCAGGATGACCTGCTTGGCTGTCTGAGCCGCAATACGCCCGAGCACGTCCGTGGGCTTGGGGGCGACAATCTCCGTGCCAACCTCCGCGGAGGGATTTTTCTTTTTGGCGTCGGTCAGACTGATTTCCTTCTTGGGGTCTGTCACTTCTTCCACGACAACATGAACCGAATACACATCTACCTGGCCGGTTTCCTGGTTGAACTTCGCGCGCAGTTCCTCTTCGGTCTTGTAATACTTGCGAGCGGCCACGACCATCGCATCCTCGATGGCAGACACCACGATCTCCGGCTCGATGTGCTTCTCGCGGCTCAACATCTCGATTTGTTGATAGAGCAGATTAGCCATTTCTGTCGTTCCTGATACCCCATACCTTGAGCCTAGTTTCTTGGCTTAAACCTTCAAAACTCCACCACCAGATTCGCCTTACGGATCACTTCCAGAGGCACTTCAACCACTTTCGCGTCTCGACCCTTTACCTCCATGCGAACCTTCCCATCCGCAAAACCCGCCAAGCGTCCCTCGAAGTAGCGAGCATCGCCAATAGGCTCGGCAGTGGATATTTTGGCCAGCCGACCCCTGAAGCGCTCAAAATCGGCCGGCTTTTTGAGTGCGCGATCCAGGCCCGGTGAGCTAACTTCCAAAATATACCCCGGTCCTTCGATCAATTCCTCGACATCCAGAATCACACCCAGCTGTTGGCTAACTCGCTCACAGTCGCGGTGGCTGATCTTGGGTTCAGGGTCAGTCGCCGGAGCCAAGGCTTGATTTGCCGGCTCTCCTTCGGCGACACCGCTGGACGAACTGAGTGGCACTGGAACGCCTGCTTCGGTCCGCCTGCCAGCACTAGGAAGCCTGTCGATGTACACCCGCAGGAATCGTTGCTTTCCTATTTTCCATTCGACATCGACGATTTCCAGACCCTCCGAACGAGCAACTCTTTCGGCGGCTTCGCGGATTTTCTCCAAATTCACGCGGAGACTCCCCGGCCAAGGCCGGTATAAGGTGCACTCCAACCGGCGCCAACAAAAAAGTGGGCTTGCGCCCACTCATCCGTTCGACCCGCTTCAGAGCGAAGCCATAGTATATTCGGTCGGCACGGTAAAAGCAAGATACGCCCAGAACGATATTCGCGTACGACAGTGCTGGCGAAAGTCCCGGGCCGAACCGGATGTGCGCCCGACAGCTCTTCAGCCCGGCTTGCCGTTCGCGCCTACTGTTGAGGCGGCTTCTGCGCCGGAGGAGTTGCCCTGGGCGTCGGCGTCGTGGCGGGTCTCGCCGGAGCTGCGGCAGGCGCGCCGCCTTTCACTGGATACGCCTGATCGTAAAGTCGAACGATGTCCTGGGTGACATCCACGTTCGTCGAGGCAAACATGATCGGAGTGTTCTGCGCGGAAGAGTCCAAGATCACGACGTAGCCGTTCTCCCGTGCATAGCGGTCGAGAACGTCCACCATCTTGCGGCCGATGCGATCGAAAACCTCCGCTTGCGCAGCGTTCACGTCTTCCTGGTATTCGTCCTGCTTGCGCTGCAGTTGCCGCGCCTTGGTCTCGCCATCGCGGGTCAGGCGGGCCTTTTCTTCATCGCTTAGTTTGGGGCCGGCAGCGTCGAGGCGCTGCCGCAAATCATTGATTTGCTTATTCAGATTCTCCAGCTCATTTTGGCGTGCCGCGAACTGGGACTGCAGCTCGGCTCCCGCCTGCTTACCCTCCGAGGTGCTGGCGATCGCTTGCCGCACACTGATCACACCAATCTTGCCCGTTGTCGCAGAACCCGGCGCCGCGGTGCCTTGGGCCGAAACGGCCGCCCCGCCGAAAAGGCATACAGCGGCCAAAACTGCTGACCGCGAAGCGCTCAACATTCTCAAATTCACTGTATTCTCCTTTAACCCACTACGATTGAGCATGAAGCTCGAATCCAGCACCCCTGCGGGCTTTTGCAAGCCCTGCACAAACGTCGCAGTATAGCCGAGCGAACCAAGCGGCTGCAACGGCAAAGCGGCTGTCTTGGCACTATTTCGACGATTTTCGCCGCTTTTTGCATGCGCCCAAACGCCCCGACCGCCAGCGAGATGATCAGTTCGGTAGCGGCACCAGCAGTACCCGATTATGCGTCTGATCGCTGACGACGGCGAGATTCGTTCGGGGGTGAATTCCCACGGCGAACAGCGGCGCCCCGCTAATTCCCAGCGTATTCCTGGTCTTAAAGGGAACTGTCAGGGTGTCCACGACGGACATCGTACTGCTCAAACTGTTTACAGTCAGGATTTCCCCGGTTTCGTAGTTGTACGCCAGTGAAGTGGGATTCACTCCGACCTGAGTCGTTGACGTCGAGCCGCCGGAATCCGGATTGAAAGCCACAATGGAGTTTCCTCCGCTAGACGAAACGTAGAACACGGTGGGGGAAACGGCGGGATCAAAGACGATACCTGTCGGAGTGGCGGTCAGGAATGCCGAGCCCGACGTAGAAGAGACCTTGGTGGGAGTGGCGGCTCCTAAGTCGATGACATCGACGCTCCCGGTGGTGCTGGAACCCGAGCTCGTATTTGTGATCGCGGATGTGGTAACTACGGCGATGCCGTTGTTGTTGGTTCCGCGATCCGGGTCGATAGCCACCGCGATGGGCTGCTGATCCGTAGCAACGCTGGTCGCCGTGAGAGACGTGGCCGGACTAGAGCCGAACAATAGGTTTAAGTTGATCACGGAAACGGTATTGGACCCGGTGTTTGCGACCACTGCCACACCGTTATCGTCATCAATGGCGACTCCATTCGGTGAAGTTCCGACGGTGACATCGGCCACAATTTCCTTTGCCGCAGTGGGGGTGCGGACATCGACAATCGAGGCTGCGCCCCCGCCATTATTGGTGACAACCGCAATCCCGAGGCGAGAAGAGACTGCAACGCCTATCGGCGAGCTTCCCACGCTCACGGTGCCGATCACCCTTCCAAAGTTCGGGTTTGCAGAGCCATTTGCCGTCGGATTGATATCCATGATAGACACGGTGTTACAGCCTTGGTTGGCGATCAAAGCGAGATCGCGAATCCGATCGATGGCCACTCCCGCAGGCTGCGGAGTGGAAGTCGCGGAGCAGGTTTGGCTCACGTCAACTGCCTGCAATACCGAAAAGTCCGTAGCGTTGGACGGCACGCCAGCGCTGTTGATCACGTCCAAGGCAAAACGCCGTGGGACACCGAGGAACGAGGCTGGAATGTCGACATCGATTTCACCGCCGTTCACGAAGTGAACATTGCCCGCGGGCAGCGGCACAGAATCCAGGCGGACCTGAGATTGCGCGTCGAAACCAGTGCCGAGAACACGCACGCCGGTCAGAGTCGCGGCGGAGGTCAGAGTCGCCTGACGTAACTGTGCTCCGGGAATTTGGCCTGTGGTGAGCGCTAGCTCGCGAATGTGCGCGGTTTTGATGTTGCCGAGATTGAGAATCTGAATGTTGTTGCTTCCAGAATTTACGATGAAAGCCTGGTTGTTGACCGAGTCCACCGCAACGGCGCCGGGAATCGTTAGCGCCGTGCCATCCGAAGCGGTGACGTTCATCGCGCCGGTTTGGCCGGTAGCCTGCAAGAAATAGCGCCCGAACCGGACCGGATCGATCAAAGAGACTTCGTTTCGACTCGGATTGAACGAAACTAAGACATTCGAATATGGCTGGAAGTCCACGTCAGCGGCGCCGAGTTCCGGCCCGTTATTACAAGGATTTGTGTTGGCCTGACAGCCACCATGCAGAGTAATTGAGCTGACGGATTGATCGAGAGAATTGATCAACTGAAGCTGTGGGCCGGTCACTCCATCCGCATTCGGGTCGGCTATTGCCGCAGTTCGCGTGACGGAATTGATGGCAATGCCCTGCAACGAACTGGAAACCGTAAAACTAAGGCTAGCGTTCCCGTAAAAGGCAAAGCTTGCTGAATTGCCGGTGGTGGTGTCGTCCGGCGCCGTCTCTAGATATTGGAAATGAAGCGAATCAACCACCGCGGAAACCGCATAGGTTCCGTTGAAAACAGTGCCTTTTGATCCGTTCGGCACACCGTTAATCAAGACGACGCCCGGATTTCCCGGGCTGAGATTGTGAGCCGACGAAGTCGTGATAGTCACAAGATTGGAACTGCGAGTAGCGGACGCGATGGGTACTTGCTTGCTCGGCTGAGTCACATCGATGACGGAAAGCGGTCCAGAACCGACTCCAATCGCGGCAGGCGTGACGAAAGCTAAGTGAACGTGCGGCTGCATCGCAATTTGCGGGTATTTGCCGGTAGGAAGCGTGACGGACGCGGCCGCACAAGGCAATTGCTGCGCACTGTTCGTTGTGAAGCAAGTGCTCGGCGAATTAGGGCTACCCGGATCGATCGCAGGTATGAACAAGTTGACGATAAAGCCCACGTTTGTCGATGAAAATGCAACTAATCCAAGATTCGTATCCGCATCCATTCCCACGGAAAACGGAGATGGCGGCGGAGCGGAGGAATTCGTGCTCGCTGTCGGCGGGATCAACCCGCTTAGATCAACGGTTGCCAGGGGTATGGGCGAAGGTGCGGCCGGGGGCGTTGGTATTCGAAGGATCGTCAGACTCTTGCTGCCGAAATTGACTACGATCGCGCGATGTCTGGTGCTATCCACAGCTACGCCGGTCGGTAAGGTCCCAACAGGAACGCTGCCTAGAGATGTCAGCATACCCTTGGCGATGGAATAGAACTGCGCAGCGTTGGAGCCGGCTTCGGCAACGACTGCAACACTCAGTACCGGATCAATGGCGATGGCACTGGGAGTTGTGGCCGCCGGAGTCGCACCCGGCACGAAACTTGCCGGGTTCGTCCCTTCGTAATCCGGGAATACCGCGAGGTTCGTCACGCTCGTGTTTGGCGTAGGAGGAAACTGATTGTTGACGACAGAGACGGGATACAAACCAGGAGCGCCGGATGGCACGCTTCCGAAACCAGCATTCAGGTGACGCGCATTCGAGCTGGCCTGATCGATGGGAAGGGTATTGCCCTTGAATATGATCGAGGCGAACGGGCTCACCGGGGGATTCGAACCCGAAGCGGGGCTGCCCCCGAAATAACCACCATTAACGATAAACGATCCGCTAAGGGTTCCTTCAGGCACACTCTGCGGAGCAGAAGAAGTCAATGCCGGCTGCACGGGCACAACTTGGAAAGAGAACGGACCACCTGTTACAGGCTGGACGGGATCTGTAAGGGCCACTTGGTAGAGGCCCGGCTGCTTGAGTTGCACAGGTGTCAAACGGATTCGCGCGCCAGAAGAAGTTGGATTTGGCGTCGACGACGTTGGCTCTGGGAAAAGGACCTTGAATAACGCGATGGGGACGGTGTTTCCACTCGGATCAGTAAGGTTGAATCCAGTCTTGGAGGAAACGTTTGGAGCCTCGAGGTAAATGTCTTCAAACGGTCCGCCGAGCGCAACTACCGATGGTGAGATGCCATTGAAGCTGATCGGCCCGCCCTGAACAACGGTTACAGTGGCAGTCCCAAAACGAGAGGTATCGAGTTTCGAAGTGGCCACAACAGTGACCGTAGCAGTGCTAGGCACCGACGAAGGCGCCGTGTAGTTTCCGCTTGCGTCGATACTGCCGCATGTCGTGCTGCATGATGCCGCCTGGGGAAGCGGAGTAGTAGAGCTCGAGGCTTGTTGAGTAACCAGCCAGGTCACGTTGTTCGGAGTATTGTCGTTCGACAGAGCGGCGACAAATGGCTGCGATGCGCTGGTGGGCACGGTGGCCGTTCCTGGGGAGAGGCTCACGCGAATGCCAGAATCAATCGTAACCGTTGCGGTGCCCGTCTTTTTCTTGTTGGCGTTCGCAGTCGCCGTCAGCGTAATCGTGAGTCCTGTTAAGGTGTTGGGAAACTTGGAAGGCGAGGTGAAGGTGACGGTCGTGGCTGTGGAATTAGCAGGAATATTGCCAGTGGTGTCGTTGCAGGGAGAGGGTTGCGATGTCGTCGTGGTGGTTCCGCTCGTCGTGGTTGTCGTGAAAGTGCAGGCCCAGGTCACGGAAGTGTCGGTTGCGCCATTGACCGTAGCTGTGAAGGTCTGGGTTTGTGTGGTGACTAGTGTCACGGACCCAGGGGAAACCGAGACGGTCACGGTGTTCGCGCCACTGCTTCCGCCGCAGCCGGCGCACAGCCAAATGCAAGCCGACAACATCGCGGCGGCCGTGCATCCCAAGATTCTTCGCAACCTCATTCCCCACGCCTCCCCGGGGTTCCGCAATTGCCGCAAATTTGGCGGCCCGTTTGGTCCCTAGCCACACTTCCGTTAAATCTTTCGAAAAAACGCTGCGGAGCTTCTGGCCTGGTGCTAAAACGTCCTACCTACGGTGAACCGGAACGTCGTTTTAGGCTCAAAATAATTCAAGCGCCCTGGATTCGTCTGCAACTGAAAAAGCTCAGGCTGCACCTGGAACTGCCAGACATCTGGTGGCAAAGAATTCTTGAGTGAAGCCAGTTCACCGGGTTCGATAAATGGTTGCTTCGCAATAATCTGAGAGTGAAGCCGGTGAACGTTGTACGCATAGTAGATCCGGAACGGCGCCTGCACGATCGGAAGCTGCACACCAAACTCAATGCCGGTCGAACCGCGTAACCGAAAATTTGTCCCCGATTCGATCGGTAGCTTGCCAGTAACATTCGCACTGGGAAATTGCTGTTGCAAACCAGCAAGTCCTGCCGGATCTAGCTTGAGTGCACCTGAGCGAACGATACCGTCTGTTCCACCGTCGAAAAACAGCGAAGCCCAAACCGGACCGGCGATGGGAATTCGATAGTCGATGTTTCCAAAAGTTTGCAAGTCGCCGCCTGGCAACGTCGCTGTGTACGTCAGAACAGGCACTGAAAATGATCTCTGAACTGGCGTGCCGCTGCCTGACAGGACGCGTGGGTCGGTATACGTTATCGTCTGTGAGGTCTGCGTGGGAATGAAGGTGACCGGTGAGATGGAACGGATGTCGTACCCGCGCAGGTCATTCTCGCCGCCCATGTAGAAGCGGCTGTACGGCGGAACCTCCTTGCCACCATAGCCAGTCGTGTAAGCCGCAGTGGCATGGAAACCAAGCACATTGCGGTGCTTATACATGGGACGAAACGTCTTGAAGTCGAAGACATTTGTAATGGTGTTGACATTGCCCCCCAGCGGTCCGCCTGAAATCGAGAATGAATAGAAATAGCTCCGACCAGTGCGTGGATTGATGGGATTGTCGATCGTGTTCTTTGTAATCGTGGGCGTCAGTGTGCTCGACACAATTCCATTCAAGGCGCTTGGTCCAGCGACGCTGCGGAACTGGATGGCCTCGAAGAGAAGCGAAGAAGCGTTGTTGAAGGGCTTAATGTTCGTACGTGTGAGCCCATAGGTCAATCCGACACGAGTAAAGGACAACTTCTTGATCGGATAACTAGCAAAGACCGTAAAGCCCGTGCTGTTCTGGGTGTAATTCTGAACGAACTGCGGATTAATGCTGACGGATTGACCCAGCAGCAGCGCCTCTTGCTTGGCCTGATCGAAGTTATAACGGCTGGAGAAAATGGTGAATCCCGTGGAGATGGGCCGGTCGAACAGATACGGCTCAGTGAA
>Ga0070698_100000793_pt1 | contig 34351 bp, 43 predicted proteins | sample KBSK1502metaG_FD_65477 | JGI IMG/M metagenome (GOLD analysis project Ga0070698, IMG submission 65477) | Corn, switchgrass and miscanthus rhizosphere microbial communities from Kellogg Biological Station, Michigan, USA - KBS K1-50-2 metaG | ecosystem: Host-associated > Plants > Roots >... | reverse complement strand
GGTGATCTTCTGGAGGTCGGTGGCGGCGATCGCGCCGTCCCGGATGGGCACCTCATAGCGGCGGCCGGTTCGGTTATCCGTGATGGTCAGGGTTTCGTCTGCCATGGCTCACGGACATTATCGGCGTCTCGTCCTCCCCCCTCAGGGGCCGGCGATCGCTACGACGAAGACCAGGTCGAAGAAAAGCTCGAGCCAGGTGGCGTGCCGTCGGTCGACCTCGGCGGCATGGGTTCGAAGCTGTGGCGGCCTGAGCCAGAGCCCGTGCCGCTCCATGGCCGATAGCCTAGCGCGGTCCGGAAGCCCGGTAGCGCTCATCGTAGACGAGTTCGTTGATCGGCTTGCGCTTGCCGCGCCCTGGCGCGCGGGCCGGGTAACCGAGCGAAATCGCCGTGCGGACCACCCGCTTGCCCGTGACACCGAGCAGCTGTTTCGCCCTGTCGCGTCCCTCCGGTGAGAACCATCCGATCGACGACCCCACGCCATGCGCCCAGGCCGCCAGCATGATGCGCTCGGCGAGCCGCCCTTCGTCGAAGGTCTCGCCCTCGGGCCATTCTCCCGGCATCACGAGCAGCATGGCCAGCGCCGCACCTCGCAGATGGCCGGTGTAGCCGCCGATGGTGGCGAGCGCTTCGAGGGTCTCACGTTGGCGGACGACGATGATCTGCCCGAACTGGCGATTGCTCGCGCTCCCCGACCACCGTGCGACCTCGAGTACGTCCTGCACGATCTCTTCGGGCACCGGCTTGCGCTGGAATTCCCGCACCGCGCGGAGGCTGCGCAGAAAATCCGTCAGCGGGCGAGGCGGAGCGTCGACGGTCATCGGATTTCAGCCTACCAGTCTTCTTCTGGAGTAAGGGAAGCATTGATGTTTTTGTCACGGTTTCGAAAGGCGTCCACCTCCATGCTGGCTCCATTGCAACGCAGAAGGAGGTGAAAAAAATGAACCCAATCAGAAGGATTCTCGTCGGCGCCGCGGTAGCGGGCTCACTGCTGACGGGCGGTGTCATCGGCGCCACGATCGCCGGGCCGCTGGGAGCCAGCGCCGCGACGTCCGCTGCCGCCGCGACGGCCGCCACCCCGAGCGCAGGCTCGCGCACGTTCGTGCCCAACGAAGACGCGACGCACGAAGCGGGCGAGAGCGCGGCACGGGAGGCGCAGGAGAACGCGGGCCAGGTCCCGACCGTTCCCTAGTCGCCGCGTGACGACGACCATGGGGCCGGGATCATTCCCGGCCCCGGACTTGTATGGTGGGTGTCATCAAATCGAAAGGAACACGCTGCGAGACTTGGACCGGGTGAAAGGACGTTGAGTATGGCTCGGGTTGACCTTGTTCGTTCCGGCGCCCAGCGAGTGGCGCTGGCGGCAACCGGCATCGTCGCTGCGATCTATCTGCTGATCGCGGTTGCCGTCGTGTTGATCGTCAGCTACAACCTCACCTCCAATGTCGACGCCACGCTCTCCAAATGGCTCAGCGCCATGGCCGCCCAACGGGGCGGACCAACCCGTGGTTACCAGGGACCGCCCGGAGCACCGCGCTTCGATGCCCCCGTACTCTGGTGGACGTTTCATCCGGACGGCAACTACGCCGACAGCAGCGCCGAGGCCGCCAGCATCAATCTGCCGGCGCCGTACAACCGCATCAAGGCTCCACAGACGATCACCGTGTCCGGCGTCGACCTGCGCGTGATGGGCGGACTAACCTCAGACGACTGGACCGTCGTCGGCCAGTCGATGAATAGCGTCTACCAGGCGCGGGGCAACTTGATCCAGGCCGAACTTCTGATTGGACCCGTGCTGTTACTGGTTGTCTTTTTGGGCGCGCTGACGATCGGTCGCCGGGTTGCCGCGCCGATCGAGCAGGCCCGCCAGCGCCAGATGGACTTCACCGCTAACGCCTCGCACGAGCTCCGCACTCCGCTGGCGGTGATCCAGGCGCAAACCTCGTTGGCCCTGGCGCAAAGCCGAGATGCCGACTGGTATCAGCGTGCCTTCACGCGTGTCAACCAGGAGAGCCAGCGCATGCGCCGCCTCGTCGATGATCTGCTCTGGCTGGCGCGTTTCGAGGCCATGCCGCACACGGGTGGGGCGGAGCCGGTCGATCTCGGCGTCATGGCCCAGCAGGCGGTGGATCGCTTTGCGGCGATTGCCGAAGCCCGCCAGCAGCGGCTGAGCGTCCGGCTCAGCGGTCATTCGCACGTGATCGCCGCCTCACCAGAATGGCTTGATCACCTGCTCGGCGTCTTGCTCGACAACGCGTGCAAATACACACCGGAGCAGGGCACGATCGATGTGCGGGTCGCCGCCGAAGGCAACCGCATCAAGCTGGTCGTCGACGACTCCGGGCCGGGCATCCCCGTTGACGAGCGTGCTGGAATCTTCGATCGGTTCCGGCGTGCCACGGACCAGGCGGGCGGCGCCGGGCTCGGCCTGGCGATCGCCGACGCGGTGGTCCGTGCCACCAATGGGCGCTGGGACGTCTCGACCTCGGCGGCGGGCGGTGCCAGCATGGCGGTGATCTGGCCCAGGATGCTCGCTCGCCCGTCGGCCACACGGGCGGCTGCCTCGGAGACGCCGCCGCCGCTCGCGCGGCTCGACGCTTAGCTTCCAGGACTCTCCGCCGCCGTCACGGTTTTGCAAGGTGCCCTCCGGCACCATGCTCTTATGAACGCATTAACACCGATCCAACGGGACCGCGGGCTGCAGCGCCTGCGGCGGCTGACCTTCGGAGCGACCGCGGGTGCGCTGGTCGCGGTGGTCGGCGTCAGCTACGTCGCCGCCGCCTCATACGCCGGCAAGTCATCGTCGAACGCCTCCGGTACCGCTCTGAATACCACGACGTCGACCATATCGAGCTCGAGTTCGACAACAAGCAGCGACACCCTGCAATCGACGCAGGCACCCAGCACCGGCAGCAGCGGCAGCGGCACGGTGACCAGCGGCGGTTCATGATGACCGTCGCGCTCGAGACGTGGAAGGCGTTGGGCACCTGGGTGCACGTCGTGACCACCGATGCCGATGAGCTTGGCCGCGCCACGACCGCCGTACATGAGGTCCTCGAGGACGTCGACACGGCTTACAGCCGGTTCCGACAGGACAGCGAGCTGAGCCGCCTGAACGCGAGCCCGGGGCGCACAGTCCGCGTCAGCCCGCTGCTGGCAACCGCGATCGACGCGGCACAGCGAGCGGCGCTCCTGACGGATGGGGCGGTGGATCCCACCATCGGCCACGCCATTCGCCTGGCGGGGTATGACGACGATTTCTCGCGGCTCGCCGTGCAGGGCGGTCCGGTGAACCTGCGCGCCTGGCGGGTGCCGGGCTGGCAGGCGATCCGCTTCGACCGGCATTCGCGGATCGTCCTGTTGCCGCCCGGCGTCGAGCTCGACCTCGGGTCAACCGGTAAAGCGCTGGCGGCGGACCTCGCCGCAAGGGCCGCCCTCGCGGCCGCCGGCGCTGGCGGTGTGCTGGTCAGTCTTGGGGGCGACATCGCGACGGCGGGCACCCCGCCGTCCGGAGGTTGGCGAATCCATGTGGCGGAAGACAGCCGCGAAAAACCTGATGGCGACGGCGAGGTGATCTGCCTCCCAGCGGGCGGAGTCGCGACTTCGAGCACGACCGTCCGCCGGTGGACGCGCGGCGCCGCGGTCCTCCATCACATCATCGACCCACAGACCAGCCTGCCAACCACCGGTCCGTTCCGAACGGTGACGGTTGCCGCCGCAACCTGTCTCGACGCCAACATCGCGTCAACCGCGGCGATCGTTCGAGGAGAGACGGCCATCGACTGGTTGATGAGCTGCGGCCTGCCAGCCCGGCTGGTCGAGAACGACGGAACGATCCACTACATCGGCCGCTGGCCGGATCCGTCGGGCGTGGCAGCGTGAACGACACCATCCTCTGGTACGCCACCCGCGGTGCCGGCGTCGTCAGCCTCGTCCTGCTCACCGGCGTGGTCGTGCTCGGCATCGTTTCCGCGATGCGCTGGCAGACGACCTCGTGGCCACGCTTCCTTACGACCGGCTTTCACCGCAACCTGGCGTTGGCGACGCTCATCTTCCTGGCGCTTCACGTCGTGACGGCCGTCGTCGACCCGTTCACGGCGCTCGGATGGAAGGCTGCCATCATTCCGTTTTCCTCGCCGTATCGCCGGCTCTGGCTCGGCCTCGGCGTGGTCGGGATCTATTTGCTGCTCGCCATCATCGTGACCAGCCTGCTGCGCCCGCTCTTCGGTCCGCGCGTCTGGCGGACCGTTCACTGGCTCGCCTACGCGATGTGGCCGGTCGCCCTGATTCACGGCATCGGAACCGGCACGGATCCGCGATTCGCCTGGATGCTGGCGATCGAGGCGGTCTGCGTCGGCAGTGTCGTCGCCGCGGTGGCCTGGCGCGTGAGCCGCGTCGGCCCCACGACCTGGCGCCGGGTTCCGGCCGCCTCACCGTAGGCCCGAAATGGAGCTGATCCCGCTCGGGCCCGACGCCGAAAGTCTCGCGATGCATCGTCAGCGCGTGGGACCGCTTCCGACAGCTCCATCTGGCCAGCTGATCGCCGAGCTAGAGGCGAGTGGACTTCTCGGACGAGGCGGGGCCGGCTTCCCCGTTGGCCGCAAGTGGCGAGCGGTCGCCGAGCGCTCCTCTGGGGGCGCGGTGGTGCTGGCGAACGGCGCCGAGGGCGAGCCGTTGAGCCTCAAGGATCGATCGCTGATGGCGGCCCGGCCGCATCTGGTCATCGACGGCGCGCTGCTCGCGGCGCGCGCGGTTGGCGCTGACGACATCATCTTTTATGTCGGTGTCGAGCAGCGAGCGGCGGAGGCGGCGCTGCGGCACGCTCTGGCGGAGCGACCCGCCGACGTGCGCGGGCGGGCCCGCATCGTCAAGGCGCCTGCCGGCTACGTGTCGGGTGAGGAATCGGCTGCCGTGCACTTTGTCGACGCGGGCGATGCCCGGCCGACGACCACACCGCCTCGGCCGTTCGAACGCGGTGTTGGCGGCCGGCCGACGCTGGTCCAGAACGTCGAGAGCCTCGCGCTGGCGGCACTGATTGCTCGCCGTGGCCACGCCTGGTACCAGGGGCTCGGCCATGGCCGGGCGCGCGGCATCGGCCTCCTGACCGTGTCCGGCGCCGTCAACCATGCAGGGGTCCACGAAGTCGAGTTCGGATCGACATTGTCGGACGCCGCCGCTGCGGCCGGCGGCCTGAACGGCGATGTCCGTGCGGTGCTGCTCGGTGGCTACTTCGGCGGCTGGGCCGACCTGGACGAGCAGTGGAGTCTGCCGGTTGACGCGCCCTCGATGCGCGCTCGCGGCCTGGCGCTCGGGTGCGGGGTCATGCACTTCCTCCCCGCGAAGACCTGTGGCGTGGAGGCAACCGCCCGGATCATGAGCTACCTGGCCTCCCAGAGCGCGCGCCAGTGCGGACCCTGCGTCTTCGGACTGGTGGCGATCGCCGATGCGACCCGGCGGCTGGCCGCGCGGTCGCCGCAGCCTCACGATCTCGAGCGCATCATCCGCTGGGGCGGCGAGCTGACCGGGCGCGGCGCGTGCCGCCACCCCGACGGCGCGGTCGCCCTCCTGCAGAGCGCCGTGCAGGTCTTCGCCGACGATTTTGCCGTGCATCAGCGGCGGCACTGCGTGACGATCGCGGCGCGGGCGAGAGATGCGGTGGCCTGATGGGCGAGGCGCTGCGTATCGACCGCATCCGGTGCGACGGCCACGGGCTTTGCGCGGAGCTGCTTCCGGAGCTGGTCAGGCTGGATGACTGGGGGTACCCGATCATCAAACCGGCAACCGTTCCGGCCAGTCTGGTCGAGCACGCCCGGCGCGCCGTCGATGCGTGTCCCGTGGTGGCGCTCCGGCTGAGGCGGACAACTGGATGACCAACTGGCCGACTGCGGGCGACCCGCGCCCGGGCCTGCCGGCCCACGCGAGCCGCGCGTGAGTGCGATGCGAGCGTTAGAGGCGTTGCCTAAGCGCGCGTAGACTGATCTGGCGCCATGCCGGAAGCCGTCATCGTCGCCTACGGTCGATCCCCAATCGGACGAGCCAATAAGGGCTCCCTGGTCGAGGTGCGTCCTGATGACCTGGCGGCCCACGTCACCAACAAGGTGCTGCAAAAAGTGCCGCAGCTCGACCGGACGACGATCGACGACCTGATGTGCGGCTGTGGCCTGCCGGCCGGCGAGCAAGGCTTCAACGTGGGCCGGGTGGTCAGCATCCTGACCCGTCTCGACGTGCCCGGGACGACCGTCAACCGGTACTGTGCCTCCTCCCTACAAACGAGCCGCATGGCCTTCCACGCCATCAAGGCGGGAGAAGGCGACGCCTTCCTCTCGATCGGCGTGGAGTGTGTCTCGCGATATGTCAATGGATTCGCCGACCAGCCCGATGCGCGGAACCCGCGCCTCCAGCGGGGCAATGCCGAAGAGTACCCGGACATCTATATCGCGATGGGGGAGACGGCGGAAAACGTCGCCGACCTCAAAGAGATCACGCGTGAGGAGATGGATCGCTACGCCGTCAAGAGCCAGACGCGTGCCGTGCAATCGCGCGACGGCGGGTTCTTCGACCGCGAGATCATCCCGGTGCCGCTGCCCAACGGCACCACGATGAGCCGTGACGACGGGCCGCGACCCAACACCACGATGGAGGTCCTCGCGACTCTGAAGCCGGTGTTCCGAGAAAACGGGCGGGTCACGGCCGGCAATTCCTGTCCGCTGAACGACGGTGCGGCCGCGGTCGTGATCACCTCCGACCGCAGAGCGAAGGATCTCGGGATCCGACCGCTGGCCCGGATCGTCGCAACCGGCGTCTCCGCGCTGGAGCCGGAGATCATGGGCCTCGGCCCTATCGAGGCGTCTCGGCAGGCGCTCAAGCGCGCGGGCATGTCCATCGATGACGTCGACATCGTCGAGATCAACGAAGCGTTTGCCGCCCAGGTCATCCCCTCCGCTCGGGAGCTGGGCATCGACCCCTTCAGCGACAAGCTGAATCCGCACGGCGGCTCGATCGCGCTCGGCCATCCCTTCGGCATGACCGGGGCCCGCATCCTCTGCACGCTGCTAAACGGTCTCGTCACCGATGACAAGACGATCGGCCTGGAAACGATGTGCGTCGGTGGGGGTCAGGGGATGGCGATGATCGTGGAACGACTGAGCTAGCTTCGGCGCAGGCTCGGCGACGCTGGAGGGCGCGCTCCAGACAACCCTGCTCCTTGCCATGGTCTGGCTGGTCTGGCCCGTCGACGACCTACACCGTTCCATAAGATCGACGATGCCGCGCTCGAGGCTCGTCTGATTGGGGTCTCCAGGCCGACAAGTCGTATAAGTTAGGTTGTTGTTGCATCGGCTGGCGTGAGTTCAGGAGGACATCTATGTCGACGCCAAAAGTTCTGATCCTGACCGGTGATGCGGGTGAGTCGCTGGAAGTGATGTATCCGTACCAACGGCTCAAGGAAGAGGGATACGAGGTCCAGATCGCGGCCCTCAGCAAGAAGAAGCTCCACTTCGTGGTCCATGATTTCGAGCCCGGCTACGACACCTACACGGAGAAGCCTGGTTACAGCTGGGACGCCGACCTCGCCTTCAAGGACGTCAACCCCGCCGACTACGCGGCGGTCGTCATTCCGGGCGGACGCGCCCCTGAGTACATCCGCAATGACCGCGACGTTCAGCGGATCATCCGCCACTTCTTCGACCAGGAGAAGCCGGTCGCCCAACTGTGTCACGCGCCGCTGGCGCTTGCCGCCGCCGGCGTGCTGAAGGGCAGGCGGACGGCGGCCTACCCGGCCCTCGAGCCCGATGTCAAGGCCGCGGGCGCCACCTATGTCGACTCCGATGCCGTGGTCGACGGCGAGATGGTCTCGGCCCGAGCCTGGCCCGACCACCCGGCCTGGATGCGGGAGTTCATCCGCCTCTTGCAGAAGAAGGCTCCCATCGCTACCAAGGAGGCAGCCGGCGTCCGCTAAAGCGACGGCGACGTCCGTCTACGTCGAGTCCAGTCGTACGCGCACCTTCGCCTGTGCGTACGACTGGCCCGGCTGGTGCCGGTCGGGCAAGGACGAAGCGTCGGCGCTCGCCGCACTCGCCGCCTACGCGCCGCGCTATGCCGCGGTCGCGAAGCAGGCCCGCGTTCCGTTTGCGGTGAATGCGGATGGCACGCTTCGCGTCGTCGAACGGCTCGCGGGATCAGCGAGCACGGATTTCGGCGTGCCGGGGACGATCGCGAAGCGCGACACCACGCCGTTGGCTGCTGCCGAGGGAAAGCGCCTGGCATCCCTGGTGCAGGCTGCGTGGGTTGTCTATGACCAGGTACTTGCCGGCGCTCCGGCAGAGCTACGCAAGGGTCCTCGCGGCGGCGGCCGTGACCGGGACAAAATGGCTGATCACGTGCGTGACGCTGAGGGCGCCTACGTGCGAAAGCTCGGGCTTCGCCTCACGCCGCCGGCGCGAAACGACCATCGGGCGATCGCTGAATTTCGCGCGGCGATCACCGACGCCCTGCAGCGACCCTCGAAAGGAAGCGCGCTCGTCGAGAAAGGCTGGCCGCAACGCTACGCCGCCCGCCGCATCGCATGGCATGCTCTTGACCATGCATGGGAGATCCAGGACCGCAGCGATCAGTCAATAGGCTGATCGCCGTGGCGTTCGAATCGCTGGACTTCGTCTATCACCCGAGCCGCGATGTGAAGCGCGACGTGGCGTATTTCACGGACGTGCTCGGCGGTCGCCTGCGCTTTGCCGTGGAAGACATGGGGACGCGCGTCGCCGCCATCGAGCTCGCCCCTCCGCCCCCGCTCGTGCTGCTGGCGGATCACGTCAAAGGCAATACAGCGATCCTTGTCTACCGGGTCCCAAGTCTGCGCGAAGCACTCGCGGGCCTCGAGCAGCGAGGCTGGGAGCCGGAGGCGACGTTCGAGATTCCGCACGGTCCGATCTGCTCGTTCCGGACGCCCGGAGGGCAACGAATCGCCGTCTATGAGCTCACGCGGCCGGGTGCCGCCGCCACGTTCGAGGGGCGCCGGGACTTCTAAGGATGCCCGGCGCGTCCTAGGATGACCCGGCATGCAAACGTGGGGTAACGTGGCCGCAAGCGGGTTCTGATCACCGGCGCCACGAGTGGGATTGGACTGGCGGCGGCGATTGAGCTCGCCCGACGGGGAGCGCAGCTCACGCTCGTTGCCCGCAGCGAGGCCAGGGCCGCAGAGGCCGTTCGCCGGATTCAAGCCGCCGGCAAGGGCGCGAGCGTGGACGTGTTGCTCGCCGATCTTGGGTCTCAGGCGTCGGTTCGGCGCCTGGCGATCGATGCGCGGGCGCGCTACTCCAGCATCCAGGTGCTCATCAACAACGCCGGCGCGATTTACTCCACGAGGCAGCTGAGCCCGGATGGCATCGAGCTGACATGGGCCGTCAATCACCTGGCCCCGTTTCTGCTGACCACCTTGCTGCTCGACCGCCTGACGGCCAGCGCGCCGGCTCGCATCGTCACCACCTCATCGGATGCGCACGAGGGTGCTCGAATCCCGTTCGACGACTTGAACGCGCAGCGCTCGTGGGGCCGTTTCGGGTTTCCGCGCTATGGCGAGACGAAGCTCGCCAATATTCTCTTCACCCTCGAACTGGCGCAACGACTGGCCGGCACGGGCGTCACCGCCAACTGCTTCCATCCGGGCTTCGTGGCCACCGGCTTCAATCGCAACAACGGCCTCCTGATCCGCGTCGGCATGGCGCTCTCGCGTCCGTTCGCCCGCAGCGTATCGAAGGGGGCCGAGACGTTAGTCTGGCTCGTCGACTCGGACGCGGCGGGTGACACCAGCGGCGGCTACTTTTTCGATGAGCACCTGGTCACGCCATCAGCGGCGGCTCAGGATCGGGAGGCCGCAACCCGTCTCTGGCAGCTCAGCGAGGCGCAGATCCAGGCCTCCGCCCGGGGGCACGCCTGACCGTCACTTCATCAACTCGCGCCAGCTTCGCTCATGGACCTCGACGCCGAACTTTTTTGCCGCCGCCTTGATGCGCTTCCAGGCGGCTTCGCGCTCAGCGTCAGAGACGCCTTCGACCTGGTCGAAGCGGGCGATCGCGTTGCGAACGTGCCGGGCGTCAGTCAGGGGCTCCTTGCGCTCCTTCGGAAAGGCGAAGTTCTCTGCGGGGGTTCGGTCTTTCTGCCTCGTGCTGAGAGTGGCCATCGATTGCCTCCTTTCGATGTGGGCTTTCTACTATCACTTTATCGTTAAGCCTTCACCTCAGGCTCCCCATGGCCGGCATTGGCCCGGCCGTGGTTCCAGTAGGCCTTGGCGGAGACCTGGTCGGCTGCCCAACCGCCGGCCAGGAGTGCGGCCTTGAGCGCGGAGACCAGCGCCGCCTCACCCGCCAGGTAGGCGTGCCCGCCATCGGGCGAGAACCCAGGGGCTGAGACGGCGGCCACCAAGCTGTCGGGCGCTTCATCGACGCTCTCATAGCGCCAGGTCACCGTCTTGTTTGTATCGCCGGAGACCGGCTGCCCCTCGCCGTAATCGCTCACCTGCAGGTACGCACTGGCCCGCACGCCGGCCGGGAGAGCCTCCATCATGGCAAAGGCGCCGGGTAGCGCCGTCGCATCGCCGGCAAAGAGGTGCCAGTTCGCGTCGGGTACCAGGCCGATCTTTCCGCGCGGGCCGATCGCTTCGATGGAGAGGCCGATGCGCGCCGCCTGGGCCCACCGGATCCCCGGGCCATCGCCGTGCATCACGAACTCGAGGTCGAGTAGCCGCCGTCCTGGGTCAAACCGGCGGATCGTGTAGCGGCGGCGAATGATGCTCCCGTCATCGCGTACGATCCCCAGGGCCAGGTCCTGCCCCGGGAAATACTCGAAGGCCTCGAGCGACGGGCCGGTGAGCTGGATTCGACGCATGTGAGGCGTAACGTCCTCCACAGAGGCGACCACGAGGGGGAACGTCCTCGGTTCGGGCATCAGTCTCTGTTGTACCCGAAAATGCGACGGGCAAGTTTGGGCCTGCACGTTTGGATGGAACCCGAGAAGATTCATGCTGAAGAAAAGGCCGCGAACCCAACGACGCCGAGCCCCCGGCTTGCGGCCGTACGCGCGCCGCTTGTTGCGCTCGCGGCTGCCCCGGATGGCGTTCCTCGCGGCCCTTGGTCCCGGCCTGATCAGCGGTTTCGCCGACAACGATGCCGGAGGAATCACGACCTATTCGGTGGTGGGTGCCCAATTCGGGTACGACCTGATGTGGGTCGTGCTCGCCAGCATGATCGCGCTCGGCATCACCCAGGAAGTCGGAGCTCGACTCGGGTTGGCCACTGGGCAGGGATTCGGCGGCTTGATCCGCCAGCAATATGGCATCCGCCGTGCCACCTTCGCGATCGGCGTGATGCTGCTGGGGAACCTCGGCGACACCGTGGCCGAGTTCGCCGGCATCGGTGCCGCGCTGGCGATCTTCGGCGTGCCCATCGCGGTGAGCTCCGCGCTGGCGGCGCTACTCATCGTGTTCCTCCTGTCCCGCGCGAACTTCCGTCGCATCCAGTTCGTCTTCCTCGCGGTCGGGATCGGCACGGCGATCGCCTACGCGGTTTCCGCGGTGCTCGCGCACCCAGACTGGGGGAGCGCGCTCTCCCATACCGTCGTGCCGCACGGTTCGGTGACCAGCCTCTACCTGCTGGCCGTGATGGGCACGGTGGGGACCACCATCACGCCCTGGGGACAGGCCTTCATCCAGTCCTATGCCGCGGATAAGAACCTCGGGCCCAAGGACCTTTCCGCATCGCGGATCGATGTTGGTGCGGGCGCCTTCCTCACCAATCTGGTGGCGGGCTTCATCGTGGTGGCGTGTGCGGCCACGCTCTGGTCTCATGGTCAGACGACCATCGCGACCGCCGCCGACGCGGCGCGTGCGCTTGGCCCACTTGCTGGGCGCTTCGCAGAGTTGCTGTTCGCTCTCGGACTCCTCACCGCCTCGCTCCTTGGTCTGGGAACCGTCCCTCTGACCAGCGCCTACGCCGTGACGGAAGCGTTCGGTTGGGAGAAGGGCCTCGACCGGGGCTGGCGCCAGGCTCCGGCCTTCTACGGCTTGCTGGCCTTCTTCGTCGGATTCTCGGCGCTCTTCGTCCTGATCCCGGGCCTGCCCCTGATCGCCGTCATGTACCTGAGCCAGGTATTCGACGGGTTGCTTTTGCCCTTCATCCTGGTCTTCGTCATGCTGATGAGCCGGGACCGCCGGCTTCTGGGCCGCCTGCGCAGCAGTCTGCCGCTCTACGTAGCCGGCTGGCTCGTTACCGGTCTGATCACGCTCCTATCCGTCGCGTTGGTGGTGAGCCAGGTCATCGGCGCACGCTGAGTCAACCCGCGTTCGCTGGTTTGCCGGTCCTCACCGGCCTTTTTGCATTCTTTTCGCCTGGGCAACGTCGTACCTGATGCGGCTTGTGCTGTGAACCTGAAACTCCGTGCGCCAGGCGTGCCACTCTTTGTTCGTATCGCCGCCGGCTACGGGCTGATTCTGCTCGTGATGCTCGGCATCGCCGCGCTGACCATCACCCGCCTGCGCGAGGGTGCTGCGGTGGCGGACAACCTCAGCCGGGAGGATGCGCCCGCGCTGCAGCTCATCGACGATCTCAGGGTGCAGATTCTCAACGAGCAAATCGCCCTCACTCGCTTCGAGGCATCGTCGGAGACCACACCTCGCGGCCAGGAAAACCTGCTCGAGCCCTACTTCCGGGCTCACGACGACACCTTCGGCGACCTGGCGGCGCTCGCGCAGCTGGAACGAGACCCGGGCAGCGCGGATCTCAGACCCGGACTGACCCAACTCGGCAACGACATTCAAGTCGTCGAGGCGGAGGCCGCGCGGGACATTGCCGTGATTCGGTCGGGCGGATCGCTGGGCCCGGAGGACCTTCTGGATCTCGTCAAGGTCGACGCGCTGCGGGCGAAGGCGGCCGCCGTTGGCGACGAGATTGGGTTGCACATTCGGATTGCAGCGGCTGACGCCCAGAGATCCGCTTCCGACTCGACGGGGCTCGTCCTTCTCGCCTCGCTCATCGGCATCGGCCTCGCCTTGGCGGTGGCGATCGTCGTGACGCTCGGCATTTCCAGGCCGCTGCGACGGTTGAGGACGTCAGCCGATCGGATTGCGGCGGGTGACAGGGTGGAGCCAGGGTTTACCAACCGGCGCGATGAAATCGGCAGCCTTTCACGGGCGATGACGACGATGGTGCGGTCGCTGAATCAACAGGCTGATGAGCTCAAACGCTCCAATGCCGATCTCGAGCAGTTCGCCTACGTCGCGTCGCACGACCTGCAGGAGCCGCTGCGGATGGTCAGTGGGTTCACGGGCCTCCTCAAGCGCCGCTACGGCGGCAAGCTGGACGCCGATGCGGACGAATACATCGAGTTTGCGGTCGGCGGCGCCAACCGGATGCAAGCGCTGATCAACGATCTCCTTTCCTACTCCCGCGTTGGCCGCGAGGAGGTTGCCGCGAAAGCGATCGACACCCAGGTCGCCCTCGATCAAGCGCTGGCCAATCTCCAGACGGCGATCGAGGAACGGTCGGCCATGGTCTCCTGCGGTCAGCTCCCAACGGTCTGGGCCAACCACGGGATGCTGGTTCGCCTCTTCCAGAACTTGATCGCCAACGCCTTGAAGTTCTGCAAGGCCGAGCGGCCAATCGTTCGCGTCCAGGCAGAACCGCGTGGAGCGGAGTGGGTCTTCTCGGTGGCCGACAACGGGATCGGCATCGATCCCCAATACCAGGACCGCATCTTCTTGATCTTCCAGCGACTGCACAAACAGAGTGAGTATCCGGGCACCGGCATCGGCCTGGCCGTCTGTAAGCGGATCGTCGAGCGGAATGGGGGTCGCATCTGGTTGGAGTCCGAACCGGGCAAGGGCACGACCTTCTTCTTCACGTTGCCCGCCACAGGAGGTCAGCAAATCGCAGCATGAGTGACATTCACGAGCTCGTACAGATTCTTCTCGTCGAGGACAACCCGGGTGACGTCCGGCTGACGCGTGAGGCCCTCAAGGAGGCGAAGTTCCGTAACACGCTCCAGGTCCTCGGTGACGGTGTCGAGGCGCTTGCGTACCTTCGCCAGCAGGGCCAGTACAGGGGGGCGACCCGGCCGCACCTGATCATGCTGGACCTCAATTTGCCGCGGATGGATGGTCGCGAGGTGCTGGCCGCCATCAAGAAGGATGCGGATCTCCGGCGCATTCCCGTAGTGGTGCTTAGCTCGTCCCAGGCCGAAACCGATATTGCCCGAGCCTACGAGTTGCACGCCAACTGCTACGTGACGAAACCGGTCGACATCGATCATTTTCTACAGGTCGTCAAGTCGATCGAGGAGTTCTGGGTGGAAATTGTCAAACTGCCTTCGCAGTGAGCTGATGTGGTAGTGCAGCGAACCCGCGTCCTTCTGGTCGAAGACAACCCTGGTGATGCCCGCCTGGTGCGCGAGTCATTGAACGATGGGCTCCCCGGACAGTTCGTGGTCCAGGTGGCCGAATCGTTGAAGCAAGCGTTGGAGACGCTGCGCTCCGCCGTGGACGAGGCGGACGTCGTCCTGCTCGATCTCTCCCTGCCCGACAGCCAGGGCCTCGAGACGTACCGCGCCGTTCACGCCCAGAATCCAGCCGTCCCGATCCTGGTGCTGTCGGGACTGAACGACGAATCGATTGCCCTCAAGGCCGTCAATGAGGGGGCCCAGGATTTCCTCCGCAAAGCGCAGGTCGATGGCGAACTGCTACCGCGCGCCATTCGCTACGCGATCGAGCGGCACCGAATGCTGGAGCAAGTCCGCCAACTAGCCATCGCCGACCAGCTCACCGGGCTCCCGAACCGTCGAGGCTTCATGCTGCTCGCCGAGTACCAGCGCAGCCTGGCAGAGCGGAAGGGAACGTCCCTTTGCTTGATCTTTCTCGATATCGACCGCTTCAAGCGCATCAACGACCAGTTCGGGCACGACGAGGGTGACAAAGCGCTCCGGGAGCTGGCCGGCCTCCTCCTCCGCACCTTTCGGCGATCCGACGTGGTCGCGCGCCTGGGCGGTGACGAGTTCATCATCTTGATGGCCGACACCAACAGCGATGGGTTGCGCACCGTCCTGGACCGCGTGGAAAAGAACGTTGCAGCGTTCAACCTGGAGGCGCGTTTTCCATGGCAGCTCTCGATCAGCGTGGGGGTGGCCCGGTCTGACCCGGCGGCGCCCACGACGCTCGAGGTATTGATGGCGTCGGCCGACCAGGCCATGTACCGGGCGAAAGAGGCGTCGAGGTTGGCGTCATGAAGCGGCTGGCCGCGCTGATGATCGGAGTGGCGCTGGCGGCGTGTGCTTGCGGTGGCACCGGTGCGGGCGCGCCGCGGACGATGACCGGACGCTCACGATTGCCACGTTCAATCCCTTCTCGGGCCAGGATGCGAGCTTTGGTCCGGAGGAGGCGGCCGGCTGCTACCCGGCCATCCAGCTCATCAACCGGGCCGGCGGCGTGCTGGGTCATCAACTTGAATGCCTGCCGGTTGACACGCAGAGCGACCCGGTCACGGGTGAGCGCGCCCTTCGGAACGTGCTTGCCTCGACCCCGAACCTGGTCGCCATCCTCGGCCCGAGTTCGGATGAGTCCGTGCCCACCGTCCCGTTGATCGATGCCGCGCAGATTCCAATGTTCCTCGACGCCGGCCAGGGGATCTACGATCGGACGAGCTATCAATACCTCTGGCGCCTGACGGCCTCCGACGATGCCACCGGTTATGCCATGGCGATCTGGGCTTACAAGCAGGGCTATCGTCGGGGTGCCACCCTCTTTGGAAACGACACCGATCAGGCCAACGTGCCGACGTTACTGAAGGGGTTCAAGCGACTCGGCGGTACCATCGTCATCAACGAGCCGTATCTGGAAGACAGGACGTCGTATGCAGCCGAGGTCGCCGCCGTGATCCAGGCCAACCCCGATGTGATTTTCTCGGAGATCGACGCACAGACTGCGGCGGTCTTCCTTTCGGAGTTCGTCAAGCGGCATACGCTGATCCCGATCGTTGGCACGCAGACGACCGCCCAACCGGATTGGCTCCAGGCGGTTTCGAAGTCGAGCGGCCCGGACGTCCTTGCGAAGTCCTTCGCCGGGGTCCAGCCGTACGCGGCGCCGCAGGGCCGGCCGTGGGAGATCTTCAACGAGGCGTTGCTTGCCGCGGGCTCCGACGTGCCGAACCCAGGTCAGTGGAGCAGCGATCCGTACGCCATCGCGAACTACGATGCGGTGACGATCGCCGCGCTCGCCATGGTCGAGGCCGGAACGACCGATCCCCGCTTTTACAACCGCTTCATCAAGTCAGTGACCGATGGGGGGACAAATGACGTCATCGTGCACTCCTACGAAGAGGGACTAAAGGCATTGGCGGCCAGGCACGCCATCCACTACATCGGGCCGTCCGGGCCAATCGTGTTCGACCGATGGCACAACGTTGCCGGTGGATATTCGATCGTGAGTTACGACCCGAGCGGGGAGACGAAGCTGACCGGCACGGTTGATGCCGCCGCCGTCGCCAAGCTGAGCAGTTAGGGCTTCGGCCGACGGAGCAGGACCATCGCGCCGGCGATGGCCACCGCCCAGACCGGAGTCATCGTGATCACGAACGGCCTGATCGTGTCGCTGGCTGAGTGCGAGCTCCGGTCGAATGCCACGAAGACCATGACCGTCCCAATCATGAGAAGGACGAAGCCAACAATCAAGGCCGGCCACTTGAGCGACTTCATCGAGGCGGCATTCTACCGTCTTTCTCGCGCTGTGTCAGCATGAACCGATGAGCGACCCCGCGACCGGCCGCCGCCTGATGGTGAGTACCGTCGACTATCACACCGCCGGCGAGCCCTTTCGCATCGTCAGCGGCGGTGTCCCTTCGCTGCGTGGGCGCAGCATCCTGGAGAAGAGGCGCTACGCGCTCGACCACCTCGATGAGATCCGCCAGCTCCTGGTCTTCGAGCCGCGCGGTCACGCGGATATGTACGGTGGGTTCGTCACGGAACCGGAGGACGAGGGCGCCCAACTTGGGGTGGTCTTCTTCCATAACGCGGGATACAGCACGGCGTGCGGCCACGGCACGATTGCGCTGGTGACCTGGGCGATCGAAGCGGCGATGGTCCCCGCAAAAGGCCCATCGGTGGACGTCGTGGTGGACGTGCCCTCGGGCCGCCTGAAAACGGTGGCCACCATGCACGACGGGCGGGTTCGCTCCGTGCGATTCCAGAACGTCCCGAGCTTTGTGCTCCTCGATGGATTGGCGGTGACGGTCGGTGGGCGGCGGACCGAGGTTGCGGTTGCGTATGGCGGCGCGTTTTACGCCATTGTTCCGGCGGACCGGTTCGAATTGCCGATCGAGCCGGCGTTCGTCCCGCGCTTCATCGAGCTCGGCCGCGAGATCAAAGCGGCCATCGAGGCGGAACGGGACGTCGTCCATCCGCTCGAACCGGAGCTCGCCGGGATTTATGGCGTGATGTTCACGGCAAAAAATCGAAACGTGACGGTCTTTGCGGATGGCGAGGTCGACCGCTCGCCCTGTGGCAGTGGGACCTCGGCTCGGCTCGCCTTACTCGATCAGCGTGGCGAGTTGGCCCGCGGGGCCATCTTGATGCACGAAAGCGTCATCGGCGGCCGCTTCGCGTCGCGGGTGGTGGGGGCGGCGCGGGTGGGGGATTACCCGGCCGTGATCACCGAGGTCGAGGGGAGCGCCCATCTGACCGGCTACCACCAGTTCGTCCTCGAGGCGGACGACCCGATCGGTCTCGGCTTTCTGATCCGTTAACGCGCCGCGATGATAATCCTCATCGCGTCGACGACGAACTGCACCGCGATCGCGGCGAGCAGCAGGCCGAGCACCCGGGTCAGCAGCTGAATCACGGAGGGAGGCACCAGCCGTGCGATCCGGGTCGCGAGCATGAGGCCGATCGCCACCACGACGACCGTGGCGAGGATGCCGACGATGACGCCGATCCTTCCGGGCGCGTCCTCGTACCGTCTCGTCAGCACCATCACCGCCGCGATCGCTCCTGGGCCTGCGAGCAGGGGCGTCGCCAGTGGGACCAGCGCGACGTTGGCGGTTTCCGGTTGCGTCATCTCCTCGCCGCGCAGCATCTGCAGGGCGACGAGCAATAAGAGCAGGCCGCCCGCAATGGTGAGGCTCTCCACCGAAACATGCAGGTAGTCGAGGATGAGCCGGCCGAAGAGCGCGAAGACAACCACGAGGCCGCCGGCGGCCGTCGCAGCCAGAAGCGCGGCGCGCCGGCGCGCGCCGGGACTGCGCCCCGCGGTGAGGCTGATGAAAATCGGCGCGCTGCCCAGAGGATCCATGATGACGACGAGGGTGACGAACGCCTCGGCGAACGCCCGCCAATTCATGCCGACAGCCTAACCTCCCGCAGGCATAGCATGAAATCATGACGGCGAAAAAGTCAGAAGACCTTCTCTGGAAGCTGGCGGAGAGCGACGAGGTCGAAATCGAGACCCGCCGCGATGGCAGGTCGCCTGTACATCGGGTCACGATCTGGATCGTGCCGACCGAGGATGGCGTCTACATCCGGTCCTACAGGGGCAAGAAGGGGCGCTGGTACCAGGAGGCGCTCGCCAACCCACTGGTGACGATCAGCGTCGGGCGTCGCAAGGTGACCGCGCGCGTCGAGGCGGAACGCAACCCGCTCATCATCCGGGCCGTGAACGCCGGCTATCGCAAAAAGTACGGTGAGCGCTGGCCGGATGAAACGCAGCCCATGCTCCGTCGTTCGGTGCTGCCGACGACCCTTCGCCTGACGCCGGTCTGAGCGCCGGCCGGGGACCGCTAGCGCGAGTCATAGGGGATCAGTAGGGCGGGATCCCATTGCTGGAGGGTGGCTCCCGCCATGAAGGTGGACTCGGCAAAATCGAGGATCGCCTGGCGCGGATCGGGGCTGCGGCGCACCGCATCATAGGGGAGGATGAACTCGCCGAGCGTCGGGCTCCAGGCCGCCGCCGGCGGACGCAGGGCCGCGCCTTCGATGCCCTCCGGTTTCGGATAGGCGTAGGCGAAGAATGCGGGCTCGCGCAGCGTCGCACTGCCCGGCCAGAACCCAACACAGCACTGCTCGGCATCGCCCCCCACGCGCCGGATGATTCCCGCTCCTTCCGGAGGCGGCACGGGCCGGCCCGAGTAGCGCGCCAGCGCAAGGTCAAAGGTGCCCCACCAGAAGGAAACCGGGCTGGTCCGGCCGCGAAATCGGCCCCGGTGCTCTTTGAGGACCAGGTCGATGCGCGCCAGCAAACGCCAGAAGCGATGGGCCCACTCCGGGTCATAGGTCGAGTGAACCGTGTCCTGCGGAAAAGGAATCGGGTTGTCAACCTCCGATGGCGTGGTGGTGATCGCGGGATCGATGTCCACGGTGTGGAGGCGCCCGATCAGCTCCTGATAAAAGTCAGCGACCGGCCTTGCGTCCAGCGCGACCCGCTCGATGCGGCCGTCGTTGACGGCAACGACGACCTCGTGGTTGATGAGGTCGATCTCGATCGCGAAGGCGGCCCGGCCGCTCCATATGGGCGACGTCGTCAGGCCTCGCGCCGTGAGATAGAGGGGCACGTTGGCCCACTGCGGCTCGCGGCGCGTCATGGCCAGGCGGACCTTGCCGATAACCTGCAGCTTCATGTGCAGCGTGTCCATGGTCGCCGCCCAGGCGTCGTAGGGCAACTCGGGCCATTCAGCGAGCTGGCGGGTCGGGCCGGCGGCGATCATAGCTCCATCCTAGCCAGCGCAGACAAAAAATGGTCCCGGCCTATTCGGCCGGGACCCGGGGAAGGGGAGGGAGTGGGTCTGACCGCTCAGGTCCTCAGGGCGCCGACGATCCCGCTATAGACCGTGGCGGCGTAGACGCCGCCGACCAGGAAGACGATGGGCTCGAGCCCCACCATGATGGCGCCGATCACGCCCGCACCGCTCATCGCTGTCGACTTCCTTGCATGGGATTGCGTTGCCATGAAGGCATGATGCGCCCGCGAACCTTTCGAAATCGTGACGCCTACGAGTTGCGGGCGGTCGATTCCTCGAGTCGAAATCCGGTGCCGCGCACCGTCAGGATGCGAACTCCGGAGTTGACGAGCTTGGCACGAAGCCGGCTCATCTTGACGTCGATCACGTTCGATCCGAGCGGCTCGGTCTCATCGCGCCACGCGTGCTCGGCGATGGCTTTGCGGTCCACCACCGACGGGAAGCGCCGCATCAGCAACTCGAGGATGTGGAATTCGGCGGTCGTGAGATTGAGCAGCTTGCCATTCATGGTCACGTGGCGCCGGGCCGGGTCTAAAGACAAGGTGCCGCGGCTCATCACCGGCGCACCCACCCCGCGCGGACGCCGCTGCAACGCGCGCACCCTCGCGACAAGTTCGCCAAAGTCGAATGGCTTGACCAGGTAGTCATCGGCCCCCGCATCAAGGCCCTGGATTCGGTCCGGTGGCGCGTCGCGAGCCGTCAGCATCAGGATCGCGGTGGGCCGGTCGTTGCGCCGGGCCCAGGAGGCGACCTCCACGCCGGGCACGCCCGGCATTCGCCAGTCGAGGATGGCCACGTCGTACTCATAGAACTTCAGCTGCTCGATGGCATCGTCGCCGCGGTCGACGGAGTCCACCAGGTAGCCGGCATCCTCGAGACCCTGGACGAGCACCTCTCGCAGGCCGTGATCGTCCTCCGCGACCAGGATGCGCATCGCTAGCCTCCCTGCCGTGTCAGCAGGAGCTGAAACTCCAGGGTCGCATTGTTCTGCACGGTGACGAAGCCGCCGATGCTCGGCGGGGTCATCCCGAATTGGCTGAAGGGAAAGGTAATCGAGCCGACCAGCTCGATCTGCGACCCGCTCAGCCGGGCGTCGATCGGTATGGTCACGGTCTTCGTCACCCCGTGGATGGTCAGGTCGCCGCTCGCCGACACGTGAATGGTCTGGCCACTCGTGGCGTCGGCCGGCAAGGCGATCGGGGAGGTCAGCTGGAACGTGGCGGTCGGATAGCGGTCGCTTTCGAGTCCCTGGGAGTGGATGCGTTGGTCCCGCCTCGACTGGTCGCTCGTGAGCTTGGTGACGTCCACGCCAAAGCTGGCGGCCGTCACCGCGTAACCGCTCGTCGATTGCGTCAGACTGAACGTGCCGGTGATCGCTGAGGTGCGGCCCACGGCGTCGCTCGGGGCGGCGAGCGATGCAAGCTGCTCACGTACGCGATAGCCTGCCACCGACCCCGAGGCCACCGTCCAGGTTCCCGCCGCCGGCGTTGAAGCCTGGCTAGTGGCGGACCCCGAGGCCGACGGTGTTGGCGAGCTGAGCGCCAGCTTCTGCGGAGCCGATCCTGCGAAGACCACGAAATAGAGGATGCCGACCCCCGCGGCACCAAGCACCAGAGCGCCAGCCACGATGGCCGCGATCAGCGTTCGGCGAGTGTTCATGTAAGGAAATGGTGAGTGGTTCGACCTTTCAGTTCGATGACAGACTAGGCGGTCGTCATGAGGCGACGGTGAGGACGGCCGCGCCCTCGAAGCGCCCATGTGCCAGATCGTCGAGCGCCGTATTCGCCTCGGCAAGCGGATACGGATGCACCTCCGTCCGAATCGGGACCTTCGGCGCAATCTCCAGGAACTCTTCGCCGTCTCGGCGGGTCAGGTTGGCGATCGAACGGATCTGCCGTTCCATCCACAGGAGGTCATAGGGAAACGACGGGATGTCGCTCATGTGAATGCCGGCGCAGACGACAATCCCGCCTGGATCCAGGGCTTTGAGCGCGACCGGGACCAGCGCGCCGACGGGCGCGAAGATCAAGGCGGCATCGAGCGGCTCAGGCGGCAGGCTCGTGGAGTCGCCGGCCCACTCGGCCCCGAGGCTTCTCGCGAACTCCTGTTTTTTGATATCGCCCGGCGAGGTAAAGGCAAAAACGCGCCGGCCCTGGTAGCGGGCGACCTGCGCGATGATGTGCGCGGAGTCGCCGAAGCCATACAGGCCGACGCGCTGCGCGTCGCCCGCGAGCCGTAGCGCGCGATAGCCAATCAAGCCGGCGCAGAGCAGCGGTGCGGCATGCACATCCTCGTAACTCTCGGGTAGCGAAAAGCAAAAGCGTTCGTCGGCGACGCAGTACTCGGCATAGCCGCCATCGACGTGGTAGCCGGTGAAGCGGGCGTTGACGCAAAGGTTCTCGAGACCGCGGCGGCAGAAGCGGCAGGTCTCGTCGACGGAGCCGAGCCAGGGAACGCCGATGCGCTCCCCGGGTGCAAACCGGTGGGTTCCGTCGCCGGCGGCCTCGACGCGCCCCACGATCATGTGGCCGATCACGAGCGGCAACTTGGGCTCGCTCAGTTCACCGCTCACGATATGGAGGTCACTGCGGCACACCGCGCAGACCGAGACCCGGATCAGCAGCTGACCCTCAGCCGGTGTAGGCACCGGCAGCTCCTCGAGGCGAAGAGGTTCCTTCGCCGCGCCAAGCTGCATCGCCCTCATCGGTGATCGCTAGGCCGTGACACCGCTCTTGAGCGTGGCGCTGAGGGTGACGGGTGTGGCCGCCAGGGCCTTCGAGACGGGACAGTTCTTCTTCGCGTCATCGGCAAGGCGTTTGAAGGTTGCCTCGTCGATGCCTGGCACATTGCCTTCCGTCGCGAGATCGATGCGGGAGATACCCCAGCCCTGGTCGGTCTTGTCGAAGTGGACACTGGCCCTCGTTCGAATTTCCTGCGGCTTGTGGCCGGCCTGCGAGAGCCCGTTAGCGAATGCCATGGAAAAGCAGCCGGCATGCGCCGCGGCGATCAGCTCTTCGGGATTGGTGCCCGGACCATCCTCCATCCGGCTCTTGAATGAATAGGATCCTTCGAAAGCGCCACTCCCGAGCCGCATCGTTCCCGATCCGTCTTGCAGCGATCGTTGCCACCAGGCTTCCGCGGTACGTAGAGGCATATCTGGCTCACCTCACTCGTGGATTGTTGCCGGCCTGAATTGATGCTAGTCGACCGCGTCCGCGGCTGCCGCCAGCATCTCGAGGGTGCGCAACCGGTCGGGCTGCGTCCTGGCATGAACGCCGGCCAGCATCGTCGTTACACCGGCGGACGCCCACACGCCGAGCCGTTCGCGAACATAGGAGGGCGGCCCTGCAATGCTGATGGCATCGACGAGGGCATCGGGCACCCAGCGGATCGCCTCGAGCTTTTTGCCGCCGAGGTACAGCTCCTGGAGCGTGCGCGCCTCGTCGGCGAAGCCGTACTGGCTGACGACGTCGTTGTAGAAGTTTTTTGTTCGCGACCCCATGCCGCCCACGTACAGCGCAACCCAGGGCTTGAGCGCCTCGCGTGCGCGAGCGCGGTCATCATCGATGCTGACCGGCACATGCGGGGCAATGGCGAGGGAATCGAGGGATCGGCCGGCGAGCCGCGCACCAAACTCGAGCTCCGGACGGAAGAGATCGACGTGCTCGGGAGCGAAGAGCGTAGGGATCCAGCCGTCGGCGAGCTCACCGGTCAGGCGCAGGCCGCCCGGGGTCAGCGTCGCCAGGAAGATCGGCACCGTCTCGCGCACGGGGTGCGCCAGGAGCTTGAGGCCCTTGTCGAGATGGAAGACGTCACCGTCGAAAACCAGGCGGTCGCGTCGCAGAACCTGGCGGACGATGGCCATCGTTTCCCGCATTCGCAGCAGCGGTTGCTCGAAGGCCATGCCGTGCCAGCCCGTCACCACCTGGTGGCCACTGGTTCCCAGCCCGAGGATGAAGCGGCCGCCGGAGACCAGGTCGAGTGTGGCGGCCGTTTGCGCGAGGAGGGCGGGCGTCCGGCTGAAGACGTTGACGATGCCGGTGCCGAGCTTGATGCGCTCGGTGCGGGCGGCGAGGGCGCCAAGGATCGAGACCGCATCGGTGCCGTAGGCTTCGGGCGCCCAGACCGAGTCGAAGCCGAGTGCCTCGGCGCGTTGAGCTAGCTCAACCACCTCGGGAAAGGACAGGCTGCCCTCGTAGGGCAAGGTGAGCCCGAGCTTCATCGTGGCATCGTACCCTGACGTGCGCCTAGAGTAGAGAACAGCCGGCAAACGGCCACGCCGCCCTTCCCATACCGGGGGCGGCTATTCCAGGAGGACGTCATGGCAGAGCGCACCACGACCACGATGAACGCGGCGCTTGCGGGAACCATCGACATCGGCGGTGATCTGCCGGTCAATCGGTTTGGTTTTGGCGCGATGCGACTCACCGGGGATGGGATCTGGGGAGAACCCGCCGATCGGGAGGAGTGCAAGCGGGTGCTGCGCCGGGCGCTCGAGCTTGGCATCAACTTCATCGATACCGCCGATTCCTATGGTCCCGAAGTCAGCGAGCGATTGATCGCGGAGACCCTGTATCCGTATCCGGAGGAGCTGGTGATCGCTACCAAAGGCGGGCTCATGCGTCCAGGGCCGGGGCAATGGACGCCTGACGGGCGTCCCGAACATCTGCGCGCCGCCTGCGAGGGAAGCCTCAAGCGCCTGCGGGTTGAACAGATCGATGTCTACCAGTTTCACCGCCCCGATCCGAATGTCCCGCTGGAGGAATCCATTGGCGCCCTGGTGGAACTCAAGGCTGAAGGCAAGATCAGGCACATCGGCCTCTCGAACGTGACGGTTGACCAGGTGGAGCGGGCGCAAAAGCTGACGCCGATCGTGTCGGTCCAGAACCGATACAGCGCCTTCGACCGGACATCGGAGCCGGTGCTCGAGTTCTGCTCGCTGGAAGAGCTGGCGTTCCTGCCGTGGCGCCCGGTGGAAGGTGGCGGGGTTGCCGGCGCCGCGGGTGTCATCGCGGAGATCGCTCGCCGCAACCTTGCGACGCCGACCCAGGTCGCGCTCGCGTGGTTGTTGGCGCATTCACCCGTGATGCTGCCCATTCCGGGAACCTCGAAGGTGGCCCACCTCGAGGAGAACCTCGGCGCGGTGGCATTGGAGCTGGCCCCGGCCGAGCTCGCTGAGATCGACAAGGTTGCTCCGGAGCCAACTCGCTGACCGGCGAGGACGACGACCGCGATCAGTACGATGCGCTGGACGAGGCCTTGATGGAGACCTTTCCGGCCAGCGATCCGATCGCGGTCTCTGCCCCCATCCTGCCCATCCCAAGAGGAGGAGGGGAAAGCAAGCCTGGCGCCTAACGCCACCAGGGCGTCTGGGCCGCTTCCACGGCGCGCGCCACCGGTTCCTTGAGGTCGTCCTCCAGCCGGGCGAGGTTCTGCGCCCACTCGCCAGCCATCACGACGGCCATTGCTCCCCGGCCGGTGCTCTCATCGTTCCGCCAGCGGCGCAAGCAGTCGAGGGCCGCGCCCCGCAATGCCGGCGGTGACACATGTTCGATCGCTCGGTCCGGCTGCTGAAGGGCGAGCTGGTCGGCCAAACGAGCAAGCCCGTTGCGCAGGATGCGCACCTGTGCGCGGACGGACCGCGCCCCATCCGGGCAACCGCCTGCCTGATACCCCAGCCGCGTCGAAATGACATCGAGCAGGTCGCCAGCGAGGATCGCGTGGTTGCCGGCCGCGAGCAGGAAGCCCGCGGTCTGCGGGTCGAGCGGTGTCTCGGACCGTTCGTTGAGGAAGGCATCGAACGCTTCGCCGGCGCGCTCCGCTGCCTGGATCACCGACCGGCGTTCAGGGTCGAGGCCGGTCGCCGGCTCGAAGCCAAGGACCCGGTCGAACGTCCGATCCAAGTAGGCGATCACCACGCGGTAAAAGCCGGACACGCTTCGAGCGAGCTCGCGCCGCGCCCCGCGTGGCCAGAGCAGCAGCCCGACCACGACGCTGATCGCCGCACCGACGGCCAGGTCTTCGATGCGGACGAGTCCCACCTGCCAGCCCGCCGGTGAGATCAGATTGAAGATGACGATCAGATTGATCGTGAACGCGGCCTGGCTCGCCGCAAAGCCCACGGCGGTCGCGGCGTAGGCCGCGACAAAGACCGCGACCGGCAGCGCGGCCCACATCACGAGTGGATGGTTGCCGGCGAGGATCGCGAAAACTCCGCCGATCACGACGCCGATCACGTTGCCGACCAGTGCCTGCACCGTCGTTCGTCCTGTGCCGAGCGCGGTCGATCGCAGAACCTGGAGTGTTCCGAGGACGACCCAGAAGGCGTGCGACAGGCCCAGCATGCGGGCCAGTAGTACGGCGATCGCCAGGCCAACAGCCACCCGAAGGCTGTTTTGCATGACCGTCGACGTCGGTTCGAAGTGCGTGCGGATGGTCCGGACGACGCGGATGGCGGCCCCACTCGCTCCCTCGAGGCGCGGTGCCGTCACCGGCAGGCTGACCGCGTCGTCGGGTTGGCCACCGGCGGCGATCACGGCATTGGTACCGAGCGCGAGCGTCACATATCCCACCACGCGCAGCGTGTGATCAACATCGAGGCCATCGAGGACCTCGTCGACTGGCCGTCCTGCCCGAAGTTGCTCGGCAGCCCAGCGGTCGAGCGCGGCCCGATGGAGGTCGCGGGCCTCATCAACAGCCCACAAGTTCGGCGGTGCCCCGCCGGTCAGCACGTCGGCGCTGCCGCGGAGGGCTGCCACGGTCGCGGCGGCCAGGCGATCGCCTTCGCCGATGCACGGCCGTAGCGAGACGCGTGGTTGCTGAAATGGCCGTTCGATGATGTCGACGACCCGCTGCAGCTCGGTTAGCAGCTGGACGAAGGCACGGTCGCGGCGTGTGGGGCCGGCCGGACGTTTCGCTGTCGCCGCGTACGCCTGCCGGGCGGCCCGCTCCGCCTGTCGCGCCGCCGCTAGCAAACGTGGCAGCTCACGATCGTTCGCGCGCAGCGCTTCAGCTAGATCGGCGATAACCAGGCAGGCCTTCGCGGCTTGCTTGCGCAGCTTGACGCGTTCGAACCGCGGCCAGAGAAAGACGGCGGCCAGCGTCGAGATGATGCCCGCCATCACCCACCCGCCGACGCGCGCGGGAATTGCCGACGCCGGCGCGGGGATGGACACCGCGATCACGAAGGACAGAAGCATGCCGGTCTGCGCCGCCGCCACGTACCCTCCGAAGACGCGGCTGAATGCGATCGCAAAGCCAACCACAAACATGACCGCGGCGGCCACCCCGGCCGACGCCGACGCCGCGGTACCGAGCGTGACCAGCGCCGCGCCCACGAGCGTGGCAGTGAGGTAGGCGAGGGCGCGTGCCGGACGCTGGCCACCGAAATCCGACATGACGAGCAGCGCAAAACATCCGAACACAGCGAAGATGACGTTCTGGCCGCCGTGGAGGACCAGCGTGTTGATGGCGAAGACTGGCGGAATGACGAGGGCGGCGCGTGCGGCGCGCCGGAGCGCGGCGAAGCCCGGATCGGCTGGTGCCGCAACCGAGAACCTCGGACGTCGCGTCGGGGCAGGAGTCTCCGTGCTGGCGATCTCGGTGCCCCTGGCGCCCATCCTCTATTCGTACACCACGCGGGTGAGGTGTGGAGTCACTCGAAGGTAGGGTGACGCAACAAGCTCAAACCGGTAGAGTCAAATGATGACCGGCCTTTGGGCTGTCCTCGTCACGACTTTCCTGGCTTCGGCCGTGGAAGCGATCGAGATGGTCACCATCGTGGTCGGCGTGGGCGCGACCCGCGGTTGGCGCTCGACGCTGATCGGCGCCGCTTCGGGCTTTGGGGTGCTGGCGGTGATCGTGGTCGTGCTGGGCGCGGCGCTGAGCCAGGTGCCCATCGGACCGCTGCGCTTGATCGTCGGCGCGCTGTTGCTCACGTTTGGTCTCCAGTGGTTTCGCAAGGGCATCATGCGAGTCGCGGCACGAGGGTTGGCCGGCATCGGCGGCACCGACCCGCACGAAGCCGCCGAGTGGACGGGCCCCGGCATGGACTGGACCGCGTGGTTCCTGGCGTTCAAAGGCGTGGTGCTGGAGGGGCTCGAGGTCGCCTTCATCGTGGTCAGCTTTGGCGCCGGCGCGAACCAGCTCGGCGTCGCGGTGATCGGCGGCGTGGGGGCGGTCATCGTCGTCGGTGGGATCGGGCTTGTCCTGCACCGGAGCGTTCGACGGATTCCACGGAGCCTGCTCCAGCTGATCGTCGGTATTCTGCTCACCACCTTCGGCACCTTCTGGGCGCTCGAGGGTCTCGGGGTCGAGTGGCCCGGTGGTGACACCGCGATTCTCGGGTTGCTGGTTGTCTATGTTGCGACAGCGGTGACCTACATCACCCTGGAGCGGAACCGGGCGCTCGGCCTGCGCCCGGCGGCATAGGCGATGCCCCCACCCTTGTCGTGGATCGTGGCAATCGGGCGGTTCTTGTACAACTTCATCGTCGGCGATGACTGGACCATGGCTGCCGCCGTCGCCATCGGACTGATCCTCTCAGCGGTGCTCAACGCCAATCACATCGTCGCCTGGTGGCTGATCCCCGTGATCGTCGTGGTGATGCTCGGTGTCACTCTCCGGCGCGCGGGTCGCACGCACCGATGAGCGTGATCGCGGTGGTCGGGCTGGCGACGATGGGCATGAACCTTGCCCGCAACTTCGCGCGAAATGGGTTTGCGGTCTCCGTCTATAACCGCACCACGTCGCGGGTCGACGACTTCATGAGGCAGTACGCCGCGGAAGGCGCATTCACGCCGGCGCACACGCCGCAGGAACTGGTGCGCCAATTGGACAAACCGCGCAGGATTTTGATGATGGTCAAGGCCGGGCCGCCCGTTGACGAGACCATCGATCACCTCGCGCCACACCTGGAGGCCGGCGACATCCTGATCGACGGCGGCAACTCCTACTTCCTCGACACCGTACGGCGCGGCAAGGCGCTGGAGGCACGCGGCCTTCGCTTCATCGGCACCGGCGTGTCCGGCGGCGAGGAAGGCGCCTTGCTCGGGCCCAGCATCATGCCGGGTGGTGCGCGGGATGCGTATCAGCAAGTGGAACCGATGCTCACGACGATCAGCGCCCACGTCGACGGCGAACCGTGTTGCACCTACATCGGTCCTGGCGGTGCGGGCCACTACGTGAAGATGGTCCACAACGGCATCGAGTACGCCGACATCCAGCTGATCGCCGAGGCTTACGACCTGCTCAGTCACGCGCTCGACCTGGGCGCCGAAGATCTCTCGAGGATCTTTGCCGAGTGGAACAAGGGCGAGCTGGAGTCCTACCTGATCCAGATCACGTCCGAGGTCCTGGCGAAGCGCGATCGCGCGACCGGCCGGCCGCTCGTCGACGTCATCCTCGACGAGGCAGAGCAGAAAGGGACAGGCAAGTGGGCGTCGCAGTCGGCGCTCGACCTGGGGATCCCGGTGACCACCATCACGGAGGCGGTCTTCGCCCGATTCCTGTCGGCGCTCAAGGCAGACCGGCAGCTCGCCTCGCGGACACTCGCCGGCCCCAACGGCGCGATGCGGGCGGCCGCCCCCGGCTCGCTGGTTGACGACGTCCGCAGCGCGCTCTACGCCTCGAAGATGGTGGCCTACGCGCAGGGATTCGAACAGATGCAGGCCGCATCCGACGAGTACGGCTGGGACTTGAAGCTGGGGGCGATCGCCCGGATCTGGCGCGGCGGGTGCATCATTCGAGCCCGGTTCCTGAATCGAATCACGGATGCCTACGCGGCGGAGCCGAACTTGAAAAATCTCTTGCTGGCGCCCTACTTCCGCGATGCGATGGCGTCGGCGCAGGATGCCTGGCGGCGCGTGCTCAGCGTCGCGGTCGACCGGGGAATCCCGGTGCCCGCGTTCTCGTCATCGCTCGCCTATTACGATGCCTACCGGCGGGATCGCCTGCCCGCCAACCTGGTGCAGGGCTTACGCGACTACTTCGGGGCGCACACGTACAAGCGAATCGACCGGGAGGGCTCTTTCCATACCCGCTGGGCCCAGGATGGGGAGGAAGTGCCCGTCCGGTAGCGCTAGCCGGCCGGCGGCCGAGCGCGGCGTGCCACACTACGTCTGTGGCGGAACCGGTGCCGGCGCTGCTCTTCGACCTGGATGGGACGCTGGTCGACAGCGTTTACCAGCACGTGCTCGCCTGGCACGAGGTGCTGGGAATGGCCGGCATGGATCTGTCCGTCTGGCGGATCCACCGGCGGATCGGAATGAGCGGCGGCCTGTTCGTCAACGCGTTGCTGCGGGAGACCGGCAAGAAGCTCACCGCTGAGGAGGCGAAGCGGCTTCTCGCTCAACACGCCGAGGCGTTCGTCCGGCGGCTCGGAGAGGTGCGGCCCCTTCCTGGCGCCCATGACCTGCTGAGCCGGCTGACGCGGCAGAACGTGCCGTGGGCGATCGCCACCAGCGGCAGCACGAAGACCGCGGGTCCGTCGATCGCGTTGCTCGGTGTCGAGCCCAAAGTCGTGATCACGCGAGAGGACGTGGCCCACGCGAAGCCGGACCCGGACCTCTTCCTGGCGGCCGCCTCCCGTCTGGGTGTCGACATCACCAACTCGATCGTTTTCGGCGATAGTGTCTGGGACTTGTTAGCGGCCCAGCGGGCGCGCGCACTGGGCGTTGGGTTGCTATCCGGCGGCTACGGACGGGAGGAGTTGCAGCAGGCGGGCGCCTACCGGGTGTACGAGGACCCGCGTGACTTGTTACTGCACCTCGACGAAGTCGGCGTGCGAGAACCAGCGGGCTGAGCGGAGAACCGTTGGCGGCGACGGCGCAGCGGGGCGTGCCACGTCTCTTGTACCTCGGCCCGTTCGCCACCATGGCCGATCGCTTCGCCGTTGCCCCCCTGCTCATCCCGATCGCGGCCAGCTTCCATGTATCGCTCGCCGCCGTCTCCGGGGCCGCGAGTCTCTACTACCTCGCCTACGGTCTCATGCCGCCGGTCTATGGGGTGCTGTCGGATCGTTTCGGGCGGGTGCGTGTCATCAGGGCGGCGCTGGCGGGAACGGCCCTCGCCGATCTGCTCTCCGCGCTCTCGCCGAATCTGACGGCCTTGCTCGTCGCCCGCTTCGTCACCGGTGGCATCGCCTGCGGCGTCTTTCCGACGACGCTGGTCTACCTTGCGGACCGCTTCCCCTTCAAGGCCCGGCAGCACGCCATCACGAACGTGCTGGTCTTTGTGGCCCTCGGCACGACCGCGGGCACGCTCGGGGCCGGCCTGACGGCGCACGTACTCAGCTGGCGCTACTTTTTCCTGATCCCCGGCGCCCTCGCGCTGGCTGTGGCGATTGCCCTTGGAGGAATCCCGGAGTCGTTGGTCACGCGGTCGAGCCAGAACCCCGTCAAGCAGGTGGCAAGTGTCCTGCGTCACGGCTGGGCCGTCATCGTGCTGTTGCTCGCCGTGGTCAATGGGGCCGTGATGTTCGGCTTCGTCACCTACCTCGCGCCGGCGCTCGAGGCCAACGGTCAGAGTCCAGCCATCGCCGGGGCAGTGGTCGCCAGTTACGGCCTATCGGTCCTCTTCTGCACCCGCGTGTTTGGTTACGTGGCGCGCCGCTTGCCGGCGGCGCTTATCCTCGCCGGGGGTGCCGCCATGTTGCTGATCGGATACCTGATTGCCGGCGCGACCCAGAGCGTGCCGGCCATCCTGGCGGCCAGTGTCCTGGCCGGCGGCGCTTACGCCTTCATGCAGTCGACCTTCCAGACCTGGGCGACCGACGTCGTCCCCGAGGCTCGCGGCACTGCCACCTCGTTGTTCGCGACCGCGATCTTCGCCGGCGCAGCGCTGGCGACGTCAGGAGTGGCCGGCTTGGCCAGCGCCAACCAATATTCGACCCTGTTCGTGATCGCGGCGATTGTCACGCTCCCGGTGTTGGTCGTCGGCAGTCTGGCGCGCTGGCGATACCCTGGATCCGACGCGATCGTCGACGCCCAGCCGACCGGCCAGATCGGCTGACGGCGATACGGGGTCGCGTTAGGCTCATCCCCGAATGTTGAACTTCTTCGCGCGCAACCTCGACGGCTTGCTCGCGACCTATGGATACCTGGCGGTCTTTGTCGTCGTCGGTGTCGAGGGCATCGGCATCCCGATCCCGGGAGAGACGATGCTGGTGACCGCCGCCATCTATGCGGGGACGACGAACCGGCTCTCCATCGTTGGGGTCATCGCCGCCTCCGCGGCGGGCGCGATCGCGGGCAACAACATCGGGTATGTGATCGGTCGCACCGGTGGCTACCGGCTGCTGAAACGGTACGGACGCTACATCCGTCTGGAGGAGAAGCGCCTAAGGCTCGGCCAGTACCTCTTCCACAAGCACGGCCCCAAGGTGGTGTTCTTCGGGCGATTCATTGCCGTCCTGCGCATCTTTGCGGCGTTCCTGGCCGGCGTGAACCACATGTACTGGCGCCGCTTCCTGATCTTCAACGCCGCGGGCGGCATCATCTGGTCGACGCTCTACGGCGTGGCCGCCTACCTGCTCGGCCAGCAGTTGCTGCGGCTTTCCGGCCGGGTCGATGCGACGCTGGCGATCGCCGGCGTGATTGTGATCATCGCGGTCATCGTCTTTCTGCGGCGCAATGAGGCGCGGCTGCAGCGCGAAGCCGACAAAGCAATGCCCGGACGGATCGAACCGCCGCGCTAACGGGGCCGGCGGCGCTCGGTCTCGAAGATCTTCGCCAGCAGCTGGAGCAGCTGCTTCTGCTCAGCCAGCGTCAGCCGGTCGAGGAAGTAGGGCGGTCGGGCCAGCAGCTCTTCCAAGGACGCTCGGAGCCGCTCGCCCTCCGGCGTCAGCGCCAACAGCCGAAAGCGCCGGTCTGAGGCGTCCGTGCGGCGTTCGAGCAGGCCGCGCGCCTCGAGCGAGTCGGCCAGGGCCGTGATATTGGACGGATCGTAGTGGAGACGGCGGGCGAGCTCACGCTGCGACTGAGGCTTGGCCAGCTCCCGGATCAGCTTGCCCTGGGACATGGAGAGGCTGCACTCGGCCACCCGGGCGGTGAAGTCCTCGCGCAGGCTGGCGAAGGCATCGTCCCGGAGCAGTTTCCAGAGCGCCTCGGTGGGTTTTGGCTCAACTTTGACGGCCATGACGGGAATATACCCCGGTTGTCGATGGTTTATACAGCATGTGAATGGTTCAATGACCGTGACAAGCATTGGAGGCAGAGCAATGACGTTTGTTCCCTACTGGATCGATGCCGCAAGAGCGAAGGAAACCATCGAGGCCGGCCAGGCGATCGTGCTGGACGTGACCTCCCCATTCATCGAGAGCGCCGTCAGGGGGAAGATCCTGGGCGCGGTTCGGGTGTCACCCCGGGATATCCTCGACGTCAATCGGCATGCCGCCGACGTGGTCAAAGGCCTGCCCGGCCTTTCCCATGACAAGACCATCATTGCCTACTGCACCTGCGCCGATGAGGATGCCAGTGCTCGGCTGACTCGCGTCTTGCGGGGCCAGGGCTATGACGCGTGGATGCTCGAAGGCGGATTGCCGGCGTGGCGCGCGGCGGGCTATCCGATGGAACTCAACCAGGTCGCCGCCTAACGACAACGAGGAACCCCCGGGTCATTCCGTCGCCCACGCGAAGACCCTGCGTTTCGGACCAACCTCGAGGGCGACAGAAATCCGAGAGGGCTGAGTCCTTACGCCGGTCTGCCGGCGGCGACCCTGGCCGGCTGGATGATCCCGAGCACGTTGCCTTCGCTGTCCTTGAACCAGGCCGCTCTGGCGTCTCCCGCCTCGGCGATGCTGTCCTTGGTCCGCAGCCCAGGGCTGTCGTACTCCTCGAATTTCACGCCCCTGGACTTTAGATCCTGCACCTCCGCCACAATGTCCTCGACAAGGAAGGCCATCTGCGTGTGCGTTCCAGACGGCGCACCACCAGTTCGGAAGACATTGAATTGTGTGCCATCCCGCAGCTGGTACCGAGTGTTGTCGGCATCTTCCTCGAAAGGCTGGAGGCCGAGCTTCTCCCCATAGAACGCCCTCGCCCGACCGAGATCCTGGGCAGGCAGAGACGCTTGAGCGCGCGCGTTTTTCAACATCGCTCCCACCTCCTCTGGTGTCTCCCCATGTTACGCCGCTCGGAGCCATAATTCGATCAGAATGGCGCGGGCAATCTGGACCGGAACCATCAGCTTCGGACTGGTCAGCGTCCCGGTCCGCCTTTACCCGGCGACCCGGCGGAAGGACGTACGCTTCCACGAGATCGACCGGTCGAGTGGCCAGCGCATCCGCCACCAGAAGGTGATCGAGGTCGCTGCCCCCACCCCGACCCTCCCCCGCCAGCGGGGGAGGGAGATTTCCGGGCGAGGGGAGGCCGACCTTCACCCGCAGCCCGCCCTCCCTCAGATAGGGAGGCAGTTGATGCAACCCGCGCAGGCGAGGGAGTCAATTCAGGCGACGCCGCGGCCGGTCGCCACTGGCGATGTCGTCAGGGGGTTCGAGGTCGCCAAGGACCTCTATGTCACGGTCGATCGCGAGGAACTGGAAGAGCTTGCCCCCGAGCGAACCCGGACGATCGACGTCGAGCAGTTCGTCGACGC
>Ga0070698_100000792_pt1 | contig 34355 bp, 29 predicted proteins | sample KBSK1502metaG_FD_65477 | JGI IMG/M metagenome (GOLD analysis project Ga0070698, IMG submission 65477) | Corn, switchgrass and miscanthus rhizosphere microbial communities from Kellogg Biological Station, Michigan, USA - KBS K1-50-2 metaG | ecosystem: Host-associated > Plants > Roots >... | reverse complement strand
AAGCCGCGATAGAACTGGAGGATGGCCGGATCTCCAGCCACCAGCTCGGACAGTCGCCGGCGACTGCAATTGTGATCCGGTAACTCGAAGTCGACCATGCGGTCGCCCGCCACTGGTCTTCGATTACTCGGTGGCATGGTCCAAGACTCCTGTCTTCCGTATCGCTCCAGCGTTACAGACTGCTACCCACCAGCCTTCTCGATCTTGTCGCCGGCCGGCGACACGACATCCCACCCGGCGCCGAACGCCGTGGTGCCTTCGCCGGACGTGTCGCCGGGCTTGGTGTCGTTGACGAAGCGATACAGCGGATGACGGTTGTACGTGACTTGCGTGGTGCCGTCGCTCCGGGTGGTCGTGCCGAGCAGCGACTGGGACGCGCTACCGGCCGCCTTCGCGCCACCATTCGTCGTCACCGGCGGCCATGCCTGGGCGCACGCGTCCGAGCAGGTCGACGCCGCGCTCGTGTCGGCCTCGAAGAGATAGAGGGTTTTTCCGTTCCCGTCGACCAGGATCTGACCGAGGCTGCTGGCGCGAACGGAAATCGTGGCGGGCCCCGACCGCGAGCTCGGAGCCGAGCCACCGCCGTAACCAGTCGTTGCAGTCCCGCACGCCGCCAGCGCGAACGGCACCAAAAGGGTAAAGAGCGCTCGTTTCATTGGATCGACCTCCTAAGTCTCGTGTCGCGTCTTTTCATTCCTGGGTCTTGAGAAGGGACGGAAGGGGCGGGGATGTGCCCCTTCCGTGGAGGAGGGAAACCGGTGCGCCGGCATTTGCATGCCGATAAGAATCTTGTTCGCGAGCGAGATATTCCAAACACATAGGGCGATACCTTGCGGGGTTACTCCCGGCCTCATGACCACTCGCATAATGGGAGCGGGCACCCAGATGGCAGTCATTCGCGAGGTGATGACCAAGGAGCTGGTCACGATCGAGCCCGCAAGCTCCGTGGCGGCGGCGGTGACCGTCATGGGGATGCAGGGAGTGGGCGCGGTGCTGGTGATCGAGGAAGGGAGAGTGGAGGGTATCTTCACTGAGCGCGACCTCGTCCGAGCCCTGTCCAACGACATTGGTGCAGCTAGCCAGACGGTTGGGCAGTGGATGACCCGAAACCCCGTCACCGTGGGTCCCGAGGCATCTGTTGAGGAAGGCCTGGAAATCATGCTGAACGGGCACTTCCGGCACCTCCCTGTGATGGAAGGCGAGCGTTTGGTCGGCGTTGTGTCGATCCGTGACCTCTCGCGCGCCACCCTGCGCGAGTGATGGCGGAAGGTCTAGCTCCACGCCCCTAAACCCAACCACCGATTGGGCTGTAACAGGCGCATACTGCAGTCAGAAACCGACGGCCCAGGGGCCTCCTGGTAAACCAGGGCCCTACATGGGATGGACGTTCCTGAACCGTCGGTTTCGCTCAGCCAGCCTTGCGAGCCACCGCATGCCGCGGCGGCAGGTTCGGCGAGGTCCATCCCGCAATCTGGCGGAAAGTCAGCCCGTCACGTGATCCGAACATAGTCCCGTTCGGACCTGTGTTGAGGTACAACCGATGTACGCACGATTCACCGAAGTGACGATCGACCCGAAGAAACGAGATCAGGCCGAGACGATGGCCGAGTCGATTTTCACCGCTGCGAGACAGCAGAAGGGCTTCAAAGGCGTGAGCTTCTGCCTCGACCGCAAAGGCGACGGCGTCTTCCTGAGCCTGTGGGAGTCAAAGGAGGCGCTGCAGGCGAACGAGGCCAGCGGCTACTACCAGCAGCAGGTGGCCAAGCTGAGGGACGTCCTCACCAGGCCGACGACGCGGCACGTGGGTGAAGTGAAGGCGCAGGAGGATACATACAAGACTCCGAAGGCAGCTCGCCTGACCATCACGGGGATACGCAAAGACGCCGAGGCGCAGGCCACCCAGCTGGCGCAGGACGTGTCGCGCGCAGCTCGCAACGAGCCCGGCTTTGTTGCCTGGTTCGGTGCACTAACCGACGACAGCAAGGTGGCGGCCATCAGCTTCTGGGACTCAGAGGACGCCGCGAGGAAAAGCGAGAGCCGCTATCTCAAGGATGCGCTGGGCAAGCTGAAAGAGATCTCGACCGGCGAGACGCAGCCGACGCTTTACGTTGTCATGACGCACGACTTCCCGGCGATAGCCACAGTTCGGTAGTCGCTCGTCAGTGACGCGCAGGCCGGCACCGGGTCGGCCTGCGGGCGGCGGCTTTGATGGCACTCCTTAACCTGGGCCGGGTCCGCAGCGGCTTTCAGCCGCCCCAGCTTTTAGGCCCGCTGTCGCTTCGGCTGTTCGACCGTTGACGGCTTGGACTAAGGGTGATACGTTGCGCCCCGACACTTCACTAAAAGTTAAGTAGTTGGGGCAGGGAAGCATTTGTGATGACTCGTGTTCGTCGACGCCTGGGTATCGGTGCCGGCCTGCTGGGGCTGGCGCTGGCGGTGTCGGCGATCACAGTGATGGGCTTGGCTACCAGCGCGAACGTAAACGCTGCCTCGACTGCCTGCATCGCTCTAGCTGCTTCCCCAGGTGCCGTCGCAAAGAACATCAACACCACCGACGGGTGCGATGCCGCGTCGGGCCAGGCGGCCAATCCGGCGAGCGGCTTCATCACGATCGGAATGCCGGCCGGCATCAGGTCCGCTTCCTTGGTGGACGCCTTCGAGTCCCTGCCCGACCACACCTTTTACCAGGGGAGCTACTCGATCAGCTTTTCAATGTGCTCGGGCGGCAGCATGACCAACACCACGTACTCCGTCGGGTCCGGAGGCAGCTACCCATCGACGCCGCCCAGCACCACCGGCGGGCCGATCCCGGTCACGGCCAGCGCGGCCGGAGGAATGGTGAGCTGCCAATATTCGATCTCGTACACGGGCACCCCGCCGAGCGGGGTAAGCGCGAAGAACGACATCTGGGTGACCTTCTCCAACGGACACATGACACAGACCGCAAGTGCGTCGGTCAAACTTTTCGGGACCACGCCCACACCGACTCCGACCCCGACGCCTACGCCGACCCCGACTCCGACACCTACGCCTACCCCGACCCCTACGCCGACGACGACCCCGACGACGACGCCAACCCCGAGACCTACGCCGACACCAACGCTGACGCCCACCCCGACACCGACTCCGACGCTGACGCCAACGCCGACGCCAACGCCGACTCCTGCGCCCTCAGTGGCCCCGACGCCAACTGACTCGCCCCCTCAGCTCCCTGGTACTGGGGAGCCACCGCTCGGGCTCGTCGTCGGACTGAGCCTGGGTCTGCTGGGTGTGCTAGTGGCCGCAACCCGCCGCATCCTCCGCCGCCACTAACACAACGACCCGAACGGATCGCCTGGCTTCGAGCCCTTACCTCGTGGCGTTCGCTGCTAGCGTGGGTTTTTCACCGGGCGTGACCGAGCGCCTTCGCAAGGCCCGGGTGATGGCGGATCGTATCGTCCCGGTCACGCCCTTTGCCGTGGTCGATGTCGATGCCGGGAGGAACAGACGGGACTGCGGTGGGGCTCACCGGCGTGGACACCGGCGCGACTCCCGCAACCTGGGCTGCGAGCGCCTGCGCCACGGCGCCGATCCCGGCAAGCAGCGCTGAGGTGCCTGTTCCGGGAAGCTGGCCACCAGCGCGCGTCGAAGGGTCCCCGACCGAGGGCCGCAGGCTTAGGACCCTGGGAGGGTGCGCCGACGCCGCAGCTCTAATCGGTGCATTGGCGGAGCTCGATCCGATCAAGGCCGTGATCGCCAGCGGCATGACAACGAAGGCGGCCACCAGCTGGCTCCCATGGGCCAGGTTCGTTCGCCGTGCTGCCCGGCCGAGTTGCGCAAGGCCGAGGATGATGGCCAGCCGAGTGGCCAGGACTGCGGCCCGCCGGCGCGCGCGAGACAGGAGCTTGGCGGCAGCCGTATAGCTCACGCCATAAGATCGTGCGATTTCGGCCAGGGGACGGCGCTCGACTGCGGACTGCCAGAGCGCCTCCCGGTCCCGAACGCCCAGCTCTCGAAGCACCGCCAGGAGGAGCTGGCGATCCTCGACAGCCTGCACCGATTCGACGCCGTCGTCCGCCGTGGCGGCGAGCGTCGTCAAGGCTGATCCGAATCGCTCGCGCCGTCGTAGTAGGTCGATGCTGTGGTTCCGAGCGACCGTCATCAGCCAGGCGCGGGCCTGTGGGCTGTTCGGAGCCTCGGTTAGTGAAGCGGCCGCCCGCAGGAACACCTCGTGAGTGGCGTCGGCGGCGTCTTCCCGGCTGTTCAGCAGCCGGCGGCAGAAGTTGAAGACGGCCGTGGAATTTGCCTCGTACAGCTCCGAGAGCCATCGACGCCGGGTATCGGTGAGGTTGGAAATCAACGGCGGGAGCTGGTTACCGGCTAAAAGGGGACATTTCCGTGGGGCGCCTACGCGCACGATAGGGGTCTCGCGATTGGTTGTCAACATCGCTGCCGACGTTCGTTTGAGTTAGTAGATGGCGGAAGCACGACAACTCAAGGCGGGCCGGTGGCGCATTTACCTCGGGACCGGTCTCGACCTCGTCCGCGATCCCTCGACGGGATCGATTGCCACATTTGCCAGTCTCGCTGCGGCTCGCCAATGGTGGGCCCAGTTCCATCCAGGCGCGGCGCCTCTTCGGGAGGCCAAACGGTGCGCCCGGTGTGGCGGGTACTTCGGTCCAGCAGCTGGATCGGTTCTTTATGCCGGTCGCCACTACCACCCCGCCCACCGGCCGGCGGCCGACGACCTGCGCCTACGCGCGTGAGATCTATTTAGCGTCGATCCGGCGGCGTGCGGGTGGCGGTTTTGAGGGCTCGTGGCGTTACCTGACCATGGTGCCCTTGCCGGGCCGCCGCCGGACGATGCCAGGCGCCTGGCTGTTGCCGGTCATCCTCCTGGCGGCCTGCGGCCCGGTCACCGCCGCACCGAGCTCAATCACGACGCCCGCGGTCACGATGCACTCGGAGCTCGACGCGAGGCTCACTATCGGGCCGATCGAACCCTGGGTCGCGACCATGCCGATTTACATCAGCCTGCTCACCAATCACATCGCCGTGCATCTGATCGCGAGTGACAGCCTGGCATGCAACGGGGTCACGATCCAGGCCAAGTCTGATGACATCGTTGGCTACCACTTCGAAGGCGACGTGCCCCGCGTCAAGGTCGGCGGCGTCTACGAATGCGTCTACACGCACGCAGGCACGAGGGCGGTGATCCGCGCTCCGGCTCTGGCCGGGCCGGCGATTCTCTCGCCAAGGGCGGGCGACAGCGTCGCGCGGACGGGAACGCTGACCGTGACGTACGTGCCCGGGACGGGCTCGGGTGTGTCCGGTGAGATCAACCAGAGCCAGGGACTTTTTGGCGGAGCCTTCTCTACCTCCAGCGGTCAGCCGGACAATGGCACCTACACGATGTCGAAAGCGAGCGGTCTAAAGCCAGGAGCCGGCTGGATCATTCTGTATCGCAGCCTCGTGAGCGCGCCCTCGGGCACCGGCTTCAAGTCGGCCACGGTGGTCGACGATGCCGCTGCAACGGGGGTCGAGGTTCAGTGGCTCTGAGATCGCAAGCGGCATAATCTCGGGGTGGACGAGTTCGCCATCGTATTCGATGACCAGGCACGCCGCTGGCTCGAGGAGCACCCCAACCGGGACGCGCTCGTCATCGCCTACAGCGACACGCGCTGTTGAGGCGGAGGTCACATTCGTGACCTGCGGCTCCGTCGGAGCCGCCAAGGCGATGAGCAGTCCTCGCTGGTCGATATCGGCGAAGTGACCGGCCGGCGGATTCTACTCGACCCACGAATCATGCCTCGCATGCCGCGCACGATCCCCGTCACGCTAGCTGGCCTCGGACCGTTCCGCGGTCTGCACCTCGATTTCTCCGGCGATGAGTGGGCGCGATTACTCTACGAACCATGACACCCAGCGCCGGCGCCCTTGCCGAGGTCGACGAGTCGACACTGCTCCTGGCGCCCTGCCCGCTTTCCCCTCCCCCGCTTGCGGGGGAGGGTAGGGTGGGGGCCGGCTTCCGCCCGGCCCGCTTTCCCCTCCCCCGCTTGCGGGGGAGGGTAGGGTGGGGGCCGGCTTCCGCCCGGCCTGCTTTCCCCTCCCCCGCTTGCGGGGGAGGGTAGGGTGGGGGCCCGCTCCCGCCCCGCCGGCTTTCCCCTCCCCCGCTTGCGGGGGAGGGTAGGGTGGGGGCCGGCTCCCGCCCGGCCTGCTTTCCCCTCCCCCGCTTGCGGGGGAGGGTAGGGTGGGGGCCGGCTCCCGCCCGGCCTTTCGTGTGAAGATCTTGGCGGCTCTTTACGTCACCACGAGGGTCACGGTGATGGTGTGATTCGTTCCGGCGCTTGTTCCCGTGATGGTTAGGGTGTAGGTTCCGCGGGGCGTGCTGCGGTTGGTGCTCACGGTAAGCGTCGAAGTTGTCGTTGCTGGGTTCGGGTTGAAAGCGGCGCTGGATCGGTTCGGAAGTCCACTGGCGCTCAGGCTGACCGCTCCACTGAAGCCGTTGAGCGGGTTGATCGTGATCGTATAGCTCCCCGAACTTCCGCGCGCGATCGTCAGGGTGGTTGGTGAGGCGGTCAGCGAATAGTCCGGAGCCGCAGTGACCACCAGGGTGGCCGACGCAGTGTGCAACAGACTCCCGCTCGTCCCCGTCACGGTGAGGGGGTAGGTGCCGGTGGGCGTTGTCGTGCTGGTGCTGACCGCGAGCGTCGATGTACTGGTCGCCGGGTTGGGATTGAACGTCCCCGTCGCTCCGCCAGGAAGCCCACCGATCGTCAGGTTGACCTGCCCGGTAAAACCGCCGCTCGGTGTGATGGTCACGGTGTAGCTGGTGCTGTTTCCGGCCGCAACCGTCTGGCTCGTGGGCCCTACAGACAGGCTGTAGTCGCCGGCCGTGGCAGCCGCCAGGGTCAGCTGCGCGACGAACGTCGCCCACTCGCAGTTGCTGCTGCTGGCTCCCGCGTACTCGCCCACGACCCAGACGTTATTCGGGTTTGCAGGGTCGAGCGCCGCCCCGTTGTAGTCACCCCACCTGTTGAAGCAGGTGTACAGACCCTGGCCTGGCTGGATCGTCTGCGGGGTCACGACCACCTGTGGCGCCGAGCCGGCGGGCTGACCCGTGATGCGGACGCCCACCTCGTCTGCGGTCGACGAGATGTTGTAGACGATGAACATGTCGCCGGCGCCGTCCATGTGAACCGCCGGGTAATAGAGGTCGCGCCCCGTGGAGCCGAGGTCGAAGTTCTGGTTGACCGTCGGTCCGGCCGTCGATAGCTGAATCAGGCGCGGACATGGGCGGACCGCCGTATCCCCCGAAGGCACGCAAGCATCGTTGCCGACCGTCCACAAGAGGCCGTTTTCGAAGACGGTGGTCAGGAACCGGTCGTCATTGGTCTGAATCGAACCGGGCAGTCCTGGTTGATCGGCCGCCGGCGGCTGCGAGGTTCCCGCGATTCCGGGGTCGGCCTCGCTCCAGACGAGGGTCCCGTTTGACGCGTCGCCGGTGAGCGAGACGAGGCCGACCGACGGAGACCCGGTGTTGCATCCGGAGTACGAGCAGTCGCTGTTGTTGTACGTCATGAACTCGGTGCTCGTAGCGGAGAGCTCGATCGCCGGCACGATGCTGACCCGCGACGGGTCTGGGCCGATCGCCTCGCCCGGAATGCTGGCCAGTCCCTGGAGCATGGCGGCCTTCCCGAAGACCCAGGTGGACGACCCCTGAAAGGACGCCGCGTTCAGGAAGTCATTGAACGAGATCGCGAACTTGTCAGTGCTGACCCCGATCTTTGGCTGATCATGCGTCACGTTGGCATTGTTGTCTGCCGAGTAGATCTTCCATGTGCCACCCGGATCGTCCGAGGCGGAGATGGCAAAGACCAGAAGACTCCCGTACGAAGGGGTAACGAATGCGACGCCGGAGGCAAACCAGCGTCCGCTGATCGCGTCGTAGAGGACGCGAGGATCCGAGAACGTATAGCCGCTTGGAACCAGGAAGAACGTGTTGAGGTCGAAGATCTTCACGAGGCCTCCCGTCTTGCTCCATACGGATCCGCTGCTGTTGACCATCTCGAGCAGAAACTGGGGCCCGGCGGCTATCTGCGGGTCCGGGGGCGTAACCGCCTGATCGTTACCAAGCGCGCTGACCTGCTGGCTCACGGTGACGCCGGTGAATCCAGTGAGGACCAGTTCGGTTGCCGCGGTCGTAAGAGTGGCGGCGCTCGCCGTCGCGGGGGCCGTTACAACGGGCACCGAGGCCGAGCGCTGCGGGTGCAGCAGCGTCGAGGTGGGCCGGAAGGGATGGAGGCCACTGGGATGCGAGCTCGTCGTTGGCGCTCGGAGGTCCCTGACCTTTACCGTGCCTGCCGCGACCGCTGCCACTCGCGTGAAATGAGGACCACCGCGAGCGTTGGCTGCTGACGCATTGACGACGGAGAGCGATGTCGCACCCACGACGCAGGCGATCAAGGCGGAAACGACGCTAGATCCAAATCGACGGTTCATGTGACCCTCCCCCTGCCGGGCAATTGACCCGGCGCGCGGATCATAAGGCCGGCTCAGCCGTTTGACAAGGGAGACGCTCAACGTCACCGGAGGCGCTCGTCTAGCCACTGCAGGTGCATCATTTCCTTCGGATCTGTTCCACAGGATGATGGGCATCGAAGCCGCCTCGGGCGGGACCACCGCCCAGGATCAGGAGATCGCCGAGGCCGCTGCCGGGGAGATAGCGGACTGACGGAGCTGTTTTAACGCTTTACCGGTGTTTTCAGCACACCGACGGGCACAAGCTGGCCACGAGTAAGTTGGGGTAGGCGAGCTACCGAGTTCATTCGCACATACGTCTCCCAGCCGTCCGGGCAGAGGAGTTCTTCAGCACGGACCCGGGCGCCGAAGTACAATTCCGGCGGCCGTGACCTTCGAAGACTTTCGGCGCTGGGCCTTAGATCGGAGCCTCCAGGCTGCGCGCCGCTGGGAAGAGCCGTACGACGATGAATTCCAGGTTCTACTTGGTCTCGACGACTACGGCGCCTTTCACGTCGTCCCGGTGCCGCCGATCTATCTCAGGAAGGATCGCGGGCATGTCCATTGGTTGGGCGGCGCATTGCCGGACCTGGTCGCGAACCGCAGCCTCCAACGGATCGCCTTTCGCACATCAGCGTGGGCCAGCACTAATCCGAAATATGAGGACCGGCCTGTTGACGATCCAAAACGAACCGAACGCCTCCTCCTTCAAGTAGCGGAAAAGGGCCGTTTCGAGTCCTGGATGGCGCTAATCAAACGATCCCGGTCCGAAGTGCCGACCATCGGCGAGTGGGAGCTTTACGCAACCGACGCGGATGACCTCGGTGGTGCGATACCGAAGCACATCCGGGGGGCCCTCGATAAACGGGCGGGTTCGCAGGGCCCAACGATGCCGGCCGCGGAGATGGTGCTTGGTCCCTGGGACGTTCCCGATGACCTCTTTCCCGTGCAATCGTCATCTGGGCCACTTCCAAACCCGAGCGAGAGCTCGACCAGCAGCTACAGGGCCCTTTTCCGGCCGGAGTCGCCCGGGCCTGTGATCATCAGCCACGCGGCCGTCGCCGACAGCGACGACGCCCCGCCCGATTACATGCTCGGAGCTATGCAGGCACTGAGGGAAACCGGCAACGAGGAATTCGACGGTCCTCCGCTCGGCGGCGAGAGCCACTATTTCAGAGGCACCCTCGATGGCGGTCGGCTTCAAAGGTACACCGCACTCTGGCGCTACCCACACGTCTTCTGCGAGGTCGCCGTTGCCTCGCCCTCGGGCCGATTCAAGGCGTCAGATGTTCGCCGCTATGCGGCCCTTCAAGACAAACGCGCCCGAGCTGAGCTCAACAGCCCGAGTTGCGAGGGCTAGTCAAGAACATCAACCGGTCGCGAAATGAACCCGAAATCGTCGAGTTACACATCCATGTCGCTATCGAACGCCCAGAAGGGTGCCATTGGTCAATTCGAATTCTTGGCCACGGCGCTAACAACAGGAAACGGACAGGTCGAGGTTTACACCCCAGCAGCAGATAACGAGGGTCGTGATGCAGAGGTCCGTAGGCATCTGCGACGGGCGGCAGCAATTGGCATTCAGATAAAGGTTTCGTTCGTAACCGTCGCCGGGGGTCATGGGCTCCGCCAACGGTACTTGGTGATCCGATTCGACCTTCGGGTCGATCGGGTTGTTAGCGACCCGCGGCTCTGGTACTTTTTCGCGTACTACGATCGACGCGCTCTCGGATTTGGAAGCCCGTGCTACTTGGTCCGTTCGGACGTGTTCTACAAGATTGCCCGTAGACGGAAAATTGGGAACAGGATCTGGTACACACTGGAGGCCAACCTGGGCCCTCACTCCCAAGACCGATATAGCCAATATCGTGTCGCACCGCTAGATCTTGGAGGCCGCCTCCTCGAAATCATCGACGATGAAAGCTTGACGGCCGAGGTTGGGACGGTACCGCTGCCAGAGAGTGCCATCGTTCTCGGGCGCGCCAGGCGGCGCGCGGCGAGGCCGAGGCGCAACCATATGGCCCGCGCGGCCTAAACGCGAGCAGGGAGTCCGGTCAGGCCGCGCGAGTCCCGCGGCAATCCGGATAGGCAGGGCATCCCCAAAACCGTGAGCCGGCGCTCCTGCCGCGCCGAGCGGTCCGCAAGACCATCGGCTTTTCACAGGTAGGGCAAGATGGCGGCATGGTTTGAACCTGCGGGCTTTCAGCGGGAACAGGGTCTGTCGTCGGACGGGTGAGCATTACCAGTGCCTCGCCATCAACGAGTTGAAGTGGTTTTCCAGCAGCAAACTCCAGTGCGTCCCGGGTGAAGCCGCCCGTAGCCACCAGAATGCCCCGATCCGCACCTTCGGCCGTAACGACCCCGAGGAGCTCTCGGACCCGCTGGACCGAAACTTGCCGATTCAACCAGTGCTTGCACTGGACGATCACGCGTTCGCTGCCGCGGACGAGCTCGAGGTCGATGCCGCCGTCGGCTTGACCTCCCCCATGCTCCGTCACGAAATAGCCTTGGCGTCGGAACGCCTCCCCGACCAGTAGCTCAAAATCGGACCAGTTCATTTGCCGCAGCGCTTGCACGCCGGCGGCCCGGGATAGAAGGAATCGCCTCCACAGGTGGTTGCCGACTCCAAGTAGGCCTGCAGCCAGGATGGCCAGTGCCACCCAGGGTGCGATCATTGGACCCACCGCCGCTAAGGCCTTACCGGATATGGACGTCCCGGCAAGAAGGGGCGGAACAAAGCGCAGGAAGAGATAGAAGAAGCAAGCGCCCAGTATGGCAACCAAAAACGGCAACTGGACGAAATAACCGAACAGCTCTTCGACCGGGCCCTGTCGACGACGGCTCATAAGCTTAGAAACGCTGGCAGCGACGCTACCAGCTCCGACTCCGCACGACGCGTGGGGTCGATCGAGACGGTCAGCCGCAAATAGGAGGCTATATCGCCTCCACGTCCACGTGGTGGAACGCAAAAGTGCTAGCTTGCATCTCGGCCTTTACTTCTTGGATAGATGGAAAATCCGCGTTAAGGGCATAAAGCCGATCAAGGTCTTTGATTGCATCGGCCTTTGCCCCTAATCCATAACGTGAGACCGCCCTTAAGAAGAGGCTGCGTTGCAGTTGTTGGTCGAGGTTATGGCGCTGAAGTGGAAGTGTCTTGACGAGCTCCAGTGCCTGTCCAGCGTCCGCCTTCTCAAGGAAGGCCAGGGCCAGAACGTTTGTGATACTTGTGCGACTCTCCTCGGTCAAATGTGGTAGGGCTCGCAGCCTCTGCAAGTGATGGACGGCGTCGTCTGGTCTGCCCGAGTTCAAATAGGAAGCGGCCTCGTGGGCTTCAGCCTTCCAATCGTCTGGAGCCTTGGTCAGGTACTGCTCGTAGTAGGCGGCAGCATCGGTCCAGTCTCCTTTGACGAAATGCAATTCGGCTGAGGCGGCGAGCGCCTCCGCATTTCCCGGATCGATCTTGCGGGCTTGCTCGAGATAAACCACGGCCTGAGCGGGGTCACTTCTCGATTTTCGGATCAGACCGCGAATCTGCCATTGCGGCTGACCACGTTGAACCCAGCCCACTATTCCAAGGATTGCGCCTGCAACGACCCCGATGATCCCGATACCAAAGGAGATCGTGACTATTCCGATGACAAAAATAACAACCCCCCAAACGATCTTCGTGGTGGGCATCATTGGTTCACGCTCTACCTTTGGAGCCTGCGACTGAGGTCCAGCCGGGACGGAGGCCGATTTTGGACTCCTAACATGGCTCACCGCATGGCGGGCGTGCTGCCTGGAGTACGAGGTGTAAGAAAGCCCTGTGCCAGGAATACCAACGGTCGATCGCGTTCCACGAGTCCCTACCGTGTAGTGAGCGCCTCTGACGCCGAATGACATGCTTGCGCTTTTCTTGCCTAGATTGATGGTCACGCCCGGCGCGACCCTAAACCGTCGTCGAAATCTCAAAAACCCCACGCTCTACTCCTCAGGTGTTTTTTCGCGATATTTCGTTTTCGAGTGAAGACATTCTTTGCTGCATCTCCTTTATTGCCTGCATCAAATCGCTCGTCGAGTATTCTTGGACACTTTCAGTTCGGTGTCTTATGAAGTTGGTAACGGTGCCCGTGATCAGGCCCAGGCAGCCAATACCGACCACCATTAGCAGTGCAGCGACAAAGCGACCCGGGATTGTGATGGGCCCGCTAAGGTATCCCAGAGTTGCCATTGTGGAAAAGGCCCACCAAACTGAATCTCCGAGGTTTGCGAATTGCGGGTTGACTCCGTGCTCGAACTCGTACGTTAGACCCGCCCCGACCCATACAAACCCGAATGCCACAAAGAGCAGCGTGGGAACGCCGCTCCGTTTTCCTATCCACTTCAATTGTCCGGCAGCCCGGTTGGCCTCGATCAAGGTGTGTGCGATAAGCGCAAGTCGGGCGATGCGAAGCAGTCGCAGCAGAATCGCTAACCGAGCCAGCCCAAGCAGGCGTAGGAAGCGAAGCGAGGGCAACACGGCCAGAATGTCAATCCAGTGACGCTTGATGTAGTCCCAGCGAGAGGGAGCCCCATATAGCCGGACAGCGAATTCAGTCACGAAAATCACCGTAATCACGTTCAGCACGGCATCGGCGGCTGCCTGGCTGAAAACTGGCGTCCTCTGGTCCTCGGCGACGCCCAAGCCGACATACAGAAGTGCTAGGGCTGCCATGGTGATCGTGGCCGGCAGATCGTAGTGGTGGAAAAACCAATTAATCCGGTCGCGAACCGGCCCTAAGGCGACGGCTACGCCGTTGGGCAACGTTAAGTCCGACTCGATTGAATCATCGTGCTGCCTCACGTTCTCGGGCGAATGCTCCTGCACGAGGATGCGAGCATGCCAAGAGGCAAGCTACAAGACAGTCTCGGTAACAGCCCCCGCATGTTCGCGATTTCCCCCGTAGACATTACCATCAAGTCGAGAACGGATCCAGAATTCGCCAGGCCCAGCAGCGGACTCATTGACAGGCAGCTGTCATAGGCCCGCCCTAGAGTGACGCTGGATTTGAGGAGAAATTGCAGTTTCTCGAAGGCCGGCTGATCGTCAGCCCGTCCGATTTGACGGGCTTTCTCGAGTGCGAGCACCTGACCCAGCAGGAGCTGGCTGCGGCACGTGGTGAGATCGCCCGGCCCGAACGTGACGACCCGATGCTGGACATGCTAAGCCGCCGAGGCCTGGAACACGAAGGCCGCTATCTGGCCGGGTTTCGGGCGGCGGGCCGGAGTATTGCCGAGTTCCCGTTTCCCGACGGCACCATCGCCAACCTGGAGAAGGCGCAAGGCGACACGGTCGGCGCCATGCACGCTGCCGCCGATATCATCTACCAGGGCACCTTCTTCGACGGGCGCTGGCGCTGCCATCCCGACTTCCTAGTCCGGGTTGACCGCCCAAGCAAGCTCGGCGACTACAGCTATGAGGTTGCCGACGCCAAATTGGCCCGTAAGGCGAAGGCGGCGGCGGTCCTTCAGTGCTGCGTCTACTCCGAGCAACTGGCCACGATCCAGGGCGTTGACCCGGAGCACCTCACCCTGATCCTCGGCAACAATACGGAGGAAGAACTCCGCTTCAAGGACTACGGCGCGTACTACCGAAGCGTTAAGCGCCGGTTCGAACATGTGGTTTTTCTCTCCCCCTCTGGGGGAGGCCAGGGTGGGGGCGTCCAGACCTACCCCGATCCCGTCGACCACTGCCGCATCTGTCGATGGATCGACGTCTGCCAGCTCCGGCGGAGGCAGGATGATCACCTCTGCCTCGTGGCGGGTATGCGCCGCGACCAGACTCGGCGGCTGCAATCAGCCGGCATCTCGACGATGGGGGCTCTGGCCACGAGCCCGCTGGACCCGATTCAAGGCATTAATAAGGATGCACTCGCCCGGCTCCGCCAGCAGGCCAAGCTCCAGGTCGAGCGCAAGGACGTCGGCGAGTTGACCTTCGAGGTGCTGGCTCCACTCGGCGAGCACCTCGGCTTTCAGGCCCTGCCGGAGCCGACGCTGGCCGATCTCTTCTTCGACATGGAGGGCGATCCGTTCGTGGGTGACGACGGCCTCGAATACCTCTTCGGCATCACCGAGTTTGAAACCCCTCCCCCTGTGGGGGAGGGCAGGGTGGGGGCTCGCCACCATTCTTTCTGGGCGCACGACACCGAGGCGGAGAAGCGCGCCTTCGAGGAGGTCATGGACTTCCTCATCGAGCGAGTCAATCGCCATCCCGACCTCCACGTCTATCACTACGCCGCTTACGAGCCAAACGCCCTCAAGTGGCTGGCGAGCACCTACGCCACGCGCGAGCAGGAGGTCGACCGATTGCTGCGCGGGCGCGTCCTGGTCGACCTCTACCGGGTGGTCCGGCAGTCCGTCCAGGTCGGGACCGAGTCCTATTCCCTCAAGGAGCTGGAATCGCTCTACCGCGGCAAGCGCACGACCGAGATCGTGGACGCTGCGGCCAGCATCGTTGCCTACGAGGAGTGGCTCGACTCACGTGACCAGGGCAAGCTCGACGAGATCCTCGCCTACAATGCCGACGATTGCTTTTCGACGGCGCAGCTACGTGACTGGCTGGAAGCCCGGCGCTTGGAAGCGATCGCGAAGTACGGCGAGATCCCCCGGCCTGGACCCGACAAGGCCGAGCCAAGCGAGAACCTACGCGACATCGATCAGCGTACCGCTGCCGTCCTCGACAAGCTGTTGGCCGGCGTGCCTGAGGACGAAGAAAAGCGGACACCAGAGCAACAGGCGTGCTATCTACTGGGGCATAGCCTCAACTGGCATCGGCGAGAGGCAAAGTCCGAATGGTGGGAGTACTACCGCAAGGGCACGCTCACGGACGAACAGCTAATGGTGGATCCCGAGTCGATCGGTGGCCTCGAGTTTCGCGGCGAGGTTCGGCAGGAGAAGCAGTCGAACATCTTCCGCTACTACTTCGACCCGACGCAGGAGTACAAGGTCGCGATTGGCGACAAGCCGCACGACCCGCGGCGCATGGAACAGGCCGGGACCGTCATCGACATTGACGGCATCGCCGGTTGGATCGAACTCGGCCGTAGTACCCACGCCGAGGTGCCGCATCCGACCTCACTCATCCCAGCAAGTCCGATACCGACCAACGATCAGCGCGACGCGCTTCTCCGGCTTGGCCAGAACGTCGTGGATCACGGCTTTACAGGGGCTGGGCAGTTTCGGGCCGCGCGCGATCTCCTTTGTCTGGAGCCGCCGCGCATCCAGGGTGTCATCGAAGGGGCGCCGCTCGTTCAGGCGGGCGAACGGGCGAGAGACGTCGCCGTGTTGCTGGCGCCGAGCCTAGATGAAACTTATCTCGCCATCCAGGGCCCACCCGGATCCGGCAAGACGACCATCGGCGCCGAGATCATCCTGGAGCTGGTAAAGGGCGGCAATCCGGTTGGGATAACCGCCAACAGCCACAAAGTCATCGGCAACCTGCTCGACAAGCTGATGGGGGAAGCGAGGGTCCGCGGCCAATCCGTCCGGGCGATGCAGAAGGCCGACGAGCGCGATCGGTGCGGCTCGCCGGAAGTCCAGTGCACCGGCAGCGCCTCCACTGTCGAGATGGCGCTCAGCGACGGCGATGTCGACATTGTCGCGGGAACCTCGTGGCTGTTCGCTCGGCCAACCTTTCCTGCGAAGCTGGATTACCTGGTGGTGGACGAAGCCGGTCAGATGGCTCTGGCGAATGTTCTCGCGATGGCCGGCGTGACGCGCAACTTCATCTTTTTGGGGGATCCAAACCAGCTCAGTCAGCCCAGCCATGGCATTCACCCGCCGGGCGTCAATCTTTCGGTGCTGGATCACGTCATCCAGGACGAGCCTACGATGCCGAGCGACTACGGGCTATTCCTCGAGACCACCTACCGGCTGCATCCGTCCGTCTGCGGCTTTATCTCGGAGGCCTTCTACGACGGCAAGCTCGAACCCGACCAGTCAACGAAGCGTCAGAAACTTGCGACCAGCAATGGTAGCGGCGGAATGGGGCTCCGCTATATCCCCGTTGAACATGCCGGCAACCGAACGGTCTCGCCCGAAGAGGCCGACCGCGTGACCGCCACCTTCCGGGCTCTGCTGGGCCTGCCTTGGACCGATCGTGATGGTAGGACGCGGCCGATCGCGATTAATGACATCGTCGTGGTCGCGCCCTACAACGCCCAGGTCCGACGCCTGACCGAGACGCTTCCGAGTAACGCTCGGGTCGGCACTGTCGACAAGTTCCAGGGCCAGGAGGCACCCATCGTCATCTACTCAATGGCGACGTCGTCCATCGACGACGCGCCTCGCGGGATAGACTTTCTCTTCAGTCTTAACCGGCTCAACGTAGCCGCTTCTCGCGCTGAGGGACTTGTGCTCCTCGTTTGTAGCCAAGAACTCCTCAAAGCTCGATGCCGCACCCCCTACCAAATGCGCCTTGCCAGTGCTTTGTGCCGCCTCGTGGAGGTGGCAGCACCAAGGCTAGCCGGGCGGATCTAGGACCCCAGGTCACTTGGCGCCGTCATCGCGGTCCATATTTTGGAGGCAGCAGCGCGTTCCAACCAATGATCGAACAGTGAACTCGGGACTTCAGGTCGTCCACTAGGGCAGATCTACCGATCTAGCGTCGTTCGCGTTAGGCTACGTGAATGAGCGGTGGCGGGGGAGGCACTTCGACTGGCTGGGGCGAGGGTCCAGCTGGAGATCCTTGCAACATGAATTTCCCCACGCAATTGGGGAATCCCAGTCCAGCGGCGATTGCTGCCGTCCACGAAGGACTGGAATTGAGAATCGAACTCAACGAGGCAGGGCCGTCGATTAACGCAATGAATGGGGATCAGCGCGTGGGCTCAATTGTCGACCGAGTCCCTGCGCTGCTCCGTTGTATTCGAGAGGGAAACGAATACCTGGCCGTTGTAGACAGGGTCGTGGGGGGACAAGTCGAGGTGACTGTCCGAAACATCTAGTGCTTGTAGTGGGTGGGACCTACCGCGAGCGCTGTCATCGACCGTCGAGCCTCGAGATATTCGGGTCGGGACTGCGGGCAGCTGCCGCTCTCCGCGTGCTAGACCCTGAGGTTGAGCTTATTACGGCGATCGACCCCGTTCTTAAGGAGGAAGCCGCTGCAGCCGCTAGCGGCCGAGGACTCCGTGTTGCGTGGCTTGATCGCGACGAGCCTGTCGGTTTTGATTACTTCACCCCTTTATCTTCTCCGACTATCGACGGACGCGAGGCCGAGTTGGGTGATGCAGTACGAGCCGAAGCAAGAGTTGCACTCGTCTACGGAATGATCGAGCGAGGTCCTCGTCAAATCAGGACGGAAACCCTCGTACTTGACCCTCAGCAACCGCGCGAGCTCAGCGACCTCAACCTCGAAGGTTTCCATTTCGGTCGCCTTGCGATCGTCGTAAATGCTTCGGAGGTGCAAGCACTTGGTGGTAGCAAGGATGTTGTCTCCAACGCGCAGTCAGTGCTCCAGAAGTCTCGGGCCGATGTGGTTGTAGTAAAACGGGCGGCGCAGGGTGCCCTGGTCGTCACGGCTGAAGGTGTCGAATCAATAGGAGCGTACGTCTCGGAGCGCGTCTGGCCAATCGGCTCAGGTGATGTCTTCGCTGCGGGGTTTGCATGGGGATGGGGAGAGGCGGGCATGGATCCTGTCACGGCAGCTAGGGTTGGCTCGCTGAGCGCGTCATGGTGGTGCGGCTCACAGCAGCTTCCCATCCCTAGATCTATTGGACGGCTTGAGACTGACCGGACCGAACTGCCGCCCAGACCAGTCCAGGTCTATTTAGCGGGGCCCTTTTTCACGCTGGGGGAGCAGTGGCTGGTCGAACTATCCTGGGAAGCCTTAAAGGAGCTTGGTGCTGAGGTCTTTTCGCCTCTCCACGACGTTGGACCTGGCGGTCCTCCTGTCGCAGCCGTGGACCTGGATGGGCTTAACCGGAGCCAATCGATGTTGGCCATCCTTGATGGCGCTGACCCGGGTACCTGGTTCGAAATCGGCTGGGCCCGGAAAGCCGGATTGCCCGTAGTTGGATACTGCAACCCCCAGGCGCGTGAAGATCTGAAAATGGCGGAGGGCACGGATGTCGAGGTTCAACTCGACCTGTCAACGGCCATTTATCGCGCTATTTGGGCGGGAATGAGAGTTGCCTAATTTACTTCTCCTGTCAGGGGGTATTGATTCGGCGGCCCTGGCGGCTTGGCAGCCACCCAGCTCTACGCTCTTCATCGACTATGGCCAGAGGCCCGCGGCGGGCGAGGCCGTCGCTGCATCTGTCATTGCCCAGAACCTGGGGCTGCTGCACTCCTCGATACGAATAGATTGCTCACAAATCGGAAGCGGAATGCTGGCGGCTTCCGAACCCGTTTCTGTGGCACCGAGCGCGGAGTGGTGGCCTTATCGGAACCAGCTGCTCATCACGATGGCCGCGGCTTGGGCAATTCCGAGGGGCTTCGACACAATCACCCTAGGGGCGGTGGCCAGCGACTCCTTCCACATGGACGGAAAGCCGGATTTCTTCCATGCTATCGACGCACTTCTGCGTATCCAAGAGGGATCGCTACGAGTTAGTGCGCCGGCTATAACCATGACTTCGGTACAGCTTGTTAAAACTTCTGGAATTTCGATGGGCGTACTGGGCTGGACAATCTCATGCCATAGGGGAGCAGAGTCCTGTGGGGATTGCCCGGGCTGCAACAAGCACGCGGGCGTGCTTAATGACTTGCGCTCCAAGGCATGAAGCCGCTCACGATCCGGCTGCTTGGGAATACCGGGCGGCTTAGCCTTGATGATGGAGGCTCCAAGGATCTCGCACCCGGCGAGATGGCGGCCTTCTACAAGCTGTCGCAAGGCGTTATCTATTCCTCGGCACCCTGGGTGTCCGGCGAATTAACTGCGCCAGCCGCTGCGAGCCTAGCCGAGGCAGTATTTGCACGTCCTCTGGACACGATGTACCAGGTGACCGAAAAACCTGAAGCCAACGAAGGTGACTCTATCCGATTAGCCTCGAACATTCAGGGGTCCATGTCCTTTCAAGAGCTGATTGCGAAGCGCCGATCGATGCGATTCATGCGGCCCTGCACGCTGAGCCAGCTAGCCCGAGTATTAATTGGCGCTTACGCCATTTACGACGAAGCCGTTGCAGCAGATGGGTATCGGATAAGTCACCGTCCGGTTCCGTCCGCTGGCGGGCGTCATCCGTTCAGGCTGATCGTCGCCAGCTGGGCGGTGCAAGGCCTGGAGGGCGGTTTCTGGGAATTCGACTCACGTGCGCGCACGCTTCGTCATTGGAAGACCGACAGGAGTCTTTATGCAGTCATCGGAAAAATCTGCGATGCTGGCGACATCCCAATCGCCCCAGCTGCGGTCATATTTCCGTTATGTGAGCTGGCCCGGACCTTAAGTCGTTATCCGGCCGGGGTCAGTTTGGCGTGGCGCGATGCTGGCGCGCTAGCGCTAATGCTTCACTTGGTCGCGACCGATGCCGGCCTGGCGTCAAGCATTATCGGCACAAGCGGGCTGCTTGCCCGTGCCGATCTTGACGGACCTGCCATCCAGGACCTTGGAGCACTGACCCTGGGAGCCGTGCCGGTATAGGCTCGCTCCTCGCCGCGAAGTCGCGAACGATAAGCCGCTGCGAGCAGCGGCTGGCCATGACGGCCGAGTTCGTGCAACTGCGACCAAATGCACGAGTCTAGAACCGACGCCGAAACACCCCCAAAGGCTGCAAAGGCAAGGTACGCGACCTCGCATCGTGTGTAGTCAAATGGCAGACGCCACTGGGGCGAAATGAAACCCGCCGCAATACCAGCGCGCCAGACGTGAACATCGATGATGGCGACCGAGTCAGTGCCTGTGTAATTTCGGACAATCCAGGCCGAGGTTTTTGGACCAATACCCACCAGTTCCTGGAGGTATGCCCTTAAGGCCGCCGGGTTTGCCGGCGGCGAACTTGCCTTTAGCCGGCGAAGGGCCTGCGCCAAGTAACGCGCCCTCTGCCGGGGATAGCGATATCGAATGGTTCGCCCGGCTACGGTCATTGGCTGACTTAGGCACGCGTCTAGATCCTCGGCAGTTGGGTCAGCCTGGGAGTCCAGAAGGCCGGCCGTCAAAACCGCCAGATAAGCCGCGATCCCCACTTCCGCTGCCATGCCATAGCCGCCAAGCATGCACGCAGCGACCTCCTGAGCCAAGGTTGCACCGAACCGAACCGTAGGCGCGGTCCGCCAGCGATGTGTTTGATCGATCCAGTAAGCGGCACTCCCAAAGTTTTCGGGCAGCCCCAAACTGAACCGGAGCCGGTGTCGCTGCGACCCCACCTTGAACTCGAGGAGCGCATGGTGAGTCCCGATCACAACGCCCATATAATATACGGTACGGTATCGTATATGAATTCCCGGATGGGCATCAGACGCAGGGGACGGCCACTCGATCAAACGAAGGAGGAGGCGATACTGTCCGCCGCCCGCGAAGCCATCGCAGGGAGGGGTTACGAGGGCACCTCAATGGACGAAGTGGCCCGAGGCGCTGGGACCAGCAAGCTGACCATCTACCGCCGGTATCCCAGCAAAGCTTCCCTGGCCGTCGCCGTCATCCAGGCGATGGGCCGTCGGAGGGCCATGCCGCTGGGGAACTCGGACCCCAAACTAAACCTCGTCCGGCATCTTGAGTTCTTCCGCACCGAGAGTGACCGACTCGCCGTCATCCCGATGCTGGCGGCGGCAATAACAGAGCAAGTACGCATACCCTCACTGCTCGAGGCACTGCGCGAGCACTACCTAAACCCGAGACTTGAGTTGTTAACAGAGTCCGTACAACTAGCGACAAGCGCTGGCATCACGGTCGGAGCCGAAGCCGCTGAGGTCGCCCGACGATTGGCGGCGGATTTCTATTTCAACGAAATCTACGGTCGCCAGACTCTGGATTGGCCTAACGAGGCGCTTGACCGCATTGTTTTTGATGGCTGAGTCCATTCCGAAACCGTCATTGCGCGGGCGCAAGGCACAGCCGAGACAGATCCGCAGGGCGCCAGCCTGGAGTGTTTACCAGGAAAAAGCGGCTGATCTATTCCTGCGGCTGGGCTGCACAGCCGAGTCCAATGCGCTTGTCGACGGCGCCCGCGCTAGGCATGCCGTTGATGTTTGGGTGACCTTCGGGCATTTTGGGATTAACCATCGATGGATGGTCGAGTGCAAGTTCTGGAGGATGAGCGTGACCAAGGAAAAAATCCTAGTCGCTCAGCAAGTGGCGGCGGATGTTGGGGCTGAAAAAGTATTCGTGCTCTCGGAGGCAGGTTTCCAATCGGGTGCGATCCGCGCTGCTCAGCACACCAACCTAATGCTAACGAGTTTGGCTGACCTGCGGGCGGTGACGAAAGGGGAGCTTCTGAGCCATGCGCTAGATCGCGGTGAGATGCGGCTGAACGGACTCGACCATCGAATAACAACACTCCATCGTGAGTCTGACGCCACCTCCTTCCGACCGGACCCGGGCGTTTCCCCTGGCGAGTTGACCGAAGTAATGGGCTACGCATTCGGGCTCGGCCTCAACATTAAGAAGGCGCGGCTTGATGATTTCCCGGTGGTAGTGCACGGAGGCACAATGGCGCCAAGCGTCGCCAAAAGTGTGCTGGAGGTTGTAGATCAACTTGAACCTGCACTCATCGGCCTCGAGCAGCGCGTAAAGAGACTCGAAACCAAGTCTCGGCAAGGGCGTGAGTCGAAACCAGGCTTATGGATAGGGTTCCCGCAGCCGTTAAGGGATTCTTGCTTGCCGGGGAGGCTGCCGTTCTTTCAGGCAAAGCCGGACAAAGTCGTGAAAAGCTACTCCTGGAAGCACTCGTTGCGATGAGAAGGCTAGGCCATGCCGCCGAAGTAGCTCGGCCACGCCTTGGCGCGACTAGTGGATCGGCGCTGGGTCGACTGATGCGAGCCCTCATCGACGGCCCTTACCTGATGCTTAGTGAGCCCGGAGTTGAAGCGACGGCCTGGGCCCATGGACAACGCCGAGTGGAGCAGGTTCTGGCTGACTTTTTGAATACGACCTCGCATGCGCCAGCCTTGACAAAACCGTGAACAATGTTCACGCTTGGCGGCGTGCCCTTGGATAGCGATCTCCTGGGAATGACCGACATCGCCAGGCTCGCCGGCGTAAGCCGAACGGTTGTCGCCAATTGGCGAACCCGCCACAAGGACTTTCCAACGCCTACCGCGGAGCCAACCGCCGGCCCGATTTTTCGGAGGGAGGACGTCGTTGGTTGGCTCGAAAAGCATCGCCCCGACAAGGCAAAGATCGGGCCGCTGGGCATTGAGGCGCAATTGTGGAAAGCCGCTGATGCCCTACGGAGCAACATGGACGCCGCGGAGTACAAACATGTCGTTCTTGGGCTGATCTTTCTGAAATACATCTCCGACTCTTTTGAGGAGCGACGCGGGGAGGTCAGAGCTCTCGTCGAGGACGCGAATTCTGAGTATCACGGGTATGAGGACGCTCTCGAGGATCGCGACCAGTACACCTCAAAAGGCGTGTTCTGGGTCCCGACCAAGGCTCGGTGGTCGGCGTTACGTGACAACGCGAAGCAGCCAACAATTGGTAAGACCGTCGACGACGCCATGGTGGCGATCGAGCGGGACAATCCGAGGCTTAAAGGGCTTCTTCCCAAAGACTATGCGCGACCGTCTCTGGACTGGCACCGCCTTGGCGAACTTATCGATCTCGTTGGGAATATCGGCGTTGGTGGTACAGACGCTCGTGACCACGATGTCCTTGGGCGAGTCTACGAATATTTCCTCAGCCAGTTTGCTTCTGCCGAGGGCAAAAAGGGGGGTCAGTTCTACACGCCTCGCTCCGTTGTCCAGCTGTTGGTAGAGATGATCCAGCCTTACCAGGGCCGCGTGTTCGACCCTTGTTTCGGGTCTGGTGGGATGTTCGTCCAGTCCGTGAAATTTATCGAGGCGCATGGTGGAAAGCGCAATGACATCGCCATCTACGGACAAGAGTCGAATCCCACAACCTGGCGGCTAGGGGGGATGAACCTAGCCATTCGAGGGATTGAGGCCGACCTAGGTCCCGAGAACGCCGACAGTTTTCGTCGTGACGCGCATCCGGACCTAAAGGCCGACTTTATCCTTGCCAACCCGCCCTTCAATGACAGCCATTGGAACGGCGAGCTGTTGCGTGAGGATGTTCGCTGGAAGTATGGCGTGCCGCCAGTTGGCAACGCGAACTTCGCGTGGGTACAACACTTTGTCCACCATCTGGCTCCGACCGGAGTCGCCGGATTTGTGCTGGCAAATGGATCGTTGTCATCCCAACACAGTGGAGAAGGTGACATTCGCCGTGAGCTAGTTAAGGTAGATCTCGTTGACTGTGTCGTCTCCATGCCCGGGCAGCTTTTTTACTCCACCCAGATCCCGGTGTGCTTGTGGTTTCTCGTTAGGAATAAGACAGGCGGACAGTTCCGAAGCCGCCGAGGCGAGGTCTTGTTTATTGATGGTCGCAACGTAGGTCACTTAGTGGATCGAACGCATCGTGATCTATCCGATAACGACATCGACCGGATCGCCGGGACGTATCGGGCTTGGAGGGGGGACGCGAACGGGTACGTCGACGTTCCAGGATTCTGTTACGTAGCGACGGTGGACCAGATTCTCGCCAATGATGGAATCCTGACGCCTGGGCGATATGTGGGGATTGGGGATGGTCCGGCGTTAAGTGAAGAGCCTCTTGGCGAGCTGCTGGCATTGCTACGAGAGCAATTTACTCAGGCCAGCCTGCTTCAGAATCGGCTTTTGGCCGTAATGGGGGACCTGTCTGTCGATGAGGCCTAGCGTTATGGGTCCGATCGGAGCTGTTCCAGCGAGCTGGAAGCTTTATCCTCTCGGGCAACTTGCCACGAAGATTGGATCGGGTGCTACACCGCGAGGCGGAGCGCACGTCTACGTTGGAACCTCACAGGCGGCCGCCAGACTTATCCGTAGCCAAAATGTCTTCGATCGGCGCTTCGACCGAAGCGGGTTGGTTGGGATCACACAGGCCGATGCGGACAGCCTGGCTGCCGTGAGTGTTCAACAGAATGACGTCCTGCTCAACATCACTGGTGATGGGATCACGTTTGCGCGATCATGCCTGGCTCCGGCCGACATCTTGCCAGCATGTGTGAATCAGCATGTCTGCATCATCCGCCTTGACCCGAGCAGGGCTGTTCCAGGCTATGTGGTGTCGTTTTTAACCCACCGGTCTACAAAGCGGTACATCGAATCGTTCAACGCTGGTGGAAGCAGGCGTGCAGTCACAAAAGGGCACATAGAGTCGTTCGTAATTCCGTTGCCGCCATTGTCGGAGCAGCTTGCGATCGCAGCCACTTTGGAAGTCCTGGACGACAAGATAGAGCTGAATCGAAGGATGAATAAGGCATTGGAGGCAACGGCGCAAACCATCCTCTCGCGCGCCGTTGAGGGGAACGGCTGGGTTGGGTGCGTGGGTGATGTCGGTATTCTCTCGCGAGACGCGATCGATCCTGCCAGTCTTGGATCATTGCCGGTAGAGTACTACAGCCTTCCAGCATTCGACGCTGGCCGACGGCCCGTAATGGAACGAGCCGACCGAATCAAAAGCAACAAGTTCGTCGTGCCTCAAGATTCAGTCCTCGTGTCCAAACTCAATCCCCAAATACCTCGGGTGTGGCTTCCATGGCCCTCAAAGGACTATCGAGCCTTGGCGTCGACCGAATGGCTTGTCGTGCGACCCTCCGATGCGACTCTTCGGTCGCTCCTTTATGCAGTCTGCGCCTCTAGTCGAATGAGGCAAGAATTATCTGGCCGCGTGACCGGGACAACGGGTAGTCACCAACGGGTGCTCCCTGCCGATTTCATGCGAATCGAGGTCCGGTTACCGACTCCTAATAAGTGGGCGTCCGTGGCTCGACACCTTGATGTGCCTTACGAACTCGCCGCGAGTAACGCGCTCGAAGCGGACCTCCTTGGTCGTTTGAGGGACCTACTTCTGCCGAAGATGCTGTCGGGAGAACTGCGGGTCAAGCAAGCGCAAAAGCTGGTCGAGGAAGCCGTGTGACGTTCGCGGAGTCGGACCTCGAGGAGGCGCTTCTCGCCTGGCTCCGCGAAATGGACTGGGATTACCGGGCCGGGCCGGAGCTCGCGCCAGACAGCACAGTAGCGGAGAGGGGCTCTTGGGACGATGTCCTGCTGCGCTCGCGCCTTCGGGCGGCACTGCGGCGCTTGAACCCGCATCTTTTGGAGCCAGCACTCGATGATGCGTACCGCAGAATAGCGATTCCGCGAGGATCCACCACCGAAGCTATAAACCATTCCTTCCACCAAATGCTTACGGACGGCATCCCAGTGGAATATATCGGGCCAGATGGCCGAATTGTGGGTGATCGGGCGCGGGTAATCGACGTCGATCACATCGGAGCAAATGATTGGCTGGCCGTCAACCAGCTGACCATCATCGAGGGTAGCCACAACCGTCGACCCGACGTGGTGCTGTACATCAACGGAATTCCGCTGGTCGTCATCGAGCTAAAAAAGCTTGGGGACGAGGATGCCACGATCCGGGGAGCATTCAATCAGCTACAGACCTATCGTCAGCAAATTCCCACGATCTTCGAGTGGAATGAGCTCCTGGTCATTTCGGACGGGGTCGAGGCGCGGATCGCGACGACCACATCGGGCTTCGAACGGTTCATGCCATGGAAGACCATCGACGGGTCGCGTGAGCACGGCGGCCATGATCAGCTCGAGGTGCTGATGAGAGGTGTGTTTGACCACGGAAGGCTCCTTGAGATCGTGCGGGACTTCGTACTATTCGAGGTTGATGGACCCAAGGTCACTAAGAAGGTGGCTGGATATCATCAGTATTGGGCGGTGCGTAAAGCACTCGAAGCCACGATCGCGGCGTCGTCGCCCGAAGGAGACCGGCGAGTCGGAGTCGTGTGGCACACGCAGGGATCGGGTAAGTCACTCTCGATGGTGTTCTATTCGGGCAAGTTGATACGCGACCCGCGAATGCGCAATCCCACCTTGGTGGTGTTAACCGATAGGAACGACCTCGACAGTCAGCTCCTTGGGGCTTTTGCGGTTGCTCAGGATCTCATTCCGAGCCCGAGGCAAGCCGAATCGGGTGAGGATCTCATGAACCTCCTGCAAGTCGAATCGGGCGGAGTGATTTTCACGACGGCACAGAAGTTCTCAACAAAGCATGGCGAGCGTTATCCGCGGCTTTCGGAGCGGAGGAACATCGTGGTGATCACGGATGAAGCGCACCGCACCCAATACGATTTCATCGATGGGTTCGCTCGGCACATCCGCGACGCGTTGCCCAACGCATCGTTCATTGGCTTTACCGGTACTCCAATTGAGTCCGGAGATAGGATCACAAAGAGCGTCTTCGGAGACTACATCGACGTCTACGACATCGCCCAAGCCGTCGAGGACGGGGCGACGGTCAGGATCTACTACGAGGGCCGCTTAGTCAAGCTGGATATCGAGCCCGCTTTGCGCGACAGGCTTGACGAAGATGTCGAAGATGTGATCGATACCGAAGAGGAGACGGTACGCCGTCACGTCAACTCTAAATGGGCGCGTATCGAGGCTCTTGTAGGTACCGAGAACCGGCTGCGTGACATTGCGAAGGATCTGCTACAGCACTTCGAGAATCGGGTCGCAGCAATGCCAGGTAAGGCCCTCGTCGTATGTATGAGCCGCCGCATTTGCGTCGACCTATACGATCAGATTGTTTCCCTGCGTCCCGACTGGCATGCCGAGAAGGACACCGAGGGCTCAATCAAAGTGGTCATGACGGGGAGCGCCTCGGACCCGCTGAAGTTCCAGGCTCACCTCCGTAACAAGCAGCGAAATGAGGCCATCAAGGCCAGGTTAAAGAGTGAGGATGATTCGCTGAAGATAGTGATTGTGCAGAGCATGTGGCTTACGGGTTTCGACGCTCCCGTGCTGCACACCATGTACCTGGATAAGCCTATGCGTGGTCATGGGCTTATGCAGGCCATTGCCCGTGTAAACCGGGTGTTCAAGGACAAGCCCGGCGGACTCGTTGTCGACTACCTAGGTCTCGGCCAAGCCTTGAAGCGTGCGATCGCTGACTATACAAACAGCAATGGCCGCGGCGAGGTGGCAATTGACCTGAGCTTAGCCGTCCGGGCCCTCCAGGAAAAGCTGGAGGTGGTGCAGGGTATCATCCATCCGTTCGACTACTCGGGCGCCTTCTCGACGGATCCGAAGGCGAAATACCGGGCAGCGGTTAACGGCCTGGACAAGGTGACGTCTGATGACGACATACGAGCTAGGTTCATGGCCGCATCTCGCGATTTGCTTACGGCGTTTAAGCTCGCCGGTGCGTCCCCTGAGGCGCTCCAGCGCCGAGATGAAGTCGCATACTTTCTGGGCCTGCGGGGCTCACTGCTTCGGATCACCCCTGAGGGTCGAATGAGTTCGGAAGACCTTGATATGGCAATGGGCCAAATCCTGTCTCGCGCTGTGATGGCGGAGGGAGTCGTAGACATCTTCAAACAGGCCGGAATCGAACGACCAGACATCTCCCTGGTCTCGGATGCCTTTTTGGAGGAGGTGGGACATCTCCCGCAGCGGAATCTAGCGGTCGCCGCCTTGGAGAAGCTGCTAAGTGATGAAATCAAAATTCGCGCGAAGCGGAACATAGTCGAGGCCCGGAAGTTCTCAGAGATGCTCGAGAAGACGATGGTCAAGTACCACAACCGAGTGATCGAAGCGGCGCAGGTTGTTATGGAGCTGGTCGCGATGGCCAGGGAATTCCGCTCGATGATGGAGCGGGGTCAAAAGCTAAACCTCACCGAGGAAGAGCTTGCCTTCTACGATGCCCTAGCCACCAACGGGAGCGCTGCATCCCTTATGGGAGACGAAACGCTATCCGCCATCGCCCGTGAGCTCTCGTCGAAGATTCGAAATAGCGTCACGGTTGACTGGGCCGTGAAAGAGCAAGTAAAGGCACAACTCAGGATCGATGTAAAGATGCTCCTGCGTAAGTACCGATATCCGCCAGATCAAACGGAAATGGCGACAGCTCTGGTCCTGAGACAGGCTGAAGTTTTGGCGGATCATTGGGAGCCGACTCCGACAATCGAGCCTTACACGACAGCCGTCGATTATCGCGTTGAGTTGAAGGTGGCCGAACCCGGTGGGCCGCAGAAGCCGGAGGCCTCGGGCTGACTTGGCCTTGCCAAGCGGAGCTAGCATCCCGAACAACGAGCTTCCCAAGGGCCTCTACGAGACCCTAATCACACGCCGTACACGAGGTCGCCTGCCCGGTGATGGAACACTAGTCCGCTCCACCGCGCTCCAGCCCGACGACAGCTCAGATTTACTCGTGTATCACTTAGCGCGCGTCCTCACGATCGTACTGCGATCGGCTGGGTTCCAGCACAACGTTGAGCGACAGGTGGAACTAGTCAACGAGCTCCTTGAGCGACTTGCGTCACGGGAGGCCGAAATCCAGCGGGATCTGATTGACGGCTCCGCCGAAGAGCTCTTGGAGATTCTGGCGCCTCCTGATGGCCTGATCGGAAGCCGCACAGGAGTGCCTCGGCCCAATATTTCCCTAGCCCAGAATGCTCTCCTGGTCGCGGCTAAGCAAGAGCCGGCCCTGGCCGCAGAGCTTGAGCGCGAGATCCAGTCTGCTGATCGTATCGATTTGCTCTGCGCCTTTGTCCGGTGGAGCGGGATCCGGGTCCTGATGAACGCGCTTCAAGGCGCACGAACTCGCGGGGTTCCGATTCGGATCATTACAACGACCTACACTGGTTCGACCCAGCCACACGCTCTTGAAGAACTAATAAAGCTTGGTGCGCAGGTCAAAGTTTCGTATGAAATCGGTTCGACCCGTCTGCACGCAAAGGCATGGCTTCTCGGCCGGAATTCAGGATTCTCAACTGCCTACATCGGATCGTCAAACCTGAGTCACGCAGCGCTGCACGACGGCCTCGAATGGAATATCCGGCTAAGTGAAGCGGCTTCTCCAACGCTTATCGACCGCTTCAAGGCAACATTTGAGACTTACTGGGCTGATCCAGGCTTTGAGGACTACCAACTTGAGAAATTCGCTGAGGCGATTGAGCGCGACCGCGATGACGCGGTCGATTTGGTGCCATTTGACATCCAGCCGCGTGGATATCAAGAGCAAATGTTGTACCAGTTGTTAGTTGAGCGCGAGCGGCATGACCGATGGAAAAATCTGATCGTTGCCGCGACAGGCACAGGCAAGACCGTGGTTTCGGCATTCGACTACCGACGTGTAAGCCAGGCCTGGGGCGGGGCGTCTTTGCTGTTTGTTGCCCATCGCCAGGAAATCCTGCAGCAAAGCCGTGCTATGTTCCGAAACGTTCTCAGAGATGGAAGCTTCGGCGAGCTTTTGGTGGCCGGCGAGCGCCCGACAGATGGTCGTCACGTGTTTGCTTCGATTCAATCCCTGCACGCCCTCCTTAGCAGAACCACGGATGCGATTCGTCCTGATGCTTACGATGTCGTAATCGTCGATGAATTCCATCACGCAGAAGCACCGACATACCGGCGTCTCCTGAATCACGTCAAGCCACGGCTTCTCCTCGGGATGACAGCCACGCCGGAACGCTCCGATGGATTTGACGTCAAGCAATGGTTTGGCGGCCGGATTGCGGTTGAGCTAAGACTTTGGGACGCATTGGAGCAGCAGCTGCTCTGCCCATTTCAGTACTTTGGGATTGCTGACGACGTCGACTTGCGGGCCGTGAAATGGGCGAAGGGCGGCTACGACCTGGGGCAGCTGGATGCCATCTACACAGGCAACGACGCACGATTCGGAAAGGTTATGAAGGCCGTAACCGATATCGTCGAAGACCCACATCGAATGCGAGCGCTCGGCTTTTGTGTCAGTGTCAAGCATGCCGCGTATATGGCCATGCGTTTTCAGCATGAAGGCATCTCAGCGAGAGCATTATCGGCGCAATCAACGCGACAAGAACGTGAGGAGGCGCTACAAGACCTTCGTGAGCGCAAACTGAACGCGATCTTTTCAGTCGACCTCTTTAACGAGGGGCTCGACATCCCAAGCATCGATACCGTTATGTTTCTGCGCCCCACAGAGAGCCCGGTCGTATTCCTTCAGCAACTGGGACGTGGGCTTCGGCGCACGCCGGACAAGGACGGGTTAACTGTCCTTGACTTTATTGGGCAGCAGAACCAGCGATTTAGATTCGAGGAGCGGTTCAAAGCGATGCTCGCTACCGATCGCCGAAATGTCATCCGCCAGATCGAGGATAGGTTTCCATATTTGCCTGCGGGCTGCTCCATCCAGCTCGACCGCCAGTCAGAAAGGCTGATCCTCGAGAACATCAAGAAAAGCATTGGTAGTGTGCGTCTCCAGTTGGTTGCAAAGTTGAAAGAGCTCGGCGACGTGCCTTTAGCCCAATTCCTCGATAACAGCGGCTACTCGCTGGACGATGTCTACTCCGGGACGCGGCCTGGATGGACTGCGATCCGTCGAGAAGCCGGCTTTGCCGGACCGCCTGATCCAGACGAGACGCGATTGAGCGAAGCCATGCAACGGATGCTTCATCTGGACGATCCGATTCGCGTTGATAGATACATAGGCTGGCTGAATCAGCCAAAGCCTCCTACTGTAGATGCGTTTTCTATCAGAGACCGCCGATTGATAACCATGCTGCATTTCGACCTTTGGACTCAGGAAGCCGCCAAGAAAGGATTGCAGGAGTCCATAAAACGGTTGTGGACTAACCCGCAGATGATTTCGGAGCTTCGGCAACTGTTAAACATTTTGGGCGACGTGGCTTCACGGCTAGAGCCGCCAGGCGGAGTGGAGCCTGAAATTCCCTTGCGGCTGCACGCACGCTACTCCAGGCCGGAGCTTCTAGCGGCGTTCGGAGAGGCAGATCCGGAGCGTCCGCCTTCGTGGCGGGAAGGTGTCAAGTGGATCGAAACCTACAAGACTGATGTCTTCTTCGTAACGCTTAATAAGTCGGAGCGCCGATTTTCGCCGAGCACGCGCTATCGTGACTACCCAGTCTCGCCAAGTGTCTTTCACTGGGAGTCACAGTCGACGACGACGGTCGCCTCCAAGACGGGTCAGCGTTACATCAACCACGAACGTGACGGAACCCGGGTTCTGCTCTTCGTACGGGAAAGTAACACGGGCGACGGTCTAGGAACATCCCCGTATCTGTTCTTGGGGCCAATGACCTACCTTCGGCACCAGGGGGAGCGTCCCATCGCAATCGACTGGAGACTGAGGTTCGACATGCCGCCTGACTTCTTCCAGGCGGCAAAGGCGGCCGTCTAGAAGCCCCAGCCGCGGGCTTCAATGGGGAGCAATTGGGTGACACCTTCCGTCGAGAGGCGAAGGAGAACCGCATGCAGGTTGACCATGGTGCATGCATGTGTCGGAATGATTATGAGGCGGCTGCCGATTTTGAGTTCAGTTCCCTTCTCAGCCGTCAGCACGGCATGCTCCTCGCTTAACCGAGCGACCCTGAGATCTGGGCGTCCAGGCACGAGTCCAAAACCATCAAGGCCGGCGACTCGTAGGTCGGCCGAAAAAGCCTTCGATCCGGCATCCACGACCGTCCGCTCTGGTGCAGGCGTCGAGACAACCGTGGCGACGACGCCAAGAGCGCAATCTTCCAAGGGCTGACTGCCAAGGATCACTTGGTTGGCGTCGCCATAGATATAGGTGCCCGGCCGCATCTCGGTGATCCCGCCGCGCAGGGCAAGACCGGCGGTTGGGGTCGAGCCGACGCTGAGTTCTCGAACATCGATTCCGGCCCTTCGCAACATGACGGCGGTCGTCGAGATACCATCGGTCTCCTGGTCGGCTGCCACCTGACGTTCCTTCTGATTCGTGGCAGCGTAGACGTGGCCGCCGTGAGTGATGAGTCCTCGAAAGCGCTCGGCGCCGATTGCTCGGATCAGTTCCTGCACAGCCCTCACCGTTGGGTCACCTGGCAGCGTCCCGATCCGGTGCTGGCCGGGGTCGACCTCCCAGAGCACCTCGACGTTCGCCGGGAGCGACCTGGCGATGCCGACGTCGTCGAGCGACACAGCTAGCCGCCTGACCCGCTTGGCAAGCGCTCCGAGGCGCTCCAGCTTCGGTTTGCCGACGGGAGGGTGGGCGATGAGCAGGTCGTCGACGCCAGCGTCTGCAAATACTTCCGCCTCCGTGAACGTCGCGCAGGTGAGGCCGACTGCGCCGTGGGCCATCTGGCGCCGAGCCATGTAGGCGCTCTTGTGGGTCTTCGCGTGGGGTCGGAGCTTGACGTTGTGGTCGGAGGCGAGCTTGGCCATGCGCGCTAGGTTGCGCTCGACGACTTCCTCGTCGACAACGGCCACCGGCGTGATGGTGTCTTCGGTTGCAGCCAGGATCCGCTCGACGTCCATTGGCTAACGCTTCGTCAGGTGAACAAGGCCGCGATCGAGCGGGAAGCCATAGAGTGTGTTGCCGTCGCGTCCCTCGACCGTGTCGGCCGCAACCATCGCATTAAACGCAGCCTCCTCCGACGCTTCGACGACGGCGTCGAAGATCAAGTCGAAGGGCGATCCCTCGGTCCAGAATTGGCCCTCCACCAGCACATTAATAGGATGAGCTGGCCGTTGTGTCGATCGGGGGATGCGGTTGGCGGTCGAAAAGGCGATGAAGATCTCGCCACTGCCATCGTTGCCAACCGAGCCGGTGCGGCCAAGGCCGATGTCGACACGGCGCGCAAGCCGACGGAGCTGGCCCGGATGCAGCGGAAGGTCGGTTGCCAGCACAGCGATGCAGGATCCCTCCTGGTGCCGTTTGGGCATGAGGTCGGTGATCTGCCGACCGACTGGCGCGCCAGCGATCAGAAGTTGGTGGCGGCTTCCATAGTTCGTCTGAAGCAGTACCCCGATGGTAAACCGCTGACCGGACACCTCCACAATGCGAGACGCAGTCCCGATGCCCCCTTTGAAGTCGAAGAACTGGGTGCCGGTGCCGGCGCCAACGCATCCTTCCTGAACCGGGCCATCCTTCGCGCCGTCGAGCGCGGCGTAGACGTCCTCGCGCGCGATGCCGAAGGCACGGCCATCGCTTAGAAAGCTATCGTCCGTCTCGGCCACGACCGGGATGACCACGTCCTTGTCGGCGATCTCCGGGTCGCGCTCGGTCATGTAGCGGACGACCGAGTCGTAGGCGAGCCCGATGTGCACCGTGTCTGTCAGCACGATCGGCGAGCCGAGCAGGCCCCATTCGTCGATCACGCTGCGGCTGGTCATCTCACCGTAGCCGTTGAAGACCGAGACGGCGGCGTAGAGCCGCTCGCGGAACAGGTCGCCGGAGTGGGGCCATATTGCCGTCACGCCGGAGCGGATGATGGGTTCAATGCCCCAACCCTGCCCTCCCCCGCGAGCGGGGGAGGGTAATTTTGGGTCTTCGGAGGGGGAGGGTAAATAGTCGCCCTTCCAGACGGTTTGGTGGCCGACGCGGACGCCGGGGACATCGGTAATGGCGTTGTGGGTCCCGGTGGGAAGAAATCCCACCGGGATCCCGAAGTCGCGAGCTCTTCCTCTTGCGCGGGGCGGGCTAGACAGAGCCGTCGTGATGGGCGAGCTTTTCAAGTTCGAGCTGCGGGTTGACCTGGACGTTCCAGTAGCGGTCGCCCCGCGGCCGGACCCACACGAAATAGTAGATGGCCCCCGCGGCAAACAGCACGCCAATCGTCAACAGGTCCGCCGGCTTCTGCTGAGACAGCGCGATTACGCAGCCAACCAGCCCGATGATCGGCGGTGCCGGCCAGAGCGGCATCTTCCAGGGACGAGGCAGGTCCTTCTGCGTG
>Ga0070698_100000791_pt1 | contig 34361 bp, 25 predicted proteins | sample KBSK1502metaG_FD_65477 | JGI IMG/M metagenome (GOLD analysis project Ga0070698, IMG submission 65477) | Corn, switchgrass and miscanthus rhizosphere microbial communities from Kellogg Biological Station, Michigan, USA - KBS K1-50-2 metaG | ecosystem: Host-associated > Plants > Roots >... | reverse complement strand
ACACCCGGCAAGAAAAAATTCTCCGCCGATCACAACACCACCTGTTGCCAGTGCCACCATTTTCAAGAGTTCTCTTCTGTCCATATGGTTGTATTTAGATATTAAAGATTTCCTTTTTTTAATTCATTTACTGCATAATCTGCGGCTCGTGCCGTCAATGCCATATAGGTCACGGATGGATTTTGACAAGCCGACGATGTCATACATGCTCCATCAGTATTAAATACATTTTTTACCTCATGCAACTGGTTCCATTTATTTAACACCGATGTTTTCGGATCATTCCCCATTCTTGCCGTTCCCATTTCATGAATACAAAGACCGGGATATGCTTTTTCATCGTTGAAAGTATAAATATCTTTTACACCACCGGCTTCAAGCATTTCCGCAGCGCTATTCATCATATCCTTGCGCATGGCAATCTCATTTTCTTTCCATTCACAATCAATTTCAAGTTGAGGTAAACCCCATTTATCTTTTTCAGTTGCACTAAGTGTTACCCTGTTATCAGGATGAGGTAATTGCTCACCCCAACTTCCCAACCAAAAACTCCAATCACCCGGCTCAGTCATTTGTTCTTTCAGATTAGTTCCCATTTCATCGCTATTCCAATTCATTCCTCTTGATGCGCCGCCCTGGTAACCAAAGCCACGGAGATAATCAGTTCGTTTTGTTTTTTCATCAATATTTCTGAAACGGGCAACATAAATTCCATTTGGCCTGCGCCCAAAGATCACTTTATCCTTTAATCCATCATAACTGCCCCCAGCACCTACATGATAATGATGATCCATTAAATTTCTTCCTAATTGATCACTTGAATTGCCCAAGCCATTTGGAAAAACATCAGACTTTGAATTCAAAAGAATGCCTGTTGAACCTAATGTGGATGCATTCAAAAAAATAATTCTTGCATAATACTCCATCACTTCATTTGATAGTTCATCAATTATTCTAACACCCTTAGCTTTACGTTTCTCTTTATCATAAATTATTTCCATCCCGATCGAATGCGGACGCAATGTTAGATTACCGGTACTTGCAGCAACAGGTAAAGTAGCAGAGTTGCTGCTAAAATATCCACCAAAAGGGCAGCCTCTGTCACAAAGATTACGGTATTGACAAGGACCGCGGCCATTCCAACCTCTTGTTAAATTGGCTACACGTCCAATGATCATTCTTCTGCCATCAGTAAACTTTTGTTTTATACTTTCAGATACATGCTGCTCAAGAGCATTCATTTCCATCGGTGGTAAAAAATCACCATCGGGCAACTGTGGCAATCCTTCTTTGCTGCCACTGATACCTGCAAAGCGTTCTACATAACTATACCACGGGTCAATATCTTTATAACGGATCGGCCAGTCGACACCGTGACCATCTTTTTCATTTGCTTCAAAATCGAGATCACTCCAGCGATAGCATTGTCTTCCCCACATCAGGCTTCTTCCGCCAACATGATAACCACGAATCCAATCATAAGGTTTTTTTTGTACATAAGGATGTTCTTTATCATTGACAAAAAAATGGCTATTGGCTTCATTGCAAAAGCCACGAACCTGTATATGCTGATCTTCTTTTATTTTATTCGTGTTACGATTCCGATGAAGCAATTCCCACGGAGCAAGATTAGTAGTCGGGTAATCTTTAATATGTTCAACTTGTCTGCCTCTTTCAAGAACTATTGTTTTCAATCCTTTTTTACATAATTCCATAGCGGCCCATCCGCCGGAGATACCTGAACCGACTACTATTGCATCATAAGTATTCATATCAAACCCCCAAACCCCCTAAAAGGGGCTTTTTGCTTAAGAATGATTATTGATCTTTTGTAATTCATTTCATCTTTCACATTATATTCAACAAGTTTTCCGACTTAAATTAATGTAATCAAAGCCAATGTTATTGATGCGGTACAAGAGTGCGACGCAACAGAAGCTAAATAGATATTCTTAGGCTGGTAACACCACTAATACTTCAAAAATCTTGACCCATATAAATTAAAAGAACTGATTCAATCTAAGTTCCCCCTTTAGGGGGACAGGGGGTTTACAAGTTTCCTTTCTTAAATTCATCCGCCGCATAGTTCGCCGCTCTTGCTGTTATTGCCATAAATGTCAATGATGGATTTTGTGTGCCGGTCGATGTCATACAAGCACCATCGGTAACAAAAACATTTGAGCAATTATGAAACTGGTTCCATTTATTAAGCATTGATGTTTTTGGATCTTTCCCCATTCTTACACCGCCCATTTCATGAATATCTAAACCCGGTGCCTGCTTGCTGTCGTTTGGATAAATATTCTTACACCCGGCTTTTGTCAGCATTTCTACACCTTGTTCATGAAAATCTTTTAAGGTCATCTCATCATTCTCATCATAGTCAACAGAAGTGATCAATTGAGGGATTCCCCAATCATCTTTCTTATCGGGACTTAAACGAAGATGACTTGTTTCTTTTGGAATTGTTTCACCCTGCATCATCATATAAATTCCCCAGCCCCCTGCTTGTGTCATTGAATCTTTTAACTCTGCACCAATACCATCATAACCTGTTCCCTGGTTTCTGTAAGCAGTGAATGCAACAAGATAACCACGTTTAAAAGGCATTTCTTGTTTTCGTACATTTCTGAACGATGGCATGATGATCATTGTCGGCCTGCGGCCATAGGTAACAAAATCATTGAAGCCATCATAAGTTGCGGTAATGCTGCCGCGATAATTATGAAAACAAATATATTTTCCTAAAAGACCATTGTCATTTCCAAGCCCGTTAGGAAAACGTTCAGATCTTGAATTTAATAAGATGAGATTTGTATTTAAACAGGCAGCATTTACAAAAATTATTCTTGCCGTATATTCTGTTGCCTCTTTTGTCTTCGCATCAATAACTTTTACACCCGTAGCTTTTTTTTGCTTATCATCATAAATGATAGAATGAACTACAGAATTTGGTTTTAAAGTAAGATTGCCTGTTTTCTGCGCCCATGGAATTGTTGATGAATTGCTGCTGAAGTATCCGCCGAAAGGACAACCACGTTCACATAAATTTCTTGCCTGGCATTGTTGTCTTCCTTGTTGTATATGTATTTCCTGGGGTTGAGTAATATGAGCACAACGACCAATGATCGCAGGCCTGTCAGGATAATGTGTTTTGAATTGCGCAACTAAATGTTTTTCCAAAACATTCATGTCCCACGGAGGTAAGAATTCTCCATCAGGTAAATTTTCAAGACCATCTTTATTTCCACTGATGCCTGCAAATTTTTCAACATGACTGTACCATGGAGCCATATCATCGTAAGTGATTGGCCATGGTGTAGCGAACCCATCTCTTTCAGGGGCATTGAAATCAAATTTGCTCCAGCGCTGTACCTGTCTTGCCCACAGCAATGATTTTCCACCAACCTGGTAAGCTCTTATCCAATCAAAAGGTTTTTCCTGTATGTAAGGATGCTCTTTATCTTTTACAAAGAAATGTTCAGTGGCCTCGCCGAATGCATAACATTTTGCAACAACAGGATTTTCTTTTAATACAGACTCAGGCATGTTATTACGATGAGCAAACTCCCATGGATTTTTTGTGGCAGTAGGATAATCTTTCAGGTGAACAACGTCTCGGCCACGTTCAAGCAATAAAACTTTTAATCCTTTATCGCAAAGTTCTTTTGCTGCCCAGCCGCCTGAGATGCCGGAGCCGACAACTATTGCATCAAATTGTTCTTCCATAAAAAACCCCCAAACCCCCTAAAGGGGCTTTTTAACTAAGAATGTTGATTGATCTTCTGTAACTCATTTCAACTATCGAATTTATTTCAACAATAGAAATCTTGTTCTGAATACTCTTTCCCCAAGTCCCCTTTAGGGATTTAGGGGTTTAAGTTTAACTCAAACCAGTCTGTACCTTATCACCTTTTTTATAAGGCACATCTCCCATGTACTTTCCGGGAACCGGCTGATAATTTGTAGCACCGGTTCTTCCTTCTTTAGAAGTAAAGTAACCCATAATGGTAAGCTGCTTAAAAGGCTGGAAATAATGATTTGGATCTTCTTTCTTTTTATTTTTTTGATGTTCTTTTCTTTCATTATCTACAGCCACAAGTAGTTCTTTACGTTGTTCTGGTGTTGCTTTCATAAAACCATGCTTATGCATTTTTTCGCAAGCATTATTCAACGACTTCATGCCATCACGAAAAGCATCCTGATCTTTTTCTTCATAGCAATCAGTTACCATCACGGTCATAAACTGGCCAACTTTTGCATCCTTTGCACCAGGTGTTGTAGTTTTCGGAAAAATAGTTTCCGCAACTTCATCGAGAAAAGCGATATCAGATTCAGTGAATGTTGCTGAAGTACCTACTCCCGCATCCGGATTTTTACAACCTGCAAGAAAAAATTCGCCACCTATAACTACACCGCCTGTAGCTGCAGCAACCATTTTTAATAATTCACGTCTGTTCATATAAAGAATTTAATAAGATTAAACATTTAATTTTTTTAATTCACCCACTGCATGATTTGCAGCGCGGGCAGTCATTGCCATATAAGTAAGTGATGGATTCACACATGATGCACTTGTCATACATGCACCATCAGTTACATATACATTGGTGCAATCCCATACCTGGTTATTACCATTCAATACTGATGTTTTAGGATCACGGCCCATACGTGCAGCACCCATTTCATGAATTCCCATGCCGGGTGCATTGTCACCCTCAAAGTCACGTACATTTTTCAATCCGGCTATTTCCAGCATTTCTTTCATATCAGCTTTCATGTCACCACGCATTTTTTTCTCATTCTCTCTAAACTCTACATCAAAATCTAATACCGGAAGCCCCCATTTATCTTTTACATTTTTATTCAAAGTGATCTTGTTATCATGATGAGGAAGTGTTTCACCAAATGCTGTTGCGCCGACTCTCCATCCGCCAGGTTCGCTTAATGCATCTTTCAGTTCAGCGCCGATACTTAATTCAGCAACATCGCGGCCCCAGCCATTTCTGCTTGCCGATCCCTGGTATCCGAATCCACGCAGGTAATCTCTTTTATCATCTCCAAAATTTCTAAAGCGTGGAATATAAAAGCCGGTAGGACGATGACCGAAATAATACTTGTCATCAAACCCATCTATTTCTCCACCTGCGCCAACACGAAAATGATGATCCATAACATTATGACCAAGTTCGCCACTGCTGCTGCCTAAACCCTCCGGCCAAATATCGGTAGCGGAATTCATCAATACCCATGCGGAGTTCAATGCTGATGCACATAGAAAAACAACTTTAGCAAAAAAGTCAATACTCTGATTTGATTCCGCATCAATTACTCTTACTCCTTTTGCTTTCTTGGTATCCTTATCATAAATGACCTGGTGAACTATTGAAAAAGGACGAAGCGTAAGATTGCCGGTTGCCATGGCAGCAGGTAAGGTAGATGATTGAGTACTGAAATAAGCGCCGAATGGACATCCGTTCCAGCACATATCACGATACTGGCAATTTGTTCTTTGTGGACTGTGGCCTAACGGACCTGTAACATGTGCGGTACGACCAATGATCAGCGTACGCTTATTATTATAATGTTCTTTGATCTTTGCTGCTACATGTTTTTCTACCACGTTCAATTCCATTGCCGGTAAAAAATGGCTATCGGGTAATTGAGGCAGGTTTTCATAAGAACCCTGTATGCCCGCAAATTTTTCAACATGAGTGTACCATGGCTCAATATCTTTATACCGGATGGGCCAGTCAATAGCGCTCCCATCTTTAGCATTGGCTTCAAAATCTTCTGGGCACCAACGATAGCTTTGACGCCCCCACATTAGTGAACGACCGCCAACATGATAACCACGGAACCAGTCAAAACGTTTTGTTTCGGTGTACGGACAGTCTTTATCACTTGCCCAGAAATGAAGATTTCTTTCATTTAGCGGATAATCTCTTTTCAGGAATGGATATTCAGCGATCATCTTCTGAGTTCTTCCGCCGCGATGCGGATATTCCCACACAGGCTTGTTGCTTTGCTCATAATCTTTTCCATGCTTAATATCAAAACCTCTTTCAAGCATAATTACTTTGAGCCCCTTTTCGGCAAGCTCTTTAGCTGCCCAGCCACCACTAATGCCCGAGCCAACTACGATCGCATCAAATGTGTTGTTGTCTGCCATGATTTAACCCCCAAACCCCCTAAAGGGGGCTTTTGAAGCCTCATCCTTTCGGGAGTATTTTTTTGTTTGATTAATTTATTTATGTTATCAACTTGGTTACTACTATTAAGCTTTCGTTGCGACGCTCCATTCAAGGTTCTGTTCGCTTTTAAACAATAGCGTCGCAGTTTACCCAGAGCGAAGCGAAGGGTTCGGTAATTCTATTCAGCTTTTTCGTGAGTCGTCAATCGTCAGTCGTGAGAAAGGATTCTAACTATCGATAATTATTCACGATTCACGTCTCACCACTCACGGCCTCACACATCACATCTTCTTACCGCATCTTTCAGCGCAATAAGCTTCTCTTCATTTGTTTTACCTGTTGGAATGAACTCCTGCGCCACATAATCCTTAAAACCAGTTTTTACAATTGCATCCATTATTGCCGGGTAATACAATTCCTGGCTTTCATTTATTTCATGACGCCCCGGAACACCGGCTGTATGATAATGCCCGATATACTGATTGAAATCTTTTATGGTTCTTATTACATCGCCTTCATCGATCTGCATGTGATAAATGTCATAAAGCAATTTGAAGTTGGGTGAACCTATTCTCTTTACCAGCTCAACACCCCAGGGTGTTTTATCGCACATATAATCTTTATGATCCACTTTGCTATTCAATAATTCCATCTGTATGATGACGTCATTCTTTTCTGCAAGACCGATGATCTGTTTCAAACCTTCAACACAATTGTTCATTCCTGTTTCATCATCCATTCCTTTACGATTACCGCTAAAGCAAATAAGATTTTTATAGCCGGCCTCTTTTACAAGTGGAATTGTTTCGCTAAAGTCTTTTATCAGTTGTGGATGAAATGTTTTATTATTCCAGCCTTCGGTAAGACTTACTTTACCGGCGATATAGCACATGGAGGAATAAAGTCCATGTTTCTTAAGTGTTGGCCAATCTTTTGGAGCGATCAGGTCAATTGCGCCAATTCCAATTTTTTTTACTTCAATACAAAGTTCTTCCAAAGGAATAAAATTGTATGTCCATTGGCAAACGGAGTGATTGATATTACCTTTCAACTTTAGTTTTTTTGATTTTGTTTCTTCAGCAGCAAATGAACTTATAAAAGGTGCGGTAGCTGCGGCCACGGTTCCAGCAGCCATTTTTTTCAGCACATCACGCCGGTTTGTATTTTTCATATTAATCGGTTTCTAAAGTTACAATAGTACTCATTTCAAACTTCAGGAGCAGTGTCATTTTCTGGTAAGCCAGCTACTCTTATTTGCTTTTTTTCTCTAAAGAACAAAATGAAATATATAATTACACCCAGGGCTATGTAAGCCGGTATATACCAAATGCTTTTCCAGTCATGACCATCAGCAATTCCATAATTGTTGACCACTTTACCTGAGATTAACGTCCCGATGAGCATTCCAACTCCATACGTGGCGAAGGTGAATAGTCCCTGTGCAGCATTTTTTATTTTTTCTCCTGCCTTTTTTTCCGTGTACATATATCCTGTCACAAAAAAGAAATCGTAGCAGATGCCATGTAATATAATACCTGCATAAAGCATCCACATATTATCATCCGTATTACCATAGGCAAAACATATATACCGGAGTAGCCAGGCAGTCATACCCATCAATAACATATTTTTTACTCCAATGCGGTTAAAAAGAAATGGGATTGCGAGAATGAATACAGCCTCAGAAACTTGTCCTATTGTCATTTTGCCGGCGGCATTTTTCATTCCTAATTCATTTAAAAAAGGATTTGCCCACCCATAGTAAAATGACAAAGGAATGCATACTAAAATTGCTGCTATAAAAAATATGAGATATGGTTTGCTTTTAAATAACACAAAAGCCTGAGAGCCCATTGCACTTGATACCGTACCGGCAGATTTGCCTTTTGGTGGAGTATTCGGTAAGATAAAACTTAATAATCCTAGAGCCACCGATACGCCAGCAGCAATAAAGAACGTGTAAATTGATGGTTCAATTTTTAAGAACCCGATAATTAAACCTGCTGCGATCCATCCTAATGTTCCAAATACCCTTATCCACGGAAATTGTTTGCCGGCATCCGTCATTTGGTAAAAAGCGATACTGTTTGATAACGCAATGGTCGGCATGTATAGCAACGAATAAAATAAAATGATCCAATAAAAAGCAATGCTGTTATCAACTTTTGTGGCTAAGAATAATAAACCTGCTCCCACTAAATGTAACACTCCCATGATACGTTGAGCCGAAAAAAATCTGTCAGCGATCATTCCAACAAAAAAAGGCGAGATCATTGTAGCAATTGCAAGGGCTGAATAGGCTTTTCCGATCTGTTTGTCTATTCCTATTTCTTTGAAATGTTCGCCCATATATGTTCCCATAGTGACGTACCATGCGCCCCAGATAAAATACTGGAGAAACATCATGATCGCAAGCAGGATCCCGGTTCTAAGTTTCATACGGCGATTCTATTTATTTAATGTGCCGCTAATGTCAAGGTTGGTTTTGGTTTATTACGCATATAAAGAAACAACCCTGCAAAAGCTACGATCAATATAATAGGAATAACTAAAGTTGTGTTGATCACTTCAGGACCTGCTGCTTTATTGGCCGCTGCCAATGCTTCTTTCATCGGAGCTGTGGCTTCAGTTGCATTATATACTTTCAGGTCCGCACCTGGCGGTAGTTGTTTTAAAATAAGTTTATCGTAAACACCACCCATAAACATTGTATACAATGATACAGCAAACATACCGGCACCCCCCATAAGATTAATTCCAACGGCTCCTGTCTTTGGCAAATACTCTGAAACGAATCCAAGCATGCACGGCCAGAAATAACATACTCCTGCGCCAAAAACCAATGCGCCAAAAAATAACATATTTCCCGAACTATGTCCCAATAAATAAAGACCTATAGTTGCTAAAATAGCCGAACCTAGTAACACGCCTTGCGGAGAAAGTTTATGAACAACTGGTCCGGCAAAGCCTCTGCCTATAACCATTACTCCTGTTGTTACAGTTAAGATCAGTAAGGCATTTTCAGTTACATTCTTCAACAATAATTCTATCCATTGTCCGGTAAATAATTCCGTGATCGCAGTGCCAAACATGCAAATGATCATGAAAATAAATAATGGATTGACAAGAGACTTATACATTTCACCAGTTGATATACCACTGGCTACTCTTTCAGTAACAGGAAAACTCTGCCGCAAAAACAAGTAACCATAAATAAGAGTTGGAATGATCATAAGAGCCATCTGTATTTGCCAACCAATTCCAGCTTTATCAAGGAAGTAAACCAAAAGCGTTCCTATCACAATGCCTCCCGGAAACCATAAATGAAAATGATTCAGCTTAGTTGTTTTGTTATCAGTATATAAAGATGCGACTAAAGGGTTACAAGCGGCTTCCACCGTTCCATTGGCAATACCAATACATAATGTTGAAATAAATAAAGCCCAGAATGGATTTCCAAAGCTGCCTGCAAAAATGGTAAGTAGAATACCAACCAGGTGAAAAATGAAAGCAAGAACGAGCAGCCTTTTCATGCCAATTACATCTACCACCATTCCACCAATAACAACTGCTAGAGGAAATCCCCAAAAAGCAGTGGCGGCAATTGTACCAAGCTCTGCTTTGTCTAAATTGAATTGAACTCCAAGTCTGCCAAGTATACCGGCACGAATACCAAAAGACAGAGAGGTAACCAAAAGAGCCAAACAACTGGCAACAAAAAGTTGATTTCTGTTTACGGCTTGCATATCGTTGATTTTAATGAAAAATTTTTGGAAAGGCTAAATGTACTATTTTTAAAAACACATTTACCTTCACTGTTCACTAATTTATTTTATATCAAATCACAAACAACTGTTTGAAACATGGAAAATCGAAAATTAAGAATGGCCATGATCGGTGGCGGCAAGGACGCATTCATCGGTGCCATTCATCGCTTTGCTTTTAATATGGATGCACAAATTGAAATTGTGGCTGGCGCATTAAGTATTAATCCTGAAATTGCGGTTGATTCGGGAAAAAGTTTATTCCTTGATGAATCCCGCATTTATACGGATTATAAAGTGATGCTGGAAAAAGAAGCAGCAATGCCAAAAGATAAACGAATTGATTTTGTCAGCATCGTTACTCCCAATTTTGTTCATTTTGATCCTGCAATGATGGCCCTTGATAAAGGTTTTCATGTCGTGATCGAAAAGCCAATTACTTTTTCTCTTGAGCAAGCAAAACAGTTAAAAGAAAAAGTAGCAAAAACAGGATTGATCCTTTTACTTACTCATACCTATACAGGCTTCCCAATGGTAAAACAAGCAAAACAAATGTTGAAGAATGGCTTGCTTGGTAAAATAAGAAAGATATATGTTGAATATCCACAAGGATGGCTTAGTACATTGAAGGAAAGCGAAGGCAATGCACAGGCATCATGGCGTACTGATCCGAAACGAAGCGGAATTGCAGGTGCAATGGGTGATATCGGAACACATGCATTTAATATAGCAGAATATATTACAGGGTTACAGACAACTCATTTATGCGCTAATTTGAATATTGTGGTCGAAGGAAGAATGCTTGATGATGACGGAGCTGTGTTTATGAAGTTTAATAATGGAGCAACGGGTGTGCTGATGGCGACACAGGTCGCAGCTGGGGAAGAAAATTGTATAAAAATACGAGTGTATTGTGAAAAAGGAGGATTGGAATGGAAGCAGGAAGATGCAAATACATTATTAGTTAAGTGGCTTGATAAACCCACTGAAATATATCGTGCAGGTACCGGTTATGTAAGTTCGTATGCTTCGCATAATTCAAGAACACCTGCAGGTCATCCGGAAGGATACCTTGAAGCGTTTGCAAATCTTTACCGCAATTTTTCATTGACAGTTCGTGCAAAGATGAATGGTGAGAAACCAAAAGATGAATGGCTTGATTTTCCAGGAGGTGATGAAGGAATAAGAGGAATGGCATTTATTGAGAATGTGGTTGCATCTGGAAAGTCTGATAAGAAGTGGACTGATTTTATTGTTTAATTAAAAATGAATAATTAAGAATTAATAATTTTTGATAGATGAAAACAATCAAAGGCCCTGCAATTTTCCTTGCACAGTTCATGGGGGATAAAGCACCATTCAATAATATGAAGACGATCTGTCAATGGGCAAAGACTCTTGGTTTTGTTGGTGTACAAATTCCTACATGGGATCCTCGTTGTATTGATCTGCAAAAAGCTGCAGAAAGTAAAACCTATGCTGACGAATTAAAAGGATTAGTAAAAGAGTGTGGTTTGGAAATTACAGAACTGTCGACACACTTACAAGGACAATTGGTTGCAGTACATCCCGCTTATGATGATCTGTTTGATGGATTTGCACCTGATAATGTAAAAGGAAATCCAAAAGCAAGAACCGAATGGGCCATGCAACAATTGAAATGGGCGGGTAAGGCTTCACAAAATTTAGGTTTGAATGCTCATGCAACATTTAGTGGTGCATTGTTATGGCCTACTGTTTATCCATGGCCACAACGTCCTGCCGGTTTGGTGGAATCAGGGTTTCAGGAATTAGCCAATCGATGGCTTCCGATCTTAAATCATTTTGATGAATGTGGTGTTGATGTTTGTTATGAAGTTCATCCCGGTGAAGACCTGCATGATGGTATTACTTATGAAATGTTCTTAGAAAAAACAAATAACCATAAACGAGCTTGCCTGCTTTATGATCCTTCCCATTTTGTTTTGCAATGTCTCGATTACAAAGCATATATTGATATCTATCATGAACGTATAAAAATGTTTCATGTAAAAGATGCAGAATTTAATCCAACCGGTAAACAAGGAGTGTATAGTGGTTACCAGGGCTGGGTGGAAAGAGCAGGTCGTTTCCGTTCATTAGGTGATGGGCAGGTTGATTTCAAAACAATTTTTAGCAAGCTGACACAATATAATTATAGTGGATGGGCAGTAATGGAATGGGAATGTTGTATCAAACATCCTGAAGATGGAGCAAGAGAAGGAGCGATGTTCATCAAAAAGAATATTATCCGTGTTACTGAAAAAGCTTTTGATGATTTTGCAGGACAAGCGACGGATGAAAAATTTAACCGGAAAATTTTGGGAATAGAATAATAAATACCTTTACCAACCTTTAAAAAAATCAACAATATGAAAAAAGCATTTATCTTGATCGCAGCTCTTGGAATCTTAGCGGCATGTGGCGGAGGTGGTGAAAAGAAAGAGGAAGCAAAAAAAGAAGAAGCACCAACTGAAGTTAAAGGCGACCCTGAGGTACAGTTGGGACTTGAAGTAGCCGCTAAAAGCGATTGTACGTCCTGTCATAAGATCGAGGAAAAAAATATTGGACCAGCCTGGAGAGATGTTGCAAATAAATATGCAGGGCAGGATACAGCAGTGAGATATCTTGCTCAAAAGATCATCAAAGGCGGTGCTGGAGTTTGGGGAGAAGTGCCAATGGCGGCCCATCCTACATTTACACAAGAAGAAGCTGATGCCGTTGCTAAATATGTTTTGTCACTAAAAAATAAATAACCTGAAAATACGAATTCTTTTTTCTGCGATCGTATTCTTTATGCTTTGCTGCACCACCTCAAAAGAAATAACAGGAAGGGCAGATGATTTTTTTATCGAGAACGACTATAATACCGGACTGGAATTGGTAAAGCAAAGTGATTGTTTTACTTGTCACAAAATAAAAGAAAAGTTTATTGGACCTTCCTTCTATGATATAGCCGGCAGATATGAAAGGGTATCTGAATCAGTAGTTGAAAAATTATCCAATAAAATACGAATTGGAGGAGGTGGTTCCTGGGGCAGTGTGCCAATGGCTCCTCACCCAAGTAAAACGAAAGAGGAAGCCGATGCTATCGCAAAATATATACTCCTGACAAAATATAGATAAAAATGAAAAAATTATTACCAGTTGCAGTGATATTATCTTTAATTGCATGCAACAATAATTCTTCTGAAGAAAAAGAAACAAAGAATGAGATGACAACAAGCTCGCAAAATATGTTAACTGAGGATGAACAAAAAGATGGCTGGCAACTGTTATTTGATGGCAAATCTAGTAAAGGTTGGCACCACTATGGGGGAGGCATCGTTGGTTATGCATGGGTTATAACAGACAGCTCTCTTTATTTTGATGGCTCACTAAAAAAGGATACTCTGGGCCAGGATATAGTTACTGATGATGAATTTGAGAATTTCCATTTTAAGCTTGAGTGGAAAATTGATACTAATGGTAATAGCGGCATCATGTTTTATGTTCATGAGGATACTGCGAAATATACAAGACCATATCATACAGGACCCGAAATGCAAGTACTGGATAATAATGGTCACCCTGATGCAAAGATTCCCAAACATAGAGCCGGAGACTTGTACGACCTGATCAGTTGCAGTAAAGAAACGGTAAAACCTGCTTTACAATGGAACCAGGTTGAAATAAAAAGTGTAAATGGTAAACTTGATTTCTGGCTTAATGGAGAAAATGTTGTTTCCACACAGCTATGGGATGATAACTGGAAAAAAATGGTTGCTAATAGTAAATTCAAACAATGGCCTGATTTCGGAACTTTTAAAAAAGGAAAGATCTGTTTGCAGGATCACGGAAATAAAGTTTGGTTCAGAAATATTAAAATAAAAAAATTATAACATAAGGACTTATTAGCGTATAGCCTGCTAAGTAACTAGCAGGCTTTTTGTTTTTGAGTCAATTTTGAAATTCCATTTATTGTGCATAGCTTTTACATTCAAACCAAAATCAACTATTATGAATTTTGAATTTTTATCTGAGATCAAGTGGTGGGCTGTATTGGTAGCAGCTATCGCCTACTTTATACTCGGCGCCATTTGGTATTCGAAAGCATTATTCGGTACAAAATGGGCACAACTTGTAAAACTTGATGTGAATAATCCCGATCTGAAAAAAGGAATGGGTAAAATGATGATCTCTACTTTCGTTCTTATTTCTATAGTTTGTATTGGCCTTGCTTTAGTGATACGCATGATCAACTTTGACTACAATTATTTTTATGGTATAAAACTCGGATTGCTTACAGGCGTTGCTTTTGCAACTACAGCAATAAGCATTGGTTATGTTTATGAAAATAAGCCGGCAAATTTATACTTGATCAATAGTGGCTATCACATAGTTGGTCATGTGATCGCAGCAACCATACTTGTTTTGTGGAGATAAAAACGATTGTCAAATGCTGTATTGTTAAATTGACTGAATTGTTATTTTTCCCCATCACCATTTAATAATTTAACCATTTGACAATTCAATTATTCTCTAATCCAGTTTCGTAATCTTTAATGTATTGGTTGGTAAATGAAGATGAACAGGAGTACTGCCTGTACTTACAGCCACATCACCACTTTTTAAAAATCCTCTTTCTCTGAGTATTTCTATTTCATCGAAAATGATATCGTCAAGACTTTCTTCTTCATCATAAAAAAATGCTCTTACACCCCAGCTCAGACTTAGCTGGTTAACAAGGCTTCTTTCTTTTGTAAAAATAAACAGCGGAGCTTTTGGCCTGTAACTACTGAGCATAAAACCTGTATAACCACCCTGCGTCATACCGATCAAAGCCTGCGCTTCCACATCTTTTGCAAGCTTACATGCATTATAACAAATAGCATCACTTAAAAAAGATGGTGAATGTGGTTGTGGCACTAATTCATCTTCGAGATTATAAGGATAATCGGTACGTTCTACCTCCTCAATGATCTTCTTCATCGTTTCTACTACCAATGTTGGATGTGCACCAGTAGCAGTTTCGCCGCTTAACATGACAGCATCGGCTCCTTCAAGCACAGCATTTGCCACATCGGTTATCTCACTGCGGTTAGGCTTCGTTCTTTCGATCATGCTCTCCATCATTTGGGTAGCGACAATTACTGGCTTGGCACGATGAATGCATTTTTTGATGATCTGTTTTTGTATCAATGGAACTTTTTCAACCGGTAACTCAACTCCAAGATCACCGCGGGCAACCATGATGCCATCAGATTCTACAATGATGTCCCGGAGATTTTCAATCGCTTCAGGCTTTTCGATCTTTGCTATGATCTTGGTTTTACTTTTCTTTTCTTCAAGCCTGTTGCGAAGAATGATCAGGTCTTTTACATTTCTTACAAATGAAAGAGCCACCCAATCTAATTTTTGGTCAATAATATAGTCAAGATCTGCCAGGTCTTTATCAGTCAATGCAGGCAAGGTGATCTTTGTATCAGGAAGATTGATCCCTTTTTTTGAAGAAAGAGTACCGCCTAATGTTACTACTACTTTAACATCATTATTTTTTTCGATGTTAAGTACGGATACTTCTAATTTACCATCATCAATTAGAATAGTATTACCAATCTTTACATCAGAATGAAAATTCGGATAAGAAATATAGATCTTTTCCTTTGTGCCAACCACTTTTTCATTGGTAAATGTGATGATGTCTCCTTCAACAATTTCGATCTCGCCGTTCTCAATTTCACCCACTCTTAATTTTGGACCTTGCAAGTCGCCAAGGATGGCAATATTATAAGGTTCAGTCTTATTTATTTGACGTATATGTTCAATGATCTTCGTCTTATCTTCATGAGTGCCATGAGAAAAGTTTAACCGAAAAACATTGACACCTGCTTTTACAAGATCAAGAAGCTTATCATATGTATCACATGCCGGTCCGACGGTGGCTACAATTTTTGTCCGGTGTGTTGTATGCTGAACACCAGCTTCTTTATCCATATTCTTTTGAAAATATTTTTCTGCTTTTTTACCCATGGTTTTATTTCTCTAGTTGCTTGTTAATTATTAATCAGGTGTTTTCTTTTATATGTTGATTAAGAACTGAAAGTTGAAGAGTGCGACGCAACAAAAGTTGAATAGAATTACAAAAGTTGGCTACACAATAATCACTTTCATTTTAAAGAACGACCAAGATAAGCTTTGTTAAACCGATCTAAGTTCTCCGCCTTAGGCGGAGACAGGGGTTTAGCTGGCTAATATCTTCACGATCCTTAACCACTCTTCGCTGATCTTTGCTTTATTCTTTACAGCGTTTTCAAGTGGTATATAGTGCATCTTATTGTTCATGATTCCGACAAAAACATTATACCGTCCTTCCAAAAGACTTTCAACTGCATGATAGCCCATGCGGCTTGCAATCAGCCTGTCAAGACAAGAAGGAGAGCCACCTCTTTGAATATGACCAAGTATGCAAACTCTTATCTCTGCCTGCGGCATTTTTTCCTTTAAAATTTTGTGTAATTCATTTGCACCGCCAAAATCATCTCCTTCTGCTACCACGATCAGGTTCACCAATTTTTTTCTTCTTTCTTTTTCCTGTAAAGAGGAAATAATATCCTTAATGTCTGTTTTTCTTTCGGGGATAAGAATATTTTCAGCCCCGGTAGCGATGCCGCTATGCAATGCTATATAACCGGCATCACGACCCATTACTTCAATAATAAAGATACGGTCGTGCGCATCCATCGTGTCCCGTACTTTATCAATAGCTTCTACTGCTGTGTTTACAGCAGTATCAAATCCAATTGTAAAATCGGTACCATAAATATCTTTATCGATTGTACCAGCTAAACCGATGCAAGGGATATCAAATTCCTGGCTAAATTTCACCGCACCACGAAACGAACCATCACCGCCGATAATTACAAGACCATTTATACCACGAGCTTTTAGATTATCGTATGCTCTTTGTCTTCCTTCATATTCAAAAAATTCTTTGCAGCGGGCAGTTTTTAAGATCGTACCGCCGCGTTGAATAATATTCGCTACCGATCTTGTTTCCATTTTGATAATATCATCATCGATCATTCCCTGGTAGCCACGCAAAATCCCATATACTTCCAGGCCATGGTATATCCCTGTTCTTACAACAGCCCTGATAGCTGCATTCATTCCAGGTGCATCACCGCCTGATGTAAGAACTCCAATTTTTGTTACTTTATTTCCCATATCAGATTTAAAGGTTAAACCAAAAACAAACAACTGTTTGAATTTTATTTGATTAACCGGCCGCCAAAAATAATGTTTTGTTTTTTAACGTGTTTTTTTCACACAAGCACTTATCACCTTCTTATACCCTTTGTCAGTTATTCGTTTTTTTACAATTGCTTATCCCTAATTTTATTTACTAAACAAAAAAAGTATGAAAAAGTTTTTTGCGCTCCTGATTTATTTCCTGCCGGTTTTTTTGTTTGCCCAGTTTAATTATCCTGCTACAAAAAAAGTTGATACAGTAACAGACTATCATGGCACAATGGTAACTGACCCATATCGCTGGTTAGAAGATGATAGAAGTGAAGAGACGAAGCAATGGGTAACTGAAGAAAACAAGGTAACGTTCGGATTTCTTGATAAAATTCCTTACCGTGCACAATGGTTAAAAAGACTTGAAGAAATAAATGATTATCCAAAGTATAGTTCTCCGTCAAGAAAAAATGAATATTTCTATTTTTCAAAAAATGATGGCTTGCAGAATCAAAGTGTGCTATATCGTCAAAAAGGATTGGATGGTCTGCCTGAATTGGTTTTAGATCCAAACAAATTTTCTGCGGATGGTACAGCAGGTCTTGGCGCTTTTTCCCTTTCAAAAGATGGTAAGTATGCAGTTATTGGCAAAACAGCAGGCGGTAGTGATTGGCGTACATTTTTTGTAATGGATATGACGACATTGAAATATTTGCCTGATTCATTGGCATGGGTAAAAGTTTCAGGAGCATCATGGAAAGGAGATGGTTTTTTTTACAGCCGTTATCCAACTCCTGAAAAAGGAAAAGAGCTTTCAACTAAAAACGAAAATCATAAAGTGTATTATCATAAGGTGGGAACATCCCAGGAGCAGGATATATTAGTTTATGAAGATGCGGCAAATCCTCAACGTTTTCATGGAGTATTCACCAGCGAAGATGAACGTTTCGTGTTTTTAAATATCTCAGATCGTGGAAAAGGAAAAGATGGGAATGCACTTTGGTATTTTGATAGCAAAGACAACGACAAAACATTTAAGCCAATCATTAAAGAAGTAGGAGAGTTTAATTATAATTTCATTGATGAAGTGAATGGCAGGTTTCTTATTGGAACCAATGATGGTGCTTTAAACAGACGAATCGTTTCTGTTGACCCAAAAAATCCGGATCCCGCTAATTGGAAAACGGTCATTGCTGAAAAACCGGAGAATCTTTCTTCAGCAACATCCTCAGGGGGCAAATTGTTTGTTACTTATTTAAAAGATGTAACCAGCCGTGTATATGTATATGATCTTAATGGAAATCTTGAAAGAGAAGTAAAGTTCCCGGCTCTTGGTTCGGCTGGTGGGTTCGGTGGCAACCATGATGACAAATTTGTTTTTTACACTTTCACGTCTATCACTTTCCCTCCAACTATTTATCGCTATGATATAGCAAGCGGGAAAAGTACAGTGTTCAGGAAGCCAGAAGTAAAATTCAATCCTGAAGAATATGTAACTGAGCAAGTGTTTTATCCGAGCAAGGATGGAACTAAGGTCCCTATGTTTATTGTATATAAAAAAGGAACTCAAAAGAATGGCAAGAATCCGACAATACTTTATGGTTATGGCGGATTTAATATCAGCAGCACACCTTCTTTTTCACCAACACGAATTGCATGGTTGGAGCAGGGAGGTGTTTTTTGCATTGCAAATCTTCGTGGTGGCAGTGAATATGGAGAAAAATGGCATGAAGCAGGTATGCGTTTGAAGAAGCAAAACGTGTTTGATGATTTTATTTCAGCAGGAGAATTTTTGATTAGTGAGAAATATACTTCGAAAGATTATCTCGCATTACAGGGCGGTTCAAATGGCGGCTTACTGGTTGGTACAGTAATAAATCAAAGACCGGATCTGTGTAAAGTGGCAATACCACAGGTCGGCGTAATGGATATGTTGCGTTTTCATAAGTTCACGATCGGATGGAATTGGATAGCAGAATACGGAAGCAGTGATAATGCAAGTGATTTTAAAAACCTGTATGCTTATTCACCAATACATAATATTAAAGCAGGCCTAAACTATCCGGCTACTTTGGTTACGACTGCAGATCATGATGATAGGGTAGTGCCTGCACATTCATTTAAGTATGCAGCTACTTTACAGGAAAAATATAAAGGAAGCAATCCTGCGATGATCCGTATTGATGTAAACTCCGGTCATGGTGCAAGTAATTTGAGAAAAGGATTAGAAACAACGGCTGATATCTATTCATTTATTTTTTATAATATGAAATTGACTCCAAAATTTGAAGGAGTAAAATTCCAGGAAGCCAAGAAACCTTTCTGATTGCGAGGCTATCTTTTAAAATACTTTTCAATCTTAAGAGTGCGGCCGGAGCAATCTCCAAAAATATTTATCAGTTAAACTTATTTTCTTCACAAGTTACCGCCTTCAACGGCGGTAATTTATTTTTGTAAATGAATGGCTAAAAAGATAATCATAGCAATTGATGGATGGAGCAGTTGTGGCAAAAGCACTTTAGCAAAGGAACTGGCAAAAGAATTGGGCTTTTTGTATGTAGACAGTGGTGCCATGTATCGTGCTATCACACTTTATTTTTTGCGTAATCATGTTGACTGGACAGATAAGGCTGAAGTGAAAAAAGCACTGAAAGAAATTTCACTTGAATTTATTTACAATGATAATAGCCAGCAAAGTGAAACGCATTTAAATGGAGAAAATGTAGAGTATGTAATTCGTGATCTTGTGGTGGCAGAAAAAGTAAGTGATGTAGCTGCTATAAAAGAAGTAAGAAAATTTGCGGTAGAACAACAGCAATTGATGGGCAAAAAGAAAGGAATTATAATGGATGGTCGGGATATAGGAACAGTGGTCTTTCCAAAAGCCGAGTTGAAGATCTTTCTAACTGCAGACAATGCGGTAAGAGTAGAAAGAAGATTCAAGGAGTTATTTGATAAAAACCCAAACATTACAATTGAAGAAGTAAAGGCCAATCTTGAGATGCGGGACTATATTGACAGCAATCGTGAAGAAAGCCCTCTTCGGAAAGCTGATGATGCTATCCTTGTTGATAATACCAACCTGACAGCTAAAGAAACGATCCAAAAAGTGATGCAAATGGTAAAAAAGATCATTGGAACCTGATATTTAGGAACTAAACGAGATAATATTTATTATCTATTTCGAGGGCATTTATTGATTTAACAGGGTTGGAAGCCAGAGGTTTAACATGTTATCCAAATATTATTTCTGCAAAGAAATATTCCCGGAGTATTTGTAATTCTAAAAACTCTTTTTATTTTAGCGACTCGATTGAGCAATTCAATCTCTTCTAAATCTCACTCTCCTATCAAAAAAGCCGTTGGTTAAAAAAATCCATTTCGTTTGAACTCTATTGTGTAGCTGCAATGTGTACTGCTTTTTTGCAATATTCATTATAGCACAAAGCATTTTCCAATTCTTCTGAACTATCAGTAATGATCCTCTATTGTATTGAAGCTAACTAAAGCTAAGTCCCTTCCTATTCTGAATGCCAAGGTTTCCAAACTCCTGATGAATCACCACTTAAAAAAGTGGATGAAATAAATCATCATATACGCTGCTCCGAAAAAATAAAGCCGAAGAGCAGTATTCGTTAACTGTAAAAACTATTTATTAAAATCGTCTCGTTACAAACGGGACAAAAAACCTTGAAGCATGAAAAAGATTTTACTTTTCTTAATGACAATTTGCGCTCTTGCAAGTATGAATACTGCAAAAGCACAGTGTGATCTCCAGTTTAATAACCTGGTTATCACTTCTACTACCCCACCAGTGCAATTAACTGGTAAGTGTCAGTACACATTTGATGTGTCATTTGACATTACAACGAACTCAGGATTTAAGTACCTGTTTTTCCATTCCTGGCTTTTGGCTAACTATCCGAATCCCGCCATATTTGACTGCGGCAATTCTAATGCTCAGGATCCAGGCACTGCAGTACAGCTGGGTACAGCAATAGATCAGGCAGGTAAATCAGTTATAGATTTTGGATTTATTGATTTGAATTCTCTGACATTTCCTGCAGGTACTCCTGTAGATGTAACATCAACAGTTGCAACCGGCGACCAGTATCCAAACAATAGCGGAGATGGTGTTGTTGCATTAAATCCTGCCGTCAGTGCTACAGTAACCAGAAGTACTACCAATGCGAATGTTTTGCATTTTGAGATTTCGGATTTAACTGTGATTATTAATGGTACCTGTGGACTTCCGATCACTGTAAAAACAGATATCTGGGGTTCCAACTCTTCTGGTAGTGGTCAACCCGGGCCAAGCAGTAAGATCAAAGCACAATGTTATATCTGCGGATTAGGTCAATCATTTAATGACCCTGCAATTTCGTTATTAAAGCTTTGTGGTACGAGTCCGTTCCGATATGATATTGGATTATCCACTTCAAGCACCACGGATATACATGTTGTTTACAAGTTGTATGCACATGATCCAACCTTAGGTCCTAATCCTGATCCAAGTGATCCTTTATTGTTTACATCCGGAACAATTACATTGAAGGATGTGAATCCATATGATCCCGCACCCATTGTCTTGCCAAGTCCCTATTGCTGTATTGATCCATGGGCACAATGGGATCTTTATGTAAAAGTTACAGGCACTGAATTCTCAAATACTATCAGCACTCCACTTATTTCAGCGGAATGTGCAACATTACCTGTTAATCTCACATACTTTACTGCCGTAAGAACAAATTCTTCTTATGTAAACCTGAAATGGGAAACAGCGCAGGAAGAAAATAGTAAAGGATTTGATGTGCAGCGTAAACTTCCGAATGGTGTATGGCAAACAGTTGATTTTGTAGAAACAAAAGCTGTTAATGGCAATAGCGGTTCTCCACTTAGTTATGAGTTTACAGATCGTAATAATTCAAAAGGAATCACACAATACAGGTTAAGACAATTGGATATAGATGGAAAACAGGCATTCAGTCTGATGCGTTCTGTTCGTGGGGAAGGTCAGAAAGGTAAGACCATCATTTATCCTAACCCAAGTGGTGATGGTAAGGTGAACATCGTATTTGAGAATGTGAATAGTATACGCAATGTATCATTAATGGATGCAAGCGGAAGGACAATAAAACAATGGAAGGCAGTAACCAATAATAATATTCAGATTGATAACCTGGCTCCTGGTTTCTACACAGTTCGTATCGTGGATACCGAAACCAATGAACAGGTGGTGGAAAAGATCATAGTAAACAAGCGTTAAAGCTCAAGGTTTTAACCAACGGCGGGGGCGGCCCTCGTGCCGCCCCTTTTTTAAATAAAATATTTTTTTACCAGTTAAAATTTTTAGTACCTTGAATATATAATTCTACTTTTTCTCCACTCTCCATTGAACAACCCAAAGACTGGCTATATAACCTCCACCAACAATTCTGATTAGTAACTTCTTTACCGTGACCTATGATGGGTATTACTCCAACGCCTATCAAGAACATTACCTGGAAAAGCCAAGTGGCAGTTGTTCCCGAGATTGATCAATTATTTGTCAGTTACGGTTCTATTCTTATCTGAATCCCTAATCAAATCTTATTTGTTAATTTCTTAAAACCTTGTAGTTATGAGAAAGATCTTACTTTCATTTCTAACACTGTTTGTATTGTTTTCTGCCAACAATGCAAAAGCACAGTGTGATCTCCAGTTCAATAACCTGGTGATCACCCCGGCAGGCGGACCTAATGATTTGGGTGGTGGCAAGTGTGAATATTTCTTCAATGCTTCATTTGACATTACTACAAACTCAGGATTCAAATACCTGTTTTTCCACTCGTGGTTACTTGCAGATTACCCCAACCCGGCAATTTTTGATTGTAGCGGAAGTACTCCAGCAACGGATCCGGGAACAAATGTACAATTAGGTACAGCTGTAGATGTGGCTGGTAAATCATTTCTTGATATTGGGTTCTTAAACCTGAACAGCATTACGTTCCCAACCGGTACACCGGTGAATGTAACAGCAAATTTTGCCGCTACTTATCCGCATGATGCTTCGGTAATTCTGACTAAGCCTTCCAACTCTCCCGGATTAACAGCTATTATTACAAGAACAAGCGCAAGTATTTTACATTTTGATGTAACGAATATTCGCATTGTTCTAAATACTCCTTGTGGTGCGCCTATTATAGTTAAAACAGACATTTGGGGTTCGAACCAAAATGCAAACGATCCTAAAGCACAATGTTATATCTGCGGCTTATCACAATCATTTAATGATCCTGCGATTGCTTTCCTGAAGATTTGTAGTTCCTCACCTTTTATGTATGATATTGGATTAACTACAGCAAGCCCTGTAGATATTCATGTGGTGTATAAGATCTATGCACATGATCCTACATTAGGACCAAACCCTGATCCAAGCGACCCGGTAATATTTACATCTGGCACAATTACATTAAAGAACACAAACCCTTATGATCCGGCACCTGTTCCATTACCAAGTCCTTATTGCTGTATTGATCCATGGGCGCAATGGGATCTTTATGTAAAGGTTACAGGCCAGGAATTCTCAAACACGATAAGCACTCCGCTTACAACAGTAGATTGTGCAACACTGCCAGTAACTCTGAAATCATTTACTGCTGTACGTAATAATACATATTATGTAAATCTTAAATGGGAAACAGCACAGGAGGAAAATAGTAAGGGCTTTGATGTTCTGCGTAGGCTTGATAATGGCGCATGGCAAACAGTCGGCTTTGTTGAAACAAAAGCTATCAATGGTAACAGTAGTTCATCTCTTACTTATGAGTTTACTGATATAAACAATACAAAGGGAATTACACAATATCGGTTAAGACAGTTAGATATAGATGGTAAACAAGCTTACAGCCAGATCCGTTCAGTTCGTGGTGAAGGACAAAAAGGTAAAACCATAGTATTCCCGAACCCAAGTGGAGATGGCAAAGTAACTGTGGTTTTTGAAGATAAGGATGCAAGCCGTGATGCTTCATTAATGGATGTGAATGGCCGTATGATCAAGCAATGGAAGAATATTAGGAGTAATACTCTGCAAATAGATAACCTTGTTACAGGGTTCTACACACTGCGCATTGTAAATACAGAAACAAATGAGCAGACTGTAGAAAAGATCGTCGTCAAAAATCGTTAAAGCTTCAAGGTTTTAACCAACGGCGGGGGCGGTCTTCGTGCCGCCCCTTTTTATTTACTGTGCTTAAAAAATTCCACACTTTTCAAATTGTGTTTACCTACTTCTCTACAGAAATATCAGTGTTTTTCCGATAATTACTCAATTTAACACTGATGTCCCTTCATAAAATTCTTGGATAACTTTTTGTATTCACAGTCAATGACGGTTTCTCCTTCATGCTTATGCTGGACTGTCTTCAATGTCCTTGTAACCATTATTCATAATAATATTTTTCATTTAAACTTTGTATTATGAAAAAGTTTTTACTCTTTCTTTTTCTTATTAGCGGAGCTTTGTTTTCATTTAAATCAATCAATGCACAATGTGATATCGGATTTGCTAACCTGGCAACGTCAGGTTCACAACCTCTGGTTCCTTTAGGGCCTAATCAATGCAGATACACCTTTAATGCATCGTTTGACATTATCAGTAATTCAGGATTTAAATATCTTTTTTTTCATTCCTGGTTGTTGGCTGATTATCCAAATCCTGCCATATTTGATTGCAGTGGGAATACTCCTGCGGTTAACCCAGGCACAAGCCAACAATTAGGAACAAGTGTGGGTCAGCCTGGAAAATCTTTTATAGATATGGGTTTCACAAACCTGGGCTCAATGAATTTTCCGGCAGACGTCGCAGTTAATGTTACAGCCAACTTTGCTACTACTTATCCTCATGATCCAAGTGTTGAATTAACAATGCCTTCTAATTCCCCAGGAATGACAGCAACGGTTACAAGACGTGATAATTCCGATACTTTACATTTTGAGGTTACTAATATTTCGATAGTTCTTAATACTCCGTGTGGTACACCGGTGATAACCAAGACAGATATTTGGGGCTCGAATCAAAATGCAGCTGATCCTAAAGCTCAATGTTATGTTTGTGGAGTAGCTCAATCATTTGGAGTACCAACCATATCGCTTCAAAAAATATGTGATGCTGTTCCATTTAAGTATTCACTTGGACTTACCTCAGCACTCTCTACCGATATTCATGTTGTTTATCGTCTTTATGCTGATGATCTCGATGGTGTAAGGGAGCCAAACGGTGACGATTCACTTTTATTTGTCTCCGACACGATTATAGTCAGTTCTTCAACATCTTTTAATTCCGGATTAGTCAATCTTCCCGGAGAGTTTTGTTGCAGCGAGCCATGGTCGCTATGGGGAATCTTTGTCGATGTAACAGCCAGAGAATTTTCAAATACGGTAAGCAGTCCTGTGATTGAAGAAGCATGTGCGGCATCTCCATTGCCGGTTTCGTTAAGATCCTTTACTGCTGCAAGAAGTAATTCTAATGTTCTTTTAAAATGGGAGACCGCATCTGAACAAAACAGCAGGGGATTTTATATTGAAAGAAATCTCGGCAACAATGTATGGCAGACACTTGGCTTTGTTCAAAGCAAAGCAATAAATGGTAACAGTAATTCAGTATTGAATTATGAATACACAGATTTCAATAATAATGCAAAAGGAATTACTCAATATCGACTGAGACAGGTTGATATTGATGGCAAACATGCTTATAGCCCTATAAGGGCGGTAAGAGCCGGTGGTCAAAAAGGAAAAACAATTGTTTATCCAAATCCAAGCGCTGATGGAAAAGTAAATGTTGTATTCGCTGATGTAAATGTTCCCCGCGACGTATCGCTGTCAGATCTTAATGGACGGGTTATAAAACAATGGAAAGGCATTACGACTAATATTATCCAGATAGATAATCTAACTGCCGGGTTCTATACTGTTCGCATCATCGATACAGAATCAGGAGAGCAAACAGTGGAAAAAATAGTAGTGAAAAAGCGTTAAGACTACAAGGTTTTAACCAACGGCGGGGGCAGCTTTTGTGCTGCCCCTTTTTTTTCATGTAAACGGAGAAGTACATCGGTTCAAACACTTTTCAGGAAATGATATTAGTGGTTTATTTTTATAAAAACTAAGTTTTGATACGGCAATGGACATATAAGCTTCTTCAACCAATAGCTGCTTTGCTTTTGCTCGTCTTTGTTGGCATAATGGGATATGTGATAATAGAAGGATATTCTTTTATGGAAGCCCTTTACATGACAACCATTGCAATTACCACCGCCGGTTTTAATGAGGTGAGGCCATTAACCAACGAAGGAAGAATGTTTACTGTTTTCCTGCTTCTTACAAGCTGGGCAACGTTTGCATGGGCTATTGCACGCATCACACAGTTTATTGTTACCGGCGAAGTCAACAAATATTTTAAAACAAGAAAGAATATGAAAGCGGTTTCTGAATTAAACCATCATGTTATTCTTTGCGGATTTGGCAGAAATGGTCAGCAGGCTGCAAGGACATTAAAAAACCATAACATGGATTTTATTGTAATTGAAAAAGAGGAAGAATCAATGGAAAGAGCCTTGCCTTTTTTTCCGGGACTCATTTACCTTATCGGTGATGGCACTGATGATGATCTTTTGATAAAAGCCGGCATAGAAAAAGCAGTTGCACTGATTACTGCATTACCTGATGATGCAGATAATGTGTTTATTGTTCTTTCTGCAAGAACACTTAATCAAAAATTACAAATCATTAGCCGTGCTTCAGAAGAAAGTGCGTTTCCAAAATTAAGAAAGGCGGGTGCCGATAATGTCATCATGCCAGATAAGATCGGCGGCTCACACATGGCTACGCTTGTTTCAAAACCTGATGTGATCGAGTTCATGGATTTTCTTACAAGTGAAGATGGTGAATCGGTAAATATGGATTCCGTTCCCTACGACATACTACCACCGGAAATAAAAGATAAATCTTTAAAAGTAGTAATGGAATGGAATAAAACTGGTGTAAGCTGTTTAGGTATAAAAAATAAAGAAGGAAAGTTTGTCATAAATCCACCGGATGAAACCCAGGTAACAGAAGGATGTAAAGTGATCGTATTTGGCACCCGTGCTCAAATTGCCGAAATGAAAAATAATCTCGATGACTGATCATTTATTTTCAATGGCAAGCAGATCTATTTCAAATATCAATGCAGAACCACCCGGAATCGTTTGGTATTGCCCTGGTCCGTATCCAAGATTATAAGGAACATATAATTTCCATTTTGAACCAACAGGCATCATTAGCAATGCTTCAGTCCAGCCTTTGATAACCCCGTTTACAGTAAATGAAATTGGCCCACCCATTTTATATGAATTATTAAACTCGGTGCCATCAATATATGCACCTGTATAATTACAGGTTATCTTGTCATTTTTAGCAGGCTTTTTACCCTTACCCATTGTTATCACTTCGTACTGCAAGCCGCTCCCGGTAACTTTTACTGTTGGCCTTTTTTTATTTTCAGCAAGAAATTTTTTCCCCGCATCAATGTTGGGTTTATTTTTTATTTCCTGTTGTTTATACTGGTAACGCATTGCTACCATATTGGCAAGACTATCTGTAAGCAATGGTTTTTTTTGAGTTTGCAGATCATTAATAGCTCTTGAAATAATTGCACTATTGAAATTTGTTATATCAAACTCACGGAAAAAATTTACAAGATAAATTCCCGCCGCATAGCTTGCCGAGTCTCTCACATCATTTAGTGCGACACCAGTCACGGGTGTTTTTATTGCTGATTTTGGATTTTTCATCAACAAACTTTGATAAGCGATCACGGCACTGTCTGCGCCGCTATTGCTTATAAGTGGAGGTTTGTTTGATTGGAGATCATTCACACACATGGCAACTACAGAGCCATTGAAATTATAAATATTCTGTGAACGATATTTATTTACAATATGAATACCTGCAGTATAACTTACTGAGTCACGCAGATCTTTAAGCACTTTTGGTGCAACCGGTTTTTGTACAGGTGCAGTTTTAGAAGTGCCTGTAACATTTTTTGGTGTTTGTGAAAAGAGTGCCGTTGTAAAAAATGCGGATACGATCAAACAAATTATTCTTGACATAGAAATTTTTTGGCAGGCAAATATAGCTGATAAGTTCAAGTCTTATTCTTTTCGTGTTTGTGATTGTTTCTGCCTGTAAGGTTAATAATTGCAGAAGGGAATTTTTCTTTATGACCGGTGATCAGGTTGCGTATATAATTATTTCCACGATACGAAGTCAGGTATTCTTTTATGTCATCAACATTTAGCAATTTATATTCTGAGGGCAAATAACCCATACCGAAAAACTTTCCACTATCAACAAGTATACAGGAAAGTTCAGTTTCTTCAAGGCCTTTATCCACGATAGCAAATGATGTTTCATCATTCATTTCTTCGATCGCTTTTCTTACCCGTTTATTATAGGCCGATTTACTTTCTTTTTTTATACAAGCCCCTTTACAGGGTTTATTTTCTGTACCACTGCATGCTCCATTTCCCTTTTCCAAAAAACAAAGTTTAGCGCAAAGCTGGTAACCCTGTATTGTGTTGCGCAGCCAGCTATAGCCTTCCGATAAATTATGAAATGTATGAACGGGCTTAAGATTCTTTTTATTTTTTTCAATGGCAAGACGCAGGTAGCCATTCCTGTCTTCATAGGTGTATATCCCAAATACATCTTCCCAATGTTTTTGTGAGTAATTAAACTTCGGCCAGTATTTTTTTATTTCTACTGATTCAAGAATGCTGGCCATGAGTTCAGTGGCACAGCTTTTAAAACTTATGGAATGAATATGCAGTATAAAATTTTGTTTTTGCCTGCTTTCCGAATTATTGCTGAAATGACTATTCACACGGTTGCGAATATTAATTGCTTTGCCTACATAAATTATTTTCCCTTTTGCATCATGAAAATAATATACACCCGGTGTTGCAGGTAGCATTTCAAAATTTTGTTTTGGAACATTTGGCGGTAGTGATTGTTCTTTTGAATTCCTTAGCAAGCTTTTAGTAATAAAATCATCTTTATCATTTTCCAAAAGCTTGCTGAATACTTTTACAGTTGCTTCCGCATCGCCACCGGCACGGTGCCTGTTATTAATATTGATCTCAAGTGAGCGGCAAAGATTACCAAGACTGTAAGATGGAAGCGCTGGAAATATTTTCCTGCTTAAGCGTACAGTACAAAGTTTTTTTGACTTCAGATCATACCCGCTTCGCAGCAAATGACTTTTTAAAAAGCTATAATCAAAATTTACATTGTGGGCGATGAAAACATTTTCGTTGAGTAAACAAGAAATTTTATCAGCTACTTTTTCAAACTCCGGTGCTCTAGCCACCATTTCATCTGTAATACCAGTAAATGATTGAATATACCTTGGTATTGGCTGGCCGGGGTTAATCAGGGTTTCAAATTTTTCAATTACCTTTTTTCCATCAAAAACGTAAATAGCAACTTCTGTAATTCCATGTGCGGATGCGTAGCCGCCGGTGGTTTCTATGTCAACAATAGCGTACATGATTTTCTGCCAAATGTTCTTATTATAAAAAAGCAGACTAAGTTCGCAAAATATTTTATATGAGCGACGATAAATTTATAATGTTTGGCAACCGCCTTGAAAAAGTGTTCCGCCATCTTGGTAAACAGGCAAAAAGGCTGGGAATTGGATGTTTCAGGTTATATGATCATGATTTGCCGGAGTTTCCATTTTGTATCGAAGTGTATGAACAAAATATTTATGTGGCAGAATACAGGCGCCGCCATGGCATGGGCGAAGAGGAGCATGATGCGTGGATGGAAATAAGTATGGAAGTGATCTGTAAAATTTTAAAGGTTGAAAAAGAAAAGATTTATTTAAAGCTCCGGCAAAAGAAACCCGGCAGGCTTGGGCAATATCAAAAAACAGGTGAAACGAAATCTGAGTTTATTATTGAAGAAAATGGTTTAAAGTTTATCGTTAACCTGAGCGATTATCTTGATACAGGTTTGTTTTTAGATCATAGAATAACAAGAGAAAAGGTTAAAGCTGAGTCAAAGAACAAGAAAGTTTTGAATTTGTTTTCATACACAGGTTCATTTTCTGTTTATGCAGCTGCAGGTGAAGCATCAGAAATTGTTACCGTTGATCTTTCAAAAACTTATCTTGATTGGGCAAAAAGAAATATGCAGCTTAATGGTTTTGTTGATGGCGATAATTATAAATTCATCCAGGCCGATGTTTTACAATATTTGAATACGATTTCAGAAAATTATTTTGACTTAATAATTCTTGATCCCCCGACATTCAGCAATAGTAAACGAATGGAGGATATACTGGATATTCAGCGTGATCATGTAAAACTCATCAATGATTGTTTAAACATTTTAAAGCCCGGAGGCAAAATTTATTTCAGCACTAATTATAAAAAGTTCACTCTTGATAGTAAATCAATTCAATCAACATCGCTAAAGGATATTACCAAACAAACCACACCATTTGATTTCGAAGGAAAAATAAACCGGGCTTGCTATAGTATAGAAAAATAAAACCGCCTTGCCTAAGGCAAGACGGTTTTAAACCTAAAGATTTATTTAATATAAAACTCCCAATGCTTGTTTGTCATTCGCATTAAAAGGGCGATTTGTTCCATTGCCAATACAGGAAAGCATCCAGCTTCCTGAATCGGGGCCTGTTGGCGTTCCCGCAATATGAATAGCTCCAACAGACGATGCACCTTCATTAGTCGGTGAGCCACCGCAGCTAAAGCTTCTGTCCATATAATCTGTGTGACGGAAACCAATGCAATGTCCCATTTCATGTGCAAACACAGAGGCTAAAGTATTATTTTGCCAGTTTTGGTATTGCCTGTTAAACTTTACCTGGTTATAAGGATCGCCACCACTGGTAGGGAAACCTGCTGAAGCAATATAAGGCCCCCCATTAACGATTTTAATATTAATATCTCCTCCACTGCCAACACGAACCATATCAATGGTGAGGTTTTCAGCATTGTAACGGGCTATGGCTACATCAATGGCTGAAGAGACATTTGAATTTACGCTGCCACTGCTGCTAACAGTGATTGTACGGGGTAACCCAGTTACAAGAAGGGTAGTGCGGTACTGTTCATTGTTTGCGATACGAAGAAAATTTCCACCTGGAGCAGAATTCAGGAATTCTTCTGTAAGAATGATATCTCCTTCAACAAGATATCCTTCATCAACTTTCTGAACATTAGATGTTCCAAAACCATGATCATAGATCTTAGTAAGTGTCTCTTGCGAAATTTCATCCTGTGCAGGTTGTTTCGATTCCTTTTTACACGATGTAATTGCAAATCCGGCAATAAGCAGGAAGGCCAATGGTTTCAACATTTGTCTCATGTGGGGTTTGTTTTAGTGTGATTAAATAAAGTGATTAATTAAAAATACAGGTGGGGTATTTCAGTTCGAAAAGATAAATGTTTTTTTGAAATACTAACAAATGTTTTTGTCACTATTTTTTAAAAAAATGTAAGTATTTCTACGAAGGTCGAACACCGAAAGCAATGAGTATTTAGAATTCAATATTTTTATTGGATGAAAACTGTTTTCCGGTGTCTTTGTCATTTTATTAAGCTTATCATCCTTATCCCCGGTGTATTTATTACACATTTCGCCATATCCCAGGTAAACAATGGTCAAAAACTCTCGCCGGTTCTATTAAATGAAATAACAAATAAGAAAATTACAGGAAGGATGGAATTTGCCATCACTATTAAAGGCGAAGTGCCGGCTGAGATCTTAAGACCTGCTTACCATGCTCAAAGAATTTTTGGATCACCGGATTTTTCTATCTACAAAATATTTGCATCTGTTGAAGAGCTGAACTCTTTTCTTTTACCATTACCTGAAATGATCTTTGTCGAAAAAGCGAACAGGATACCAAAAGAAGAATTGATCATCGGCAATCTTGATCTTTCAGTAAATAAAATAAACCTTGTTCATCGAAATTATTCGTCAACAAATGGCGATGGTATTGTTGTATCGGTAAAAGAAAATAAGCCTGATACAACGGATATTGATTTCAAAGGAAGATTTCTTACAACAAATCTTTCATCAGGCACTGTTAGCTCACATGCTTCTATCATGTCAACAATGATCGCAGGCGGAGGCAACAGCTGGCATTTGGGTAAAGGCGCAGCATGGGGAGCTACGATCAGTTCATCAAGTTTTGCAATTTTGCTGCCTGATGCTACTAGTGCCTACCAGCAATACAATCTCTCTGTACAAAATCATTCTTATGGTGTGGGCATTGAAAACTATTACGGAGCCGATGCTGCTGCTTATGATGCAAGTGCTATAAGTAATGGTTCGCTGCTTCATATTTTTTCTTCAGGTAATTCAGGAACTTCTTCTTCAACTACAGGAACTTATTCCGGCTTAAGTGGTTTTGCAAATCTTACCGGTAGTTTTAAAATGGCAAAGAATATTCTTACCGTTGGCGCAACAGATTCATTTTCTATTGTCGCTGCATTAAGTTCAAAAGGCCCGGCACATGATGGAAGAGTAAAACCGGAATTAGTTGCATTTGGTGAAGATGGAAGCTCAGGCGCTGCTGCATTGGTCTCAGGCACAGCATTATTGCTTCAACATGCATATAAGCAAATGTATAATGCGTTGCCGGCAAATTCACTGGTAAAAGCAATTCTCATCAATAGCGCTGATGATGCAGGCAATGTTGAGGTTGATTATAAAAATGGTTTTGGAAGTTTGAATGCTAATAATGCGATGAAAACTTTACAGGAAGGAAAGTTTTTTGCCGGCGTTGTTTCTAACTCAGCAAGTCAATCATTTGTTTTAAGCGTACCGGCCGGTATAAAAAAATTAAAAGCAACTCTTATTTGGAATGATCCGTCTGCCACACCAAATGCTGCAAAAGCATTAGTAAATGATCTTGATGTTGAATTAATACAAGTTTCAACAGGTCAAACATGGCAGCCATGGGTTTTAAATTCTTTTCCTCATATTGATTCGCTGAATCAATTGGCAAAAAGAAAGAGAGACAGCCTGAATAATATTGAGCAAATAACACTTGATAATCCGGTTGCCGGCAGTTATCAACTTAAAGTAACAGGGTATAATGTTCTTCCAAATTCTTTACAAAGTTTTCATATTGCATGGCAGGTTGATTCCATTGATAAATTCGAATGGCAATTCCCAACAAAGAATGAGTTTATTTTTCCATCGGTAAATAATAATATCAGGTGGAAATCATCTTTTGCAGCTCCAAATGGAATTCTGGAGTATAGCACAAACGGTAATACGTGGCAACTGATCCAAAATGCAGTTGATCTTAGTACAGCTCATTATTATTGGAATGTTCCAAATACAACAAGCATAGGGTTGCTTCGTATGACTATTGGAACAAACATTTTTGTCAGCGATACTTTTACAATCTCAAACAGGATAAATACAGGCGTTGGATTTAATTGCACCGATTCTTTTTTGTTTTATTGGAATAAATTACCAGGAGTCACAAATTATAGAGTTTATAAACTTGGAAATAAATATCTCGAACAGCTTGGTGTAACAGCCGATAGCTTTATGTTGCTTGCAAAAACAATAAGTCCATCACTTCATTATGCTATTGCCCCAATTATTGGCAATAAAGAAGGTGTAAAGAGCTATACATTTAATTATACTACACAAGGGGTGGAATGTTATATCCGTTCTTTTCTTGCATTATTGGTTGGCAACTCAGCAGAACTTACACTTACACTTGGTACTCTTTATAATTTAAATAAGATAGTATTTGAAAAATTTAATGGCACTGATTATGTTCCTCTTCAACAGATCACAAACCCATCTTCTTTGACATTTAATTATACTGATGTATCATTAAAAAAAGGACTAAATGTTTACCGGCTGAAACTTGAGTTAGCAGGGGGAAGAGTTATCTACTCTTCAGTTGAAACAATTTATTATTTTAATGGGGCTGAGTTTATCGTTTATCCAAACCCCGCATCGCAGTATCAACCAATAACTATTCTTTCAGATAACCAGTTTGAGCCTGTCACATTGCAAGTAATAAACATGCAGGGTCAAAAAATATATGAAATGAAACTGAATGATGTCAGCAACCAGTTACCTG
>Ga0070698_100000790_pt1 | contig 34364 bp, 19 predicted proteins | sample KBSK1502metaG_FD_65477 | JGI IMG/M metagenome (GOLD analysis project Ga0070698, IMG submission 65477) | Corn, switchgrass and miscanthus rhizosphere microbial communities from Kellogg Biological Station, Michigan, USA - KBS K1-50-2 metaG | ecosystem: Host-associated > Plants > Roots >... | reverse complement strand
TCTTAAATATTCGCCGGTTGCTTGCCTTTCACTTATTGCAGCCCTTTCGAGATCGCTTCGCATGGCAATGGCATCACTCAACAATTGATCCTTTTGTCCGATTGCCTGAGTTACCACCCGCAAAGGAAGCTTTATCATCTGCGCCGCTTTCAACTCCGCAGCTGAAACGCGATGCAGAACATTCGACCGATTCTCCTTCGTTGCGGGTGTCGCGGTGAACTCAATAATGCAAGCCGGAGAGACACTGGCAAGAGTGGCAAACGAGAGATCGGTGCGAGCGTTGTGAGCTTCATCCACGATGACAATCGGGCGGCGCAACCTTAATGCGTTCGCGAGAGAGTTGATCGGACTGCCATCGGCTCGCCTGTCTAACTCAGCGAGCCTATCAACAGGAATACCAACAAAATGTTCTTGGAGGGTGTCGTTTTCCGAATAGACTCGCCGCCCGGATTTGTCTTCGACCCGAAAGCTTTGAATCGTTGAAACTATCACTACGGTTTGACCGTCAACAGTCGCGCGCGATAAATGAAGGGCTTCTTCAATCGTCAAAACTTCGACGGTCCCGCACTCGAATTCCAAGGCGCGCCGGTAAGGATGTCTCGGGTTCCGCAGAGCATCGGCGGTCTGATCCAGAATTGTGTTACTGGGAACAAGCCAGAGGACCACCGACCGATCGGCGTGAAGCAATTCCTTCATCGCTATCCCGGCCGCATGGCAGGCCAGTAAAGTCTTTCCGCCGCCTGTGGGAACGCGTAAGCATACGTAAGGGAGTTCCGCTAGACCTGCAACGTTGACGTGTTCATAAGGAATCGATGTCTCGGTGTCCTCGTCGGCTGTGATTTCGCGGAAAGAAGCTTCGGAGTTTCCAGTCTGCGAGCAGAGCTTAAGAAATCTGCGCAGCGAGTCGAGGACGCGATTTTGATAATCCTTGAGTTCGATCATGCGACCTTTATCTCATATGGAGTTTGGCGAAACGTGGCTCTTTCTGCTTGCAATCTCTCTTTTTCTAGTAAACACCCGGAGGCATAGATGATCTTTGGTCCATCAAATTCCGGCAGACTCGCGAGAATTGCGCGAGTCAGAATATTTCCGCCATTGGCTCGTTTGTCTCCAAGGATACCGTTGAAAAGGAGATAGACCGCTACTCCTCTGCACACGCCAAGCAAAGGCGATTTGCTAACGCGCTCGCGGGGCAAGGGCTCTCCCATTTCCGTGAAATAGACATGACGGGCTAGATCTAAATACGAAACCGTATCGCGAATGGAACCTTCAGCGTCGAATAGTGGGTCGCCAAGTTCGCAATAGCGGAAGCCTCCACCTAGGCCATTGACCTGGTCACCCTTTGCGTTCTTATATCCTTCTGCCACACGTTGAACGCGCTTGGCTGTGATATCACGCGCTATCTGCGGCTCAATCTCTACAAGAATGAACCGACGATCGCCGTCTTCTATTTCATTCAATTGAAGCACAGCGTTACCTGTCGTTCCGCTACCTGCGAAAGAGTCTAGAATGAGATCTCCGGGGTTCGATGCGATTCTCAGAATGCGCTGAAGAAGCCGAGTGGGTTTGGGTGTAATGAAGACCGATGGCGTATCGGCAAAATCCATTATGGAAACCAACTCCTTCTTCGCGTCTTGTGTGTGGCCAACATCGTCATAGAACCACATCGTCTGAGGAACCACACCCTGCTTGACTTCATTTAGAAACCGCTTCATCTGAGGGATCGAATCTCCCTTCCTTCCCCACCATATGCGTTTGTCTCCGTCAAACTCAGCTAACTTTGTCTGAGAGATACTCCAATAACGCCCGGTCGGCGGGCCTGAAATCACTCGTCCTGACGGAGTTGTTACCTCATAGAGCCCTTCGCTGTAGGGGTTCCTCGCCGATAGATCGACTGTCTTCCAAGGTCCGCGAGGATCGCCATCAATATTCTTATACGCCGCATCTTGTTCCTCGCTCCTTGGCACGAGATTGGGTTTCCACACTTCTGCGTTTAAGGCATAGACCACAATGTAATCATGGTCTTCCGAAAAATGCCTGGCCGAATTTTTTGGCGAGTAGACCTTTTGCCAAAGGACGGTTGCCACGAAGTTTTGCTTGCCGAAAAGCTCATCCATCACAAAGCGCAGCGACTGCACTTCATTGTCATCAATGCTGATGAATATTGACCCATCCTGCCGCAGGAACTGACGCAATAGCGCCAATCGTGGATACATCATGCAGAGCCACTTGTCGTGGCGCGATAAATCTTCGGCTTCTTTGCCCACTGCCTTGCCTAGCCATTCACGAATGAGCGGACTATTTACGGCGTCGTTGTAAACCCAGCCTTCGTTTCCGGTGTTATAAGGAGGATCGATATAGATGCATTTGACTTGCCCTGCGTAGTACGGCAACAGCGCTTTCAGCGCAATGAGGTTATCTCCCTCGACGATCAAATTCCCGCTGCCAGGATGGCCAACAGACCTTTCGCCAACATCTCGCAAAAGGCGAAACGCCACCGTGTGGTGGTGATTCCTAACTGCCTCTTTTCCCATCCAGTTCAGTGTCGGCATAGTTGACTTCCGCGCAGTCAATTCATATCGGCAAGTTCAATCATAGGAACGTTCGGGCCATGGCTCAAGGCGAATGTATACTGTTGGGCGCACTTAGGACCAGATGGCTACGACACTCACACTTTTCGAGCACGAGTCTAAACCCTTTGACTGGGACAATCGGCACTGCGCCCTTCTAGAACGCATGCGCGTCGCGTACGGCTCAGACGTGCTTCGAGCAGCCGTGCGAGGTCGAACAAAGACGTTACAAGCAGCCCAGTATGTCGGCGTGGTTCGTTTAGGCAACCGTACTATTCAGATACTCCCAAAGATTTATCAACTCAGTGAAACTGCCGATGAAAAGCAGCGCGCCAAGGAAGCCACCAGGAACCTGCTGCAAATGCTCGAATACGCCGGGCAGTTACCGGTTCGCGAACACGCGATCGCGCCGTTACTGAGGCGCGGTCGAGATTGGTTTGAGATTCTCACCCGGCTTTTTGCAACTCACCTACTAGAGGAATGGCGACGCGGCGCTTATCGCACATACAACACAGTAGAGAATGAGCTGCCAGTTCTGAAAGGAAAGTGGCTGATAGGCGATCAGCTAAAGCGGCCAAGGCGCCGGCACATTTTCTCGGTTGAATATGATGAGTTCACTAGCGACAACCATCTGAATCGAATCTTTCGCTTCGTTGTTGAGCGTCTTTGGCAACTGACGCGTGACGGCGGCAATCGGCAACTTCTAAATGAACTCAGAGAGTTGATGGATGAAGTTACCTTGCTGCGCCGGGTCACTGTATCAGATGCGACTCCAGCCCAGTTAACGAGGCTCAATCAGCGCTTTGCACCGCTCCTGAATCTGGGGCGTCTCTTTCTCGACGGTGGAACGCTTCAAATAGCCGCTGGTGATCTTTCAACATTTGCCTTCGTCTTTGACATGAACAAGCTATTCGAAGCCTTCATTGCGAGTTTCATTCGTAGGCATCGCAGCGAAATCCTGGATGATCAACTTCTGGACTGCGAACTCTTAATACAGTCGCGTGGTGCCAGTTTCTTTTTGGCCAGTCGTGAGCAACAAAGCGTGTTCAAAGTCCAACCGGACCTCGTTTTCCGGGATACCGCGAATTGCTTTCCGGTTCTAATTGACACCAAATATAAGCGCTTGAACACAGATGATCGAAAGGTTGGGATCTCACAAGCCGATTTCTATCAGATGCATGCTTACGCTCATCGCTATCGGTCTCCGAGAGTCTTGCTGTTGTACCCGCAAACGGCTGAAGTTTCGCAACCGGTACACGCATGTTTTCCACTGCACATGAGCGATAGAGTAATTGAAGCGGCCACGGTAGATCTACATGTAGACCTCGGAAGTAAACAGGACAAGCAGAAACTTGCCTCCTCATTGCGGACAATCCTCCAAGGAGCTTCCCATGATTAAGAATGAGACTGCCTTTCAAAATGCGCTCGATCAATTCGTCGAGTTCGACAAGACCGGGAAGCTGCAGACGTATGAGCGCGATTATAAACAACAGTTAATAAACACGCTGGGACCGGCTTTGTCAGAGACTGCGCTGGTCTCCCCTGATTTTCTGACTTCACTTCGCCAAGCGGTTAAGAAGACACAATCGGGCATAACCAATCTTACTCATTTCACGACCACGGATGATTTTAGAAAATACCTGGACGCCGTGCCGGAAGAGAGGATTCGTGAACTCCTCACGGACTTGTTCGACGAACACCGCGATCTGGCACAAAGGATTGACGAATTCCTACGAGAAGCTGATCTCGATTACAAGAAGTATTTCGACAAACCAAAGCGAATGCGCTGGCTAGTGTCTATATTGCTAGCCGCCCGTTCTCCTAAGCGATATCCGTTTTATCGGCCTTCCATAATTGACCATGCGTGTGAAGCGTGGGGCTTGGAGCGGCCAACGGGACAAACCGAGGGGGAAAGATATGTAGCCTATCTTGAATTTCTCGAGCCGATCAGGGAACGATTGACTCATGAGTTTGGACATGATGTTGACTTGATTGATACGCATTCATTTCTTTGGGTCGAGTACAACAAAGAAAGGAAACGAAAGGCTAGCGAATCGTGGAGAGAGCTTTTGAAGGTATGGCTGAAGACAAATCCAAAGACGACTCCGGCAGAAATACGGACAGTGCGAGAGGAATTCGTCAAACGCTTTCGTAAAGAAAAGATCGGGGACATTACGCTTGACCGATATGCATTGGGCACCGGAGACTCCAAGGACACCTTCAGTCATTGGCTTGACTATGAGACTAAACCGCTCGGCGCGTTGGGCGGCTTCGTAAGCAAGTATGGAGTCTGGGCGAAGGCAGGTGAGTGGAGATGGAAGCCAGCTTACAAAGATCAGAATGATGCCTTAACCCAAATCAAGACGGGGCTGACAGAACTGATCAACGCGGTCGAAGCGGGAAACTTTGATGATTTAGATAAGATCGGTAGTCAGTACCTGGGTCGAAACGGTCAAGGGTTAAGATGCAAGCCTTTGTCGTTGTATTTTCCAGATCAATTCCTGCCGGTATTTCAATCGGACCATTTGAAACATTTCATGGCCATTTTCGGAGCGAAACCCGAAGGCGATGTACTTGCGCTCAACCGCCAGTTCCTTGGTGTGCTCCGAAGTCTTCCAGAATTTGCTAGTCTTGATCCACAACAAATGATGCGGTTCCTCTATGACTCATTTCCACCGAAGGAGAAAGAGGAGACTGAAGAGTTAGAAGGCGAAAAGGTTTTGCCCGTACCTGATGTAGAAATTCCCGAGGGGATCAAGGAACTCCTCAGGATCGCGACGTATACTCGCAATTTGATAATGTATGGACCACCGGGAACGGGCAAGACCTATCTCGCACGCCAGTTTGCCGATCACTTTCTCAGACCCCAGTTACGTGAGCTTGCCTCGGCCGAAGACCGTCGCATTAGAATTCTTCAGCGCTTGAAGTGGTATGAGGCTATCGCATTGACGATGGTTTTGGCAGATGAAAAACGGCCTTTCAAAGTAGCCGACTTGCAGAACTATCCAACGCTCAAGAGCTACGCCGCGCTTAAGAATTCAGAAAAGATTAGCAATGCAATTTGGGCCCAACTACAAATCCACACAGGCCCGGAGAGCAAGACTGTGAATTATGCGGCAAGGCATGCTCCATTTCTTTTTGACAAGGACAGCAACGCACAATGGACGCTCACGGCTGCCGGTCGAGAATATGTTAGCGAGAGGCTTCAGGAGGAGTTGCAAGAGTTCAAGAATCCGGGCTCTGAGAAAACCGAGGCTTCTGACTTCTACGAATTCGTTACCTTCCACCAATCATTTGCGTACGAGGAATTTGTCGAAGGGTTGAAGCCGTTTCTCTCAGACGATGAGGTTGATGCCATTGGGTATGAAGTGCGGCCAGGCGTCTTTAAGCAAATCTGTGCGCGGGCCGAAGCTGCTTGGCAGGCGCATGGTGAGAAAGCCCCGAAATACTTGCTTGTTATCGACGAGATAAACCGCGCGAACATTGCGAAAGTTTTTGGCGAGTTGATTACTTTGATTGAAGATGACAAACGCCTTGGTCAAGACAACCCCCTAAAGGTCCGCTTGCCCTACTCGGGCGAAATGTTTGGTGTGCCCCAAAATCTCTATATCCTCGGCACTATGAACACCGCTGATCGTTCGATTGCTTTGCTTGATCTCGCATTGCGACGGCGCTTTTCGTTCGTCGAGCTGATGCCGGATGTCGACTTGCTAGATAGCGTTGCGGGTGTGGATCTCGCCAGCGTTCTACTAAAATTGAATGACCGAGTTGCTTTACTACTCGATCGCGACCATCAGGTCGGCCATAGCTATCTGATGAATCTCAAGGACAGGTCGGAACTTCATCACGCATGGTTCAGCCGCGTTGTACCGTTGTTGCAGGAGTACTTCTACAATGATGGCGAACGTCTCCATGCGGTCCTCGGCGGTGGTTTCCTGGACAAGGTCCCGGCACAGGCGACTCTGTCGGCCGAATTAAGCGAACTTTGCGATCTTGACGCGCCCCGTTATCAATTGAAGACCTTGGATGATGCCGGGCTCGTGGACGCTCTCCAAGGATTCATCGCTGCCTAGACCACTCGGAAGTTAAAGACTCTCTAACCTATTGATCATCGTCGTCTCACCAGAAGGTCATCATCTTTTCTAATCTTTGGTGGGCTTCAGCGGTAAGCACTTTCGACTCTTCGGGAGCAACGCTCGGTGGGGAAACCGTGAAGCCGACGTGGTTGTTGACAAAGGGCCAGCGCACAACTATTGTCACTGGCAGTTCGCTTGATTGCCGCTCACGATCGTCTCGTCCTCGCTGATTAAGTAAATTTGTGATCGATGGGAATCAGAGAACCTTGGAATCGAAGCAGCTCCTAAGCTCGGAATGGCTGCGAAGAGGTTCCCAGCCAACAGTCTAGGGCGATGTTGAGAACTGATTACTAGGTATCTCATTTCGTCAAAGGAGCCTCATGTCCACAAGTGTTCACAATCCCGATCAATATATGGCGAGCCTTAGGCAGATCATCGCGCAAGGTCGCAAGCGTCTTGGCCTATTGGTTGGAGCGGGAGCGCCCGCGAGTATCAAAGCGCCTGGCTCCTCGGAGCCGCTCATTCCCGCCGTGGCGAGACTAACCGAGATAGTGTTGACTGCTCTAGAGGGGAAGTACGGAACGACCCTTGATGCCATACGCAGCGATATTCCAAACGCAAACATTGAAGACGTACTTTCGCGTGAAGGCTCCCTACTCGGCACTTTTTGATCGCTTGGGTGCTTTTTTATCGACGCCAGACACATTACTCATCGCGACGGGCTTTTCATTTGCGGATTTTCACGTCTCCGCACGTATCGATGAGTGCCTGACAGCAAATCCATCTGCAAGTCTCTTTGCGTTTCAATTCCGGCCATTGGATGAAGAACCTCACGCCACGGAAATCGCTTCTCGTCGCGCCAACATGAGTTTGTACTCCCCCGATAAAGCCATCATCAACGGAGTGGCAGCGCCTTGGCTTCCAGGCGATCCGCCGACGCGGGATTGTGGGCCAATTCGCGCAGGGTATTGGGCTGCAGACTCAACCGGAGGTACTCCACAGTTCCTATTAGGAAATTATGTGCATCTAGCTCGATTCTTTGCCTCTTCCCACTCTTCTCAAACCATTCCTGCACCCCCACCAACTGCAATTCCGTGAGGGAACGATAGGGTACAAAATGAATGTGAAGCCAACATTGCTAGGTCACGTCGGCTCCGTCTCTGGCGCAGCCGTCAGCGTGCGTTTATCCCCTAGTGTTGCATCAGGTATTGCAATCATCGCTGGCAAAAGCTATCGCATAGGCCAGGTAAGTAGCTTTGTACGGATCCCACAGGGTTATCACGATCTCTACGGAATTGTGGCGGAGGTGGGTGCAAATGCATCGCCTCAGGCGTTGCGAGAAGATGAGAATCGTGGTGAGAGATGGATGACAATTCAGCTAGTCGGCGAAATAGTGGGCGTCTCCTTTGAACGTGGTATCAGTCAGTATCCTAACGTCAACGACGAAGTCCATTTGGTCACTGAAGAAGACCTTGCCGTGATCTATGGTACGTCCGAGGCAGGTCAAGTGATTATCGGTCGGTTGGCCAGCGTCGAGGGCATTCCCGTACGTATCGATCTGAATAAGCTTGTGACACGCCATAGTGCCGTCCTGGGTTCCACCGGATCTGGTAAATCTACGACAGTCGCCAGCCTATTAAGATCCATCGTGCTTGGTGACGCGCAAACCGCTGAGCCTTTGCCGAGTGCCCGCGTTCTGCTTCTCGACATTCATGGCGAATATGGGCGTGCTCTAGGGTCGATTGCTAAGGTGTTTCGGGTCAATCCTGGATTGGGAGAAGAAGCGCTTCATATACCGTTTTGGGCTCTTGAACCAGTAGAGTTGTTGGGGTTCTTAATGGGCCAGTTAGAGGACAAAGCACTGAGCCAAATCCTCGATCATATCTTTCAATTCAAAGCAGATCGGGTTACAGCGCAGCCTATCGAGGGCGTCGAAGTCGCTTCCATGACCGTTGATAGCCCTGTCCCATTCAGCTTAAAGAAACTCTGGTTTGATCTCTTGGATCCAGAAATCAAGACATGGGCAGACCAACAGAGAACCGTCGCAGCGGTCGACGAAGCGGGAGATGCCGAAACATTAAAGGCTCCTCGCTATAAACCGCACGGCGCTGGCGCAACGGCACCGTTCATAAACCAGATAGGCGTGTTGGGGATCAGACGTCCTCTTACTCAGCTGCGCTCAAGGCTGCTGGATCGGCAATATGACTTTCTGCTCCACCCAGGTGGTTGGGAGCCTAACCTTAGTGGCAGTGCCGCTATGGATCTGGCGGCATTGGTTGAGAACTGGTTGGGCCATGACAAACCGATCACTATTCTAGACCTCTCAGGAATCCCCAGCACCGTAGTCGCCCGACTCATTGGTGCCATTCTCAAGATTATCTATGACGCTCTTTTCTGGAGCCGCGAGAAGAGCGAAGGTGGCGTCGCCAGACCCTTGCTGGTCGTAATGGAAGAAGCGCATCGCTATCTCTCAAAGGATGCTGACGGCCCTGCCCGTTCCATGATACAGCGAGTGGTTAAGGAAGGTCGGAAATTTGGAATAGGTGCGATGATCGTTAGTCAACGTCCAACGGAGGTTGATGAAACTATATTGTCCCAATGTGGCACTTTCATCGCATTGCGCCTTTCGAATTCCTCCGATCGCAGTAAAGTTCAATCATTGCTTTCTGACAATCTAGCGGGTGTTGTGGAGAGTCTTCCAGTGCTCCGCACCGGCGAGGCAATCGTAGTAGGCGAGGCAGCGCGATTGCCGATCCGTTGTCGCATTTCATTGCCTGATGAGCAACATCGTCCTAACAGCGGGGATCCTGACGTAGCGAAGCGCTGGGGGAACCCGCGAATTCTGGAAAGTTATGGCAGAGTTGCAGCGTCTTGGCGTGCTCAGAATCCACTCTGGGCCGCAACACGTCCAGCTTGTACAAATTTAAGTGCCGAGGAGATCGAAAACATGGAACGAGAGATGGTGGCATCTTCAAACGTCGTGTCGATCGGCTATGACGCTGGCACGGAAACTCTTGAGGTTGAATACAATGGTGAAGGTGTTTATCAGTATTACAATGTGCCGGAACCGCTTTATCAACAACTGATGGCGTCGGATTCAAAGGGAAAATTCCTTCACGTATATATAAGGAACGCCTATCCATTTTCGCGCGTTTAGCAGAGGGCAAAGAGAGACCAAGTCGCGCGATCTCAAGTATCTTGTGTATTGGGAGCGCAGCTGTGGCAAGAATTGCGAGCTTGAAGAAAACGTAATACGCAACAAGTCGGCCGTCAGAGACCATCATGTTCTCCCCAACCTCCATCGCAAACTTCCTCGCCTGTCAGCATCTCACTGCGCTGAATCGGGCCGAGGCTGCCGGCGAAATCAAAAAACCTTTCTTCGCTGATCCTGGTCTGGATCTGCTGATCAAACTCGGAGAGGCGCATGAGCAAGCGTATTTGACTCAGTTAACTGGACAAGGACTCACAATCGTAGAAATACCGACTGACGGTTCCCGTCGAGATGCAGCGGCGAAAACGGTCGAGGCCATCCGCTGCGGTGCTGAAGTTATTTATCAGGCTTCATTCCTTGAGGATCAATGGTACGGGCGCGCTGACTTTCTGATTCGCGTCGATAGGCCGAGCAATCTCGGATCATTCTCCTACGAAGTCGTGGAGGCAAAGCTCGCGCGATCTACTAAGGCACGTGCCATCATCCAGCTTTGCTTCTATTCAGATCTACTTTCACGAATCCAAGGCCCAGTCCCGGAGTTCATGCACGTGGTGTTAGGCGGCGGAGCAGCTCCGGAGAAGTTTCTTGTACATCATTATCTAGCATACTTCCGAAAAATCAGACGAGATTTTGAAGCCGGGTATGCGGCGAACGCGGCGACATATCCCGACCCGGTTGAGCATTGCGGAATCCGCGATTGGTTCACTGTTTGTGACAAGCGCTGGCATGATGACGATCATCTTTCTTTAGTGGCCTCCATCACACGCGACCAGCGCGAGGCGTTGATCGTGCGCGAAGTAGATAGTATGGCGAAGCTTGGGGCTCTCCAGCTTCCGATCACTCCAAAACTCGATCGCATTGCTCCCGCTCCACTGTTGCGCATACGCGAGCAGGCGCGTGTGCAAGTTGAAGGTCGTGAGAAAGGGAAACCGGTTTTCGAGTACATCCCGCCTGATGAGCGAGACGAGCACCAGCGAGAAAGACGATCAGGAAGAGGAAGTGAACCCGAGAAGAAGGCCGAAGCGCTTAGAGGTTTTGCTGCATTACCAAGACCTTCCGCCGGTGATTTGTTTCTTGACTTCGAAGGCGATCCGTTCGCATTCGATCAAGGCCTCGAGTATCTCATCGGCACGGTAACAATCTCGGAGGAGGGGAAGCCGATCTACGAATCCATATGGTCCTTTGATCCGAAGTCGGAGAAGCGAGCGTTCATCGAGTTCATCGAGAAGGTCAAGCGGGCTCGCGTGGTTAATTCTGATATGCATATTTATCACTACGCACCGTATGAGCCGACCGCGCTCAAACATCTTGCGGGGCGTCATGGGATTTGCGTGGAGGACGTCGATGAGTTGCTGCGCGCGGGGGTTTTTGTCGATCTCTTTCGAGTTGTTCGACAGGGACTCCGGGCTTCAGTCGAAAGCTATTCGATCAAGAAGATGGAAGCGTTCTATGGCTTCCGCCGGACAGTGGCCTTACGCGATGCGACTTCCTCGCTGCAAGCATTCGAATCGGTACTGGCTCTGAGGGACAGCCCCGAAGACGCAAAAGAAATACTGAACACGATCGCTGACTACAATCGAGATGATTGTCTCTCGACATGGCACCTGCGCGAATGGCTGGAAAAGTTACGCGGTGAGCTGGAGACGAAACTCGGACAAGCGATTACCCGTCCGGAATTGAAAGCGGGCTCGGCGAGCGAAGGTCTAGAGGCAGAACTTACTGAGATAAGTATTCTCAAGGATCGTCTGACCGCGGGAGAGCCTGACGAAGAGGATCAATGGACCAACGAGCAGCGTGCGTGTTGGCTCCTCGCGCAGTTGCTGGAATGGCACCGACGCGAAGACAAGTCGATGTGGTGGGAATACTACCGTCTGTGCAGCCTTTCGGATGATGAGTTGATTGAAGATAAGAACGCGTTGGGGGGCCTCGTTTATCTCGGGGTAGTGGATGAAACAAAAAGATCTTTGATTCATCGTTATTCGTTTTCGCCTCAGGATCACACGATTGATCGTGCACTGGAAGTGCACGATCCCAACACTGAACAAGGCGCCTGCTCGGAATTTACTGTCGACGAGATCAATCTGACGATCGATCTAAAACGAGGCAAGAATTCAGACAAGCCTCACCCTGTTGCGCTCATTCCGCACAACTACATTAACAGCAAGAAACAGGTCGCCAGCCTGATGCGAATTGCAAGGTGGGTGGCGGACAACGGGATAGACAACAGAAGTAACTCACAGTTTCAGGCAGCACGCGACGCTCTGCTTCGGCGACCGCCGCGCATCGCCGGAGGAACCGTCGAAACCGCGGTTAAGGGTTCATCACCGCTCGAGGCAGCAAAGAAACTCGCTCTCAGTTTGGATCGTTCGATATTGCCGATTCAGGGGCCGCCCGGCTCCGGCAAGACTTATACGGGCGCACACATGGTCATCGCGTTGGTGAACGCCGGCAAGCGTGTCGGTATTACAGCTAACAGTCACAAGGTCATCAGCAACCTGTTAACGGCGTTATGCGAGGCCGCCGAGGAGACTCACACTAAACTGAGTATTGTTCAGAAGCCGAACGAAGGAGATGGCTGCGAGCACAAATTCGTGACCCAGACAGATGACAACGGAAAGGTACTGGAGAAACTACAAAGCGGCGAAGCCCAGATTGCTGCGGGAACAACCTGGTTGTGGTCACGCGAGGAATTCGCCGATTCCGTGGATGTGTTGCTGGTGGATGAAGCCGGCCAGATGTCGTTGGCAAATGTGTTGGCCATATCGCCTGCAGCTGAGAGCGTGGTGCTGCTCGGCGATCCGCAGCAACTCGATCAGCCACAAAAAGGTGTCCATCCGACCGGTGCTGAAGTCTCAGCGCTGGCCCATCTCTTGAATGGCAAAGCTACGATCGAACCTGAGCAGGGGCTATTTCTTAGCGAATCGTGGAGGTTGCACCCGGACATTTGCAGTTTTACCTCGGAAGTCTTTTATGAGGGCCGGCTTGAACCGAGGCCCGAGAATGCACAACAACGTCTCAACGCCTCAGGACTACTCGATGGAACAGGTCTTCGTTTTGTACCTGTCGCGCACGGCGGCAATAAGAGCTATGCGCCAGAGGAAGTTGAAGCGATAGCCGAATTGATCGAGGGGTTGTTGAGCCGCGGGGCGACCTGGACCAATAAAAAAGGCGAGACGGCGCCGCTGGAACTTAGGCACATTCTGATCGTTGCTCCTTACAACGCTCAGGTAGCATCGCTCGCGCACAGACTTCCGAAAGCACGCGTCGGCACTGTGGACAAATTTCAGGGCCAACAGGCGCCGATCGTGTTCTATTCAATGACAACCTCGACTCCGGAAGATGCACCTCGTGGAATGGAGTTCTTGTACAGTGCGAACCGGTTGAATGTGGCAACCTCGCGTGCGCAGTGCGTCACGGTACTCGTAGCAAACCCGACGCTGTTTGACGTGCAATGCAAGACGCCGCGGCAGATCGAGCTTGCAAATGCCTTTTGTCGGTATCTGGAGATGGCGTGAGGAGGATGACTTCCAGATGCGGCATGGTTGAAATGCAATCGAAATTTAAGCGTCAAGGTTTGACAGTAAATTGAGGATTAGAACGTTGTTTCGGGAACAGAAGATAATCTTGTCTAACTCCTGTATTCCTTTCGGAGTATGGCGAGAAAGCCGAGCGGTGAAACGCATATCGAATCACCACTTGGTTTAGGTAGTGTTGAAACGTCTATTCGGTCAGCAAGATATCATTCTGCCCACCCAATATTTTCGCTGCACCCCTTTATGACGCGAATAGGCTTTGGATATGCATCTAAGGTTCATCCGAACTTGCTCTGTGCGAAGTTAATCAGATCTTAGTTGGAGTGGGTTTAGTGTTAATCTAGAGTGCCTCGTCAGGTTCTTGGAACGCAGGGCGCACAGTCTTTTCAATATTCGTCCCAATCTATGTCCTCTCAAAACTCACATTCGATTTCGAACCTGGTTACCGTGGCCCTAAGCAATCCTGAGCGCTCGGTAATTGCTCAAATGTTGGAGCAGGTCGCGCAGCACGCGAACGCCTACGGCTGCATTCTGTGGCAGGCTTTACCTGGAGTGGATCACAAGTCACTTCAATCGGCCCGATTGGTCGTTTTGGCTGAATGGTTTCACGGACCTGGAGGTACTTGGATTTATGAAATGCCGTTCAGTTCAGTAACCGGAAAAGCTATTCTGAGCCAAACCCCAGTGAGCATTGACAATATCTGGGACGAAAAGAGCGGTGTTTTCGTTGAGGATCCATTTCTGAAAATGGCAGGCATCGTGAGCATGTGTTCGATACCGGTTCGTTTTAGCGTACGCATGCCGGGTCAACATCACAACAACGTGATTGAAGGTGCCGTTAATTTGTATCGCAACACTAATGTGCCCTTCACTGCTCCGGAGTTGGCCCAGATTGAGGAGTTGGTCTCGGTTGTTCCGACGCTGCATCGGAGCATCTGGGATGGAGTCGGCTGCCGGTTGATCGGTGGTGTTAATGATCTAATTGGGATCGCCGAGGGACGGCCGCAAAGAATCGCTTTATCGAAAGCTAACATGACTCTAGTTTTACGGAAACTCTGCAAATTGGTTACTGAGTCGCTTAGGTCTATCGAGACATCAGTGTTTCTTGAAGACCGCATGAAGACGCCTGGAAGTCTTGAATTGATCGCGACGACTTGGAAGGGCCGCCTCAAAAAAACCATCTTCGCAAAGGACAGCGAGGGGTTGTTGGGATGGGTGGCGGTTAACGCTCGGCCAGTGAAGATCCTCGACCTAGCAAGCTTCGAGCGTGATCGTAAACGGTACTATGACGCCGAGTACAAGGGAATCCGCTACATAGATAGTGATACGATCGACATAGCCAGCCTTCGTGAAGTGCTGGGTCTGAGGCCCTATGCGAGATTGCCCCGACTGAGTTTTATGGCCACGCCGATCATGCTCGGTAATGAAGTTGGCGGTTTGATTCGTTGCAGCATCGCTCGCGAGGCACCCTATTACTTTTCCGAACTTGAATTGAAACTGCTGGAACAGGTAGCGGCGCATATAAGCCGTTATTGGACCGTTTGGATGGAACGTGGCAAGTTGCGCGACGAGGTCCATTCCTGGCGCGTTTTCGCAGAACGCTTTAGGGAGCTCGATGCCTTTGTGCGCAAAGAGCTGCGAAGCGAACACGGACTCAGCGAGACTCGGATCTTTGAGGAAGCACTGAAGAATACAAAACCCATCATTCAGGGTGCCGAAATCATGGATGTTCGCTCCCGCGATGAGAAGAACAACCGACTACATTTTAGCGCCACGCACGGGCGCGCTTGGGAAGAGGGCGACGCGGCCGATATTAAGGAGCGGCGAAATAAGACGTATAAATTGGATGGATCACAGAAATCGCTCGGCGCACGGGTTTTCAACAGCGGCGTGGCGGAGGTAATAGAGGATGTCCAACTGGACACCGACTATTCGGAGACGTTCCCTCGCACGAGAAGAATTATTGTAGCTCCGATTAAGGTTGCCGAAAAGGTCTACGGAGTTCTAGATATTCGCGGCACCGAAGACCGAAGGTTTCCTGAACACGCGCTCGCCGTCGGAGAACTACTTGGACAACAACTCGGCCTGTATTGCTTGCTAGTGGAGACCGTCCGCCAAATCCGCAACACGAAAAACGAGCTTGAAGATTCCCTCGAAAGGCGCCGTGGGCTTCAGAATCAGCAACGCCAGGTGCTCGAGGACCTAAATCATCAGCTCTACGGCCCAATTACTGAAGCTCATGGCCGAGCGCAGGACATTTTGAGAGAGGAATGGAGGGAGATCGATGAACACTTAGCTGACCGCGAGCTCGCTGAGCGGTTTGAAGACAATCTGCTTGCCTTGCGTGGCCTTTGCGGCAAGACCAAGCGCGTGACGATGAGTACTGGCCTGTTTGCTGATCTGGAGATTCAGGAATCCGACGAAAGAAAGTTGGAGCTCTTGCAGGAAAAGCTCAAATTGAAACTTATCGTGCGTGAGCCCGAAAGCACAAGGAACCCACACGACATCGTTAAGAAACTTATTTTGGCAGCGAGGGACAGCCAGGCGTTAATCGACCCTGAGAACAATATCCGCTTTTGGGTAGAGAAAAATACTTTTGATGTGCTCGAATCGAACGACTTCTTCGTCGATTACGACATGCTGGAACAAATGATCGTAAACCTCCTGGACAACGCGTTTAAATATGCTCACCCAAACACGCGTATTCTTATCGAGGGCGGGTTGACGAAGACTGACAGATTCTATATAACCTTCACAAACACAGGAATTCCCATCAAAAAGAAAGATCTTGAAGCTTGTAAGCAGAGGGCTTGGAGAGGTGAGAAAGCCCGACAAGCAACGGGCGAGGGCTCCGGAATTGGTCTCTGGATAGTTGACAATATCATGAGAGCTCACAAAGGGCAGTTGATTATTAGTTGTGATGTTCAGGATGAAAATACCGGACTGACCAAAGTCAGGCTTCTGTTTTCAGAACTTGAGGTTGAGCGGATTCCTAACAGTGACCTGTATAAGCTTGTCGACTAGCTTTCGACATGAATGCAACCTCGCGCTTAGCTCAAAACATGAGTAAGAATGCTCCATATATTATCCTGGCGGAAGACGACTTTCGTCACGCGCAGAGACTCCAAACTAAATTGCAGCGTGAGTTTCCGAGCGGCAGGATCGAACGAATAAAATCAGAACACGAGTTTGGAACTTCGCTTGACAAATTTGCCCTTGATCCGCCCGACGTGGTTGTTATGGACGTGATGTTGCGATGGGCCATCTCATCCCCAGATATGCCACCTTGTCCTAACGATGTAAAGCGCGACGGATATCATCGCGCAGGCTTCAGATGCATCGACAGTTTGGCCAAGAGAGATGCCACAAAAAAAATTCCCTGCGTCATTTATACTGTCCTGGAGCGTGCGGATCTGGATTCAAAGTTTGGGACTCTGCCACCTGGAACGCGGGTTGAGTACTTGCGCAAAGAAGCAGATCACGAAAACCTGTTGGAGCTAATCGGCGACATCCTGAAAAACAAAAAATCTCAGAACTAGTCGGGCTCTCGGATTTGATTACTTAGGGTTCGGATTGTTCAGTCGGTTCGTCGGGCTCGCCGTCAAGTTCTAAGAAGGCAGCGTCGATGGTGTTGAGAAATGCGCTGTCGCTTGGATACGGGTTTTGACCCAAGTGATCCTCTATAATACGCGCAATCACCTCAGCCTGCTCGGCCTGTTCTTTCGATAGTTTGACCTTAACAAACTGCCCATTACACAATTCGGAATCAATCTTTGGGTTTTTTGGCACGCGTTCGCAGATCCGGCGCCAAACTAGTGCGAGCACGCTCCCGTCCGCCGCAGTGCCCGTAGGGACGTAAAGACTCGGAATGCTCTCAACGGCCCAGGGCGGCCAATCATTTTTGTCGGCCATTAATATTAGCTGAACCTTGAACTGAGATTGTTCGGGGAATTTCCTTCTTACCTTTTCGATATAAGATCGAAATTCAAATCGGCGGTCTATTTCGGCCCCCAAGTAGTCCGCCATTCCTTTGAGCATTGTTCCCATCCGAAGAATCTGAGGCGGGAGATGATCATCGTAGGTTTTGCCTCCCACTGAGACGTCGGGAAGTGTTTGGCCTCCGCTGAACACATCGTCTCCCACCCTAAGATAGCGGCGCACACGGTCCTCCACCAGTTCCAGCAAGGTGCCATTTTGTGGACCACTGTTGTCAATCAGGATGGTCCGAACTCGGCTCTGTAATCGACGCAAATAGTCGGCTTCGATCGCTTCCACCGCGGGAAAATACGCGATGTCCGCAACCAAGTTATCGTAGAGCCGGGAGTCATTATTTGCGATGGTCCAATTCGGTTTCAGCAGCACCGTCGCTCCCACAGGCATAGTTGACTGAGCGTCTTCAGATGAGCTGATTAGCCAGAGCGCGTCCCATTTTTTGATGAGACCTGGGCTTCCCATGAACTCCTGGCTGGCCGGCGCGAGCCAGCTATGAAGGAGGATCGTGAGGGGAAATCCGCGAACCTCTTCTCGTAGATCCCTGATGAAAGCAACCAAGGGCATGGCCTGTGTACCGGCAGCGATACCCTGCTTCCGATGAATAAGGGAACGTCGAGTCTGGGCATTTCGGATCGCCGAGGCTTCGCTCAAGATCTCAGACGCCGCCGACAGCGCGCTACGCGCGCGTATCGGCACGATCAGATCGTTTCTCGATGAGTGCATTTCAGACTCTCGACAATACTGGCGATTGAGAGGTTGCTAAATCGTTTTCGGGGTTAAGTGGATCCAGGCTTCCGAGATTGTATCTTCTCCACGGGTGAGCTTCGCGAATGGCCCACCAGATTCGATCCAACGCCAATACAATTTGACGACCCTGACTTCGTGTCAGGGTATTTCCTATGGTCTCGGTTTTTTGTTCAAGCAAGTCTTTTAGGAGGAGCTGATAGCGCTGGCGGTCCAAAGGCGGAATCAGCCGTTTAGGGTCGTTCGGATCGCGCAAAATGCGCAATGGCTTTGAAGAGTAGGGATCGGACACCGTCACTTCCTCCGAACCTTCCAGGTACTTCTCTCCATCGCCTTGCAAAAACATCAATGAGTCCCAGGGATATTCTGACTCCTCCCCTTCGGGCTTGCGATTGAGGTCGATCCGGATCGCGTTGTGATTGCTTGCAATAACTTCCATGTATTTTACCTCTCGCGAAAAACCCTTCCCAACAATTGCCCGGCATGGAATCGGAAAATCGTTACCGGAATGATCGAGAAAGGTGAACTGAACTTGCGAGTAGGTTTCCCCTTCGAATTGCCCAATGATTGATTCCTGAATTTGTCCGTCGCGCAAAGCTGCCACCAAAGGTTGGTACTGGCCGGCTCCGACGACCGTGATTTCATCAATCGAACCGATATCACCAAAGTAAGTCAACAAAGCAATGAAGTGGGGAAGCAAATCCAGCGTCAGACCGTACTGAAGAGTGCGCACCCGAGTTTGCTCGATTGGTCTAGTCTCAGTTAAGTAAAAGTTCACTGCTGAAATGTGACCACCCAGGTGAGCATTAATTTCAGGCTTGTAAAGATTGATGGGCCGGGCATACAACTGATAATGATCGAGACCCAGGATCTCAGTGGTGCTTACGGCTTTATGCTGTTGTCCCAGAGTCAGCAGGAGATTCTCGACGTTGGTTATCTGGCTGTCGAAAGGTTTTTCGATAAACACGAGCGGTGTTTTTCCAATCCATTGCCGCGCCAGCGCACAATGCGTGAAGTCAGGAGTAACAATGAATACTACATCCGGACGCAGGTTGAAATACTGGGCAGCTCCGTCCGGGTCTGCTTTATCCAAATAGACCTCCCACTCCTGCAAACCGGTGCGCGCCGGATCCTCCCAGCGTTGCGGATCGCTCCATGTGATTGGATCGGACCAGACTGGGCGAGGTTTCCATCGGCTATCGTCGGCGTAAATTACAGAAAGCGCGATATCTTTTTCTGGTCGTTTCTTATATTCGTCAACCTTGTTCTTGAACAGTGGCCGATAGGTTTGTTCGACCCAGTCTCCACTGCCCTCGAGGACTATCAGTATATGCCGGTGAGAAGAATCGCCCCTCATGTCATCGATTGCATTTGTGCTTCGCTCCGCGTTTAGCTCGTTAATACGCGGCTGCTCATCGGAAAAGGGGGGCGGCCCAATTAATCTCGATGCTGGGAAAAAGTAGCGATAAACATCTGTGCCCTTAGTCGCAGCTCTCACCAGCGATTGACGGAAATACAATCTCGATCGTCTATAGGGTTGCAAGGGTTCCAGTACGGCCTCTGGGGAAGCCGTCCGAACTCGCACGCCGAGTCGCGCGAACTCACCGATCAAGTCCGGGTTTAAACTCAGTTGTTCGTAAAGGAGTCGTCCTAACTCTAAGCGGGCTCCCCGCAATATGCGAACTTGCCGTTCGCGCGTTTGCCGGGGCGCATCTGTAACGCGGACGCCGATTTTGGCGGCAGTGTTATTTATGTATAACGGATTGAGCTTGAACACGACTTCAAAGTCGTTGTAATAGGCAAGCATGATCGGTCCATGCTTTTGCACGAAGCTGTCGTCGGGTTTATGACTGGCTTGGGCAAAGTGGAGAGTTACGAGAGGATGATCACCGAGATTATAAAGCGTCATATGACACGCAGTCGGAATGGCCACCTTGTCCCCATCCTGCGCCACCCAAAGCTCAACCTCACCGCCACCGTGATCAAGGATCATTACTCCGTAACCTTGGAACTCGTAGACTTCTTGCACGTGATAACCAGATTCCGTCAACGGATGGTAGTGGCCAAGGCTGGTGCCGAGAACTATCCAGGGACTAATCAGGTGTAGCGCATTGTTCGTGAACAAGTTTGGGACTACCGTGATATCCGGTAGTCTTTGAGAGTCACCCGCCGGTATGTGCTCAGCAACACTATAGGCAACAGAACGCACATCCAGATCGTCGTCGAGTTGGGCACCGGATCTCCTGGGCTTTAAGCCGAACAACCGGTCGAATTCTTCCCAATCACCTCTCAAACAGGGCGCAATAGCTTCACGGTATGAGTGCTCCTTAATCTCGTAAGCGTGATTTATCGGGAACTGGCCTGTCTCAATTCTTATGATTGCCCATTCGTTCTTAGCAATCAGTATAGGCTGACGCGGCCTGTCAAAAACTCCCTTGGGTAGGTTCATGCGTGATTGCTCCGGTTGAGTGGCTCGGCTACTTCTGCATCGCCTCAGGAATCGGCTTGGCGAAAATGAAGAGCGCGCGAAGCCGTCTTCGCCTGCTGGGTACCATGTTAGTGAAGCCTCCATCGAGTTCCTTAACCAGTTGCATCACGTCTTCGCCCTCGTCCATTAGCAGTGCGTTTCGCACTCCCAGGTCCAACAGGAACGCTGCAGCTTCCTCGACTGTGTAACCCGTCGTAACCGTCCCACCAGTAATACCCGGCTTGCCTTTGCAGGCAAGACAGTAAATCCGGCGACTATCCTCACCCAGGCCAATCATTGTCCAGCCATAGTGATTTCGTCTGAAGAATATTTCCAGCACGGTGACCTGCGGCCCACGACTGACAAACCGCCACTTTCCAGGCGTCAGATGTTCCAAAGAACTGGGCGCTTCTTCGTAATTTTCTCGTTCAAGGGCGCTGCGAAGAATCACTTCATTGGCGTCCGGAGGAAAGTCGAGAAACACTGGACCGAATAAGGCTGTGCGTAAGAGATTTTGACTGGTGTCTCGGAGCAGATTCTCCTCACCCAGCCATATGTCGCCAAACTGGTTTTTGTTGAAATATTGGCGCGGCCGGTAACTATTGGGATGTTTCGGAATTTCGCTTTGGTATAAAGGCTCTTTGGGGTTCAGATTCGGCATGTGCAGCAAATGGCGTAAATCGCCAAATTGAGAACAAGTTGTTACGACGGGAACTATGTTTCCCTCGCGAATCACTTGCTGATTCGAAACCGCAAACTCGACGAGATCGCCCACCGGCATCCACGACTCGTCATGCCGCACCCACACCAATTCGTTCGTGTCGCTAACGCAACTCAGCCGATTGAAGCGGGTCTCCTGGATGGTTAGTCTGCTGGGTCTGTCCTTGTCACCCTTCCATTTGATTAGGCAGCTATACAACCGCTGTTCAAGCGGTTCCTGAGGAAGATGGATCAGGGCTGGCCGAGTTCCCTTTGCCAGACAGCTGTTCACATAGGCGACGTTCCATTCGTTCATGGTCAGATCGCCACAACCCTGGAATCCAATTATTTCGTGATTAGGATAAGCGTCAGCAAATCCCTTTTCGTGGGAAGAGACGGTTTCTAACTCATTGAGCGTCTGCTCGAGAACCGCAATGTCTCCTTCTGTACTGTTACCTTTGTAAGCGTCATCCAGGTTCTGTTGGGCTTCTGCCTTCTCTAGCTCACGCATTTCTTCGCGAATGAGCCATGTTCCCAGGCGGAGACCAAAAGGATGGGTAGTAACGTCGCCTGGTTCGCCGCCAATAAGACCCATATAGGGCGGACCTTTGCCGGTGCGGCGAATATCGGGACCTTCACTTCGATCCCATGTGTAGGTAAGAAAAATGTCTTCCTTGTCGTCACGGTGGAATGAAACGATACTGAGCTCAACCGGCTCCCGCACCTGCTTTATCTTCTTCGGCATGGACGACCTCTCGCCTATTCTTCGGAATTCTTCGTTGGCAAAAATTGCAGATAAAGCTTTCGTCAAACCTGGTGGAGCTCGATCTAATTCTCAACGAAACAACGCTGAGAGGCGCGCCCACAAAATACTGGTCGGACTTCAGTCACAGCCGGACCTTTCGCCAAGGCTATGGAGGTTCAAAGGGTTCGGCTACCTTAGTCTCAGTTGAATGAAAGCGCGAGAAATTCCAGAGATAGACCGGCTGGTTCGAAGAGCAGGAATCGCGAGAAGATGCTCAGCCGGGTTGAACTTTGCTACTTGAGAACAGACGTAACTTATTCCGTACAAAGTCGGATGTCAACCTTTGCAAAAGCTAGTAGCGGGACGACAACCGAGGCTGATGGACATCGGGCATGTCGTAAATTAGAAACGGAGTGAATTAGATTTTCACGTTGGGCGGAGGAGGGTCTGAAGATCACGCGTCGATGAGGTCAGTAGCCTGCCCAAGGATTTCTCCTAGATCCTTCCTTGCACCTTTCAATGGGACCGCTCTGATTTCGCGCTTTGACTTGCGTAGGTATTCAAGCGCGGCCGTAAGTTCCAAACGCCGCCCGCCGAGTTTTTGCACAGTTCGCAGGGCCCCGAAAATCTCTGGCTGGAGGATGTAACGACCAACTATGCCAACCGTATTTGGTAAATTGACTATGGAATCTGTCGTTTCTGGCTTTTCAATGAGTTGCAGCACCGGATAAGTCCCGGCCGTCAGGCCATCAGCCAATTGAACAATTCCATACTGCCTCATCTTCCGTTTTGAGACAGGCGTAACCGCCAACAGATTGGCACCCTTCAATTTGCCGAGAGCATCAACCATCATTTGCAATTGACGGATCTTGGCCAGGCGGTTCTCTCGAGTGTTAAGTACATCATCGGGTAGAAGCACGGCGAACGGTTGCTCCCCTACGTGTTCTTCGGCTTTCAGAATAGCGCTCCCGAGACCATCGGGAAGCGGCTGTATGACGCATCGCAAATCAACCATACCCACACCTGTCAGATCCAACGACTCGCACAAGGGTGTGTAGAAACTTTGTTCCATTTCGGGGGCTAAGACAAGAACGATTTGGTGGATTCCACATTCAATTGCCTCTCCGATCGCACGCACTATTAAACGCTGCATTACGTCGGCTAATGGCCGGTGAGAGCCGCCCGCCGCTGGAATCACAGCCATGTGCACTGGGGCCTCAAGGCCCTCCGTCAGCAGACGCAAGGTAGTTGAGACGAGTGTAGAGATCCTTCTTCGTTCTTTTGCAGGGGCAACTTCGATCGCTTGAATCAAACGCCTGAGTGTAGCCTCTTCAAGTCCGATTGCTTCCAGCTTTGTTCCCCAGCGCACAGCGTTGGCACGCGTGCTGGGGTCCTTGTTCACATTGAGGCCTCTTTCGTGCCGGATTGAACCGACTTCATCCGAAATCGGTAAAGCTCCGTGACCCGCAGCGGCCAGCCATCGATTGGTATCGCTTGCATCGAGGTCAAGCGCCTCGGCCATTGCGATTACCGTATCTCGGCTCGGTCGACGGTTCCCCATTTCGAGCCGATGTATGTAGCTGCCGTCTAGTCCGACAAGACTCGCCAGTCCAGTGCGGGATAAGTCTGCGGTTTCACGATAGCGCCTCAGAATTTCGGCAAAAGCGTTCTCTAGTTTCTTTTCCATGGTCCGCACTCTACGCTTACTTGTCTTGACTTGTCAAGATTGAATAGTTCAATAACTTGGTTCTTGACTTAAAGGCAACATGGGAGGTATAAGACTGTTGTTTGGATATCGCAAGATTGAAAGCCTAAACGGGCCGAGCCAGAGGGATTGAAAAATTGGAAACGGCGCCCCGGGGACGGAATTGAGACCCCACCCCGGGAACGCCGCGCGAACGACCTACTTAGAAGCGGGCCATTTTGCGTTTGCATCGTAGCCAATTCTGTTGGGATTGCCAAACGCCTACGATTCGCAGCCCGTCTTAGACTCTGTCAACCACCAGCTTCGAAGGAGGGCACCATGATTACAACCGAACAAGGTCAGCAGTACCCGGTTTTTGACGTCCACACTCACTTCTACGGCGATACGACTCGCTACGATCCAAACATCGCCGCGATTTTCCACAATCTCATCGGTCGCCAGCCGTTCGATCAACGAAAGGTCGGTCGCGACCCGACAGAGCTCGTGAAATATTTGGACCGGTCTGGCGTCGACGTGGTCTGCGTGTTGGCTGAAGAAGGACCGCCGACTAATTATAGCGTCGACTCAGGGTCCGTCATCGGTTACGCCGCTCAGGCAAGGGACAGGATTGTTCCGATCGGAAATTTGAATCATCGCATTGAGGCTGATACGAGACGGCGTGTTCGGAGCTTGATTCACGGTGGCATCCGGGGGTTCAAACAATACTATGCCGACCATAATCAAGATCCGTATGACCGAGCGCTGACACCATTGTACGAACTCTGCTCGGAATATGAACTACCCATATTGTTCCACTGCGGCACGCATTCCAGGTATTACATGTCGAATGCCGCTTACGGTCAACCGCTGTTATTTGAACAGCTCTTTGATCAGTACCCGAGGATTCCATTCGTGATGTGCCACGGTGGTAAAGGCGGTCACCACGAACAGTGTCTCCAGATTCTGGCCTCCCACCCTAATACCTTCATCGAGATCTCTGACATAGCGCCGGGAGAGCTCAAGAAGATGTGCACCGAAGATCTAGCCGACAGATTCATATTCGGGACGGATATGCCTCAGTTTCCAGATTACGGTCCGCTGCTAGACGTCGTTCTTTCGCTTCCTCTAAGCATGGGCGCAAAACGAAAGATCTTTTTCGACAATGCCGCCCGCCTGTTTGGAATCGCGACGCCAAAGTTCCATGCGCTACCGGCAGTTGAAGCAGCATAAGCGGTTTTTCTTTTCGCGATCGTTTTCTCTGGGGAGGAATTTGAGGCTGGGACATGGTATTCGTACACGCAAACTTTGCCGCTCGCGCAAGCCGCTTTGGTGGCCTGCGATATGACTCTGGGTCAAGTTGCCCGGTGGATCTGCGCCGTGCACACGAGCTTCGCGAAACCTATCCAGCGATCGCGGTTGGGCGTCGCACGTTTGAACTAGATGAACCGCAGCTGACAGTCCGCGCCGAACATTTAGGTAGAGCGCCTCTTAGTCAACCACGGCGAATTATCTTAACGCGCTCTGCGGATTTCCGGCCTCCGCTTGGATACCAACAGATTGTCTGTCCCGCAGGTAACCTGAAAGCCGCGCTCGAGGGTGAAAGTCTAAGGGGAATTGACGGCCTTTTGTTAGAGGCTGGCCCAACACTACTTCGCGCTTTCCTTGAACAGCGCGCGCTCTCTGCTTTGACAATTTATCTCCGAGGACAACAACCGGAGGGGGTCTTGCCGGCCCTGTTTCGACTTCTCCCAGCGCTTCCCCGACATTTCAACATGGAACGAACAGGCCAAGGCTACTTGCTAACCTTAGATCTATTGGAGCCCAAGGCTAAAGTGATTGGGCACCCGAATGATTTTGTAGTCACGCCGCTGACCACGAGATTCGGAGAGGCAATGCTATACACCTTTCGTGACCGAGCGTTTGGTCGAGAACACGGCGCGCTCGTTTACGGCGATCCTTCGCCCTCTGGCGGATGCCAGCCGGCCCTAGTTCGTATTCATAGCGAATGCTGGACCAGTGAGCTCATGGGGAGCGTCCATTGCGATTGTGCCGAGCAACTCGAAGAGGCTCACCGGCAAATTGCGGCTGACGGACGCGGTGTTCTCATTCTTCATAACGCTGAAGGCCGGGGAATCGGGCGAACAAACAAGACGGACGCTTACCGATTACAACATGTCCAAGGCTTAGATACCGTTGCTGCCAACGTGTACCTGGGGCTGCCAGAAGATGCCCGCGAATACTTCTCTGCCGCGTACTTGTTGCGCCGCTTGGAAGTGACCCGCGTTCGGCTCCTTACCAACAATACAGAAAAAGCCGGAGCTCTCCGCCAAAGTGGCATTGACGTGGTCGAGCAAATTCCGCTTGCCGGATTCTGTACGGAGTCCAACGTGGCCTATCTGGCAAAGAAAGTGGCGTGCGGACATGATGCCCGTCTCTTGACCGCGGTAAGCGGACAACGCAGGTTCGCATTGCCAACAAATCGCTAATCACTGAAACCACAAAGGAGTCCCTTATGAAAAACGCTGAAATCACAATACTTGCCATCAGTTCTAGCCTGGCAACCAAATCGCGGTCCCGTACGATGGCACGGATCGCACTTGATGGTCTGACGAGATTCGACGGGGTCAGGGGGAGATGGATCGATCTTGCCGAATTCGATCTTCGCTCATACCCAAGAAGCGAAGACGATCCAATTGTGGCTTGGATGCGAGAGGAATTCGAAGCCGCCGATGGCCTGATCGTGGCATGTCCGGTCTACAACTGGGGTGCGGCAGGGTCGGCGTTGAATTTCCTGCACTATGTGTTGGACTCGGAGAACGGAAGGCGTCACCGACCATTCATCATTCTCGGCGGAGCTGGCACGGTTCGGTCTCATTTGGCCCTCGACGGTGTGGCTCGTTCGCTATTGAATGAGATTCAAGGGATACAGATAGGGCCTCCTATTTTGGGAGCCGGTACTGAGGTCGATCACGCTGGCGCAACCCTCGCCCCTACTCTGGCTGATCGTATTGAGAAGACGACCGCCATGCTGGTTACCCACGCTGCCGTCAGCTTAAGACAGCTTGAGCAGAGCGTTGCGTGACAGGAATGGCGGCTGAAATCTTGGAGGATAGAACGTCATGAACAGCCCAAACTACTCGGTGGCCCGTCAACACAACGCACCCGTTTCCGCGGTGGCGTTGCGTGCCAACATGATCTACTCCGGATCTTATGATGGTTGCTTAGGTTTGTGGAAGTCGGATTTAGGTCGACCTAGGCTTGAAAGGCTTTTCTACTTGCACGACAAGGGAGTGAATTGCGTAGCGGCCAATCCAGATGGTGCGGAGTTAGCTACTGGAGCGTCGGATGGGACCGCGTGCATTGTCACTCCGAATTCTGGAAGGGTTTCGCGCTGCCCTCACCCTGGCGATGTCGAATGCGTCGTCTTTAGCAAGGACGGGCGACGGTTGTTCAGCGGTGGAACTGATGGGTTCGGGCGAATCTTCGACGTTGATACGGCAATCGAGGGGGCCACGATAAAACACGGTGCGACGGTGGGTGCTGTTTGTCGACATCCCGACTCAGAGTATTTCGTGACAGGGTGCAACGACCGAAAGCTGCGTCTCGTCAGGTGGGCAGATGGCGCGATTATGATGGTGTCCCAAGCGCACTTCGGACCCGTGAAAGCGTTGGCCGTTTGCCGGTTCGGCATTCTCAGCGCTGGTCACGACGGGCGGCTTGTTCTTCATGATTTCGCGTTGAGTAAGCCGCGAGAATTAATGCGCTTCGCCACCACGCCCAAATCGATAGCCGTTGCGCCTAACGGCAATTCGTTCTGGATTGGCATCTATGATCAGCGCTTAGTTCATTATTCATTTTTCGGCGATGATATCCTTTTGGATTTTCAAATACGGTCTTCCCGGTTTTGGGCTCACGGCCTAGCTGCCAATTTCAACAGCGCGGTGATCGGCTCCTTTGATGGCGCACCCCTAGTGTGCTTCGGCTCGGACACACAGACTCCAATGCCATCGCGAGCTTGGGACAAACCAGTTCCAGTTCCATGTATCTCCACGGCACTGACAGACGTAGGAGATTCCCTCCTTGTAGCCGGCGATTCTGGTCGTATTCAATCTGCGAATGTTCGGGGCGGCGTTCGCAGTAGCCATGTTGCGTCAATGGCTGGCGCAATTACTTCAATGACAGGAAGCCGTAACGATCTAATCATAGCGACTTGGGATGGTGTCGTTGCCCATCTTTGCGGTGCTCGCGAAATCTGGAGGGCGCGGTGGCCTGACGCTTTGGGAGGTGAGCAAAGGGCTCCATCACCTGTGCTCCGAGTTAGTCGTGATGCGGGGCGTGTGCTTGCGGGCACGTATACACACGGTTGGGTTTGTTTTCGGGAAGCCGATGGCCGGCCGCTGTGGCATTCCGCCGAGGCCACCGGGGCTATCAAATGTGTAGACATTCGCGACGATGTCTTTGCTGTTACAGGCAGATATGATCCGCTCCGCGTGGGCGACGCGATTGCTGGCACGATCCGGGCACGCCTCAACTTAGCAACTCCAGTCAGCGATGTCGTTTCGATCTCGCCATTTGGGTCCGCAAGCCGGGCTCGCATTGCTGTCTCCGCTGCAGCAAACGAAATCTGGATCGTCGATCTCTACAGGGACCAGAATAGCTGGGAATTGAGGATTGTTCACCAGTCAAGCGGGCATCGGTTGCCAGTAAAAGCGTTGCTGTGGATCAGCGAGGATACCGTTCTCGCGGGAGACTACGCGGGAAGCATAGTGGGACACCGACTCGATCATCCCTCAACGCTGTTGATGAAGGCTCCGTGCCGTCTCGGAATCTCGTCTCTGTCATTGGATGAAGGGAAAATCTCTTATACCACGTTCGATGGTGAAATCGGGTTGATGAAGACACTGGAGCTGCTAGCTGCTTAGAAATGGAGTTGAAAATATGACCGCCGAACCTTGTTTGCATACACACAATGATCCTGTCCGCAGTGTCTCATTCACCGCAGACAGCCGTTGGCTATACAGTGGTGATGACAGCGGTCTTCTGGTTCTGTCTTCGGTGCCCGAAGGAAACCAAATCGCGGCGTGGCGCTGTCATCAAACATCTATTAGCGCTATTGCCGTCGCACCAGAACTCGGATCGATCGTAACTGCCTCCGTCGATGGAACCGTCCGAGCCTGGAAGATGGAGTCTGGGAATTTTGACCAGATGGAACTGGTGGCTGAGGCTACCTTCAACGGTGAAGTATCAGGTCTGGCGTTCCGACCGCCAGATCTCATAGCGTTGGCGATTTCAGTGGCGACCGGTGAGGTGGTTTTATGGCAACCCTACAATACTGGCAGTCTCGCTGTAGTCCGCCATCTGCCAGCGCAAGCCAACTCAGTCGCCTGGATGCCTGATGGGTCCCGCCTCGCTGTTGGATGTGATGATTGCCTCCTCTATCAGTTTGACCTTGCCAACCGGCGTACCGGCGTTTTCCGAGGACACTGCCACCATGTTGATCAGTTAGCCTATAGCTGTTGTGGACAATATCTAGCCTCCGGTTCGCACGATCGAACCGTTCGGGTCTGGCAAGTTGCGACCGGCCAATGTATCGCGGTACTTCCGCACAAGCTCGATAGCGTCCAGCCAGACTGGGCTCAGGATGGCCGTCTCGTAACCTGCTCCTATGATAAGAGCGTGCGTGTTTGGCAACCCCTTACCGCCGAACTCCTTGCCGAAATTCGCGAACATCAATACGACGTAGATGACGTCGAATGGTCGCCGGATAATCGCTGGATCGCCTCTTGTGGGTGGGACCACACCGTTCGCCTGTATGATGGGGCGGATTATCGGCAAGTGGCTCTGATTGGGGGGACTAGAAATCAGATTTACGCCTTAGCCGTTGACTCGGCGCGCCGCCGGTTCTTTGCTGGTACGGCTGCGGGAAAGTTATATGAGGTTTCGCTTGACAGTCAATCGAGAGAACCAAAGCTGCTACCCGGGTCACACGACGGTCCAGTCACCTCGGCGGATCTTTCACCTGACGGCCGTATCCTCGCGAGCACTGGTGTCGACTCCAAGATGGTCCTGCGAGCTGTAGATGACTGGCAGGTAAAAGGCGTCACTTCGAGAAGTCACGGCTTAGATCTTGAAATCGCTCGGTTCTCGCCAAATGGAAGCCGCTTAGCAGTGGGTGCGCGAGACAATAGCGTAACGGTCTACCGAGTCGAGGGAGTATTCGCGGAAAAGATATTCCAGATAACGCATGAGAGACGGGTCAAAGCCTTGGCTTGGTCAAGTACCAACGGACTACTAGCGACAGGGGCCGATGGCAACGTGCGTTTAGTCGACCCTGCCACCGGAAAGCTGCGCGCTCAATGGCGCGCGCACGAGCGGATGATCAATGCCATTAATTGGAGCGCCGACGGCGAACTATTGGCGACCGCGTGTTGGGACCGTCTCGTCCGTGTCTTTCGAGCCGATGGTCAGTTGGTACATGAACTCGCCGGACATCATTACAACGTTAACTGCGTTGAATTCTCTTCAGCTGGAGTCATAGCGACGGGCGGGTGGGAGGGGACCACAGGTTTCTGGGACGCTACCTCGGGGAAGCTCCTCAGAATGGTTTCGCTCCCCGAATTCTCACCGGTTCATGTGTTGCGCTGCCTTCCTGAGGACAACACAATACTTGCTGCCCTGTGGTCAGGACTCATAGTACGCCTTCGTTCGGATGGAACGATCATGAGGACGTGGGATCTGAAGGAGAGATTGCCTTCGCAGCAAACGCACTGGAGAGTTGCTTAATGAATTATCGTTCCAGACTCATTCAAGTTAATGAATGCCGCGTGAAGCTATTCCTGCTCGGCAACGTTTTTAACCGCGTGGATGAATTCTATGCAGCGAGAATGCGGCTAGAAGAGATTCATAGGTGGCGCGACCCGGACAGTAGAGGCGTGATGTTTAGACTAGGCCCGAACACGGTCTTGGAGCTAATAGATGATCGACGTTCAGGCGCTGTGGTTTCTGCTTGTGGACTATCTTTGGCAGTCGAAGATGTTTGGAAGTTGCACCAAGAACTCGTTCGCAGCGATATTTCAACCGGACCTCTAAAGGAGCGCGACTGGGGTGATACGAGCTTTCGAATTGAGGATCCATCTGGATTCTCAATTGTTTTCTTCGGTAAGACTCAAACCTCATAGTCTATTATGTGAGATGCATACACAAAAACGGCTCACGATTGACTTGGCATCGGAAGCAGCGCTTCTGGAAAAGACTGTGTAGCCTTACCTAGATCACTTTGAGGGCTTCAAGGCTCATTTTTATTGAGAACTCGGTGGAGATCAGGTTAGGTCCAGCCCACTTTGAGATCTTGAAAACCGCCGTCCGAAAGGATGGGCAGGTTCGGGTCCTGTCCCTCCGCCATAGATTCTTACACCTCATCGTCTTCAGAATTCAGGGAGTCACTGTGCCAAACTTGAAAAAGTGGGCTTGGATGACCTTGGTACATCAGCGAAAAGCTCCAAACCCTTTGAACATGTTAAAGTCATGTTCGGCCTTCACGGAGTCTGGATTTGAAGACGTCCCCTCCAGCCATGTTGGGAATTCTCCGCGGCAATGGTAGCGCCGACTGGATAACCGTAAACAGCTTCGTCTCCAGGTTGGGGAACTTGGTCGATGACCAGTCCGGGCTGGAGTGGTACATCGTATCGGGTCGCCAACAATCGAATGTTCAAGTTAGAGGCGCGGAGTTTTGCCGCGGCGTCTTCATAACTCAAGCCTTTGATCGCCGGAACCGTAGTTAGAAGTGGTCTCGAACGGCGTTCGTTGCGCACGTCCAGGCTGAGTGCTAAAAGTGCCACGGAAAGTATGACTGTCGGTACGACTATGTAGACAATGAATGCCATGGCCGCAACGGCTATGATTAGTGATTTCTCTTTCCCTCGCAGGCTGTAGCCAACGAGTACGCCAAATATGAATCTCATTTCGTCTGCTCCTTCTAGATCTCTTTTAGGATCTGCGGTAACGGTGTCCGCCCTCATTTATTCTCCTGGTGCTGTGTCGAGAACTCAGGCAGGTGATCACGGATTGATGTTTGGAGATAAGACCAACACTCGGATTGAGGTTCGAATATTTGAGTCAAGGCAGTGTCTTTGGTGCGCCCACGCGAGGCGAAGAACCTAGGTTTCCACTGCCGTGGTATTATGTGTGAGAAGGTGCGAAGGGATCAGAAAACGCAGCGGCGAAAACCAGGATCTAGTCTCAATGATGGAGAGTTACTGAGGGCAGTTTGCGCCACATTCGAGTGAGGCAATTTCACCTCTTGGCCATCATTACTCGTGGCCGCATTTGATTCAAGAAAGCTTCACTAGAGAGGCAGATTATTTGTTGTCCATTTAGTGCCCAACGGCACGGCAGCGGTCAACTCGGTGGGCCATGTGAGAAATGAAAACGAAGGATGAAACCTCAGCATTTTTAGAACTGCTGAGTAAAAGCGGAGAAGGGAAGTGAGCTTTTCAGGCCCCCCTTCGGCACCATCCTTCCTCAAGTCTCCTCAGGAGAGTCTTTACATTTAGTGCCCACTTAGAAGGGGCAGTCTCGGACCTGTTGCTTTCTGAAATCTGAGTAGACTGTGGCTGATTTTTATCTCCGCGCGGAGCTCACGAAGTACCCCCGCGCCTAAACTCTTGGCGAGCGGCAGTCACTTGTGATAGCGTTCGCCTCGAATCAAGGCACCTTGTGCGTTTTTGAGGTACCAGGAGTCGCAGGCCGACTCTGCATCTCACGTAACGAAACTCTTACCCGGAGCCACTCGACTCTGGCTCTCTTACTCTAACGGGCCCGCTCGGTGAATGGGCCGCTTCCTCATAACCGCTATGCCAAGTCAGCCCCCAGTTACGTCGACCGACTTTAGAATTTCGGTAGGTGGGTTTCCCGAGAGTGAATATCGCGTTGCGCTCTTCAAGATAATCGAGAAGCAGGGCCTCAGTTTTCTCGGAAATACACCGGATAGTGACGCTCGAGACTACCGCTCAATTATTCGAGACGGCGTGGCCTACGTCGGATTGCTTGGCCAGAAATACGGACCAATTCCAGAAGTTCGCGAACTTAATCCTGATCGACTTTCACTTTCAGAACTTGAATTCAACCAGGCCATGAAATTGAACCGGCCTGTTGTCATGTTTATCAATGAAGGTCCGACTGCCAAAGGTGATTTTGAACTTGATGCCGAGAGACAGAAGAAGCTGGCGGCCTTGCGGTCCCGGGCAAAGCAGCTCAAGGGTGCAGGCCACTTCCATGTAAGTTTCCGTGGGCCCTCCGACTTCGAAGAGAAGGCATCCGCGGCTATCGCGCGACTGCGGGACTTTCTAATCCAAACTCTCAAAGCATCCACGGAACAGCAACAAGACATCGATTCTCCTCCGTTGCAGGAAGGCTCATCGCAACCTCCCTCAGGTGAAACGGAATCGATGCAGCCACAGTCACCTCAACAGACGGCCGGAACAGAAAGGCGTTTAGTCTTTTTCAGTGCCAGCCACGAGGACTACGGCTGGCGGGATCGGCTTAAGTCGGCACTTGATAGTTTCCTCAGCGTCGAAGTAGAGGTCGAGTGGTGGGACGACTCTAAAATCGTCACCGGCAGCAAGGGCCTGGAGGAGATTGATGCGGCGATTGGACGCTCGTCAGTCGCCGTCGTCCTTCTTTCGCCTGCCTACCTCAACTCCGAAACAGCCACCAGCGAGCTAAATCGACTACTGAAACGAGCATCATCCGGGAGGCTCCGGCTGTTTCCGATCATGTTGCATCGCTCTCCATGGAACGCCATGCCGGCTGCCGTAAGGGATTTGCAGATATGGTCAATAGCTAAACCCGTTGGGGAATTGCGCGGGACGGCGGCAACCAGGGAACTGAACAAGATCGCTGAAAGTATCGTTCAAGCGGCCCGCGAATTCGGAAAAACAGGATCGACCATTAGTCCCGGCGGTGCGCCAGCTGCGGTACCGACCTTCTCGGTCGAAGCGACAAAACTTCTTGAAGAAGCGAGTGCCTTGGCAACCAAAAGTGACCGTGGAGGTATTACCACCAGCTGCCTCCTCTTTGCTTTGACTGAACTCGCCGGAGACAAGAAGAATACGGCACGGTTCGTTCGTGATACGTTGGATCGCAACGGTGGCTACGCTCAGGCATTTCAGGCCTTCCTTACAGATTCCGACAATTCCAGCCGGCAAAGTGAAAGTCAGCTTCGTGGCTTGGAGGTAAAGGCCAGCAAGAACGTTATGGCGATACTGGAAACGGCCGCGAGTATCGCCTCCCGAGTTTCCCGTGGAGCGCCAGAGATTTTTCCGAGGCACATCTTCGCCGCGATGCTTGTCACACCAGAGGGTCAGACGCAGCCGATCGCGCATCGGAGGATAGAGAGTCTGGGCATCGACTTCGAGCAATTAAGCCGAGACTTTCTCGAATTCCTTCGTTCGGATGCGCAGACAGATGACCACGCCGGGTGGGCCGCCATTCTTACCTCTAAAGGATTTCAGGGTGGGCCAGCCGGATATACGTCAGAGTTCTGCGGCGTAGGCGGCACCGGACCCGTTGAAGATCAGCTGGGCGTCAAGGATTGGGCGGAGCAGCTCGCTGATCTAATCGCCTTGCGTGAGACAAAGCTACC
>Ga0070698_100000789_pt1 | contig 34372 bp, 66 predicted proteins | sample KBSK1502metaG_FD_65477 | JGI IMG/M metagenome (GOLD analysis project Ga0070698, IMG submission 65477) | Corn, switchgrass and miscanthus rhizosphere microbial communities from Kellogg Biological Station, Michigan, USA - KBS K1-50-2 metaG | ecosystem: Host-associated > Plants > Roots >... | reverse complement strand
CGCGATTCAAGGGACCCTGATCGCCGGCACGACGCCGGACGCCTACGATCAACAGGAGCCGACGCGCTACACGTGGCACCGCGATCGGTGCGTCGGCTCGTTCGTCGGGCAGGCCCGGGCGCGGAAGGTGCGCACGTGACGCGCGAGGAGCGACGGGACGGCCTCGCGACGCGGGCGGCGCTGCGCGATCTCGAGCGCGCGCTCGAGCAGCTCGTCAACATCAACACACGCGTGCTCGCGACGCGTGACGTGCCGCCGCTCGCCGACGCGCGCGTGATCCATCAGGCGTCGTCTACCGAGACGTGGCGGACGATCCCGGCGGTGCTCGAGGCGGGCCGCGGCGACGTCGAAGATCTCGCCGCGTGGCTCTGCGCCGAGCTCCGCGCGAAGGGGACGCTGGCGCACGTCGCCGTCGTCCAGGCGGGCAACGCGCTGACGTGCCACGTGGTGGTGGGCAACGGCTCCAACGCGTTCGAGATCGATCCCGTCGACTGGCTGCGCGGGAAGGTGCAACTGTGACGTCGCCGGCGTCGAAGTGCTCCAAGGCGATCTGCCAGGCGCCGGCGGATTTCCTGGTCCACCTGGTCACGATCGACGAGTACTCATCGGGCGAGACCTTCGCGGAAGGCGGCCCGATCGAACGGATCGTCTCGCCCAGGAACACCGCAAAAATGTGCCGCGCGTGCACGATCCGCTGCGTGCGCGCGCATGCCGAGCTGGGCATCACCCTGGCCGTTGATCCGCTCGATCCGGACGGGCGGCTGCTGCACGACACGATCATCGAAGCGCCGCACGAAGGGCAGGGCGGGTCATGACGACGCCGGCGTCGACGGGCGGCGGCAGCGTCTACGAGCGCGCGCACCACGATTTTCGGGAGTGGGCGGCGTTCTTCTCGTCGCTGTGGTCGGGGACGCGGACGCACGAGATCAGGCGCGACGATCGCAAGCCGGCTGTGAACGAAGGCGACACCGTCACGTTTCACGAGTGGTTGCCCGACGCGCGCGTCGCCACCGGACGATGGGTGCGCGCCGTCGTCGGGCACGTCACGCGCCCGGGCACCGTCGGCAGCAACGCGATCGTGCCGGTGGGCATGATCGTGTTTTCGATCCGCGAGCTCGCGCGCAGCGCCGATCGCGTGCCGGGAGATGCGACATGAAACCCGCCGGCGGTTGCGTCTGCGGCTACCGCGTCGACGCCGAGCCGCGCGTGAGCATCCTCGACGGTGAGATCGGCCCGGCGCGGGCCGGCGACTTTCACGTGTGCATGGGTTGCGCGCGCGTGCTGATCCTCGACACCGTCGACGGTTGGCGGCCGGCGACCATCACGGAGATCTTCACGGCCGCGCCGATCACGCGCGCCATGCTGGCAGCCGTCTCCAAGGCGACGACGCGAGCGTTTCATCGCCGCGGCCGCGGCGTCGGGGGGATGGTCAATTGAGCCTGCTCGGCCGGGTGGCGATGTCCTTCCTGAATCTGGCTGCCGACGGCGCGCAGTGGGCGGCGGCGATCCGCGCGTTGTTGCGCGCCGTCGACACTCGAACGATCACCGAAGCGCAGGCGATCGCGTGGCTGCGTGATGCAATCGCCGCAGTCGACGGCGGCCGCGCGATCCCGTTCGTGCGGTCGCCGAGCTCGCCGACGCCGCCGGCGCCGCCGGCGTTGCCCGAGTGGCGCCGCGGCGGCCGCGGCCGCTCGACCCGGGGGCGCCGATGACGACGCTCCTAGAGCTGCTCGCGCGGCACGCGAACGATGCACGGCCGCCAGCAAGCCGGCCGAGCGGCAGCGTCGGTATCATGGCCCTCAACGATCGCGAGCGCGCCGACGTCGGCCCGGGCGAGCGCGCCGAGCTCCGCGTCGAGGGCTCGCGTCTCGCCATTCCCGAGCGGCTCGTCATGCCGGGCCCCGTCGCCGGCGCGTTCGTGGTCGTGGGTCTCTGGCAGCTCGACGGGCCAGAGATCGAGCTCGGCGCGTTCGAGCTGCCGCCGGCGTGGATGTTCGGCGACACGTCGGAGCGGGTGACAGTGTCGTGGCCGGTGCGCGACGAGCCGCGGCCGTCGCGCGCGGGCTTCCGCCTGGTCGCGATCAACGCCAGCGACAAACCGGCCCAGCTGATCGCGAGCGTCGTGGTGCGCCTGGTGCTCACGCCGGCGCGAGGGACGGCGACTCTATGAAGCGACCGACGCCGGCGGAGCGCGATCAGCTGCGCGCCAATGTCGAGCGCGTGCGCCGCCAGCGCCCGACGCCGGCGCCGGCGCCGGCGGGCGACGTCGCCGCCGCCGGCCTGGTGCACGATCTGCCAACGTGGGAGGTGTCGCGCGCGCTGCGCGATCGCGTGTTCGAGTTCGACGTCGCGGAGACGATCCGCGGCGGCGAATCCGCCGATGACATCCGCAGCAACCTCGGGCCGCTCGGGCTCGCGCGGGGATGGGCGCGATGAGGGTGCGTGTCCATAATTCGGGGCGCCTCGAGCGCGTCGACCGCGGCGCGCGCGATCGCCGTGTGTTCATTAATCGGGGGACCGATCCGCGAGCTCGCGGGAGGGTTTCCGTCGGTGGCCGCGCGACCAGGCCGGGCGCAGGCCTGCCCGTCCACAATTCGCCGACGTCGCCCAGGTCGACGAGCTCGCCGGCGGCGCCTGCAGCGGTGTCCATTATTCGCCGGTTCCTCGAGGCGCCGCCGGGCACGACCGGGCCGCAGTTCCTCCGGAGGCGCCGCGGCCGATGAAGAAACCGATCCCGCCGCGGCACGAGCGCCGCGTCGCTGCGTGCCGTTGCGGCCGCTGGTTCTACCCCTGGATCGCGCGCGGCCGCCGCGGCGATCAGGGCCGGCACTACGAGTGCCCGCCGTGCGAGGCGATCAGCCGGCGCACGCTCGCCGACATTGCGCTGTTCCTCGAGGGCCTGCCGATCGCCGAGGTCCTCGCGACGCTCGCGATCGGCGCGCCGCCGGGCGGCGAGCTCGCGCCGGCGCCGGCGATGGAGGCGGCCGCCGCATGAGCGCGCGCCGGTTCGATCACGTGATCTTTTTGTCGGGGCTGGCGATCTTCCTCGCCGGCCTGGTCGCGATCGTGGTCAACCTGCTGCGCGGCCGGGCGGCGACGTTCGAGCACGCCGGGCAAGCGGCGCTGTACGTCGGCAACGCGGCGATCTGGGCGTCGCTCCTGCTGCGGTGCCTGCGGCGATGAAGCAAGCCGAGATGAGCCTCGAGCTCGCGATCCCGCCGCGGCCGGGCATCCCGAAGTTTTGCAGCGAGCGCGGGCCCGAGCGCCTCGAGCAGATCTACACGCACCCCCTGCGATTCGTCGAGGTGCATGGGTCGCACAAGCTGCCGCCGCGCGAGCGTCGCCGGATGACGCCGCGGCGGCCTGAAGCCCGCCGCGGCCTGATCCTCGTCGGGAAAGTGTTCTTCAAGCACGCCGACGTCCCGAGTCTGCGCGTCGGGCGCCCGCGCAGCGACGGGACGTTCGTCGGGATCGGGCACGCCGATCACACCTTGCCCGACGGAACCGTCGTGCCCGGCTTCATCTCCGAGACGGGCCTTTCGCCGACGCAGTTCCGTCGCTACGTGGCGCTCGGAAAACGCGCCGACTACTGGAAGGCCTACCAGCACCGCGATCGCTACTGGAGCGACGTCACCGGCGAATGGACCTACGCGGCGTGCCGCGTGGTGTACAGGATCCTGCCGAAGCTGCTCCGCCGGCTCGGCCTGGTCTCGAGATGGCGGCGCGACGCGCGGGCGATCTATCGCCAGCGCACCGAGCGGCAGCGGCGGATCTATCCCGAGCCGCTCATGAGGGGGATCGAACGCCGGCGGCGCGTGCAGCCCGGCCGGCCCGGCGATCCCCGCGGCGTGCCCCTCGAGCTCGGCGCCGACGTCGACCAGGCGCCGGGGCCGCGCGCCGAGCGCGCCCCCGCCGGCCGGCGCCGGCGCCGCGACGCCGACCCGGCGGCCGAGCGCGCGGCGCAGCTCGAGCGCCTCGAGAGCCACGAACGGACCCTCGTAGCGGTTAAGCTGGGCCTCCACCAGAAGCACCCCGATTGGGGGCCGGAGCGAATAGACCGGGAAGCGCGCGCGCTGCTGCGCGGACGCTCCTAACCCCGCCCGGGACGCTGGCGATCACTTCTCGAGCCAGCCCGGGCGGAGCTCTGCCCGGGGTGCGATTTTGCGTGTAGGTGTCACGGAACGTTCAGTGAGCTTGTTCAGTGCCGCGGCGCCGCCACTGAACGGCCGAGCAGGTGCTCCGGTCCCGATTTGGGGGCTGACGCGAAAAGTCGGTGATCGTCTTGTCGATTCGTGATCCGCGCGACTAAAAACCTCTGCCCCAAGGGCTCAGCCCAGCCAGAAGGGGCGGAAGGCGCTTCGCGCCGAGGATTTACAGGGTCCGGGAAGCGCCGGCGGCGACCTCGAGGCGCTCGGCCCGGGCAGTGGCGACGCTGTTGGGCTACGATGCGGGAGGCGGGGGGACGGGCGCTAGCGTTGCGCGGAGGGCCCCCCACGTCGCCGGCATCGCGCGTTTCCGGATCGGCTGGGCGTCAGCCCCCCCGCCAGCGCATCGGGGCCTCTAATGCGAGCTAATGCGGCCGGGCGAAATGGGGAGGACCCCTGAATATTTGCTTGACGTGGCCGAGCTTACGCGCCCTAGCATCCGTTTGCTTGGCTACGGTGAGCAAAAGTGAGGGTTGGCTTACGCTTTCGAACGCGGCGGCGCGTCTCGGAATGCCGCGAAATCGTGTAAAAAAGCTGGAGCGCGCCGGCGTGCTTCACCCAAAACGCGACTTTTCGGGCAAGCGTCGTTACAGCACGGCCGAGCTCGATGAGTTTCGGGCCAGATCCGCGCGTCCGCGCGTGTCGCCGGCGCCGCGGCCGCGGCCCGAGATCGACGGCGCCGTCGCGGCCGCCGCGTTCGCCATGCTCGCCGCCGATCGCGGGCTGCGCGACGTGGTGCTCGAGCTCAAGATCCGTCCCGACGACGCGGCGGATCTCCGTCGGAGATACGTCGAATTCGGCGCCGAGATGCTGCTCGGGCCCGCGGAGCTCGACGAGCTCCGCGAGCTGCTCGTGTGGCAGGGCACGACGTCGCGATCGCTGGTCGCCGCGGTGAAGAAAGAGCTGCGTCGGCATTACGAAATCGGGCTCGAAGTGGGGGCTCAAAAACCGGACGAGGACGAGACGCATTCGGAAGAAGGGAAAAAAGTCAATGGCGAACGAGAAAAAATACACACCGGAAGTTGAACGGCTCTTGTTGGCGGCGCGCGGGCTCTACGAGGCCGCGACGCGGGCGAAGTTGACGCCAGGGCTCGCGGTCGCGCTGCGCGACGGCATCGCGTTTGAAAAGCTGCAAGACGCTGAAATCTTGGCGCTCTGTCAGTTTGTGCGCGAGCTCGATAAGGCGGCGACGGTCGCGAAGCCGGACGCGCCGACGGCGACCGAGGCGCCCGCCGCGCCGACGAACGGCACGACGACTGCCGCGCCGGAGGGTAAGGCGGAAGACAAAAAAGCGAAGGGAGGTAGGGGCGCGAAAAACGCCGACACGCCTACTTGATCCGGTCTGCGTGACGCGGGATCCCTGGAGACGCTCGGGCTACGGCCCACCAAAAACGCTTGCCTACGGGTGGCAATCAAAGGGGAAACCGCAATGTTACAGCTCTCACATCCAAGCGTCAGCAAGGCCCTGCGCCTCGCATCGACCGCACGCGCGTCGCTGCACAGGTACAGGGAGCGCACCGAAGAGATCACCGACCGCGGGATCCGGACTCTCGTCGGGTTCGGAACCGCCTATGGGCTTGGCATGGCCCAAGGTGCGGGGGTGTTCAAAAACGGTGAGTTTCTCCGCTTGCCGGCGGAATTGACGTTCGGGCTCGCCCTTCACGGGATGGCCCTGCTGGGTGTGGGGGGCAAGCACAACGAGCAGCTCGCGAACGCGGGCGACGGGTGCTTGTTCTCGCTGGGTGCGGTTCTGGGGAGAGGGATGGGGCAACAGAAGTGGGGCGGCGCGACGCACGGATCGATGTCAGGCGACCTCGCCGATCGACTCCAACAGCTCGCGGCTTCCTAGTTCTGGCGCGGCCTCGTCGAGCAGTAGCGACGAACCAACCCAACCCGGTTGCCGCTGGCGAGGGATTCCGGCAACGGACTCCCCGACGGCGTCGACGGCGACCAGCACACAGGAGCAAGCGAAATGTACGGAATGAGTGATATTGCAGGGGCGGCCGAGTTCCTCTCGGGGGACTCGTTCGTCAGTGGTGGCGACGATGCCCTCTTGGGCGCGCTCGTCGGGCTGCTCGGGGCGGGAAGCATGGATCACCGGATGCTCGGCGCCGGCGATCCGGTTTCTGCGCTACTGGGCTTTGGATCGGACATCGCCGGTAACGGCGCCGACATGCTGGGCATGGAGGACATGATGGGCGCCTGGTACAACCCGGTGTCCTGGTTCAAGAAGAAGCAGCAGCAGCAGGCGAAGACGAACCTGGTCCGGCACGCGATCAACACCAAGCTCCAGCAGTCCGGGGCCGCGGTGACCACGCGCCAGAACACGAAGGCGCGGCGCTACCCCTGTCCCCTGCCGGCAACGGTGGTGGCGGGCGGCGCGTCGGCGACGATCACGGCGAATCCGCAGACGCTCTACCGCCCCGAGCGGTTCGTCATCGCGGCGTCGCTGGCGCCGTCGTTCGTCGTGACCGACATCAAGGTCGGGAACGTCTCGCAGCTGCCCAACACGGGCGACATTCCGGGCGAGCTTTTCGCCCAGAATGGCGTGGACTGCGCGATCCAGTTCGACACGGTCAACCCCGCGTTGAACCTGCTGGTGGTGGTCACGAACATCACCGGCGGCCCGCTGACGTTCCGGGGGGCGTTCATCGGCACCAACGTCCAGTAGCACCCGAGCTCGGCGGCGCGCTCGAGGGCGCGCCGCCGGCGCGGTACCGACAAGTTAAACGGTTACTTTAACTCTTCCACGGAGGGGATCGAAGTTGAGCGAGGACGACAAGACGCCGACCGACAAGCCGATCCCGCCCGTGCCCGCACCGACGGGCGAGGCGAAGCTCGACCACCTCGCCGACGCGCTGGCGGACACGCCCAGCTTCGCGCACGGCACGGCCCCGACGATCACTCTCGAGGAGGACGACGCCGGCGAGCTCCACGAGACGCCGACCGTGCCCGCGGCCGCGGCGCCGGCCGAGCTCGCCGACCAGGGCGAGGGCCAGCCCGCCGGCGTCGAGCTCTGCGGCGCGCGCTGCGGAACGGCCAAGATCTTCTGTCGCCTCGAGGCGGGCCACGAAGATCCGAAGCACCCCGCGCACGTGAAGAACGATCACGGCGAGGCGCTGCACGTCGCGCCCGAGGTGCGATGGCCGGTCGACGTCGAGGCGGCCGAGACTGCCGCCAACGAGCGAATGCGGCAAGCGTTCGAGCGCTCCAAGAATGCGCGCCGGGACGCAGGGGAGGTGTAGCGGCGTGCCGATGCTGATGCCCGTCTTCTACGTGCCGTTGTTCATCGACGGCACGGAGAAAGAGCGCGAGTTCTCCCTCGCGGCGCTGCGCGAGATGCTCGAGGCCCTCGTGCGCGTAAACGTCATGTGGCTGGCCACCCACCCCGACCAGTACACGCCGATCTACAAGGTCGGCGTGCGCTGGGAACCGGAGCGCGGCACGGAGCACTGGCTTTCGATCCCCGAGATCTATCGGGCGTATCGCAACGGCGTTCCCGTCGACTGCGAGGATCTCGCGGCGGCGCGCGCCGCCGAAATCCGCTACTACGGCGTGCCCGGCCTCGGCAAGGTGCGCGCTCGAGCGGACATCCGCGGCCGCGTCGTCAACGGTCAGGTGCGCATGCACGCGTTCGTCCGCTATCCCGACGGCAGCGTCGAGGATCCCTCGACCAAGCTGGGCATGCCGGGCGGCGGCGCGGTGGAGTGGGAGCGCACCCACCCGCCCGCGATGGTCGCCGCCGTCCAGCGCGCGGCCAAGCTCGCCGGCGGATCGCCGCGGCAGCTGCGGCCCTGGGGCGGGATGCAGCCGTGCGGGCTGCCGCCGGCGACGGTTGCCCGGATGCAGCTCGCCGCCGGCGATCCCCGCGCGGCAATGCAGACGTTGGCGATCGCGGCTCGACGTCGGAGGGCCGCGTAAAATGCTCCTGCCTGTGGTGTTCGGGATCGGCCTGCTGATCGCGCTCATCAGCGCGGCCAAGGCCAGGGCGGCAACAGGGCCGGCGACCTCCGCGGCGAGCTCGGCGCCGCCGGCGACGGCCGCGGCCGTCGACAAGATCGTCGCGTCGGGCGATCCGGCGAAGATGGTCGCCGCGATCCAGATCGCGCAGAACGCCGGCGATCACCAGCTCGCGGCGGACATCGCCAAGGCGGCGAAGGGTGCAGCCGTGGTCAACACGAAGGTGTTTCCGTCGCCCTGGGGCAACGTGCCCGATCTCGGCTGGACTCGGTTTGTCGTCGGGATGCGAGGCAAGGATCCGAAGGTCATCACGCCGGGCTACACGCTCGGCCTGTTCAACTTCGGGATGCGCCGCCTGGTCGACCTCAACCTCGCCAGCAATCCGCATCAGGGCGAGTACAAGGGGAAAAAGGTGTGGCTGGCCGATTGGGCGCCGCCGCTCCAGCCCGGGCCCGACAAGTTCCTCAGCGACGCGGACGCCCAATATAAGGCGTTCATCAAGAGCAACCAGCTCTACGCGACGCAGATCAAGAAAGAGATCCCCGAGGCGATCGGCGCGACCCTCGACGGGAAGCCGGTCACGCTGTCCGGCCTGCTCGCCGTCGCGCACCGCGCGGGGTGGGCCGGCCTGCGCAAGTGGCTCAGCGATCCGGCGACGCGCGCCGAGCACAAGCAGTCAACGGAGATCTTCAACAAGTTGAACGGAGCTTTTTGATCATGCACCTGTTTTTGCTGGGCATCCTCGCAGACGAAGCGTTCCGTTTTCTCTGGCGGCGCTACTTCCGGCGGCACCCCGAGCGGCTCGCGCAGCTGGCGGCGCTCCGAGCTCGCGCGCGGTCTCACGTCGCCGGCCAGCTCGCCGGCGGCGCCAACGACTGGATCGGCGCGCTGGGCGTGGAGCAGGTCGATCCGATCGACACCTCGGATATGCACTACATGGACCGCGAGGGGCCGAGCTCGATCGACAGCGGCCAGCCCCCCGACAACTATGGCGGCGACGCGTCGGCGCTGCCGTTCGTCGACGTGTCGGGCGCCTCGTTCGTCGACGCGCTCAAGGCGAAGGCGCTCGAGCGCGCGCAGAACGAAGCGGCCGCGGCGATCGTCGACAACTTCGCGTCCGAGATGATGAGCGGCTGTCTCGGCGCCGTCGACCAGGAGGCGCGCGACGCGCTCGCGCGCCATCTCGAGTGGCACCGTCGCCGCGCCGAGCTCGCCGGCTGGGGGATCCCCGGCCTGTCGACGCTCGCGAAGGTCAAGACGTTCGCCGACAGGCTGTCACCGTCGGCGTACCTCAAGAGGAAGATCATGGCGCGCGCGCGCGGCGGCGGTGGTGGCGGTGGCGGCGGCGGGCGAGCTCCAGGGCCACAACCAGACGGCGCGCCGGACGAACCGGCGCCAGCACCAGACGACGGCGGCGAACCCGCCGACGCAGCAACGGAGGGCGGCATGTATCAGCTCCAATCACCGACCAACCAACTCGTGCACACGCTCGCCGGCCTGCCGCCGGCGCTGCGCGCGCGCGCACTCGAACACATCCGACGCCGCGGCGGCGGCCGCGGCTGGCGTGGCGCTCCCCCGCCCGGCGTCACGGGCTGGGGCATGCCGTCGTTTTTTCGGCGCGCTGGCGGCGCCGCGAGCTCGGCGACCCGGAACCCGGCCGGCAAGCTGCTGATCTCCGCCGTGCCCGGCGGCGCGTCGGCGCTCGCCGCGCGCGACATCGCCAACAAGGCGCTGAAGACCGGCGATCTCAAGCCGCAGCACTTGAAGGCGGCGGGCGAGCTCACGCGCCGCGGCCGCGCCGGCGATCAGGGCGCGCTCATGAAGATCGCCCAGATCAAACAGAAGGCGGGCCGAGGCGATCGCAACGCCGAGGTGGCGCTCGATCGCATCAAGCTCGCTCACTGCATCCAGTCGGGCAAGGCGTGCGGGCCGAGCCGCGGCGGCGGCACGCTCCGCCGTCACTACGCGGCCGGCGCTGACACGATGGTGCCGCGCGGGCGGCCGGCGAAGCTCTAGGGCCCCCTCCCCTACCGGAACCCCGTTGGTCTCCCCTGTTCTCATCTTCGCGGCGATCGCCGCCCTGGCTGCCGCAGCCGCGGCAGGCGGGGCGATCGCTGTGCCGGTGCCCGGACTGCTGCCCGGCGCCCGATCGGCCCTACAAACGCTCGTCCGTGCGTTAGGCGCGATGGGGATTCGGGTCAAGGTCGGCTCGACGGCGCGGAGCTACGCCGCGCAGGCCCTCGCGTTCGAGCAGGGGCGATCGGGCACGCGGGCCGGCGGACACCAGAAGGGGAGGGCGGTCGATCTCTACCCGATCGATCCTCAGACCGGGTTCCCCGACTACGCCGGCCGAAACATCGAGCTCTATCGGCGCATGCACGCCGTCGCGGCCGGCCTCGGCTGGCACGGGCTCGCGTTCAACGCCGACGGATCGCCGCGCTACATCGAGGGCGGCAACGGGCGCAAGTTCTGGGACGGCGGGCACCTCGAGTGGCGGGGGGCCGCGTGAGCAACGTCGAGGCGGAGCGGCTCGCGATGACGGCCTATCTCGGGCATCTCGACCACTGCGGCGCGGGCTGTCGGCCGGCGATCGAGCCGCGGCGGAACGGATCGTTCGTGCCGGGAACGGGCAACGGCTGCCCGATCGGACTGCGGCTCGCCGATGCATGGCAACGCGTGCAGGACGCGCGTCGAAGCGAGGCGGCCGCGTGAGCATCTACAGCGCCGGCGCCGCCAGCGCCGCTGGGCACGGCGGTTACGTTCCTCGCCGCGGCGACGACGAGCTCGGCGCGATCGTCATGCCGAGCGCGATCCGTGACGAGATCCTCACCGTCGACGCCAGCTTTACGGCGCTGGCGAAGCTGATCGACGCGAGGCGCTCGGCGCTGCCGGGCGACTTCATCACGGGGTGGGACTCGTTCAAAGGCGAATGGTCCCGGTTTCGAGACGATCACCGATCGTGGCTGTCCAGGACCTGGGGCATGTCGTACACCAAGGCGCTCGAGTACCGCGCGCGCCTCGAGACGTGGCGCCAGAAGTTCGAGCAGCTCACGGGCGCGAAGATCAATTTCCCGTCACCGGGCGCGACGCCCGAGTCGACGAACCCGGCTCAGAGCGCGTTCCCCTGGAACAAGGTGTTTTGGGGCGCGGCGATCATCGGCGGCCTGTGGGCGGCAACGAAGTTCGTCGGCGAGGCGCGCGGCGCGAAGCGCGATCTCTTGGGCGACCGACCGGTGTTCGGCGGAGCTCCGCGCGGCCTGGTCCGCAACCCGCCGGCGTGGGCGCTCGATCCGGAGAAGTGGGAAAGCGCGCGCCTCGCCGTCGAGCCGTACGCGGACCACTACGAGAATCCGCACGCGGTGATGGTGCACGTCTACAAGCAGATGGGGGGCCGGCAGGGATGACCGACGCTGCGCGCCTCACCGACTTCATCAACGAGCAGCTCGCGCGAGACGACGTGCCCGAGCGGCTCACCAAGATCGTGTGCAACCAGATCGTGAAGGGAAGCCGCACCGGTGACGAGCTCCGCACGATCGCGCTCCCCGATCCCTGTGACGCCGACCAGGTCGAGCGCATCGCCCAAAAGCTCATCACCGTGGTGAGCGAGGACGCCGAGCAGCTCGGCGGCACCGTCCAAAGATACTGCCTGCAAGCGATCTTCGGCTCCGAGGAGAAAGCGCGCGCGCGGATCATCTTCACATTCAAGGGCGACGGCGATCCCGGGCAGATCGTCACGGAGGGCGCCGACGGCGACGGCCTGGTCGCGCAGGCGATGCGGCACACCGAGTTTTTCGCGTCGCTGGCGGCGAGCGGCCGCACGCAGCAGGTCAAGGAATTGCAAACCGAGCTCGCGTCGCTGCGCCGGGAGAACCAAGAGCTACGCGCCGAGCAACTCCGCAGCCTGCGCATCACGCGCGAGCTCTACCTCGCCGACGCGGAGCTCGAGGGAAAGCGCCGCCGGTCGGCCGCCGTCAACGGCGCGATCGAGAGATCGCTCGATCGCTTCTCCACGTTCATCCCCCACGCGGTGAACTACTTCTCAATGCAGAAGTGGGGGAAGGTCATCTTCCCCGACGCCGCGCAAGGGATGGCGGCCGCGAAGCTGTTCGTTGACAGCCTCAAAGACGGCGACATCGACAAGATCGCATCGGCCGTCGGGCCCGAGAAGGCGGCCGAGCTCGTCAAGTTCGCGACGACGATCTCGCAGATGCCCGACGCCGGCGCCGCGGCCGCCGGCGCGGCCGCGGCCGCGGCCGCGGAGCTCGGCGGCCCCTACTCGGCGCGCGTGGGCGAGCTCGACGTCGGCAAGCTGCTTGCCGCTCCAAACGGGGTGCGGCAATGAGCATGCGGGCATACGGACGCGACGTTCTGTTTGGGGTGCTGCTGGCGTGCGGGGTCGCCGTGGTCACGGCCGTGCGGTGGGGTTGCAATTGAGCTTCCGTGCGCTCTACGACCGCGGCGCCGCCACCATGGGCGCGATGATGTTCAACGATCAGCTCACCCGCGCCGAGACGATGGTCAACAACGCGACGGCCGCCGTCGATCGCGCGGCCAACTCCGTGAAGGGGGTCAAGGGCGCGCTGGTCGCGAACGCCGTCGTTACCGGCGTCTCGACGGTGGTGCTGGTCGCGTCGGCGCTGCGCGCGCGGAAGGCGGCCCGCCGTGGCTAACGTGTTCTTGGCGCTGCCGGTGCCCGCCGGCGACGGCGTCGGCGCCTGGATCGACACGTCCCTCATGGCGGCGGGCAAGACGGTCTCCGTCGACGGCGGCGCGTTCACCGGGACGCTCTACCTCGAGGCGAGCAACGACGGCCAGACCAGCGCCGGCCCCGTCGACTGCCCGCCCCTGATGGGCGGCAACATTTCCGAGCTCGAGATCGTCTCGGTCGCGCAGTGGATGCGCGTGCGCCGGATCGGAGCGCTCGTGCCGTTCGGGGCGCCGACGGTGAACATCGCCGCACCCCAAGCCGCGTGCGTGTTCGCGGGTCTCACCGTGCCGCCGGGCGACGGCGCCGGCGTCGGCGCGGACATCTCCGCCGGCGGCGACGTCAACACGTTCAACGTCGTGGGCCCGTTCTCCGGGCAACTGTTCATCGACATCAGCACCGACGCCGGCGCGACCTGGTCGCCGGCGATCCTGGTCGGTTCGCCGGGCCAGGTGTTCGGTGTGCCCGGCGGCGCGCTCCGCAACTCGATCACGTCGCGCGTGCTTGGCGTGCTCAGTCAGGTTCGCGTGCGCCGCGCCGGCGTGCTTGCCGGCGTCGCAGCGCCGTTCGTTTCGGTCGGCTCGAGCACCCTCGGCGGATCCGGCAGCAGCGGCCCGACGCCGTACGATCTCGATCCGGAGAACGTCGACAACACGCTCATCGGGCCCGGCGTCGATCCGCGCTACAGCCGCGGCGACCACGTGCACGGCCTGACGTTCGAGGGCGACGTGCTGCCCGAGGACGTCGTCGGCGCCGGCGGCACTCCGGACAACGGCTCGTCGCCATGGCCGGCGCATCAAGACCACGTGCACCGGCTCGCCGTCGGCGCCGCCGGGTTTCTCGCGGACATCTACGCGGCTGGCGCGGTGCTCGATCCCTCCGTCGACAACCTGCTCACCGGGCCGTTGCAGCGGATGTTTATCAACCTCGGCACGACGCCCCCGCCGTTCCCGCCCAACGCGCAGCCGTTCTTTCCGGAGGCGGCGCTTTTCCTCGGTGAGTTCCCGGCCGACACCGGCGTCGGGGCGGACTCGAAGCCGCTCCTACGGACGCAACGCCATTTCTCGACGTTCCCGTCGCTGGGTGACCACTACTGGATCGAGACGCAATATGATCTGTTCGGCGGCGGCATCAATCAGATCACCGGCGGCGATCGCATTCAGCACGTGTTGATCGACCAGTTCGACAACCGCCTGACGTTCGCGATCGACGTCTCGCAGCTCCAGCGGCCGGGACTCAACGCGCCGGGCATCAGCCCGATCTATCTCGATAACTCGCCCATCGCTTATAAGATCTGGCCGTTGATGGACGCCCTGGGCGGCGGCAACACCAACGATTGGCACATTCAAGCGGACGGGCAGATGTTCCGCCGCGGGCTGATTCCCAACGTCGTCGGTGGCGGCGGCGGCCCGCCCGGGCCGTGGTCGCTGGTCGCCGATGAGATCAGCATGTGGTCGCGCAATGGTGGCGTGCCGCTCGTTGGGTCACAGCTCTTTTACAACGTGCTAGACGTGCAGACGTTCGGCGTCGACGATCCGGCGGACCCGCACGTGATCGTCGCAGCGTCGGCCGAGCTCGACGCGAGCAACCTAGGGTCGGGACAGGCGGCCGGGCACGGCAACTGGTACGCGCGATCGACGCTGGCGGGCCCGCTGGTGCTCGCAATGCAGATGTTCGACAACGGGATGATCTTCCCCGTCGGAGTGGCGACCACCGACCTCGACGTGTCGGCCAACTTCTCAGTGTTCGGCGCCGCTGGCGGCGGCCAGCAAGTCATGGGCGCAGCGGTGGCCGGCGCGGCGTACGGCGCGACGGAACAAACGATGTTGCAGACGGCGTACGACGTTCTGCGGTTTTTCGGGTTCGGAACCTAAGGAAGGGAGCGACGCGATCATGATGGACAAGGCACAACTCGCAGCGCGGATGGCGGCGGCGGGCCTGCGCCCCGTCGGGCCGATCGGCCCGGTCGACGGCGGCCGCCGGCGCGTCAGTGAGGCAATGAGCCAGCTCCGCGCCGACCAGGCGGCGGAGTGGAGCAAGCTCGCCGATCGCCACAACAACGAAGAGATCGACTTGCTCACGGTGCAGGCCAAGGCGCGCGCGGAGCTCCAGGCGAAGGAAGCGGGCGACGCGGCCGTCGCCAAGGCGGCCGAGACGTCGCCGCCGGCCAGCGAAGGCGGCAAGTAGCCAAATGGGCGCAGGCGACGCAGCACTCGAGAACCTATCGGCCGCGTTCTTCCACACGGACGTGCCCGACGTGACGAAGATCCGCGGCATCATCGCCTCCGCGAATCATACCGGCGTCGGGCAGTGGCTGATCGAATTGCGCGAATCGCTCCCGATCGGGGAGTATCTCGCTGGCGCGCAGTTCCTGAACGGCGGCAACAGTGTGAACTTTTCCCTCGTGGACCTGGGGCCCACAACCAAGGTGCTCGAGTCGTACGTCGGCGCCGTTCTGGCTGACCTCAACGGGATCTGCGCGTGGTGGTCGCGCGCGTTCAACAACGGCGCCTAGGCGCGGAAGGATCGGGCAATGGGAGATCTGCGAAAGCTACCGCCGCGCGAGCGGCTCAAAGAGATTCGAGAGGTGGCGGGGCGCCTGAACCTCGGCGCGTGCGCGGAGTCGCGCTACCTACGCGCGACACTGATCGAGGTGATCTCGGCTCTGCTCGGCGACGACGTGCGACACGCGGACATCGAGCAGTCGGGCGCGCTCGAGCCGCCCCCAACGATGCTGCCGGCCGCGCACGCGGCGCCGGGCCCGCAAGCGCCGAAGCCGGCGCAGGCGCCGTACCAGCCGGGGGCGCAGCCGCGCGAAGCGATCACGATGGACGAAGCGTTGCGCCGCGCCGACGCGCGCGCGCGCCTCGGCCAGTCCACTGCGGTCAACGCGACCGCGACGGCGCCGAACGTGCCGGCGGCGCCGGCCGCGGTGCCGATCGGGCGCGTGGTGCCGATCAGGCAGGAGGCGCAACCGACGGCGGCCGCCGTCGCCGCGGCCGCGGCGCCGACGCAGGCGGCGCCCGATCCGAGCGTTCCCGATCCGGCGGGCGAGTCGTTCCTCGCGCACCTCGCCGGCGATCTCGACGCCGAGCACGAAGGCGAGGGCGGCGGCGCCGCCGGCTGATTCACACGGAGCACACCAACCACACCCGACGGAAGGAAGAGACCCATGTCAACCGGAGCAAGCAATCAATACGAGATTCTCGAGAAGGCCCGCGCGATGGTGCGCGCGGCCGGCGTGGCGTTCACAAACGCCGGCGGCGCCGGCCTGGTCGCCTCGAGCGGAACCAACGGCGTCGCGCGCACGGGCGCCGGCGTCTACACGCTGACGCTCTCGGAGGGCATGCCGGGGGCGACGACGAACCTGATCCCGACGCTGATCGGCGCCGTGAACGGCTCGATCGTCGTCGAGCACACGAGCGACACCGTCAAGACGATCCGCACGTTCGACGGGGCCGACCCGCCCGTCGCGGCGGATTTCGACTTCGACCTGATCGTGCGGCGCTTCGCGCCGTCCTCGTAGGCGAGCTCGCCGTCGGGCCTGTTGTTGCCGCGGGCTAGTGGAACGCGGCAACAGCAGGGAAACCAAAACATTCGAGAGTCAGGAGGCGGAACGACGTGACGATCTTGGACGGGACGAAATCGTCCGATGTGGGCGGCCCGACGCTGGACGTCCCGGCGGCGCCGGTGTTCGCCGGCGCGCCGCTTGGCCTCGGAAAACCGCTCGTGCTGGTGACGTTCAACGCCGAGAAGGACGGGCAGAACGAGATCGAATCGCCGCGCATGCTGACGGCGAGCGTCGCGGCGTGGAACCCCCTCGGCAACAACATCGGGGGACCGATCGTCGGGATCGTCGAGTGGGGCTCGGGCAACTCGGCCCAGTTCGCCGTCGAGTTCGACGTGCCCGTCGCCGCGGCCAATTCGTCGGCTGCGCTCGATCAGCTGTTCGGCGGATCGGGCGTGCTGATCAGCGTTCCGGCCGACTACATCCGGATCAGCGCGCGGAACGACGCCAACCTCAACTCGTTTCCCGCCAGCCCGTCGGAGCTCCCGCCGGGTGACCCGAGCCTCGTAGTCAAGGCGACCGCCGGCGTCGCCGTCGGCACGCGGCCGACGGCAACGGAGGTGCTGCTGACGCGCTACGGGCGGATCGACAACGGCGCCAACCCGATCGCGCCGGGCGGCGGGATCGTGATGCGGCCTCCTCCGTTCTCGCGGAGCTTTCGCGTGTTCCGGAATTGCTCGGCGCCGCTGCCCGCGGTCGCGCCGGCGCTGGCGATCTCGATGGCCGGATCGGTCGGACTCGACGGCCCGATCACCGTCGCCGCCGGCGCGCAGTGCCCGGAGATCACCCTGCCGGCGGGCACGACGAACGTCAACGTAGTGAGTCAGGGCCCAGCCAACGCGACCACCATGGGCATCATCTGGACGATCGGGCTCTAAGGAGCGTGGTGGTGGCGTCGACGTTCCGCATGCTCTGGGCGCTCGGGCGGTGGGCCTGGGGCCTCGCCACGCGCGCGGGGCGGGCCGCTCGGCGGGTGGCAAGGGGTACGGGGCCAGCCGCCGCCGCGCGGCCCGCTGGCGACTGGCTGGGGGCCCATGGCTACCCGCCGGCAGCCGAGGCGGAGATCAGGCGGATCGCGAAGATTCTGCGGGAGGCGTATTGCGACGAGTGTAGGGCGGTCGACCACCCGCAGGGGCGGTGCCCGAAGTGCCGAGAGAAGCTCGGCCGCCTGCTCGAGAAAGAGCGCGCAGCATGACAGCGACGATCGCGTTGATCCTGGTTCTCGTGGTCGGCCTGGTGCTCTATCTCGCGACGAGTGGCAAGGCGTCGGAGCTCGGGCGGATCCTGTTCTTCTGCGCGCTGCTGGCGCTGTGTCTGACGGCGGCGCCGGCGTCGCTGCGCTGGTTGCGGTGACGGCGCCGCGATCAATACGCGGTGAGCCGCTTCCGGGCCTGCCTGGTGTCGAAGATTCCCGACGCCAAGCAGAACGGACACGGGTCGTCGAACGTGAGCAGCTTGTCGCGCTCCATCACCCACACGAAGGTGGGCCGGACGCCGCAGACGCTCGACATGTCGTCATAGGCGAGGTGCACCCGTTCCGGGTAGATCCGATGCTGCTCGAGCACGTAGTCGGTCGCAATCGGCCGCTTGCCGTGGCGATCGTAGTCCTGCTCGCGATCGGGCTGGCGTTCGCGTCGTGCGCGGTGGCGCTGGGCGGCGTGGTCGGGCTGCTCGAGCAGCCCGTCGAGCTCGCGCGCCAACCTGAGATCGTCGTCGGTCAGGTTGTATTCGGCCGTCAGCTCGGCGGCCGCCTTGCGGGCGGCGACGCCCTCGGCCTCCGTGCCCGGCCGCCGGCCGAGCTCGAGCAGCTTCACCACCCGCCGGGCGATCTTGTCCTTGGGAAGCATCGCCGGAGCTTACCCGCGCCGGCGCCGGCGCCATCGGCCTGGTTTTTTGGACAGGCGCGCTCGAGCAGCTGCAGGAGCTCGCCGGCGAGGACCTGGTCGCGATTTCTGGCCAGCGGAGTACTTCACCACGCGGCGGATCAACGTGTTGCGCGGATAGCGGCCGTTCCCTTCCTGCTCGAGCAGCCGCAGGACCTCGCTCCACCGTCGGTGCTCCGCGTACAGCTTCGCGGCGCGTTCGACTACCAGGGCGGCGATGAAGACCTCGGGCCGGCCGCGCCCGCGGTGCGATCGCGCGCCGTTTGTGGACAGGAGCGGCGGGGCGAGCGGTTCGTCGACGTCGTCGAAGTCGTCCCAATTGTGGACAGCGCGGCTCACGTCCGCTTGATCGCGTCGAGCATCCGCTCGAACAGATCGTGTCCGCCGGGCACGGCCTCGAGGAGCGCCATGATCCAGCCCGCGAGTGAGGCGGACTCTTCTGCTGTGAGAGGCTGCCCGGCGATCGGCGGGCGCAGGATGACGATGTGCCCGCCTTGCAGCGCGACGAAAAACTGGTTGCCGCTGTCGGGCGATGCGGCGGCGCCGGTCCTTTGGGCCATCTCGAAAGTGATGTTGCCAGAGTCGGCGCCGGGCGGCAACGAGGGGCGGGCATGGACGTAGACTTTTCCAAGCGGCTATGCGACGCGACGCTCGGTGAGTACATCGCGGCAGAGCGAACGGTCGGAATCCTGTCAGGATGGGCGATCGCGATCTTCACGGGGGTGACGCTTGTGGTCGGCCGATGGATTTGGAGGCGTCTCAGCCGCGGCCGCCGGCGAGGGGAGGGCGGGAGTTGAGCGACGCGAAGACGATCGAGGATCTACGCCAGCGCGCGGCGGCGCTGCGCGCGCATGGATCGGCGGGCCCGGCCTCGGAGCTCGACGATCTCGCGGATCGGATGCAACGCGAGGGCGTCGACGTCGCGCTCAAGCAGGCGGCGACCGTCGAGCGCAAGAAGGGCAACCACAAGAAGGCGCGCGCGCTCGAGCAGCTCGTCGCGCCGCCGGCGCCGGCGTTCGCGATCGCGGCCGCGTTCGCCGGAGGGATCGGCCTGCTCGCACTGTCGAGGGGGCGGCGTGGATAGGCGCGAGCTCGCGGGCTGGCTGGCGTTGTTCGTCGCCGCGTGCGTGATCGCGTTCCTGCCCGGCTCAGTGCGGCGGCAGGATCAGCCCACCGGGGGATCGCGCGATGCGGGCCTGCTGGGCGAGGGTGCGCGCGAGCGTGTCGGCGACGTCCGGGGTCAGGCCGGCGACGTCGGCGCCGCCGGGCAGGGTCAGCTTCACAACGCGCTTGCCGTCGATGTCGGCGACGTCGACGCCGATCGAGGTGGTTGCCGGCGCCGGCTTGACCGGGACGCCGAGCAGCTCGGCGATCTCGCGCAGGACGACGGCAGGCGCCACCTCGTGGCGATCCCACTGTTGGAGGGCGGCGGCGATCGCCGCCATGAGGGTTGGGAGAGGCAGCTTTACGCGGTCGCCGGCGAGAGCTTGCGCGGCGGCCGCCTCGGGCGCGGTGTCGGCCTCAGCGACGCCGAGCCGCCGCAACACGAACAGCATCGCCCACCAAACGGCGAGCTCGGCCGGCAGCTCGGAGAGGTATTTGCTTTCCCAGTGACCGGCGAGGTTGACGCGCACGGGGATCGCGTTCGCGTGTTGCTGGATCCGGGTGCAGAGCGCGACCAGGTCGGCAACGTCGACGTTGTTCGAGGCGGCCTCCTCGGGCATGGCTCAAGTTCCTTTCGGATAGAAGTTGGGGCTGTTGACGTCGCCGACGATGGGCGGATCGTTCCCACCGATCAAGCGACGACAACGATCGCAGATGCGCAGCACGAGCGGTCCGACGTCGGTCCCGGGCGGCCAGTGCAGACAGAAGATCGCGCGCCAGCCGGGGGGCGCCGCCGGACCGTGGCGCTCGAGCTCGCCGCGCGCTCCACAGATGACGCAGCCGCAGAAGACGCGCGGGGTTTCGATCAACACGTTGCCGGACGCTCTGTCGCTGTCAACGATGACCAGCGCGTCGGGGTGCTCGCGCTTCACTCGATCGGCGACATCGGGCGCGCAGCGCACCACGCCGGGCAGTTTTTTGAAGGCCATCTAGAGCACCAGGCGGACGGGGAGCACGCGCGGCTCGTCGCCACGCGGGTGCTTCTCCTCGAGCTCGCGCTCGAACGCGCTCTGATCTTCCGTGCGCTCGACGAAGATCAGGGCGATCACGGCGCGGATGGGTACGCCGGCGTCGGTCGTGCCTTTCCAGACGCGACACGGGATTACGTGGGAGGGGTCGCCCTTCATGGGACGCGTCTCAACGATTTCGGCCGTGTTTTCGAGGGTGATTTTCATCGGGGAAGCTCCTCTAGATTGCCGGTTCTGAGTATTTCCGGCAACTACGACCGCTTTTTATCGGGCTTCTCCGACGGAGACGGCCCCGGCAGGGGGGGCGGATCCGTGCCAGCCTGTTGCCGCTTTTCGCTCAGCATCAAAGCGACCAGATCGCCGATCGCCTCCGAGAGCTCGGGGCCGGCCCCTTCGACCTCCCCCTCGAGCGCGCGCAGGACCTCGCGGCCGTTCAATTCGAGCCTGACGCAGCGGACGCGGGCCTTCATTTCAGCAGGGCAGGCCGTCGACGGCGCGCTCGAGCTGCTCGTCGGTGATCTGCGTGTAGACCATCGACATGTCGATGTCGGCATGCCGGGCGATCCTCTGCACGGCGCGGATGTCGTTCTTCAGGTGATAGAGATTGGTCAAGGCGGCGTGCCGAAAGGCGTGGAAGTTGTACGGGCGATCGATGCCTGCGAGGCGCTGCCACTTCTGCGACGTGTGGCGGATCGTCCGGCGCGAGAGCCGCTCGAGGGGCGGACGGCTCGTCACGAACAGCGGCGCGTCGGGCGCGACGGACTCGCCGCGGCGCTTTTTCCAGCCGATGAACTTGACGATCTTCCGTCGGAGCGGGCGGCCGAAAAAGACATACTGGCCGCGGCGAGCCTTCTTGGTTTTCCCGCGGCCCTTGTAGTGCTCGAGTTGGACGCGCGATCTCGGCTTGCCGGCGTGGATGACGTCGCCGACGTTCAGAGCCGCGATCTCGTGCGTCCGCAGCGCCGAGCCGAGGGCGACCGAAAACAGCATGTGATCGCGGTAGCCGTCGGCGTGCTTGCCGGTGACTCTGAGGATCTTCGCCTGCTCGGCGAGGGTGGGAACCCGGTACGACGTCGGGGCGTATGCCATGCGTGGCATGTTGCCACGTGGACGCTCAGGCGGCAACTAGGCGCGGGTCAGGTCGGCGGACAGAACACGCAATTGCTCAGTGGCGGCATGCTGCTGGCGGATGCGCTCGAGCAGCTCGTCGAGCGTCCAGCCGGCGCCGCCGGCGAAGCCGAGCAGCTCACCGACCATCGTCGTGAACGTCAGTTCCGCGGCCTCGGCCTGGGTGTCGAGCTGGCTATAGCGTTTGAAAATCCCGTCGATGGTTTCGCGCGTCGCAGCCCGGGCGGCGTTGATCTCCGCGAGCAGTCGCGCGGCATCTCCCATCTCCAACTTGGGCATCGTTACGAAGGCCCCGACGCCGGCGCCGCGATCGCCGGCGGCTCGACGTCGGCGCCGACCAGGCGCGCGAACAACTGGCGCGGCTTGTCGGAAACGTTGACGGCGACGATCTGCACGCGGTCGCCGGGCTCGACCTGGTCGAGCTCGAGGGACGCCTCAACGAGCACCACCGCGGGCACGTCGACGGGCCTCTCGCGCGCCGGGATCTGCGGCCGGCCGGCGATCGTCAACTGGCGCACGGCCCAAGCGTCAGGCTCGTCGATCTGGAGGGCCGACGGTCTCAGCGCGCGCCGGCCGGGATGCCGCAGCAACTCGCGATGCGAGGCGACCTCGGCGCCGGGATGCACGGGGCCGGTGTGGGCGATCTCGAACACGGTCGGCGCTGTATCCATGCGCCGAGATGTTGCCAGGGGCGGCGGCGCCGGGCAACTAGCCGGCGGCCGCGTCGGGCAACATGAGAGCGATCCCGATGCCGGCCGCGGCTGCGTCGACGGAGCGCTGGCCCGGATTCTCGACCTCGAGCTCGAGGACGCCCCCCGCTTCGAGGTGAATACCGCCGTGCCTGCCGGTCGGATCGAACCAGGCGCCGAATTCGCCGCCGACGCAGCCGCGGCCGTCGAAGCGCACAGGGAACCCATAGTCGATCCGAAAGCCGCCGACGATCGCGGCGTGCACGTCGAGGGAGAAGCGAGCGGCGGGCCGGCCGTTGATGACGAAACGCTCGAGGCGCATCGTCTGCATCGCGGGCGGCGAGCTCCATATCTCGCGGCGGCCGGCGGGAATGATCTTGCGGCCCAGCCCGAAAACTACGCGGCGGAGGCGCGGGGCGTGCGGATCGATCGGGGGCTCGTCGACGGCGTCGAGCGGTGCGCCGCACTTCGCGCACGGCACGCCGTCGACCAAGACGGCGGCGTCAGCGGGCTCGCACTCGCAGGCGTCGACGTCGCCGCCGGCGGCGATGCACTTGCACGGATCGTTGTGGCAGACCGTGAACACGCGCGCGTCCGTCAGCAGATCATGTCACCGGCCATCATCGCGCGGAACGACAGCGGGTGCGACGCGCGATTCTGGACCTGGAGGACGATCCCTTGCCCGACGGGGATGACGCTCATGCCGGCGATGTTGTCGAACGGCACGCGCTCGAGCTTCTCGAGGCGGACGTCGGTCGGTGGGATGAAGCAGGACGCGGGGACCGCGCCGACGTTCGCAAACTTGGACACGTTGCCAAACCGCAGATCGAGCATGTCGAAATACGAGGCGATCTCGGGCGCCACGTGCAGCCGGCGGGGCTTGAACGGAACCCACGACTCGACAACGATCGTCACGACGGACAGGCCCGCGACGTCGGCGCAGGTGATCGGCAAGAGCATGAGCTCGGGCCGCCGCTCGCGCACGGCGATCGTCTGGAACGCGATCGGGAGCTCGGCCTGCGTCGGCGTCGCTTTGTTGGGGCAGGCGTGCGGGTCGTACACCAGGAACGAGCAGCCAGAACACCAGCGCTTTTCAAACCGCATGGTGATCGATGTTGCCACCTCGAACGCCGAGCGGCAAGCCACGGCCTGGGAGGGGGCGCCGGCGGCCCGGCGCCTCACTCGCGCGGGCCGCCGACGCCTTGAGCGGGCGGAAGGCGATCAGGTTCTCACGTCGCGCGCCGGCCGGCAACTGGCTCGTCAATTCCTGCCGCGCGGGATGATCTCGTGCCCGATCAGCCGCACGCACACGCGCCGGTGGTACGGCGTCGCGTTGATGAGGCGGAGCACGACGCGCGTTCCGGGCTCGACGCGATCGAACAGGTGCGCCGGCACCGTCGCGATGGGCGAGAAGATTTCGGCGGGCATCGGAGGGCCGCCGTCGGGAAACTGCGGCCGCCGCATGATCTCGAGTCCAGCGATCAACCAGCCGCCGGGCGTACGTTCGCTCGACGTCGCCGGCGACCGACGGTCAAGCGGTGCGGCGACGTCGATCCGCCGCGGCTGGAACGGAAGCGCGTCGACCTCGAGCTCGCGCACGATCGTGATCTCCGCGCCGGCGGCGACCTCCTCGGATGCGTTGCAAAGGATCAGCTCGTTGACGTTGTCTTCGTCGGGGAACAAGCGGCCGCGGGGCATATCAGGCGACGTTGCCACGATGGGCGCCGACCGGCAACTAGCCCTCAAAGCCGGCGCTCTGCGCGACTGTGGCGGCGCGGGCCTTGAGGTAAGCGGCGATCAGCTCGCCGCGCACGCGAGCGGCGGCGGTGTTTCGTTGCTCGAGCAGGCCCGCGGCCACGGGACGCGCCGACGGGGGAATGGTCAAGAGTTTGGGATCGGCAGTGCAGGCGCGCCCGTCGGAGGTGATCGCGGCGTTGACCTCCGGATCGGGCAAGCCGATGTAGATCTCTGCGCGCAACAGACGCTCGCGCGCGTCGAGGTATCGATCGAGGGCATCGAGAAATTCGCGCGTGCTCTCGTCGACGAACATCCGGGCCATGTTGCCAGCCCGGGCGCCGGGCGGCAAACTGCAAGAAGGGATCACGACCATGGCGAAGCCGACGAACGACGACGGGCCATCTGGCGACATGCTCGAGCTCGATCCGGGGGGCTTCCTGCCCGCGGTGATGCGGCGGCGCACGTCTGCGGTGCCGGTGCGGCGAGCGGTGCCCCGGACGGTGATCGTGCCGTTTTCGCCCATGGTCATCGCTGGCGGCGCTTCGGTGAGCATGACGGCCTACACACAAGAGTCCTTTCGGCCGGCCCGCCTGGTGCCGGCGCGAAGCTACCCGATGTTGCGGCTCCACGAGCTGAAGATCGGCGCCTGCCCGCAGTTCGGAACCTTCGGGGGGATAGCGTTCCCGGTTTTCGAGGACGGGCCGAAGATCGACAAGCTGATCGAGCGGCTCGACGCGCTCACGATCAAGGCGGCGGACGCGGCGCTGCTCGAAGATCTGCGACGCGAGATCGAATCGATCCGCGACAACCTCGGGCAGCGCGACGTCTGCCAAGTCGCCATGAATCTGTCGGCCCTGATCGTGAACGCGGGCGTCGAGGCGGTGACCGTCGAGTTCTCGATCAGCGGTCCGGCGTTGGTCTAGTTGCCGCAGCGGGCGCCGGGCGGCAGGCCCATGGAGGCCACCCCGTCTCAAGCGGCTCCATGGGCAAAGCCTCGACGGGGGGCCACCGCCCACGGCTAGATCTGGTGGGGCGTCACCGTACCGCGCGATCTAGCCTCGGGAGCCAGACTGCCACGTCGCGCGCCGAGCGGCAAGCGCTAGGCCCCCCAGGCAACGCCGCGGCTCGCGTGCCACAGCGGATCGTGTCCCGGCTCTCTGTCGCATCGCTGGGCATCCCCCCACGGCGAAGCGGCGCCGCATTGGGGCGGGTAATTCCACGGGAGCGTCCGGCGCGCGGCCTGCCAGCGATCGGCGGCGGCGTGGATCCGGCGCTCGAGCAGGTGATCGACGTCGGCAGCGCGGCCGCGGCTGATCCCGAGCTCGGCGGCGATCGCGGTGTAGCTCGCGCCGCCAGCGACGGCCGCGAAGATCGCGAAGCGGCGCGGGCGCGCGGCCTCCTCGAGGCGCGATGGAGGGCGATCCTTTACGTGCTTGAGAACGGCGACGCCGAGCTCGAGGGCCCGGACGCGGATCTGTTCCTCGACGCTGTCGAGGTAGCGGAGCAGGGCGACGCCGAGAGCTCGAAGCGGATCGTTGACGGCGGGATGATTCGCGAGCTCGGCGATCTCGGCGCGCAGCCGTTGGAAGGGACGCACGTCGCGCACGTGCTCGGCAACATCGCGGGCGCGCTGCCAGCTAGAGGGATTCATCGCGCCGATGACGACGCTTGCATCTTCGCTCGGCGAGTCACGACGGGTGACGCTGCCACGTTGAGCGCCGAGCGGCAAGACCTAGCCGTAGCGCAGCGCCGCGGGGAACAGTCGTGCGGCCATCGCGCGCGCATCCTCGACGGGCATCGGCTCGTTGGTGGTGAGCTCCTCGAGGGGGTCGCCCCCGCCGTGCGCGATGCACAACGCCCGAGCGATCTCGGCGCGCACGAGATAGCTGCTCGAGTCGTGCGCGGCTTTTTCGTCGTGCGGCTTGAAGGCGAGCTCACCGATCGCGCGCTGCTGGACGGCGAGATAGCGCAGCGACGGTTTTTTGTCGCGCTCCTGCCCGGGCCGGTACTCGCGCAGCACGGCGCCGCGAACGTGCGAGCGCAGCGCGAACCAATGCCGGCGACACATGAACAGACGCGGCGGCACGCTGACCGCGCACCCGAATGCGTGACAGGTGTGCACCGTGGGTATGTTGCCGCGGCGGTCGGCGAGCGGCAAGGGCTAGAGGCGGCGCCAAACGTCATCGCGCAGCCCGAGAAAGAACGGAATGTGACAATGCTCGACGGCGCCGGCGGCGCAACGCGCGGGCGCCTCGACGGTGAGCTCGACGTATTGATCGCGCTCGAGAGTCGGCCACGTCCACCGGCCGCAGTTGCCGCAGGAGTCGTCACAGCACGCGCCGCAACCGCAATCGAAGTGGTGGTGGACGACGTAGCAGCCGCAGCGAGGGCACGGCTCAGAGTTCACGCGGACGGGCCGCGTATCGCCACGCCTCATTGCTTGCCCGTCGGGCCCGGCGCCGGCGCGCCGCCTCGAGCCGCGACGATGTACCGCGCGATCGCGGCGGGGTCGCGCACGAGCTCGATCCACCAGTCGACGGCGCCGCCCATCACGGCGATCGCGGTGTGGATGAAGCCGACGCCGGCGAGCGCGGCCGCGAACGGCGCGATGTTCTCGCGGGCCGCGAAGTCGATGAGGCGCTCGGACTGCGCCGTGTATTCCGCGAGCCGCTCGAGGGAGATCAGCGACCAGGCGCGACGCTCGGCCATCACTTCACCAGGTGGAGCCGTTCGCCGGCCTGTAGTGGTCGCGGGCCGCAGCGCGCGCCGCACTGCTCGAGACAGTGCGCGCGGCACATGTAGCCGCGGCAGTCTGGATCCGAAATCGCGTCACACTGGTAGATCGATCCGGTGTGCTTCAACGATCGGCACCGCGTCGCGCGCCGCGCCGGCGGCCCGAACAACCAACGCCACAAGCGACGCAGCATCAACGCGGCAGGCGCCCGCGGCGCGGGACGCGGTTGGGGACTGCGACGAAGTGCGCGCGCCGCGGCGCCGTCGCGTCGACGAGCTCGGCGCCGGCCTCGCCCAACGCCTTGAGGAGCGCGTCGGCGATCCGCGTCTCCGGGCCTTCGGGCAGGGTGACGCCAGCGCGCGGGGGATCGTCGATGAAGCGATCGAACTTCTCAAGGAACCGATCCATACAGGGTTTGCAGCAGACGACGCCGGAAAGCCCGGCGTAGCCGGTGCCAGGGCCGCCGCAGCCGACGCAGGTCATCACTTCCCCGTCGCCGCGAGAGCGCGCGCGACCAGCGCGATCCCGTTGGGTTCGTTCTGCTCGATCCACGTCAACGCCGCGGCGAGGTGTTCAGGCGAATGGTACGCCGGCCCGGGGTTCTCGCCGGCGATCCGCGCGCGCATCACGCGGAGCTCGTCGACCAGGCGGCCGCTCGCGGCGAGCTGCCCGTCGATGACGGCGATCGCTTCCTTTCTGCCGGCCGCGACGGTCTCGCGAGCGATCTCCTCATACCGTTTCAGCATCACCGATGATGCTGCCGCAAACGCGGCGGCACGGCAACCAGCAAGGGGACGCAGCTATGCCGATCATGATTCCGGACGGCCGCGGTGGATTTTTTCGAGTGTTTCCTCGCGGCCAGCGGCCGCCGGTGCCGCGGGGATTCGTCACAACCAACGAAGGGGGCACCATGGCGAAGCGACGCAAGAAACACCGACGCAAGAAACACCACCGCAAGCCGACGCACCACAGGAAGCGGCCGCACCGACGGCGCCGGAAGGTGGCGAAGCTGTCGGCACGCGATCGCGAGCTCGCGAAAAAGCTGGGCCTGCTCAAACGGTGATCTCATGAAGGCGGCCGCGCTGCTGGACGATCGCGCGCTGCTCGACGCTGTCACCGACGCCGGCGGCCGCTGGATCACCCTCGAGAACCACAAGCGCATCAAGATCGATCAGGACGGGCGGATCCTCGCGGGTCTGCCCGAGCGGTATCACGGCACGTCCATTCACGATCTGTCGCGCCTGTCGCACGCGGAGCGCGAGCTCGAGGGCATCAATTGCGGCGACGTCGGCGCCGCGGAGTGCCCGAAGTGTCGCGAGACGTTCCGGACGAAGGATGAAGCCGCGGCGGCGATCCTGCTGGTCAACCCCGCGTTCGCCAACCTACGAGAATCGGAATTCGGGCAATACGATCTGGCGTTCCTGCGCTGGCAACGCAACGGCCGCCGCGGCGCGAAGCCGCGCACGCGGATCACCGACGGGCGTCTCGACGCGATCAACGATCGCTTCGAGCTCAAGGGCGCGAACCGCGTCGCCAGCTTCACCGAGGCGCTGTATTGGGCGATCCCGAGCTCGCGACGGTGGGACGAGCTCCCCGAGCGCCTCGAGGCGCTCGCCGACGCCGCGGGAATCGACATCGCGCCGCCGGAGCCGCTGATCCAGTTGCAGGCGGCGCGGCTCAGCGTCGAGGAGTGCGAGCAGGACGTCGACGCTCGGATTTCGGGTCTCTTCGGGCAGGCCCGCGCCGGCCGGCTCGAGCTGGCGGGGGAAGGGGGCGACGATGTTCCTTTCTGATCAGGCCCGCGATCTCGAGGGCGCGCACGCCGGCCAGCGCGACGCGCCCGGGCGTGCGTTCAACCTGCTTGTAAATGGCGCTGCTCGAGGCGGCGCCGTCGACGGCGGCGACGATGATCCGCGCGCGCCGATCGTCGTCGCGAACGTTGAGCAGGAAGCCCGCGCAGCCCGTGCAGAGCGCCGGCGACGTCGACCACCAGGCGCAGCCCGGCGAGCAGGCGCGCCCGTCGGTGCAGCCGCAGATCACGCACGCGCGGACATTCGTCAGAGGCAACGAGCGTTGAACCATGGCGGCGACGCTGCCACGCTGGCGCCGACGCGGCAACTACGGGCAGGGCAATCCGGCCTGCATGCAGCGGTAGCATTGATCGGGGACGCAGGCCGCGACCGGGCAGCAGACCTTGTACGTGACGGCCGATCCGCAGACCGAGCGGACGGCGATCTGATCACCTTGGGCGCACGCGCCTTGGACGCCCATGCACGAGAGCATCGTCGGACGGCAGGCGGCGCCGGCCGTGCCGCACATGTCGTCGGTCTGCTGGCTTGGCGCGATGCAACCGCCGCCGGACATGCAGCCCGTGCAGCCCGCGGCGCCGCCGGCCGCGCCGCCCCCGCCGGTACCGCCGCGGCCGGCGAGCTCACCGCCGGCGCCGGCGGCGCCCCCCATGCCGCCGCCGCGGCCGCCGCCGGCGCTCGTGCCGCCGCGGCCGCCGAGCTCGTCGCCGGCGCCGCCCTGGTCGAGACCACCGTCGCCGGCGTCGGCGCCGGCAGTGACGCTGCCGCAGCCGGCGATCGCGAGCAACAGAACCAAGGCCGCGAGCAGCCCGCCGCCGAGCTCGTCATGGCGCCGCATCTAGCGGGCCCTTCGCTCGGCGCGTTTGGCGGCGAGCTCGTCGGGCGCGGCCGCCTCGCGCGTGTCGCACGCGGCGTCGGCCGGATTCCCTCGAGCGTGGCCGGCGCACAGACAGCCCATCGCAGCAGCGCACGGCGGGATCGCGGGGTGGCCCTCGAATTCACAGGGCGGAACGCAACATGTGCCGTCGACGCCACAGCGTTTGCAGACGGGCTTACCGGCGGCGCGGGCCGCGGCGAGCTTCGCGTCGCGTTCGTGCTGGCGCGCCTCGCAGCCGCGACGGAAAGCGTCCTCGAGGAACAGCGGCGTCAGCTCGACGACGGCCAGAATCCGCGAGGCGTCGACGGTGTTGTGTTCGCGGTGGCGGTTGCAGACCAGGCGGAAGGAGTGCCCACCGAGCATCAGCTCGTGAACGATCGCAGCCGTGGGCCGCGCTTCGCATTGGCCGCCGCCCCGCCGCGGCCACGTGCCGCCGCCCTTCGTGTACGACTCGCAGCGCGCGCGCGGGACCGGGCCCCATTTGGTGACGACGCCGTCGTACGTTTTTTCGTGCCAGTCGCGGTGGAAGTTCTGGCCGACGCGCTTGCCGGCGGCGAGCTCCTCGAGGAGCTCCGTCCGGTACCGGGCGACGTCGACCAGCGGTGCGCGTCGCTTGACCTTGATCTCGATCTCGAGTTCCACCTCGCCGGCGTCGACGGTGAAACGTCGCGTGCCGACGTCGAAGAGGCGGCCGCCGATCACGTAGTTGTCGAGCGCGGCGATCAGCGCTTCGCGGGATGTGGGCTTGGGCATGCGCTCAACCTCTGCAAGTATGTTGCCGCAATCGGGACGCGGCGGCAACTAGCCGCGGCGCCGGCGCCAGGCCTCGAGCTCGGCGGATCGTTCTGCGATGCAGCGGTGCACGTTGGCGAGTTCCTCGGGCGACACCGGCACGTAGGGGATCGGCTCGTCGAGCGCGACGGCGCCGTAGTTTTCGGCGGTGGCCTCGAGCGTCTCGATCGCGTTGGTCACCTTGACCGCGAGCTCGCCGCTGATCCGGGCCTCCGACTTCGGCCCGAGCAGCAGCTCGATCAGTTCGACACGCGCCCCGAGCAGCCGGCGTGCGGCGAGCGCGGGATCGCTGACAGGGTGCGGGCGGCGGTAACGCATCTAGGGTTCGCTCCTTTCGTCGCTGGGGTCGAGGCAGGGGAAGCGGTCGCGGAGCTCGCGGAGCGCGGCCCGATAGCGCGCGTAGATCGCATCAGCGTCGGAGACGTAGCGGCGATCGCCGATGCTGGCCGCAAGGTGCGCGTCGACGGCGCGGCGGACGCCGGCGCGCAGCATGCGGAGCGCGGCGTAGCCGTAGCGGCGCCGGCGGGCCGCTCGAGCGGCGAGCTTGACGTATGTCGAGGGGCGCAGCATCTAGGCGCCGGGCTGTCGGATCGGCCGCGTCTGGACTTCGATCGTCAGACCCGTTTCGGCGGCGCGCTTCGTGGCGTGCTCCTGCAACACGCCGAGGTGACGATCGCAGACTGCGAGCACGCGCGAGCGTCGCGCGGTGCCGTCCTTCTCCGCCACGACGACGTCGGCGAAGTGGGTCGCGCGATCGAGGCAGAAGTTGTCAGCGCTGCACATCTCCACGATCGTCGTCATGGGCCGATCCTCCTAGTTGAGCGTCTGCGTGTGCAGCTCGCGTGCCCAGGCGTTGACTCGCGCGGCGTGCGGCTCGCGCAGCTTCCCCGTGCGCGTCATGCAGAGAAAGCCACCGTTGCGGCCCGGCATCGCCGGCGTGTGGCAGACGGGGCACATCGGCAGTGTGTCCGTCGGGCCCCACGGGGCGCCGAGCTTGCGCTCGAGCGACGCGCGAACGTCGGCGGCGATCGCTTCGTTCGTTTTCTTCATGCGGACCATAATATCACAGTTGCCGCTTTTGTTCAGTGGCGGCAATGCCGAGAGGTACACTCGTGACGCTTGCCGAGCTCAAAGCAACGGCCGACGGGCTGCTCGAGGCGGCCGCCTTCGCTAACCCGGGCCTCGCATTCGTGATCGTGGTGGCCGAACCGGACCCGGCGGCGGCGAGGTTCGCTGTTACGACCAACGTGCGCAACGTCGGCGAGGCGCGCGCTCTCTGCAACTCTGCGCGCATCGCGCTCGAGGGCTCATGAACGCGATCGCGCTTCTTCTGCTGGCAGCAATCGGTGCGATCGTTGGCCTGCGCCGGCGTGCGCCGAGCTCGCCGGCGCCGCGGCTGCCGAGCTCGACACGGCCGCCGGCGTACGGTCTGCCGTGGCGGCCGCCGTCGCCGCCCAAGAAGTTCGCGTACATCTACCAGGACCCCAACGAGATCCAAATCAGAATGGCGATCGGGACCTCGCCACGCGACGCGCGCGAGATGGGCCTTTTTGGAAGCGAGGCGATGGCGGTGAAGGTCGCGCGCGAGCAGGGCGCGACGCTGGCGTGGCAGGGCGTGCGGGAGCTCCGGAAATGACGAGAGTCGCGGAGCAGATCGCGGCGATGCCGCTCGGCGGGCTGCTGCTGACCTGGTCGACGTTCGAGGCGATCCGCGACGGCCGCGTGCGCCGCATGGCTGCGCAGCTCGGCGCCGGCGCGCTGCTCGCGAAGCGCGACGGCCGGATCGTGCTGCTTGGGAACCTTGCCGCACGTCCGGAATTACGGCAACAGGTGCGACCATGAACGCGATCGGGAATTTGACGCCGGCGGCACGTTGCGTGCAGAGTCAAAAAGAAAACCCCGGCGGTGCTGGAAACACCCCGGGGCTCATGTCGCTGGCGTCCCCCTTTCGTCAGCGACGAACGAACGCCAGCGACATGAAGAATCTATCACCACCCCGCGGCCGCGCAAAAGTTCTACGCGACGCCTTCGCGCTCCTGCTGCACCGCACCCGCCGCCGCGTCCGGGGCAACACGCGCTCGGTCGCGACACTCGAGATGCAGGCCCAGCACGTGGCCTACCTGCTCGAGCGGATTCACCCGCGCACGCCGCTCGAGCGGCTCACGCCGAAGCGGATCGCGCGGGTCCTCGAGCTCGAGGCCCAGGGGCGCCGCGGCCGCGAGCTGTCGGGCGGCACGCTGCGCAAGCGAGCGTCGACGTTGAAACAGGCCCTCGAGCTCGCCGGCCGCCGCCCGCGGCTGCCAGAGATCCCCTACGTGTACGAGCCGAAGGCCGAGCACCTCGAGAATTACACCGACTACTGCCGGATCCGCGACGCGTTGCCGGTGCACCGTCGACGTTTCTTCGCGGCGGGCGTCTGGACCGGGCAACGGCACAAGGACCTCGAGGGCATGCGGCGCGAGGATTTCGATCCCGATGCTGGCTGGGTCCGCGTGCGATCGAGCAAGACGGCCCGCGGCCGCGGCCGCGCGGCGGTGCGCGTGCACGCGGCGCCCGAGCTCGTCGCCGAGCTCGCCGCTCACTGGCGGACGCTGGCACCGGGCGCGAAGCTCCTCGACTCGTGGCCGCACATCAGCTCGCAGCTAACGCGGCTGTCGGAGCGGCTCGGGCTGCCGCGCACGACGGCCCACCGATTGAGGCACACGTTTTTTACCTGGTACGTCCGCGCCAACGGCTTTTCCGCCGAGCTCCTCGAGCTCGGCGGCTGGCGCGATCTCACGATGCCGTCGCGCGTGTACGCGCACGCGTCGCCAGTCAGATTGCGGGAGCAGATCGAGCGCACCCACCAGTTGGTGGTCGAGCGCCGCGGCTCCCCGAAGATCTCGCGCAAGCGAGCGGGAACCCGACGTCGGCCGGATGGTCCGAACGATGTCGGGGACGTCGGTGCTGAATACACCGACGTCCCCGGGCCCTGCCCAAGCGGACCAGCTTCCGCCGAGCAGGTTGCGATCGTAGTCAATTCCGACGGGAATCGACCAGTGGGCGCGGAAGGAATCGAACCTTCAACAAACGGATTAAGAGTGCGCCTCACCGACGGTCAGCAGCTCTCTCGAGCGGCGGCAGATCCGCTTGGGCTTCTCCACGGAGAAGCCCATGCCAGCAGCAAGGAACAATAGAACAGAACAGGTAGATCCAGGAAGAGGACCGCTCCCCCGTCCGCCGGGCGGACCGATCGCGTGCGCGGTTGGTGACTTCGTCTGGGCGAAGTCGAAGGGGAAGAATCTGCGCGTCATCCTCGCGCGCGTCGAGAGCCTCGAGCCGGTTCCGGGCTTCGACGGCTGGCGCTGGATCCGCTGCTATCACTCGACGGAAAAGCGGAAGGTCCGGACCGGCCGCAAACGCGCGGGCGGTTGGTCGACCGAGCGTGTTGCGCGGCCGATCGTCGACGCGCTCACGCCGGCGGAGATCGCCAACCTCCGCAAGCAGGGAGTAATCCCCGCGGACGGTGAGGTGCTGCGATGAAGCGCACCGCTCTGCCGTCGGAGGAAAAGTGCGGCGCCTCGATCGCGAAGCGCGACAGCTCGCATCGGCCCTGCGTGCTGAAGCCGAACCACCAGGGCGACTGCGCGCCGTTCGCGCTGGCCGTCGTCGACGCCGGCGGCGAGCTCGACGCCGCGGCGATCTCCGGGCCGCTCGGCGACGTCGGCGCGGCCGCTCGTTACGCCGAGTGGTCGGAAGGCCAGTTTGTGCGCCACGTGCTGGCCGTCGTCGAATCGGCCGGCGACAGCCTCACGTACGTGGAGGCGTGCAATCTCGCGGTGGCGCTGCTGCGCGCGCGTCTCGGCCTGCCTGGCGGTGCGCTATGAAGCCCGCGCGCCAACAGTCGACGGCCGAACGCTCCGCGATCGCGCGGTCCTGCAACCAAGCGACGGCCGCCGGCCTCGAGGTGATCGAGTGCGAGCATTGCGGCGCGCCGATCGTTTGGTGCCGTCTTGCGGTCGGTCGCGCGGCCGTCGAGATCGTGCAGGAAGGCGCGGGGCGCGTCGCGATTCAAGGGACCCTGATCGCCGGCACGACGCCGGACGCCTACGATCAACAGGAGCCGACGCGCTACACGTGGCACCGCGATCGGTGCGTCGGCTCGTTCGTCGGGC
>Ga0070698_100000788_pt1 | contig 34385 bp, 32 predicted proteins | sample KBSK1502metaG_FD_65477 | JGI IMG/M metagenome (GOLD analysis project Ga0070698, IMG submission 65477) | Corn, switchgrass and miscanthus rhizosphere microbial communities from Kellogg Biological Station, Michigan, USA - KBS K1-50-2 metaG | ecosystem: Host-associated > Plants > Roots >... | reverse complement strand
CCACGAGCCTGGCGCTGCGCCGCAAGCTCGCCGCCAAGGCCTATGCCCGCACCGCCGCCTACGATTCGGCGATCGCGAGCTGGTTCGCCAAGCAGGAAGGTGAGACCTTCCCCGAGCGGCTGACCATCTCGGCCGAGCGCGTGCAGACCTTGCGCTATGGCGAGAACCCGCATCAGCAGGCTGCCTTCTATTCCGACGGCAGCAGGCGGCCGGGCATCGCCACCGCGCGCATGGTCCAGGGCAAGGAGCTTTCCTACAACAACATCGGCGATACCGAGGCGGCTTACGAATGCGTGGCCGAGTTCAAGGAGCCCGCGGTCGTGGTCGTCAAGCACGCCAATCCCTGCGCCGTCGCGGTCGCCAAGGACCAGTACAGCGCCTATCTGAAAGCCTATGCCTGCGATCCGGTGTCGATCTACGGCGGCATCGTTGCGGTCAACACAACGCTCGACGCCAGGACGGCCGAGGACCTGGCGAAACGTTTCCTCGAAGTCGTGATCGCGCCCGACGCCACGGCCGAAGCCCTGGCCATCCTGGCAAGGAAGAAGGACGTGCGCGTGCTGCTGGCCGGCGCCCTACCCGATCCGGCGAGCGCCGGCATGACCCTGAAGAGCGTGGCCGGCGGCTACCTGCTGCAGAGCCGCGACAACGGCGACGTGAAGAAGGGCGACCTGAAAGTCGTCACCAAACGCGCGCCGACGCCCAGAGAGCTCGACGATCTTCTATTCGCCTTCACCGTGTGCAAGCACGTGAAGTCGAACGCCATCGTCTATGCCAAGGACGGCGCCACGGTGGGCGTGGGCGCGGGCCAGATGAACCGCCGCGATTCCTCGCGCATCGCCGCCCTCCGCGCCGCCGAGGCGGGCGAGCTGGCGGGGCTGAAGGAAAGCCCGGCAATCGGCAGCGTCGTGGCCTCGGACGCCTTCTTTCCCTTTGCCGACGGTCTTTTGGCCGCGGCCGAAGCCGGCGCCACCGCCGTCATCCAGCCCGGCGGCTCGCTGCGCGACAAGGAAGTGATCGAGGCGGCCGACGAGAAGGGCCTGGCGATGGTTTTCACCGGCATGCGCCACTTCCGCCACTGAAAGACGGAAGCGGCGTTAGCCTTAGTTCACCAAGCGGGCGAGGTTGACGATGATCTGGCTGACCAGCCGCGTGTTGCGGTCCATCAACAGCACATCGTCATCGACGCGGACATACTCGTAACCCATCGGTGGCACCGCCAGCTGCGTCATCAGCGGCTGGGGCAGCGGGTAGTAGACGATGGTCGGCGGCAGCGGCTGGCCGACGATCCACAGCTTTTTGGCCTGACCCGGTGGCAGGCAGCCATTGTCCTTCTTGGCGAGGCCCGGCGGGCAGTTCCCGCTCACGAACTCGGTCCTGTAGTAGGTATGGATTGTATTGCGCTCGTGATCATTGACGACGATCACGGTGGGCGTATGGCTCGCCGCGCCGCCTTCGACCCGCCCCGAGTGGCCGCGATCGTTGTCGTTGTCCCGGCCCTTGCCCTTGTTCTTATCGTTGTCCGCCCAAACCGGCGATACTAGGGCGGCACAAAGCGCCGATGCAACGATAAGATGTATAGTTTTCATGATTTTTACCTCTAGGTAGAGCAAACGCCGGGAGGCAACAAAGGTTCCCTCGGCACTGACCTCGATTAGAGCCGCTGCACCTGCAGCGTGTAGAGCTTTTTCTCCTCGATCTCTTGCGCCGCGGCGACCAGCCGGTCGAGATCGTCCTGTGGGTACACGTAGCGTCCCGACAGGCCATCCGCCCGGCCCGAGGCGAGTGCCAGCAGCAGCGCGGCCGGCCGCTCCGGCGGCAGGTCGCGACCCTCGTCGAAGATGTCGCGAAACCAGGGCAGCCAGGTCTTCCCCTCGGGCGAGTTCAGCGAATGCTCGCTCATCGCCGTGCGCACGGTGCCGGAGCCCATGGCGAAGACCGAGACGCCGTGCGCCTTCACCTCGGCGGCCAGGCATTCGGAGAAGCGAATGAGGGCGGTCTTGGCGGTCACATAGGCCGAAAAATACGGCAGCATCGTCGCCCCGCCGCCGCTGGCAATGTTGATAATGCGGCCGCGCCGTCGCGCGATCATGCCCGGCAGGGCGCGGTGAGCGCAGATGATCTGACCCAGCAGATCGATCTCGATCGTGCGCCACCAGTTGGCGACGGTGCTCTGGATGAAGGGGCCCAGCGGGCCGATGACGCCCGCGTTGTTCACCAACAGATCGACCGGCCCCAGCGAGCGCTCGACCTCGCTGAAAGCCCGGTCGATCGCGGCGGCGTCGGTCACGTCGGCGATGAAGGCCCGGGCGCGACCGCCGGCACGCTCGATCGACGCTACCGCCTCGGCAAGCTCCTCGGCCGATCGCGCCAGCACCGCGACGGCCCAGCCGTCCGCCGCCAGCACCTGGGCAAAGGCGCGGCCCAGCCCGCGGCCGCCGCCGGTCACCACAGCCACCGTCATGATGCCTTGCCGGTCTGGACCTTCGCCGTCTCCGTCGTGGCGATCCAGATGCCCGCGAACACTGCGACCAGGCCGACAATAAGGTTGAGCGTGATCGGCTCGCCTAAAAGCTGCTGGGCGAGCAAGGCGGCCGCGATGGGATTGACCGTCATGGTGTTGGCGACGCGCGTCGGCGAGGCGCGCTGCAGCGCCAGCACCCAGAGAATGAACGCCAGCGCGCCGCCGGCGACGCCGAGATAGAGGCCGGCAATCCATTGCGCCTCGCCGAAGCTTTCAAGCACGGCAAGGCGGCCGGTCAGCAGGCCGGCGATGACGAGCGCGGCCGCACCGGAGCCCATGCCGACGGCGAGAAAGCCCAGCGCGCTCGAGCGCACGATGTAGGGCCGCGACAGCACGTTGTAGAAGGCCATGCACAGAACCGCGCCGGTCATGGTCAGCTCGCCGCGCCAGGCGCCGTCCGGCGCCGCCGACAGGCCCGTCGCCAGCGCCGCGCCCGCGCCCAGCATGGCAATCGCCACACCCGAGACCTTGCGAACCGTCAGCGGCTCGACGCCCAGGATCGCGCCCACGATCATGGTCAGCAGCGGCAGGGTCGACAGGGCAAGACTCGCACGCGCGGCGGTCGTGTAGCCCATCGCAATATTGTAGAGAATGAAAAACACGCCGTAGAAGCAAAGCCCCAGCAGCGCCACGCTCGGCCAGTCTTCCCGCCGTGGCCAGCGCACGCGCAGGATGAGCGCCACCGGCAGCACGCAGCAAAAGCCGATGCCCCAACGCAGGATTGAAAGCGTCAGCGGATCGGCGTTGCCGACCAGGTAACGCGTGACCGCGGCCGCCGTGCCGCCGAGGCTGCTCGAGACGATGGCGATCAGCACTCCCACCCACTCGCCCAAGGCTGCCTCCTGTCGCGCCCATGCCGCTTGTGCAATGTTCTCGATCGTCGTCGTTGCAGCAACTACCTGGCAGGTACAGATGGCGGGCGAGCAGGATTTTGCCGCGAGGCTTCGCGGATGGCGCCAGCGCCGCGGCTTCTCGCAGCTCGATCTCGCGGCGCGCGCCGACATCTCGCAACGTCACTTGAGCTTCCTCGAACTGGGCCGGGCCGCGCCCAGCCGCGACATGGTCATTCGACTGGCCAGCGCGCTCGACGTGCCGTTGCGTCAGCACAATGCGCTGTTGCTGGCCGCGGGCTTCGCCCCGGTGTGGCGCGAGTCCGAGCTTGGCGCACCGCAGCTCGGCGACGTGCGCGAGGCGCTCGACCTCATCATGGGCCAACAGGAGCCCTATCCGGCAGTCGTCGTCGATCGCCACTGGAACCTGCTCAAGGCCAATGGCGGCGCGGTAAGGCTGGTCGAATTTCTCGTCGGCCCGCTGGCGCCCGGCGCCAAGGTCAATCTCGCCGATGCCCTGGTCGGGCCCGACGTGCTGCGGCCCTTCCTGCTCAACTGGACCGAGGTGGTGCGCTATTTCATCCGCAGCGTCGAGGCCGACGCGGCGGCGGACGGCCAGCCGGAGACGGCGGCGCTGCTGGAGCGGCTGCTGGCTTACGACGGCGTGCGGGCCCTGCTGAAACCGGCGCCGACGGAGACGGTGGCCGGGCCGGTGCTGCCCATGCATTTCAGCAAGGACAACGTTTCGCTGAAACTCTTCACCACCATCGCCACGCTGGGAACGCCGCAGGACATCACCCTGCAGGAGATGCGTATCGAGAGTTTCTTTCCGATGGACCGTAGCACGGCGACAACGCTGCGCGCCTGGGCCGTCGAGGCAAGGAAGCCCAACGCCTAACGAACAGCCACGAAGACGTGCGCCTGCATGGTGGAGTCGAGCGCACCGGCGCCAAAACGCCGGGCGACCGCCGTGGCGGCCGTCTCGGTCGCGGCCTCGACGCCACCGGGAGTGCGCGCTTCGATCTCGCCCCTCATCGGGCTGCCTTGGCAGAAGCCGATCGCGGGGTCGCGATGGGACGCCGCCCGACACGGCAGCCTCACCGTCTCGACCGAAACGTCGGTGAAGCCCGCGCGCGCCAGGTCGGCCCGAACCGTGGCGACGTCGTGGTAGCCATGGGGCGTGCGCGCCAGGAAGCGCGGCGGATCGGCGGGAAACAGCTCGGTCATGCCGTCGTTCACCGCAGCGCTGACCGGGTTTTCAGCCAAGCTGTCCCATACGTTGAAGACGAAGCTGCCTCCGGCCTTCAAGACACGCCGCGCCTCGCGATAGCCCGCGACCCGATCGGGAAAGAACATCACGCCGAACTGGCAGACCACGGCATCGAAGCGGGCATCGTCGAAAGGCAGTTGAGTGGCGTCGGCCTGGCGCCAGGCCACGCGCTTCAGCCCGCGCCTTGCCTGGGCGAAATCGACCATCGCCTGATTGAGGTCGGTGGCGATCAGCTCGACCTCCGGCGGCAGCGCCTGCGCCAGCTCCTGGGTGACGCGGCCGCTGCCGGCCGCCGTCTCCAGGATCGAGCCCGCCGTGCGGCCGGTCAGCCGTCTTGCCAGGTCCTTGCCATAAGGCGTGAACAGCAGCGGTCCGAGATGACGGTCGTAGAGCGCGGGAATCGAGCCCGCAAAGACGGCATCGCCGGTCGTCATGGCAATCTCCCTCCCTTGGCAATCTAGCTAGACGGTGCCGACCTGCAAAGCCCGCGGCAACACCGAGACATCGAGCGGCAGGCGGCCCACCGTCTCGCCGTCGAGATCGACCAGGGTCTCGACGTCCGAGTCGAAACGGAACGACGTGCCGCGGCTTGTCCGCACCTTGGGATGGTGGATATGCGCGCCGCTATAGAGCTTGGGCATGACACCGAACAGCATGCCCAGCGACGAGACATCGCCCATCTCGATCAGGTCGAGCACGCCATCGTCGAGCTTGGCGCCGGGCATCAGCTTCATGCCGCCGCCGCCATTCTCGGTATTGGCGACCATGGCCGTGAACAGCCGGCGCGTGCCGGCCGGCGCGCCGTCGATCGAGATCGAGACGTCGCGATTGCGATAGGCGAGGGTGACGGGCGGCGTCATCAGGAGATAGGCAACCCCGCCCAGCTTCTTCAGCCAGCGCGACTGCGAGGTGCGATGGCTGATGGTGGCGGCCGCGCCCACCGAAACGATCAGGTAGCCGAAGCGCTCGACCGGTCGGCCGTCGAGCCCGCTGCAGCGCACGCGCAGGAGGTCGACGGCTCGACTGTGTTGGCCCGCCGCCGCGTCGAAAGCGTGCGATGGATGTTTCAGATGGCCGAGCGCGCGACAAAGCTCGTTGGCCGTGCCGGCCGGGACCGGGCAGAGCACGGCATCGGGCTCGCTGAGGCAGCCCGACGGTTCGATCAGGCCATTCAGGGTCTCGTTCACCGTGCCGTCGCCGCCCACCGCCACGAAGCGACGCACGCCCTCGGCCAGCGCCGTGCGCGCAAGGAGGGTCGCGTGCCCCGGCGCCTCGGTGAAGCGGGCCTCGAAGGGGCCCAGCCTTCGGATCAGCTCGGCCTGGATCGCCGGCCACCGCCGGGCCGCCCCGCCCTTGTGGGCGGCGGGGTTGACGATCACGGCAATCCGGTGCTGCTCGTTCATGCTCTTTTCATACTGACAGAAATTGACAGCGGTCGGTGATACGCTCGGCCCATGTCACGCGCGCAACGTCTCCTGGACCTCATCCAAGTCCTGCGGCGCCACCGCCATCCGGTGAGCGGCGCGGTGCTCGCCGAGGCGACCGGCGTGTCGCTGCGCACACTCTACCGCGACATCGACGTCCTGAAAGCCGAGGGCGCGCATATCGATGGCGAAGCCGGCGTCGGCTACGTGCTGCGGCCGGGCTTCATGCTGCCGCCGCTGATGTTCAGCGAGGAGGAGATCGAGGCGCTGGTGCTGGGCTCGCGCTGGGTTCACCAGCGCGCCGACCGCGCCCTGGCCGACGCCGCGGCCAACGTGCTGGCCAAGATCGGCGCCGTGCTGCCCAAGGATCTGCGCGAGACCCTCGACGATTCCGGCCTGTTGATCGGGCCGGGCGAGCCCATCGCCGCAGGTGACGCCCAGTTGCCCAAGATCCGCCAGGCCATCCGCACCGAGCGCAAGCTTGGCCTGTCGTATCGCGACAAGGACGGCATGGCGACCCGGCGCACCGTGTGGCCTTTCGGCGTAGGATTTTTCGAGAAGGTGCGCGTGGTCATGGCGTGGTGCGAGCTGCGCCAGGATTTTCGCCACTTCCGCACCGACCGCATCGTCACGCTCTCGCTCACCGACAAGCGCTATCCGCGCCGGCGCCAGGCCATGCTCAAGGAATGGCGCGAGCGCGAGGGTACGAGCGAGGCCTGAAGACTGCTGACAGAATCTGACAGCACGAGGCTCTAGACTGGGTTCACTTCGATAAGGAGAACCCGATGAGCAAGTTCAGCTTCGTCCTGCTCTATGTCGACAACCCTCCGGCGAGCGCCGCCTTCTACGCCGACCTTTTAGGCAAGCCGCCGCTCGAGGCGTCGCCCACCTTCGCCATGCTGCCCCTGGGCAGCGAAGTAATGCTGGGCCTGTGGTCGCGCCGCACTGTCGAGCCCGTTGCGACAGCGCCCGGCGGCGGCGAGGTCGCGTTCACGGTGGACGATGCTGCCGCCGTGGAACGCACGCATGCCGACTGGAAGAAGCGCGGCCTGCCGATCGCACAAGCGCCGACGGCGATGGATTTCGGTCACACCTTCGTGGCCCTCGATCCGGACGGCCATCGCCTGCGCGTGTTCGCGCCTGCCGCGACGGGAGGTGCCCAATGAATCGCAATTGGTTGGCAGTGGCTTCCGCCGAGCATGTCGAAATCGGGCGCAACGCGGGTTTCATGCAGGTCAGTCACGGCAAGGCCTCGCCGTTGCGTCGCGTCCAGCCGGGCGACCGCGTCGTTTACTATTCGCCCAACCGCACCTACACGCCGAGCCACATGTCGCGCAGCAAGGACAGGCTGCAGTCCTTCACCGCCATCGGCACCGTCAAGCCAGGCGCACCCTACCAGGCCGATATGGGCTTTGGCTTTCAGCCCTACCGCCGCGACGTCGACTGGCACGACGCCGAGCCGACGCCGATCGCCACGCTGGAGGGCGCGCTGGCCTTCATGCAGGACAAGAACTGGGGCTATCGACTGCGCCAGGGCCTGGTCGAGATCAGCGACGCCGACATGACAGCCATCGCCGAGGCGATGTTCAAAGCCTCGGCAGCACCTGGTCGGCCAAGAGATGGAACGTCTCGCGGCTCAGCGGCGCGCACATCAGGTAGCCCAGCCCGATCTCTTCCTTCAGCCGGCCAATCTGTTCGACAATCGCCGCCGGAGTTCCGTGCAGGATGACGTTGTCGACGTAATACTGCGTCGGATCCTGGCCGCCGTAGGTGCGCTGCATCGACTTGCGATGCGCGTGCTGCGGTCCGGCATAGGACTCGATCAGCCATTGCGCGCCGCGCCGGGCGACGGTTTCGGCTTCCGCCATGGTCGGCGCCAGCGCGACCAGCCGCGCCATGGGAATCTCGCGGCCTTCGTCCGAGAAGCCCGCGTCGGCGAGCTTCTCGGCATAGCGGCGGCGCTTGTCGCCGAGCTCCTTGGTCGAGGCGTGCGGGTCCATCAGGATGGAAAAGCCGCGGCTTGCCGCCCAGTCGATGGCCTGCTCCGACGTTGCCGCCATCCAGGTCGGCGGATGCGGCTGCTGCAAGGGCTTGGGCAGCACCTCGATGTCGTCGAAGGCAAAATGCGCCCCCTTGAAGGTGAAACGCTCCTGCGTCCAGGCCTTTAGGACGATCTCGACGGCCTCACGAAAGCGCTCCGCGCTTTCTTCCGGCGGCACGCCGAAGGCGTTGAACTCCGAGTGCGCAAAGCCGCGACCGGCGCCCCAGTTGACCCGGCCGCCCGACAGCATGTCGAGCAGCGCCACCTCCTCGGCCAGTCTCAACGGGTGATAGAGCGCGGCCAGCGACACCGCCGTGCCGATGCGCAGCCGCTTGGTGCGCGCGGCGGCCAGCGTGCCCAGCATGTGGACCGAAGGACAGACGCTGAAGGTGGTGAAATGGTGCTCGGCCAGCCACACCGCGTCGAAGCCGCCGCGATCCATGATCTCGATGCGCTCGAGCGCGCGCGCATAGACCGCTTCCAGCGGCCCGTGGCGGCCGGGCCAGCTGAAGAACTGCAGCACGCCCACCTTCATGCTCATTCGGCCTTGATGCCGGCGGCCTTGACGATCGGCCACCACTTCTCGATCTCGGCCTTCTGGAAGGCGCCCAGCGCCTGCGGCGTGAGCTGGTCGGCTGGCGGAATCTCTTGACCCAGCGCCGCGAGCTTTTCCTTCGTGCCCGGCTCGGCCAAGGACTTCACCACGGCGGCGTTCAGCTTGGCGATGACATCGGCCGGCGTGCCCTTGGGCGCCCACAGGCCGTGCCACACCGAGACATGGAGGCCGGGCAGCCCGGCTTCATCGACGGTCGGCACGTCGGGCGCCGACGGCAGGCGTTCCTTGCTCGTGACCGCGAAGGCCTTGATCGTGCCCGCCTGCAGCTGCGGCAGCACGTTGGATGCTTGGTCGATCATGATGTCGATCTGGCCGGCAAGAAGATCGCGCATTGCCGGCGCCGTACCGCGATAGGGCACGAACTGGAACTGCGTGCCGGTCATCTTCTGAAAGAAGATGCCGGAGATGTGTGGCGGGCTGCCGACCCCGCCGGTGCCTGCCGTCGCCTTCTCGGGATTGGCCTTGAGCCAGGCGATCAGTCCCTTGAGGTCGTTGGCCGGCAGGTCTTTGCGGCTGACGATCAGCAACGGCCCGGTGACGATCATCGCGATCGGCGCGAAATCGGCGAGAAGGTCATACTGCAGCGCGTAGGTCGCGCCGTTCAGCACGTAGTGGCTCCACTGGCCGATGCCGAGCGTGTAGCCGTCAGGCGTCGAGCGCGCGACCTTGCCGACACCGATCGACCCGCCTGCACCCGCCACATTGTCGACCAGAACGGTGCCGCCAAGGTTGGCGCTCATGCGCTCGGAAAGAACGCGGGCGATCGCATCGGTCGGCCCGCCGGCCGAGGCAGGCACGATCATGGTGACCGGACGCGAAGGATAAGATTGAGCAACGGCCGGGTGCGCCGCGAACAGGGCGGCGACGCTTACGACCACAAGCAGCCATCGGCGCGGCGGGTTCATTGTCTCCTCCCGTCGCAAGCTTAGCACGCCTCAGGCCAGCGCGTCGTCGATGGCGCTGCCCAGGCGATCGACGATCTCGCCCAGCTGATCGGCCGTGACGATGAAGGGCGGCGCCAGCAGCACATGATCGCCGCGCGTGCCGTCGATCGTGCCGCCCATGGGATAGACCATGAGTCCTCGCGCCATGGCCGCCTTCTTCACCCTGGCGTGGAGCTTCTTGGTGGGATCGAACGGCGTTTTGGTGGAGCGGTCCTCCACCAGCTCGACCGCCTGGAACAAGCCACGGCCGCGAATGTCGCCGACATGCGGATGATTGCCGAAGCGCTCGCTGAGGCGCCGCCGCAAGAGCGCACCCTGCTCGCGCACGTTGGCCAAAAGATCGTCGCGCCGGATCGTCTCCTGCACCGCCAGCCCCGCCGCGCAGGCCAGAGGATGGCCCATGTAAGTGTGGCCGTGCTGGAAGAAGCCGCTGCCGCCCGCGAACGAGTCGTAGATGTGCCGGCCGAGCAGCACGGCGCCGATCGGCTCGTAACCGCCGCCCAATCCCTTGGCGATGGTCAAAAGGTCGGGCGCGATGCCTTCCTGCTCGCAGGCATGCAAGGTGCCGGTGCGGCCCATGCCGCACATCACCTCGTCGAGGATCAGCAGCACGCCGTGGCGATCGCAGATCTCGCGGATGCGCTTGAAATAGCCCTTGGCCGGCGGCACCGCGCCCGCCGTGGCGCCAACCACCGTCTCGGCAACGAACGCCATCACCGTGCCCCCGCCGAGCGCGCGGATCTTGGCCTCGAGCGCTGCGGCGGCGCGTTGACCGTAGGCTTCCTCCGTCTCGCCCGGCTCCTGGAAGCGATAGGCGAAGCAGGGATCGATATGATGCGTCTCGATGAGCAGCGGCGAGAAAGGCGCGCGCCGCCATTCATTGCCGCCCGCCGCCAGCGCGCCCAGCGTATTGCCGTGATAGCTCTGGCGCCGCGCAATGACATGGCGGCGCTCGGGCTGGCCGCGCTCGATGAAATACTGCCGCGCCATCTTGAGCGCGGCCTCGATCGCTTCCGATCCGCCGCTCACCAGGTAAGCGTGGCTGATGCCGGCAGGCGCGTCGGCGATCAGGCGGTCGGCGAGCTTCTCGGCGACCTCGGTGGTGAAAAAGCCGGTATGCGCATAGGCGAGCTTGTCGAGCTGCTCGTGCAGGGCGGCCGTCACCGCGGGATGGCCATGGCCCAGGCAGGACACCGCGGCGCCGCCCGAGGCGTCGATGTAGTGCTTGCCGTTGGTGTCGACGATTTCGATGCCGCGGCCGTCGGCGGCGACCGGAAGAGTGCCGGCGATCTGGCGGTGCAGGATTCGGGTCATGCTTTTTCCCGGGTCCCGCGCCGCGGCAGGTGAACGCCGAACGCCGAGAGCTGCGCCTCGGTATGCTCCAGCGCGGCCAGCGCCTTGTTGCCGCCGCGGCCGGCGACCAGGGCGGCGAGGATCTCGGCCACGGCCAAGAGCGGCGTCATGGTGTGGAAGAAGGAGGGGCTTTCGGTCGCCACCAGGATCGCCGCGGCGGCGACCCGCGCCAGCGGCGAGACTTCCGAATCGGTCAGCGCGACCACCGGCACGCCGCGGGCGGCCGCATACTGCGCGCCCTCGATGGTGGCGCGGGCATAGGGCTCGACGCTGGCGGCCAGCACCACGTCGCCCGCCCCGGCGTCGCGGATGGCGTCTAGGCCGGTGCCGCCGGCATCGTCCAGCATCACGGTTTTGTCGCCCAACAGCGACAGCATGTAATGGAAGTGCCAGGCGGCGGCGTGGCAGGAGCGCAGACCCAGGCAATAGACGCGCTGCGCTTCATGCAGGCGGCCGGCGGCGTCGGCCAGGCGTTCGAGCGACGCGGGCTCGGCCAGGGCCGCGATCTGGCGCGACAGGGTGAGCGCCATCTCCGACGCCAATGCCCGCTCGCCGCGCAGCTTCTGGGCCTCGACCTGGGCGCCCGCCTTGCCGGCGAAGCCCAGCGCACCGGTCCGCACCGCGCCGGCATAGAGCTCGCGCACCTGGTCGTAGCCTTCGAGGCCCAGCCGCTGGGCGAGCCGGGTCATGGTGGCGGGCGGCACGCCGGCGCGCCGCGCCTGCTCGCGCATGGAGAGCAGTGCCACGTCGTCGGGACGGTCGAGCACGTAGCGCGCGGCCGTCTGAAGCTGCGGCGACAGGATGTCGAACGCCTCGACGATCGAGGCGTTGAGCGGGCCTCTATCCATGCGCAGCCGTCAGCGCAGCGGCAGCGGATACATCAGCCCGCCCTTGGTCCACAGGCCGTTGAGGCCGCGCGCCAGCTTGAGCGGGCTGCCCGCGCCGACATTGCGCTCGTAGCTCTCGCCATAGTTTCCGACCTGCTTGATGATGTTGTAGGCCCACGCCTCGTCGAGCTGCAGCGCCTTGCCGTTGCCCGGCTTGGCGCCCAGGAAGCGCTGCACCAGCGCGTCGGTCGATTTGAGCTGCTCGTCGACATTGGCCTTGGTGATGCCGCGCTCCTCGGCCTCCAGCATGGCGAACAGCGACCAGCGCACGACCGCCAGCCATACATCGTCGCCGCGCCGCACGAACGGCCCCAGCGGCTCCTTGGAGATCAGGTCGGGCAGGATCATGTAGTCGGCCTGCCGGCCGCGCGTCGCCAGCGCCGAGGCGAGCGCCGACGAATCCTGGGTGATGGCATCGCAGCGTCCGCCGAAGAACGCCTCGTACATGACGTCGACGCTTTCGTAGACCACCGCCTTGGTGGTGAGGTTGCGGGCGCGGAACCAGGTCGCCATGTTGAATTCGTGGGTCGTGCCCTGGGCGACGCAGATCGTGGCGCCACCGAGTTCCGCCAACGTCTTCACGTTGAGCTTCTTGGGCACCATGAAGCCTTGGCCGTCATAGAAATTGACGCCGGCATATTGCAGGCCGAGCCCGGCATCGCGCTCGAGCGTGATGGTGGAGTTGCGCACCAGCATGTCGATCTCGCCCGACTGCAAGGCGAGAAAGCGCTGCTGGGCGGAGAGCGGCACGTACTTGGCCTTGGTCGCATCGCCCAGCACCGCGGCGGCGACGGCATTGCACAGGTCGATGTCGAGGCCCGACCATTTGCCCTGGCTGTCGGCCAGCGAGAAGCCGCCCAACCCGACATTGACGCCGCAGATCAGCTGGCCGCGCTTCTTGACGGTATCGAGGGTCGATTGAGCCGAGGCGGCGGCGGCCCAACAGGCAAAGGCGGCCAAAACGGCGCCGGCCGTGAGGATTCGCTTGATGACAGGCATGGGCATTTCCCCCTTCAAAGACCGCCAGATTGCTAGCGCGGGTCTGCGCCCTTCGCAACAAATGATTCAGGTTTTGAGCATATGATTCATTCGGTCCATCAATAGGCCAGTTACCGCCGCGACAATTGACTCGGACGCGTCGCACAACCACATGTGCCGCGCCGCAAAATCGTTCGGGGGGAAATCCTTGTTGTCCGTTCGCCGCCACTTGCAGGCTCTCGCCGCCGTTGCTGTCCTGTTCTCTTCACCCGCGGCCTTCGCCCAAGGCGGCCCTCCCGCCATGCCGGTCAGCGTCGCCCCTCCGGTCGCCAAGCGCGTGACGCAGTGGGACGAATTCTCCGGGCGCTTCGAGGCGGTCGCCTCGGTCGAGGTGCGGGCCCGTGTCTCGGGCTTCATCGAAGAGCTGCATTTCAAGGATGGCCAGCTCGTCAATGTCGGCGATCCCCTGTTCACCATCGACAAGCGGCCTTACGAGATCGCTGTCGAAAGCGCCAAGGCAGAGGTCGCGCGCAACAAGGCACAGGTCGGCTTGGCCGAGCTGCAGGTCCAGCGCGGCGCCTCGCTGATCACGTCCAGAACCATCACCGAACAGGAAAACGACCAGCGCAAGGCCAACCTCGACGTGGCGCGCGCCCAGCACAAGGCGGCCGAAGCGGGCCTGCGCTCGGCCGAGCTCAACCTCGACTGGACCGACGTGCGCGCGCCGATCGCCGGCCGCATCTCCGACCGCAAGGTCGATGCCGGCAACTTGATCCAGGGCGGCCAGACGGGCGCCACCCTGCTGGCCACCATCGTCACCCTCGATCCGATCCGCTTCGTGTTCGACGTATCCGAGACCGACTATCTGCGCTACACGCGCCTTTTCCTGTCGGGCGAGTTGGCCTCGTCGCGGGAAAAGAACCCCGTGCGCATCCGGCTGGCCGACGAGGCCGAGTGGACGCGCACCGGCAAGGTCGATTTCGTCGACAACACGTTTGCCCCGCGCTCGGGCACCATCCGTACCCGCGCCATCGTCGACAACAAGACCCAGCTACTGGCGCCCGGCATCTTCGGCCGCGTGCAACTCTTTGGCGGCGAGTACGACGCGCTCATGATCCCCGATACGGCGGTGGTCTCCGATCAGTCGCGCAAGATCGTGTTTGCGGTCGGCGAAGACAATGTGGTCAAGGCCAAGCCTGTGACCCTGGGCCCGATCGTCGATGGGCTGAGGGTCGTGCGCGATGGCCTCGCGGCCACCGACCAGGTGGTGCTGGACGGGCTCGCCAACCCGATGGTGCGGCCGGGCGCCAAGGTCGTGCCGCAAAAGGGTGAGATCACCACCGCCAAAGCCAAGTAAGCGCCCCTTCTCACGCGACATCAGGCCATGCGTTTTTCCCACTTCTTCATCGACCGGCCGATCTTCGCCTCGGTCCTGTCGATCATCATCCTGATCGTGGGCGCCATCGCCCAGCGTAACCTGCCGATCGCGGAATATCCCGAGATCGCCCCGCCCACCGTAAACGTCACGGCGACCTACCCCGGCGCTTCGGCCGAGGTCATCGCCGCCACCGTCGCGACGCCGCTCGAGCTCGAGATCAACGGCGTCGACGACATGCTCTACATCAACTCGCAGTCTACCGGCGACGGGCGGCTGTCGATCAATGTTGTCTTCAAGCCCGGCGTCGACATCGACCAGGCGCAGGTCAACGTCCAGAACAGGACCTCCGTCGCCCAGCCGCGCCTGCCGCAGGACGTGCAGCGGCTGGGCATCGTGGTGCGCAAGGCCTCGCCCGATCTGATGATGGTCGTGCACATGACCTCGCCCGACGGCAGCCGCGACCAGCAATACATCTCCAACTATGCCACGCTCTACGTGAAGGACGTGTTGAGCCGCGTCGATGGCGTCGGCAACGTGCTGGTGTTCGGCGCGCGCGACTATTCCATGCGCGTGTGGCTCGATCCGGCCCGCGTCGCCGGCCACAATCTGACGGCGGCCGAAGTGGTCGCGGCGCTGCGGGCCGCCAACCTGCAGGTCGCCGCGGGGTCCATCAACCAGGCGCCTGCCGTATCGGCCGGCGGCTTCACCTTGTCGGTCCAGACCCTGGGACGGCTGACCGCACCGGAGGAGTTCGGCAACATCGTGTTGCGCGCCGAGCCCGATGGCTCGGTGACGCGGCTGCGCGACGTCGCCCGTGTCGAGCTGGGCGCGCAGGACTACACGGTGAACGCCTATCTCGACAACAAGAACGCCACGGCGCTCGCCATCTTCCAGCGTCCGGGTTCGAACGCGCTCGCCACCTCCGACGGCGTGAAGGCCGCGATGGAGCGCCTGAAGAAGAACTTCCCCCAGGGCCTCGACTATACGGTGGTCTACAATCCGACGGAGTTCATCCAGGCCTCTGTCGACGCGGTGATCGAGACGCTGTTCGAGGCGCTGCTGCTGGTCGTGATCGTGGTGATCGTGTTCCTGCAGACATGGCGGGCGGCGATCATCCCCCTGCTCGCCATCCCGGTGTCGCTGATCGGCTCGTTCGCCGTGATGGCCGCGGTCGGCATCTCGTTCAACACGCTGTCGCTGTTCGGCCTCGTGCTGGCGATCGGCATCGTCGTCGACGACGCCATCGTCGTGGTCGAGAACGTCGAGCGCTACCTGACCCAGGGCCTGTCGCCCAAGGCGGCGGCGCACAAGACCATGGACGAGGTGGGTGGTGCGCTGATCGCCATCTCGCTGGTGCTGATCGCGGTGTTCCTGCCGACCGCCTTCATCACCGGCCTGCAGGGTACCTTCTACAAGCAGTTCGCCATCACCATCGCGGCCTCGACGGCGATCTCGGCCTTCGTATCGCTGACGCTGTCGCCCGCCATGGCCGCGCTGCTGCTCAAGACCCACGCGCTGTCGCATATCGAGAAGCCAAAGCCCACGCTGCTCGAGCGGCTGGCCTGGCCGCTCACCTGGTTCTTCCGCCAGTTCAATCGCGGCTTCGAGGCGCTTTCGAATTTCTACGGCCGCGCCACGGCGCGGCTGATCCGCATGGCGACGGTCGTCCTGGTCGTCTATGGCGGTCTGCTGTTCCTCGCCGGCAACCGACTGGTCGAGACGCCGACCGGCCTGATCCCGCAGCTCGATCGTTCCTATCTGATCGCCGCCATGCAGCTTCCCCAAGGCGCGACCCTGGAGCGTGCCGACAAGCTGGTGCGCCAGGCGTCGGAGATGATCCTGGCGACGCCCGGCGTGTCGCACGCCGTGGCCTTCGTCGGCTTCGACGGCGCCACCTTCACCAACGCGCCCAACACCGGCGTGATCTTCGTCACCCTGAAGCCGTTCGAGGAGCGGCGGAACGAGCCCAAGGACAAGATCCTGGCGGCGTTGCGCGGCAAGATGTTCTCGCTGCGCGAGGCTTTCGTGTTCGTGCTCGAGCCGCCCTCAGTGCCCGGCATCGGTACCGGCGGCGGCCTGAAGGGCTACGTCCAGGATCGCGCCGCACGCGGCCTCCCGGCGCTCGAGGGCGCCACCTGGGCGCTGGCCGGCGCCGCCGGGCAGACGCCCGGCCTGACCCAGGCCTTCACGCTGTTCAGCACGCACACGCCGCAGATCTGGGCCGAGATCGACCGCACCAAGGCCGAGCAGTTGGGCGTGCCGATCGGGCGGGTGTTCGAGACGCTGTCGATCTACATGGGCTCGGCCTACGTCAACGACTTCAACATTCTCGGCCGGACCTATCAGGTGACGGCGCAAGCCGACGATCCCTATCGACTGACCTTGCGCGACGTCGCCAACCTCAAGACGCGCAGCGACAGTGGCGAAATGGTGCCGATCGGCTCGGTGGCGACCTTCTCCGACACTACCGGCCCCTATCGCGTGGCGCGCTACAATCTCTATCCCGCGGCCGAGGTGCAGGTGGCGCTGCAGCGCGGCTTCTCCTCGGGCCAGGGCATCGCCGCCATGGAAGGGCTGGCCGACAAGGTGCTGCCCTCGGGCTTCGGCTTCGAATGGACCGAGATCGGTTTGCAGGAAAAGCTCGCCGGCAATACCGCGATCCTGGCCTTTGGGCTCGCCGTGGTGTTCGTGTTCCTGCTGCTGGCCGCGCTCTATGAAAGCTGGCTGCTGCCGCTCGCCGTCATCCTGATCGTGCCGATGTGCGTGCTGGCGGCCATGATCGGCGTCAACATCCGCGGGCTCGATCGCAACGTCCTGGTCGAGATCGGCCTGGTCGTGCTGGTGGGCCTCGCCGCCAAGAACGCCATCCTGATCGTGGAGTTCGCCAAGCAGGCCCATGAGGCCGGCATGAACCGCTACGACGCGGCGGTGAGCGCCGCCAAGACGCGCCTGCGGCCCATCCTCATGACCTCGCTCGCCTTCATCCTGGGCGTGGTGCCGCTGGTGGTGAGCTTCGGCGCCGGCGCCGAGATGCGCCAGTCGCTCGGTACCGCGGTGTTCTTCGGCATGCTGGGCGTCACCTTCTTCGGCCTGGTGTTCACGCCGGTCTTCTACGTCGTCAGCACCGGCCTTTCCGAGCTGCGCTTCAGATGGCGCAAGCCCGAGGTCCAGCCGGAGTTCAAGCCGGACGAGGTCTAGAGCCTGTTACGGTTCATTGCCCCCAGCGTCAGATCAACTCGCTGTAGGGCACGAAGTCGACCTCCGTGCCGGGCTGCAGCCTCGTCGTCTCCTCGCCCAATTCCACTAGGCCATCGGTTTCGGTGAGAGAAGTCAGCATGCCGGCGCCTTCCTTGTGATAGCGCCGGGCCCTGGCGAGGCCCGCGCCTTGGTCGAGCGAGACCCGGACATATTCGCGCCGGCCGATCTTCTTGCTGTAGGCGAAATCGCTCACGACCCGGAAACGCCGGGCGAGGTGCGGCGTCGTGCCGGACAGCGCCTCGATCATCGGCCGCGCCACCAAAGCGAAGGTGAGCAGCGCGGCCACCGGATTGCCGGGCAGTCCCGCCAGTGGCGTGGCGCCGATCTGGCCCATGGCGACCGGCCGGCCCGGCTTGATCGCCAGCCGCCAGAAATAGAGCGAGCCGTGATTGGCGACGGCCGAGCGGATATGGTCCTCCTCGCCGGTCGACACGCCGCCCGAGGTTACGATCAGGTCGCTCTCCGCCGCGGCCTCCCGCAGTGCCTCTCCCAGACCGGCCTGGTCGTCGGGAACGATGCCGCGATCCATCACCTCGACGCCGAGGCGCTCCAGCATGCCGGCCAGGATGAAGCGATTGGCGTCGTAGATCTGCCGGCCGACCAGCGGCGCGCCCGGCTCGCGGACCTCGTCGCCGGTCGACAGCAGGGCGACCGACAGTCGCCGCCGCACCGGCACGTCGGCGAATCCCAGCGCCGCCAGCAATCCCAGCTCGGCGGGACCCAGCCGTCGTCCCGCCGTGAGCGCCAGCGAGCCCAGCGCGATATCCTCGCCGGCCCGGCGGGTATTGGCGCCGCGCTTGATGCCCGGCCGGATCGTCACCTGATCGCTGGCGCGCCGGCAGTCCTCCTGCATGATCACGACATCGGCGCCTGGCGGCAGGGCGGCGCCAGTGAAGATGCGGGCGGCGAGGCCCGCCGTCAGCGCCGCCGCCGGGTCATGGCCGGCGGCGATGCGGTCGACGCAGCGCAACACCGTGTCGCCGGCCGGATCGAGGTCGTCGAAGCGCACGGCATAGCCATCGACCGCCGAATTGTCGAAGCCAGGCACGGCGATCGGCGCGGTGATGTCGTGCGCCAGCGTGCGGCCGAGGGCGCGCCGCAGCGGCACCGGCTCGATGCCGTCGACAGGCCTCACCCGCTCGAAGATCATGCGCCGGGCGGCGTCGATGCCCAAAAGGCTGCCGCCGAAGGCAAAGCAATCGTCGGAAAGTTGGGCCATGCGCGGCGCCCGCGTTACTGGGCCGCTTGGGCGATGGCTTTGACCGGCTCGACCTGCGCCGCGCAGAACTTGAACTCGGGAATCTTGCCGACGGGATCGAGCGCCGGGTTGGTCAGGATGTTGGCCGCCGCCTCGGCGTAGCAGAACGGAATGAACACCATGCCGTCGGGCACGTCGGAATCGGCACGCACCTTGAGCTCGATGACGCCGCGCCGGGTCGACACCCTGATCATGTCGCCGCGCTCGATGCCGAGCTTCTCCAGCTCCCGCGGCGCCAGGAACGCCATTGCCTCGGGCTCGAGCTCGTCGAGCACGGCCGAGCGTCGCGTCATGGCGCCGGTATGCCAGTGCTCGAGCACGCGGCCGGTCGAGAGCACGAAAGGATACTGCGCGTCCGGCAGTTCGTCGGGCGGCCGGATATGGGCCGGCACGATCCGGCCGCGCCCGCTTTGGGTCGGGTAGCCGGTGTTGAACAGGATCTCGTTGCCCGGCACGTCGGGCCCGTCGGCTGGATAAGTCACCGCGCCCTCGCGCTGCAGCCGCTCCCAGCTGATGTTCTTGAGCGAGGGCATGGTGCCTGCCATTTCGGTATAGACGTCGCCGACGCTCGGATAGGTCCAGCCACAACCCAGCCGGTTGGCGAGATCGATGATGATGTCGAGATCGAGCCGCGCCTGTCCCGGCAACGGCAAGGCGGTGCGGCCGAGCTGTATGCGGCGATCGGTGTTGGTGTAGGTGCCGGTCTTTTCCGGGAAGACCGACGCGGGCAGCACCACATCGGCGTGCCACGCGGTCTCGGTCAGGAAGATGTCCTGGACGATCAGATGTTTGAGCTTGGCCAGCGCCTGGCGGGCGTGATGGATGTCGGGATCGGACATCGCGGGGTTCTCGCCCATGATGTACATGCCCTCGATCTGGCCGGCATGGACCGCGTTCATGATCTCGACCACGGTGAGCCCACGCTTGGGATCGAGCGGCACGCCCCAGCTCGCCTCGAAATACTGGTGGGCCGAGGGCAGCTCGACCGGCCGGTAGTCGGTGAAGAACATCGGGATCAGGCCGGCGTCCGAGGCGCCCTGGACGTTGTTCTGGCCGCGCAGCGGATGCAGGCCGGTGCCGGGCCGCGCGATCTGGCCGGTGACCAGGGCGAGCGCGATCAGGCAGCGCGCGTTGTCGGTGCCGTGGACGTGCTGTGAGATGCCCATGCCCCAGAAGATGATCGAGGCCTTCGAGCGCGCATACATGCGAGCGACCGTGCGCAGCGTCTCGGCCGGCACGCCGCAGACCGGCTCCATCGCCTCGGGCGAGAAGGCGCCGATGCGCTCGACCAGCTCGGGAAAGCCTTCGGTGAAGCCTGCGATGTACTGCCGGTCGGTCAGGCCCTCGGTGATGATGGTGTGCAGCATGGCGTTGAGCAGCGCCACGTCGCTGCCCGGCTTGAAGCGGATGTCGACCGTGGCGTGACGCGACAGGCCCTGGCCGCGCGGATCGATGACGACCAGCTTGGCGCCGCGCTTGACGGCGTTCTTGATGAAGGTGGCCGCGACCGGATGGTTGCCGGTGGGATTGGCGCCGATGACGAAGATGGTCTCGGCGTCGAGCGCCGCCGAGAACGGCGCCGTCACCGCGCCCGAGCCGATGCCCTCGAACAGCGCCGCCACCGACGAGGCGTGGCAGAGCCGCGTGCAGTGGTCGACGTTGTTGGTGCCGAAGCCGGTGCGCACCAGCTTCTGGAACAGATAGGCCTCTTCGTTCGAACCCTTGGCCGAGCCGAAGCCGGCCAGTCCCGCCCCGCCCTTGCGCTCGCGGATTTCGATCAAGCCGGCGGCGGCGCGTTCCATCGCCTCTTCCCAGGTGGCCTCGCGGAAATGCGTCCACGGATTGGCCGGGTCGACCTCGTCCTCGGCCGATTTGGCCACACCGTCCTTGCGCACCAGCGGCACGGTGAGACGGTCGGGATGATTGGCGTAGTCGTAGCCGAAGCGGCCTTTCACGCAGAGCCGCGCATGATTGGCCGGCCCGTCCTTGCCGCTGACATGGAGGATCTTGTCGTCCTTGATGTGGTAGGTGAGCTGGCAGCCGACGCCGCAGAACGGGCAGAGGCTGTCGACCTCGCGATCCGCCCATTGGGTGCGGGTCTGCGCATGGTCGAGCAGGGACGCCGGCATCAGCGCGCCGGTCGGGCAGGCTTGCACGCATTCGCCGCAAGCGACGCAGGAGCTGTCGCCCATCGGGTCGTCGAAATCGAAGACGATCTTCTCGTGATGGCCGCGTCCGGCCATGCCGATCACGTCATTGACCTGGACCTCGCGGCAGGCACGGACACACAGATTGCACTCGATGCAAGCATCGAGATTGACCGCCATCGCCGGATGACTGCTGTCGCTGGCCGGGCGCTGGTCGGCCGGGAAGCGGCTGGTCGTCACGCCGACCTTGTCGGCCCAGTTCCAGAACTTCGAATCCGGATCGTGCGAGGTGGCGCGCGCCGGCTGGTCGGCGAGCAAGAGCTCGAACACCATGCGGCGCGACGCCTCGGCGCGCGGCGTCGCCACGCCGACCTTCATGCCCGCGGCCGGCTGGCGCAGGCAGGAGGCGGCCAGCACGCGCTCGCCCTCGATCTCGACCATGCAGGCGCGGCAATTGCCGTCGGGCCGGTAGCTGGGGGCGGTCGAATAGCAGAGATGGGGAATGGCGACGTCGTGGCGGTTGGCGACCTGCCAGATCGTCTCGCCCTCGTGGGCCTCGACCTCGACGCCGTCGATAGTGAACTTGATGCCGCTCATCGGACAATCCCTACAGCCGCGGGAAAGAACTTCATGACCGAGGTCAACGCGTTGGGGGCGGCTTGACCGAGCCCGCAGATCGAGGCGTCGCGCATGGCCACCGACAGCTCGTTGAGTAGTTTCTCGTCCCAGCCGCGCGCCGCCATCAGCTTGACCGCCTTCTCGGTGCCCGCCCGGCAGGGCGTGCACTGGCCGCAGCTCTCGTCCTGGAAGAAACGCATCAGGTTGATGGCGGCTTCCTTGATGTCGTCCTTGTCGGACAGGATGACAACCGCGGCCGAGCCGATGAAGCTGCCATGCGCCTCGAGCGTGCCGAAGTCGAGCGGCACGTCGCCCAGGGCCGCCGGCAGGATGCCGCTCGACGGGCCGCCCGGCACGTAGGCCTTGAAGGCATGGCCCTTCAGCATGCCGCCGCAATGTTCGTCTATAAGCTCGCGCACGGTGATGCCAGCGGGCGCGATCTTAACGCCGGGATCGGCGACCCGTCCCGACACCGAATAGACATGCAGGCCCTTGCGTCCGTTGCGTCCCTGGCCCTGCCACCACTCGGGGCCACGCTCGACCAGGTCGCGCACCCAGTAGAGGGTCTCGACATTGTTTATAAGGGTCGGCCGGCCGAAGATCCCGACCTGATAGGGCAGCGGCGGGCGATGGCGCGGCAGGCCGCGCTTGCCCTCGATGCTCTCGATCATCGCCGATTCCTCACCGCAGATGTAAGCGCCGGCGCCGCGGCGGAGATCGACCCGCACGCCAACCAGCAGCCCCGCCGCCTCGAGGGCGGCGATCTCGCGCATGAGGATTTCCCGGCAGGCCGGGTATTCGTCGCGGAGATAGAAGTAGATCTCCGGCGCCTCGACCAGGTGCGCGCCGATCAGCATGCCCTCCAGGACGCGGTGCGGATCGGTCTCGAGGAAATACCGATCCTTGAAGGTGCCGGGCTCGCCTTCGTCGGCATTGACCGCCATCAGGCGCGGCCCGGGTTCGCCCAACACCGACCGCCATTTGCGCGCCGTCGGGAAGCCCGCGCCGCCGCAGCCGCGCAAGCCTGCCTGGTCGACGATCTCCACCAGCTTCTCGCCGCTCAGCTCGCCGCTGCGAAGGCGCGCCAGCGTCCGGTAGCCGCCGGCCGCGCGATAGGCCGCGAGATCGGTGTACGGCGGAATCTCGGGATGGTGCCGATTCTCTTTGACCGCCTGGGCCACCTTGGCCGGGTCGGCATGGTCGATGAAATGATGGCCGACTTCGGCGACCGGCGCGGCCTGGCAATGGCCGACGCAGGGCGCCCGCACCACGCGAACGCCCGGCCCCACGCCCGACTGCAAGGCGGCGAGCAGATCCTCGGCGCCGGCAAGGGCGCAGGACAGGCTGTCGCAGACCCGGATGGTGAGCGGAGGCGGCGGCGTCTCGCCTTCGCGCACCACGTCGAAATGGGCATAAAAGGTCGCGACCTCATAGACCTCGGCCTGGGCCATGTGCAGCTCGTCGGCCAAGGCCACCAGATGGCGCGCCGAGAGATGGCGGTATTTGTCCTGGATGAGGTGCAGGAATTCGATCAGGAGATCGCGCCGCCGCTCGGCGTTGCCGAGCAGGGCCCCGACTTCCTCCAGCGCGGCCGGTTCGACCTGGCGGCCCTTCGGGACCGTTCGCCCCTTGCGGCGACTCGAGCCGGGATGGCGCGGCTGAGGCGCGGCAGCTCGGCCTTCAGGCAAAATCCATTCTCCTTGACACACGCAGTGTATGCGACCCTAGCGCTGCCCGCTCGGCAGCGTCAACGCGGCCAATGTATGATGAGACCGACCGAAGGAGTAGCCCGATGAGCGTTCATCCTGCCCTTGCCGCCGGTCGCGTCGCGGTCGTGTCCGGGGCAGCGAGCGGCATCGGCCTCGCCGCGGCGCGCTGCTTCGCCTCGATGGGCCTGAAAGTGTGCCTGGCCGACCTTTCGGCGGAGGCGCTCGAGCGCGCCGCCGCGGAGGTCGCCGCCGCGGCGACGGCGGGACCGACGTCGGTTCTCGCCGTGCCGACCGACGTCAGCCGCCTCGACAGCGTGCAGGCCCTCAAGGAGCGCGTCTATGCCGCGTTCGGCGAGGTGGCGGTGCTGATGAACAATGCCGGCACGGCGCCCGGCGGCGGGCCGTGGGACCATATCGGCCGTTGGCGGCGCGTGCTGGAGGTCAATCTCTGGGGTGTCATCCATGGCGTGCAGACCTTCGCGCCCGCCATGCTGGCCCAGAAGACGCCCGGCGCCATCATCAATACCGGCTCCAAGCAGGGCATCACCTGTCCGCCGGGCGACACCGCCTACAATGTCAGCAAGGCCGGCGTGAAGGTGCTGACCGAAGCGCTGGCGCACAGCCTGCGCAATGAGGAGGACGCGCGCATCTCGGCGCATCTGCTGATCCCGGGCTCGACCTTCACCGGCATGACCAGCCGCGGCCGCACCGAGAAGCCGGCCGGCGCCTGGACGCCGGATCAGGTGATCGACATGCTGATCGCGGGGATGAACCAGGGTGATTTCTATATCCTTTGCCCCGACAATGAAGTGACGCGCGAGATCGACAATCGCCGCATCCTGTGGGCGGCGCAGGATATCACCGAGAACCGTCCGCCGCTGTCGCGCTGGCATGCGGACTACAAGGTCGCCTTCGACCAGTTCCTGCACGCGGAGAAATAGCCATGTCTGCTTCGCACCTCGTTCGACGGATCGTCCCGGCCCTGGCCATCGGGACGCTGCTGGTGCTGGTGGCGGTCCGGCTGGGAATCCTGCCCAGCTCCGCCGAGACCGTGCGCGTCGTGCCCGCACCGGCGGTCGACCTATCCGCCGGGCCGGCGACGACGGAGACCGCCGTCCTCGCCGGCGGCTGCTTCTGGGGCGTGCAGGGTGTGTTCCAGCATGTCGAGGGCGTGACCAGCGCCGTCTCCGGCTATGCCGGCGGCGCCAAGGAGACGGCCGACTACGGCAAGGTCGGCAGCGGCCGCACCGGCCATGCCGAAGCGGTGCGCATCGCCTACGACCCGCGCAAGATCACCTTCGGCCGCCTGCTGCAGATCTACTTCTCGGTCGCTCACGATCCGACCGAGCTCAATCGCCAGGGTCCCGACGTCGGCCCGCAGTATCGCTCGACGATCTTCCCGGCCAGCGACGAACAGGCGCGCGTGGCGAAGGCCTATATCGATCAGCTCGACCAGGCCCGCGCCTTCAACGCCAAGATCGTCACCACCATCGAGCCCGGCCGCACCTTCTATCCCGCCGAGGCCTATCATCAGGATTACCTGACGCTGCATCCGAACCAACCCTACATCGTCATCCACGACCTGCCGAAGGTGGCAGCGCTGAAGCGCCTGTTCGCGCAGTCCTATCGCGCCGAGCCGGTGCTGGTCGCCAAGACCGGGGTGTCGAACTGAGGGACGCCCATCCTCACGGCCGCAGGACGCGGTGCAGGTCGAGCACCGGTGGGTCGCGGCCGAGCTGCGACAGCAGGGTATGGACCTGGGCGCGGTGGTGAGTCTGATGATTGAAGAAGTGTGGCAGGATCACCGAGACGGGATCCGCCGATTCGACGCCGGCATTGTTGACGTAATGCAGCGAGCGCTCGAGAAAGCCGGGCGGCGGGGCGGCAAAGAACGCCTCGATGCGCTGGTCCATGTCGGCGCGCGCGGTCCGCAAGGCTGCGAAGTCGTCGAACAGGATCGCATCGAGGTTGGTCGAGGGATGCGTCCCGCCCTCGAACCGCGTCATCCAGATGCGGTCGCTCAGCAGCAGGTGGTTGAGCGTGCCGTGCACGCTCTTGAAGAACGCGCCGAGGTCACGCCGTCTCTCCTTATCGGCGAGCTCGGCGCAAGCCGCATAGAGCCGTTCGTTGGCCAGCCGGTTGTAAAGCGCGTACTGCGCCCAGATCGTCGTCATCCAACCTGTTTAGCGGGCGGCGACTGAAACCCAACGGATGAAATCGCGGACCAGGCCGGCAACCACGCCCGAGCGCATACGATGGGCGCGCACGACATGGGGCTGACGATCGGCGAGCAGGATGGGGAAGGGGATCGGACGCATATGAACCTCCGGGATTGGATTCGAAGCTAATTCCGATCCAATCGGGAGATAATATTGTTTATTTGACTATGAATAATGAACCGCGTTCACTAATGCCGCAATGATCGATCATGCGAGCGAGATGGCGGCTTTCGTCCGGGTCGTTGATTCCAAAGGCTTTTCGGCGGCCGCGCCCAGCCTCGGGCTGACGCCGTCGGCCGTCAGCAAGCTCGTCACCCGGCTGGAGAGGCGGCTGGGCGTGCGGCTCCTGCAGCGCACCACGCGGGCCTTGCATCTCACCGAAGACGGCGAGGTGTTTTATGCCGCCGCCCAACGCATCGTGGCCGAGATCGAGACGCTGGAGAACCAGATCGCCGGCCAGAGCGGCAACCCGCATGGCGTGCTGCGGGTGACGACGTCGCTGGCCTTTTCGGCCCATCAGCTCACGCCGGTGCTGCCGGAGTTCCTGGCGCGCCATCCCCTGATCGAGCTCGACCTGCTGCCGACCGACCGCGTGATCGACATGGTCGAGGAGGGTGTCGATATCGCCATCCGCATCGGCCGCCTGGCCGATACGAGCTTCATGGCGCGCAAGATCGGCGAGGACAAGCGCCTGATCTGCGCCGCGCCCGCCTACCTGGCGCGCCATGGCACGCCGCGCCGGCCGGCGGATCTGGCGCGGCACAATTGCATCGTGTCGCGCGAACGCGCCTATCTCAATCGCTGGCCGTTTAGGATCGACGGCCAGGTCAGCGAGATCGAGGTCGCCGGCCGGATCGCCGTCAACGAGGGCGAGATGCAGATGCAGCTTGCCCTGCAGGGCATCGGCATCGTGCGCCTGACACGGCTCACCATGGCCCGCGCCATCCGCGACGGCGCCCTGGTGCGGCTGCTCGACGACTATTCGGCCGATGAACCGGTGGGCATCCACGCCGTCTACCCGCACCGCCGGCATCTCGCGCCCAAGGTCCCGGCTTTCGTGAATTTCCTGATCGAGAAGTTCACGCCGCCGCCCTGGGAGATTTGAGCCGCCGGATGGTGCTAGGATCGGCGCAACCCAATGAACGTCGAGGAGGGGAGATGGATCGCGACACGGACCTTTTCGTGCAGGCCTTCTGGGTCAGATGCCGGGAGACCATACGTCCGGAGCTCGACTTCACGGTCGACGATCTGAAAAGCGAAGGCCACGACGCGCACGTGGCGACGCAGGAATATTCGCCAGTGCCCGACCCGCTGCCCGAGGCCGGTCCTTCGGTCATCCTGACGGTGCATCCCAATGGCTCGCCGGAAGGCCATGCCCTCCGATTCCGTGGCGATGTCGCCCAAAACGATGTCGTGGTGACAGGGTCGCCCGGTACGTCGCGTCGCCATGAGCTGGCCGAACTGGAGTTGCCGGTGGTCAAGGCCGAGATTTCGGCTTGGCTCACCGAGCTCCTGGGTCGGCGCGCCTGATCATCGTCGGGTGCAAACCGTGGTCACCGACGATTTCGAATGGCGCCTCAATGCCGGCGGTTCGCCCTCGGGCACGATGCTATGAGCAGCAGCGACGCGTCGCCATTTGAAAGCGCAAAATGGGGCGATTCGAGGCCGGGATCGCTGCCGACGAGGATTGCCAAGCGCCAGCGCCGGCGCATGTTCTGCCGGTTCCTTCAATCGCTGTCGCCCGCCCCCGACGCGGATATCCTGGACGTCGGCGTGACCGATGACCGTCTTCACGACCATTCCAACTATTTCGAGGCCTGGTACCCGCATAAGTCGCACATCACGGCGTCCGGCCTGGAAGACGCTTCGTTTCTCGAGGAACGCTATCCCGGCGTCCGCTTCGTCCAGGCCGACGCGCGAAAGCTGCCGTTCGCCGACAACAGCTACGACTTCGTTCATTCCAGCGCCGTGATCGAGCATGTCGGTTCTCATCGAAACCAGACCACATTCCTCGGCGAATTGTGGCGGGTCGCTCGGCGCGGCCTCTTCGTAACGACACCTAATCGCTGGTTCCCGATCGAGTTCCATACCGTCCTGCCGCTGATCCACTATCTGCCGCCCGCCACGTTTCGCGCAATCCTGCGCCGCGTTGGCCAAGACTTCTTCGGTGACGAGGCGAATCTCAATCTGATGTCGCGCACCACCCTGGCGGACGCCGCGCAATCGGCCGGCATAACGAACTTTCGTATCGAATCCGTGATGCTGCTCGGCTGGACATCGAATCTGCTGCTGATCGCCAGCAAGGAAGCGTGACGTGAAAGGTTCGTGGACTGTCGGGAGCCAAGCCGAGTTCGCGGCGTCCTTCGGGCGGACGAGCTACCGTTTCAAGTACTTCGACCTCACCCTCGAGTCGGGCGGCGACCCGATCGACGTGATGTTCAACTACAAGGACCTCGCCCACTTGAAGGTAGTCCACAACACCTTCGACATCTTCTATTCGCACATCGGCGACGACATCCAAAGCAGCGTCGTCATGCAGAAGCTGTTCGGGATGAACTTTCCCCTGACGCATCTCGCCCTGGAGCTCGGTGAGAACCACCTCTTCTTTCACGACTCGTTCCTGTTCGTCTTGCTAACAAGCGAAGTGACGATCGAGCCGCTGGCGGACCATCGCGTACGGACGAAGACGATCTACGGAATCGGAGCACCGAAGCTCCTGCTGCCGTTGGTCTTCCCGATCCTCAAGCGCCTGCTCACGCGGAACTACCACATCCTGATGAAGGACGATGCAGCTATGCGCGACCGGCGCGGCGAACTACGCCGCTGGGGCGTGCAGTTGCCCAAGACCTGCTACTCGTTCCGCGAGACCTTGGATCTGCGCCCACAAAATGTTCTTCCCGGCGACCGCGAAGCGGTCCCCGCTGCCGTCTCGATCGCCCTTTCGTCAGTCTCGTCAAACGTGCCTACGATGGTCGGCCGCAGCGATCATTACGGCCTCCAGCTTTGCCGGCGAGACGACGCCATCGAGATATTCCCGCGCCTGTGCCCTCATGAAGGTGCCTGCCTCGACCAGAAGAAGTTTAAGGCAGAAAAGAGCATCTCGTGTGGCTGGCATGGCCGGCGGTTCGGGCCGGTCCTGAGGATTCCTCTGCCCGCGCAATCGGCGGAATTCGCAAGCGCCTTTCATCGCTTCACGGTGTCCGACGACGAGCTGCGGATTACGCCCCTTTCGCGGACGGAGGCCACCGCGAAAGCCGACTGGACCGCGGCAGCGGTCGTGATCGCTTGATCGGGTGCCGATGAGGAAATAGACGGCCAACGGAGGCATCGCGACAAAAGCAGCGGGCCGGGATCGGGCGAACGTCCAAAACCGCGTCCGGCGGATCGATGCCGCCGCAGGACGGCACCGCCGCCGGGGGCGACGCCAGCCGCACGATGCTGTCGAGGGGTGCGACGCTCATGCGCGCCGGTGGGTGAAGCTGCTCCTCACCCGATCATCTCGGCAAGGCAATTTCGGCGCCCCAACGCCTTCCCTTCGCTACCTCGTCCGCGACCCGCCGACCAATGACACCAAAAGCCGGTTCTCCGTTGCCACAATCGGATAGATACAGGTTTGGTCTGATGGCTTGCCAATACTTCTCGAGCCACTCCCGGGATAGAGGTTCTCCTCCTTGTCCCTTCCATGTAAGCAACACATCAGTTCCATCGGTCCAAACGACATCCAAATGATTCTGAATCGTGTCCGGTGAGAATAGGCGCGTGCATTGCAATATCTCCCGAATAGGGATGCGGGTTGAAATAAAGAAGTAGTCCAATCCCTCGCGTCGAAGAATCCGTTCAACCTCTTTCGGCGGACCAAACAGGATGTCGGCACGGTACTTGGACATGCTCGATGCGGGCATGCTTTCAACGTGGCACCCTGGAAGCATGCAATAGCTTTGGATATGGAAGCTCCAGATACGCTTTCCCGGTCCGATTTTTTTCCAGGCTTCGTACATGCCGGGATAGATCGCCGTCGAATGGAGCAAAGCGGGCCAACCGGCCTGATCCCTGTAGGCGTCGTATATGCTATAGCGCCCGCCGGCAAAACGAAGCGCGTTGTTGACGACTGCGAGCAGCGTCGTCCTGTGTTGTTCGTATGCTTGCACCAACAGCACAGACATCAGCAGGATCGGAGCAACATTTGCCGCAAGGACACGGCTTCGCCATGACCCGCCGGCGGAAACGGTCATGATCTGACCGACAATCGCCGCAATGGCGATCATGAGCGGGAATACGAACGAGCTGATCCGAACGTATGAAACCGACTCCAACATCCCGGCGGTGAACGCGAACCCTGCGGTCGCTGCGAAGAACGCTGCAACAACGCCGGCAGCTTGCCGATTCGGTGTGCTGACCGGAATAACATCGTCGGCAGAACGGCGGTGCCGAACATCCCGGTAGATCATGCAAGCCAGTCCACCGACGAGGGCCGCGCCGATCAGGATTCCCAAAAGGTCGAGACGAAACACATTGCGGACGTATTCGATGAAGTTGAAATCGTCGGTCAATGCCGATCCTTCGACGGCCCTGCGCGCCCGGACGACGGCAATGTTGACGAAATCAAAAAGCATGCCTTGATCGTTCAATCGGCGCAGGTCCACGATCGGCCACCAGACGTCCGGAGCAACATCGGCCGGGGCGCCTGTTGTCAGGTAGTTCAGCACGAGAAGGGAAGCCAACCCGACACCGGTCGAGGCCGCGATGCCCAGGAACCTCCGGGAGACCTCGCGGCTGCCGGAGAAGAAATAGAGCGCGGCAAAGACAGCGAACAGCCCGATGATCGCCGGCGAGATAATCAGGATATATGCCACGACAAACGCGCAAGCTGCTGCGCCGACCCACCAGACCCGACGAACGTCGCCTGTGGAACGCACCATATTCACGCTCATCCACATCACCGCGATCATGAGCGGGCTGTTTATCTCGTGCGGCTTTTGAAAGTGACCCCAGCCGCCATTGGCCGCATAGCCTCCCGTCCCCAGCGTGTGCACGTTGAGTGCCAGGTACAAAACGACCGCCAGCCATGGCCACAACGCGTGCGAACAGAAGCCCCGAACCAAGGAGTACAGCGCCAATGCCGTGGCGACGGCAAAACAGTAAGCGACCAGCGAAGGCGCCAATGCATCCGTGAGCAACATGCCCAGGAACGTCACACCCATGCCTTTCGAATAGTAGTACTCGTACCAGAACAGGTTCGGCCAGATATTGTGATTGTCGACCACCGCCGCATAGAACTGCGAGTAGTGCTGGTAGTAGTCGTGACCGCCCTGCGGATAGAGCCCCTTCGCGAGCAAAAGCGCGGCGCCGGAGAAAATCGCCGCGATGGCCATCACAACTGACGAGATCCTGTCGATCCAGGAACTATCCTGAATATGCTGCATGATCGACGATTTGACTTCGTGCAGCGTAAGCACGAAGGGCCGATAGGAAGTGGCAATGACGGGAATTGCAATCACCGCCGCCACGACGCGCCAGTACAGGTACAGATAGCCGAGAACGAGCATCACGATCGTCAGCACCGCTGCACCGACGAAGAAACCCAGAGCCAGCCTTTCATGCAGCCGAATGCCGGCGAGCAGATCTCCGGCAACGAAATCCAGAGTCCGACAGCCGACGACGTAGACCAGCCAGAAGAAGTAGGCTGCGAACATCACGCGAAAAGCGTTGTAAATAGCGGCCCAATCGCTCTGGAAAAAGTGATTGTCGTACACATCGATGAAACTGAAGAAGGCGAGCGTGACGACAAATCCGCCGACAAACAGGCAGTACAACAGGAAATCACCTGCTGACCGTCCACCGAACAGCCAAAATCGATAGGAAAGCGTGCGAGCCAAGCGAGTAGCTAGGAAGGCAGATGACCGGCGCTCATTCGCTCTTGCATCCTATCTTGCACCTCGCGCGCAGGTCGCGTTCTATTTTGGTCGAGTATAAACCATACTGGTGCACCGACCAGGCTCGCGAGGGTTGTACAGAGTCCGAATTTTATCGATACCGCAACCGCCAAATCCGGCGGAACGGCAAACAAGCCGAGCATATAGACCATCGCAATCTCGCGAGTGCCCCACCCGCCGACCGAGATGGGAAGCGCCGTCACAAGCAGCACAACCGGCATCACGACCAACCAGGTGAGAAAGCCAACGTCGACATCCGATCCATAAGCCAGGGCAAAGATGGCGCCGACCAGTAACAGATTGCTCGCGAACGCCGCGACGGCAGTCGTCGACAAGGCGGTGATGTCGAGAAATACCAGGCGCAAATCGCGACTCACGGCGTGCAACATCGGCATCAGTCGGCCGAAGATCGGCCAATGGATCCGGGGCACAATGAATATCACTGCATATATCGCCGCGATCATCGATAGCGCAGAGCCGACAATAGCGACTAGCAGGACCGAATTGCCTGCCTTCAGCCAGATCAAAGGCTGAACGGCCGCAGCAACGCCGAGCAGCGTAAGCACAGCGATAAATCGATCGATCAGCACGGAGTGGACAGCCGTGACGATACCGTGCGCATTTCTTCGCAAAAGCCATACGCGAAGCGTGTCGCCGGCCAACCCGGCGGGCAGAAATGAATTCAAGAACGCCATGACGTAGAAGATCTGCATCACAGCCCATATCGGCATTGACAAACGCAACGATCGCAAAATCGAATGCCATCGGATGGCTGCGACCGCAGTCTGAACGATCAGAATGCCCAAGCCGACGGCCAACCAGCCCTGGCCGTGTTCGAGCATATGCGGCAGGGCGCTCAGCAGGTCATATTCTTGGAGTACGAACCATACACCGCCAGCCGAGATCATCAGCTTCGCGCCGTAAGCCCATGCCCTCTTCGACCTCAGGATCGTCGACACAAAGTCGAGCCGATCTCCACCCAAGCGTTGGCTAATGAGCATCCAACCGGCACGGACCGTCGCTGCGCGCATGAAACATCATGCAGTGACATCCAACCCTGGGACCCGCCGTTTGGTTACGGCGTCGAGAATGCCCTCATGGGTTGATGCGGCGATGCTACCGCCGATCTGGCCGTGGATTCGGTTTGAAATGCGACGCAGCAGGATGTCACTGAGCGTATGCGCCACCGACAACAGATTTTTGCAGGTCAGCGCAGTCGAAACGCCGGGACGTTGCTCGACGGCTGAAAGACCCACTTCCTTGTAGGTGGCTCCCTGGCCAAGCAGCAAACACAGGATATCAGCCTGGAATCCGAATCCACGTGTATCCGAATGCCACCTCATGACATTGTATCGTCGATGAACCGGCAGGCCGTTGTAGTAACGCAAGGAATTGCCGCTCAGTAGATTGACGAGGAAAGTGTAGGTCGATGACACGACATGCCTGAAAAGTCGCTTGTCCCTGACCTCGACGTAGTAGGGAATGATGATGTCGGCTTCGCCAAGCGGCCGGAGAACGGCGCGTATGGTCGCTTCCATTTCCGAGTTGTCACCGCAGATCGCGCGATGGTATCGGCCCCTTCCGATAAACGTCGAATCGACATAGTTCTGGGCCCAGCCTTTGTTCACCGCATTTTGACGGAACACGATGTTACTGTCCGGATGTTCAACGATGTACTGCCTGATTTTTTTTGCCGACCCATCTCGCGAAGCATCGTCGATGATCACGATGTCATAGGTCAGACCCAGTCCCGTCATAGCGCGCCGGACCGTTTCGAGCGTAGCGATTATGAAGTCCCGCTCGTTGTAGCAGGAAACAAAAAGAGTAATGTCGAACTGGTCACCTAAATTGCCGGATCGAATATCGTCGACATCACGAGCCCGTTCTGCCGCCGAACTCAGAGCAAATTGGTCACGACTACGGGCAAACAATGGCGCCATCAAAATGCTCCGGCTTTAATCGACAAGATCCGCCCCTCTGATCGTCTCTAGAGGGTTCTTTCCGTAGTCGGAATAATACGGCAGGATACACGTGGCTCCATTCCACCCTCAATTGATGATTGTGTATCTTTTGTAGGTTGGGCAGCGGCTCGCGCTCCGGCTGCGCCTGGCCTCGAAGCGCTTGCGCATCGACATGCGCGCTTCGTCGACGTCTACGACCTCATGATCTCGGCCGCGCGCTCGACGAGGGGTGTGAATGGGAGACTTATGGGGGGCCGCTCGCTGAGATCATCCTTACGGCAATCTGCTGACGGGCATAGGCGAGTGGTTCGTATGCGACACGGTTGGCAACCAGGTATTCGTGAAAAGCCTTGTGCTCGTGGTTCTCCCAGTTGGGAAAGTTGAAATAGTCATCGAATACGATCACGGTTCCTGGCTCTATCCGGTCGGCCAGGAGATCAAGAATGCTCTTGGTGCTGCTGTAGATATCGCAATCGATATGGATGAAAGCGAGGCGGCCCGGGTAATCGGCTTTCCATTTGGGTATGGTGTCACTGAACCATCCCTTGTGCAGGGTGACGTTGGATGGGACGCGGGGCAGGCGACCCTGTCGATCGAAGGCTCGGGCGCCGAGGTCAAATCCGGTCCACGCCTCCGGCAGGCCCTCGAAGCTGTCGAAGCCATGCAATTGCCGCTGTCCGATGAGCTTCGCTATGAAGCGCGCCGTGCCGCCGTTGAACACACCGAATTCGAGAAAGGCGCCGTCGAGAGTGACCTGGGAAAGCGCATAGCGCAGCACGTCGGCTTGCTTCTCCATCCCCAGAGCGTTCGGCATGTCGCGCTCGATGAAATCGGCCGTTCTCTCCAGGGCGCGTAATGCCATCGCTCGTGCCGGGTGGATTTCCGCGACGTCGCGGAGTTGACGAAGCCCGCACATCACCGTGTACAGAAATCGCTTCAGGTGAAAATTGGTGACGAGCATTTCGCATTTCCATGATGGCGGTCGTGACTCAAAACGCACATCCCTGATGTAAGCACGGCCTCTCCTTTGGGCGAGA
>Ga0070698_100000787_pt1 | contig 34401 bp, 28 predicted proteins | sample KBSK1502metaG_FD_65477 | JGI IMG/M metagenome (GOLD analysis project Ga0070698, IMG submission 65477) | Corn, switchgrass and miscanthus rhizosphere microbial communities from Kellogg Biological Station, Michigan, USA - KBS K1-50-2 metaG | ecosystem: Host-associated > Plants > Roots >... | reverse complement strand
TTTAGTGGAACGTACTGGGCTCGAACCAGTGACCTCTGCTCTGTCAAAGCAGCGCTCTGAACCAACTGAGCTAACGTTCCGGGATAGCAAATTTAAGGTCATTCTATTTTATTTCATCTTTTATTGCTTACGGAAATATTCGTAAGCAATTTTAGTTTAAGCCTAACGTTATAATTCCCATTGGGCATTTAGCTTAACATTCTCTTGGCATAACTCTACTCCCTTTCCTTCTATATTGTATACTTATGTAATCGAAGCGTTCCTGCATCAAATAGGAAATGGACGATTATGCTTTTATATCGCCACCATATAGCCACCGCAACTGCGATACTGTTCAGTAACCTTGCTTTGCATACTCAGCCACCTGTTGCTAAAAAAGAATACAAGCAAAACATTCTTTCTATTTCCTATTTTATTGAAAGCGCTAACAACTCCGTCAATTCCCTTAGCAGCTTATTAAAAAAAGATAATTACAGGAATAAAATTACTTCCCTGAATAACCCTGCGAATAATGAACTGGGCTTTAGTCTCAAAAATGAAATTCTAAGCGCTTTAAAGCCTCTTTTAGCCAAGGCAAAAAGAACAGACAGTAAAAAATTCAAAGAAGTAGTAGAAAATTTTTTGAGCAACCCGGAAGAAAATGGAATTGGTTCTGTAAAAAAATACCTGCCGGCTTTAGGAATTTTCAGCACTGTTCTTTCTCTTGTTGGTAACCTGGTAATAGTGGAAAAGTCAATTAGCCAGCAGGACCTGAATGAATTTGTAAATAAGATCCAGCAGTATTTTGTGCAGTATGAAAAATTAAATGCGATCAATGAAGAATTCGCACAACAATTGCAGGACCTGCTTGAAAAATCAGAAGAAGCCAAAGAAGACATAAAAGAATTTCTTGTGGAGTGTATCAGTATGATGAATAGTAACCTGACAAAACAATCCTTAAAAGAAATGCAGGTGGAAGTGCTTATTCAAAAATATTATGATCCTCAAAAATTGCAAATGTGGCTGGATACGGCACATGTAAATAACGAGAAACTTTTTTATCCCCCGGATGCGCCTACTTCGGTAAAGCTGTTAACCTCTCAAATAAAAAAGCTGCAAAAGGAATTTGAAAGCGTTTACCAGGAAAACTACAGCCAATTGAAACATCTTATAGCCTCGCTTAAACTAGCTATCCCCAACCTGGACCAGGAACAAATTGAAAAAACGAATTCAGAATTGGATAAACTATATTCAGACAGCCGGCAGGCAGACATGATAAATTTAAATATATCACTGGTAGATGAGCGAATGAATACGGTTTGCCGGAATATTAATTCAGGAAATTAAGAACCGGCTGAGTAAATAAACTTCCCTAATTTTACTTTATCAACTTTGAAATGAAAGCCTACCAGGTAACAATAAATTTTGATTGGAGCGATGAGTTTGCTGCACTGATACCGGCCCATCGTACTTATATCAATATGCTCATCAATAAAAATATTATTGACCAATATGTGGTGAGTATGGAATCGCAAAGAGTTTGGGTAACACTGAATGCAGAAACGAAAGCAGAAGTAGAAAAAATTTTGAAGAAATCCCCGCTTTATAAATACTGGGCCTATGAGATCGATGAATTGTTTGTGATCGATGGACAACTCTACAGGTTACCGGCAGTACAACCGAATTAAGTCAAAAAAGATTTTTCCCAAAAACCTGATACCCCTATCTTTGCCCTCCCAAAAAAGGGAGTTTAGCTCAGCTGGTTCAGAGCATCTGCCTTACAAGCAGAGGGTCGGCGGTTCGAACCCGTCAACTCCCACAAAATGATAATCAAAGGTCTCAGTATTAACTGAGACCTTTTTATTTTACGTATTTGCATACAATTTGACATACTTTATTGCTCATTGGTTTCTCGGTGGCAAAAGCAGTGATGGATCAAGCAATGGAATTATTGCATTTGAATACTTGGTGCCTTGAACCTTCATAGCAAACATGCCACGGGCATGGTTCAAGGCGAATGAATTTCCCATTTGAATAAGTGTATCTGGAATTAAAATTTGTCCATTAGGAGCTGATTTGGTCACTTCATTGTAGTTATGAATTTTTAAACTTGTCTTTGTATGCATTTTTGCTAATAGTTGTCCTCTATGTTTCTCGATTCCTTCAAAAAAGTCGATTAATAAAAAGAAGTCTATAATTTCTTCTTGTGGCCGCAGGCCTATTTGAAATCTATTGTCAAATGAATAGCCATCGAATGGAATTGAGTTTGTGTTTTTCTCAGCATAATCTGTAAACGAAAAACTCTCACATTCAACCGCTCTAACTGAAAAGGTAATACTTATCCGGGCCTGAATAGATTGAGGAGATTTAATTTTTGACATGATTTAGTTATCTATTTATTCAAATTCCAACTGTTGCGATCCCCCAGAATCTGCATTAACTAAGGTCTCGGCGGGAATCTTTGAACGGTAACCTACCGAATCGACAAAATGCATATAAACCGTACTTTGGTATTTTGCTCTCGCTTCCAAATCTGTAAGTAAAATATCATGGTCTAAGGCAAGCTCGATCTTATTTATAGTTTCCTGGGTCAAATTATGTTGTCCAGTGAACCATTTACTTATTTCGCTTTGCTCCTTATTCAATTCTTTCGCTAAGTCTTTTTGATTTTTAATTTTTGGGTGAATTGATAAAATATATTTGATCTGTTTGATGATAGCGATATTTCTATCAATAAACTTTTTGTTTTCAGGTTTAATGTTTCTTCGGATTCTATCAAATGCTCTTTCCTTCATAATAGATTAATACGTTAATAATATTTCGTCCAAATTTTTTATAATATTATGATCGATTTCAATTTTTTCTTTATCCAATTTTGATGCCCAGGCTGTCGCTCGCCGATGATGGGGACCAACATTTGGACAATCTTTGGCTTTCATAGCGGTTTTTATATCGCCATTAAATAGGATTATGACTTTGTCAGAAATAATATGACAATAAAGGCGAAGCTCAATAAACTCATTAGTTACGCGCCTATCTGGTGGCAATGCCTGACAGATTCCTTCATGTCTTAGGTCTTCAACGTCAATGGCGCCATCGCCCAATTGCTCCATCCAATAAACAAGTCGTTCCAATTGATCTTCAATTCCATTATTTTCTGACATTCGTTGAAAAAAGTCGTCTGCCTCGCTTAGGTCTTTATCTTCGGATTTAATTGAATAAAAGTTTACAACACTATAACGTTGAAAAGGAACTATAGTTGCAAAGGAATTCACTTTTAAGTTAATTTCCAAGTTTTAAGGTCAATATGAAAGACAAGTTATCCAAAAGCTATTAAATGTCAAATAGTTAATCATTTTGTTCACTTGGAATTTGAATTAAGGCCTGAATGTCGTCGCTGCGCTTTTGTCTGCAAGGTATACCCGCCATTGATCTTGTGAAAACACAGCTTGCCCGTGATAATATTGATCCATCCTTATTTGACCAATCCCGTGTGAAGTGAACTGTATTTGAAGCTGCTTAGTTGTATTGCCAATAGTGTAGTTAACCGAAATATCTTTCATACTTCAAAAGTAGTAAAGCCCTGAATATTGCCTCGATCACCGAAAAAAACATCAGCACACAGTTTTTTTCCCATTCATTAAATGACTTGTAAGGCTATATTTGAATTAGCGAAGTCACAGACACTACAATGGCGAAGCCAGGGAAATGACCTCTGGCTTTTTTGTATTTTAGATTCCACTAAAACATGCTACCATGACTCCCGACATTAAAATGAAGATTAAAAAAAAGATAAACGAACTTTTGCTGACAAATTCAACGGTGACTATAAAAAATGCAATTGCAGCAACCAGCGATGTACCAAAAGATGAACTTGCCGAAGATGAATTGTTTGATTTTATAGTATTTCTTGAAAGAGGACAAGGGTTGAAAGTTATCAAGGACGGAACTGGGGAGTGGAGGGTATTCAATAACCCAGCATATCCAAGCCTAAGGAATGCGGACATAACAAATCAAAGTGTCCGAAAAACGAATTCCGTAATTAGACTATGGACGGCAGTTAATGCGATTGCTGCCGCTGCCTTGACCGTTACCACCTTGATAACATGCGATAGACAACAAATAAAAGAGGTGAAACTGATACGAGAATCACTTCAAAACATAGAACAAAATCAAGAAACATTCCGGCTTTATCTTCAGGGGGTTCATTATTGGATGTTTGCTCCTTATGATTCTCTAAAACGTCAACCACATAAGCCATAACAGATTCGTATCTTAAAACCCCCAGATAGAAATGCAGGGTTGTTGATTGCCCGTAAACATTATTAAAACTCTGACAGAAATATTAAGATCAACTATTTCTCATGTCAAGATATATAAGTCCTTCAGGACGTTTCACGTAAATCACAAAGGCTTTACAGGAGGCATCGGAGATTGGATCATTGTGTATACTGAGTTTTATGATTCTAAAGCCGATGCTTATAAAAGAGAATTGGAAATAAAAAATTGGAAAAGTAGAAAACGGATAGAAAAACTTATTGGTTCAGATCATCCCGACTTATAAGTCGGGAGGGTCGGTGGTTCGATCCCGTCAACTCCCACAAAAATCCCCGCATTTGCGGGGATTTCTAATTAATTCGGTGTTACAGCAGGCAATCGATAGAGTTGTCCATCGATCACAAACAATTCATCGATCTCGTAAGTCCAGTATTTAAAAACCGGGGATTTCTTTAAGATCTTTTCTACTTCGGCTTTGGTTTCTGCATTCAGTGTTACCCAAACTCTTTGTGATTCCATACTCACTACATATTGATCAATGATATTTTTATTGATGAGCATATTGATATATGTACGATGTGCCGGTATCAAAGATGCGAATTCATCATTCCAGTCAAAATTTATGGTTACCTGGTAGGCTTTCATTTTAAAATTGATAAAGTAAAATTAGGAAAGTTTATTCACTCAGCCGGTTCTTAATTCCCCGAGTTAATATTTCTACAAACAGTATTCATTCTTTCATCAACCAAATTAATATTCAGATTTATCATATCTGCCTGCCGACTATCAGAAAAAAGTTTGTCTAACTCATTTTTTGTTTTTTCTATTTGTTCCTGGTCCAGGTTGGGGATGGCTGTCTTTAATGAGGCGATGAGTTCTTTTAATTCCCGGTAATTTTCCTGGTACACATTTTCAAATTCCTTCTGTAATTTTTTTATTTGTGATGTCAATAGTTTTACGGAGGTAGGCGCATCCGGAGGATAAAGAAGTTTATCGTTGCTGATATGAGCCGTATCAAGCCACATTTGAAGTTTTTGCGGATCATAATATTTCTGGATCAGGAACTCTACCTGCATTCCTTTCATTGATTGTTTTGTCAGGTTGGTATTCATCATGCTGATACACTCCACCAGGAATTCTTTTATATCTTCCCGGGCTTCTTCAGATTTTTCAAGCAGGTCTTGTAACTCTTGTGCAAAATGCTCATTGATCGCATTCAGTCTTTCATATTGAATAAAATACTGCTGAATTTTGTTTACAAATTCATTTAAATCCTGCTGGGTAATGGTTTTCTCCATTACCACAAGATTACCAACCAATGAAAGCACTGTACTGAAAATGCCTAATGCCGGAAGATATTTTTTTACCGAACCGATTCCATTTTCTTCAGGATTGCTCAGAAAATTTTCTACTACCTCTTTGAATTTTTTGCTGTCTGTTTTTTTTGCTTTTGCTAAAAGTGGCTTCAACGCATTTAAAATTTCATTCTTAAGACTAAATCCAAGTTCATTATTAGCGGGATTGTTCAGGGAAGTGATCTTATTCCGGTAATTATCTTTTTTGAGCAAACCATTTAGAGAGTTAACCGAATTATTGGCGCTTTCAATAAAGTATGCAATAGAAAGAACATTTTGTTTGTATCCTATTTTATTAACGGGAGGCTGTGCATTCAGTAGTAAGCTGCTAAGCAGTATTGTGGTCGCAATATGGTGGCGATATGATAGCATAATCGTCCATTTCCTGGTTGATGCAGGAAAACTTCGATTACATAAGTGTACAATATAGAAGTAAAGAAAGTAGAGTTATGCCAAGAGAAAGTTAAGCTGAATGTGCAGCGAAAATTATAACGTTTCTGTCCGGCTTAAATTGTTTACGAAAATTTCCGTAAGCAATAAAAGATGAAATAAAATATAATGATCTTAAATTTGGTGCCCTGGGACGTTAGCTCAGTTGGTTCAGAGCGCTGCTTTGACAGAGCAGAGGTCACTGGTTCGAGCCCAGTACGTCCCACTATATCTTCCATTCCACAACCTCATTCACCCACTCTTTTCTAAATGGAGTTGTTATTTTGATGTAGTTATCTGTGTAGCCTTCCATCATGCCCCGCCTGTCCGGCAGGCAGGCTTTATTTTCATGTCCTTCAAATAAAACTTTTCTTATTTGTCCATGATGTTGTTCTGTGAAGTATTGCATCTTCATGTAAGAAAGATTGCGGAGTGATTTATTTCTTTCATGTCTTATATTCATTGGCACAATTGGTTTGATGCTTAAAGCATGTGTATTATCTCTTTCAGAATAAGTGAATACATGCAGGTAAGAAATATCCAATGAATGCAGAAAATCAAATGTTTCTTTAAAGTCTTCATCTGTTTCACCCGGAAAACCAACGATCACATCAACACCAATACAACAATGCGGCATTAAAGTTTTTATCAGGGCTACACGTTCAGCATATAATTCTCTTTTATATCTTCTGCGCATCGACCCTAATATCTTATTGCTTCCGCTTTGCAGGGGAATATGAAAATGCGGCATGAACTTATCGTTATTGGCAACAAATTCTATGATCTCATTAGTAAGCAGATTAGGCTCAATAGATGAAATGCGATAACGTTGGATGCCTTCAACTTTTTCTAATTCTTTAACTAACGAATAAAAATTTTCTTTTTTCTCTGTTGGAAGTTTTCCCAAATCCCCCCTTTGGGGGGTGGGGGGGCCAAAATCTCCGAGGTTAACACCTGTCAATACAATTTCTTTTACACCATGCGATGCAAGATGCTCAACATTCTTTATAACATTTTCAATTGAATCACTTCTGCTTTTGCCACGGGCCTGTGGTATGGTGCAGAAAGAACAATTATAATCACAGCCATCCTGAACTTTTAAAAAAGTTCTTGTCCGATCATTAATAGAAAAAGATGAATTAAAACCTGTCACTTCTTCAATATCGCAGCTGCAGATCTTTGCCGAATCGCCCTTTGATAATTCACGGATATGTTGTGCAAGGTTGAATTTTTCTGCAGCCCCCAACACCAAATTCACTCCGGGTATTTCAGCGATCTGTTTAGGTTTTAATTGTGCATAACAGCCAGTGATCACCACCAAACTTTCGGGAGCTTTTCGTTGGATCCGGCGAACAATTTGCCTGCATTCTTTATCTGCATTATCGGTTACAGAACAAGTGTTGATAACATACACATCTGCCTGGTCGTCAAACTCTTTCTTCTCGAAACCCTCGTTCTCCAACATCCTTGAAAGAGTAGAGGTTTCAGAGAAATTAAGCTTACAACCTAATGTATGAAATGCGACTGTTCTAGCTTCTGCCATGAGGCGCAAAGATAGTTAATAGATGATAGATAAGAGTTGAATAGATGATAGATTTTGTGACCAGCTTTTGTGCTTCGATTAAGCTTTTGTTGCGACGCTCCGTTCATTGTTCTGTAATTCTATTTTTCAAATGAAGACAGCTGAATAGTATTACTGGAGTACAAGTGTGCGACGCAAGGGACGATGATAGTAGCACAAAAGCCGACTCAATAAAAATAAATTATACTTGCAGAATGAATGCACAGTTAAGAAAAACGGCTCCGATGATCTTAGTCGCAATGCTTGCTGTGTTGTTGTTTGTTATCAGGCAATGTAAGCATGAAGCAACTACGGGATCAAGGCCAGCAGTTACAAATAAAGACACGAAAAAAGATCAGGGCACTATTGATCGTGATAAAGGTTTTGACCGACGTATTTCATATCTTGAATACAGCAATCATGCAAAGTGCAGGATGCAATGCAGAAGAGTATCTAAGGAAGAAGTGGAAGAGATCATGCAGGATGGCAAAATAAATTATAATAAAAGTGATCTGCAGTCCCGATCGTTATCGGGAACAAGATGTCCGCGTTATGCAGTGGAAGGCACTACTTACCAAAATCAAAAAGTAAGAATTGTATTTGCCCAATGCAATGAAAAAACTGAAGTAGTAACAGTGATCGATCTTGATACTGAATGGAGCTGTAATTGTCCGGGTGATGATAAAAAATCTGATAATAAGAATTGAAAAAATAATTAAGCATATTCTTCTTGTTAAAAAAATGAAATCAAGAAATGTCATCATCTCCCTGCTGTTTGTACTGCTTCTGCTTGCACTTATTGTTATAAAGATCCGCAATGAACCAAGAAAGAAATTAGTATTAAAACGTAATCCATCCAGGATTGAATATACAAAGTTTGCACTGTGCCGGATGGATTGTTATAAGGTCAATGCAAATATTATCACAGGAGTTTTGCGAAATGGAGAAATTAACCGGGCCAGATCAGACCTGCATAAACGGCCTTGCCCTATTTTTACAATTCACAGTTTAACAAAACAAAATATGAGTATTTGGATAATTGTTCAGCAATGTGGTACTGTTGCAAGGATATTGGATTGTTATGATGCTAACGAAACAGTGGGGTGTAATTGCATCAACGATGAGTCAATGCCGCTTTCAATTTTAAAAAATAATAATTGATGCATGTTTTGCTCAGGCCTCTGCAATGGCTTTATTGTATTTATGCGCTGCTTCTTTTTATTGGCATCATGCTTTTGCTTTTTCCATTTATACTTATTGCATCTTTATTCGGCCGGATCACCGGTGGTAATATGATCTACCGGCTTTGCACATTGTGGGGAGATATATGGTTCTTTCTTATTTTTATTGATCATCGAAATTATTATGAGCAACCATTGGATAAAAATAAGCAGTACATTTTTGTTGCTAATCATATTTCATTTCTTGATGCGCCGATCCTTGTAAAAACTGTCCGCAGACCTGTACGGGCATTGGGTAAAACTGAAATGGCCAATGTTCCCATTTTTGGTTTTATTTATAAATATGCGGTAGTAAGAGTTGATCGTAGCGATGCTGATAACAGGGCAAAAAGCGTAAGAAACATGCGATCGATCTTAAAAAAAGGGATTTCAATTATCGTTTTTCCTGAAGGAACATTTAATATGACGCCAAATCCTTTGAAAGAATTTTATGACGGAGCTTTTCGTGTGGCTATAGAAACGCAAATGCCGATCAAACCAATTCTTTTTCTTGATGCATACGACCGGATGAATTACAAAAGTATATTTTCATTTAATCCCGGTAAGAGCAGGGCGGTATTCTTAGAAGAGGTGGCTGTTGAAGGATTAACACAAAAAGATGTTCCTGTTTTAAAACAGAAAGTATATAGTTTGATGGACAAAAAACTACGAGAGTATAAAGTATCGTGGGTAAAGGCGCCGTCAATGGTGAATGGTCAATCGTGAATTCTTTAATCACTAAATTGCAATCTTTTCACCATTCACCATTGACCATTCACGACATGTACGCTGAAATAATCATACCGCTGGCCCTCCCCAAAAACTACACATGGTCTGTGCCGGATCATTTGAAGGAGCAATTGCACCCAGGTTGTCGTGTGGAAGTAAATCTTGGTAAGAATAAAAAATATGCAGGCATAGTAAAAAAGATACACAATGAAAAGCCGGATTTTTTTGAGGCGAAAGATATTCTGAATGTATTGGATGTAGAACCGGTGGTATTTGAGGAACAATTAAAATTATGGGAATGGATGGCTTCTTACTATATGTGTAGCGAAGGAGAAGTGATGGCCGCAGCATTACCTGCGCATTTTAAACTTAGCAGTGAAACGATCTTAGTTTTTAATGATGAATACGGAGATGATTTTTCGGCATTGGATCATGACGAATATCTGGTAGCCGAGGCATTGCTGATCAAAAAAGAATTAAAGATCACTGAAGTGCAACAAGTGTTGGATTCATCTCATGTTTATCCGGTTATCAACCGTCTTATTCAAAAGAAAGTTTGTTTTGTTTGGGAGGCATTGAAGCAGACCTATTCTCCCAAAAAAGAAACTTATGTGTTACTGAACCCGGAATATAACAGCGATGAAAAACTATCTGACCTGCTTAATAATTGGACAAGGGCGCCAAAACAAATGGAGCTATTACTCAGCTATCTTCATTTGATAAAAACAGAAGGTGAAGTAACCAAAACCAACCTGCTGAAAAAATCAAACGCTTCTGAGGCGCAAGTAAAGGGTTTGGTTGATAAAGGAATTCTTCGAATAGAGAAAAGAGTAATTGACCGGCTTCAGTATTTGCCTAAAGACGTTAAAATTGATTTTGAATTAACGGCGCTGCAGCAGGAAGTGCTTGAAAAGATTCAACAATCATTTACGGAAAAACAAGTTTGTCTTTTGCATGGCGTGACCAGCAGCGGCAAAACGCTGGTTTATATAAAACTCATTGAGGAGTTGATACGGCAAGGCAAGCAGGTTTTATATATGTTGCCGGAGATCGCATTGACATCACAGATCATTCGGCGGTTACAAAAACATTTTGGCGGTTATATTGGCATTTATCATTCTAAATTTTCTCAGAATGAAAGAGTGGAAATATGGAATAAGGTAAAAAATAGTGAATTGAAAGTTGTGCTTGGCGCCCGGTCATCTGTTTTTCTTCCTTTTCAAAATCTTGGGTTGATCATTTGTGATGAAGAGCATGATACGTCCTATAAACAACATGATCCTGCCCCGCGATACAATGGAAGAGATGCTGGTATCTATTTATCTTCATTGTTTGGCGCAAAAACTTTGTTAGGCAGCGCTACGCCGTCATTAGAAAGTTATCATAATGCCCGTCCGACCGGGTCATCCGGGCGGGCAGCAACTGGTAAATATGGTCTTGCTGAATTGATGCAACGATACGGCGATTTTCAATTGCCACCGATTGAGATCATTGATACCAAAAAGGTTTTTCAAAAAGAAAAAGGAAAGGTGATGCTCTCGCCGCCATTAGTTGATGCCGTGAATGAAGTGCTGGCAAGAAAAAGACAGATCATTCTTTTTCAAAATCGCCGCGGTTATACTCCTTACCAGGTTTGTAATGTTTGCGGCTGGATACCGCAATGTAAGTATTGTGATGTATCACTTACTTATCATAAATTTTCCAATAAACTTATTTGCCATTATTGCGGCACTACTTATGCACCGTTGCTTACTTGCGCAGCCTGTGGCAATCACAGTTTTGTACAACGGAATTTCGGTACAGAAAAGATTGAAGAGTTATTGCTTGAACAATTTCCCAACGCAAAAATTGCAAGAATGGATATTGATACGGTTCGGGGAAAAAATGCTCATGATGTATTGATCCAGCAATTCGAACAACAGCGAATAGATATTTTAGTGGGAACACAAATGGTGGTAAAAGGCTTGGATTTTGATAATGTTGACCTTGTTGGGATTTTGGACGCAGATGGTTTGCTAAGCTTTGCTGATTTCAGGGTGAATGAAAGAGCTTTTCAATTGATGGAGCAAGTGAGTGGGAGAGCAGGGCGAAAAGAAGCCACTGGTAAAGTGCTGATCCAAACTATTCAACCAACTCATCCTGTATTGCAATTGGTAAAAGAACATGATTATAAAAAACTTTATACTGAAGAGATCGAAAAAAGAAAGCAATTTTTTTATCCACCTTTTTCAAGATTGATACATGTTACTTTCAAGCATAAGATAAAAGAGGTGGTAGAAAAAGCGGCTCATTTTTTTGCTGATGGATTAAAAACAAAATATGGACAATATTTAGTTGGTCCTGCTGAACCTGTTATTAACCGGATCCGTAATCAACATTTGATGGAGCTATTGATAAAACTTCCCCGTGATACTAAGATGATCGCTAATTGTAAAAAAGATATGCTGGAGCAGGTTGCTATTCTTCACCAGCATAAAAGTTTTAAGAGTGTGACGGTAGTGAATAATGTGGATGTGGTGTAAAGCCCACCCAAACCCTCCCAAAGGGAGGGCTTAGCATTCGCACATGACCAGAAGATCGAAACATCTTTAAATGTTTGGAGCAGTAATCAAGCCGAAATGGAAGATATAAAGTTTGGCATTGCACCGAAGAACCGCTCCCTTCCTTTTGGGAAGGGAGATGGAGGGATGGGCTTTTTAAAAGTGTGACAGTGGTGAATAATGTTGATGTGGTGTGATATGAAAAAAGCTTGGGCTATTGCGTCATCGACCTACCATAATAATAAAAACCTGTTCTTGTATTACTTTTGAATTCACATTTGTTCCGTTTTTCTTTGCTGGTATCCATTTCGGTGACAATCTTAATACTCTTATTACTTCCTCTTCAAAGCCGTGTTTATATTTTGTCACTGGTTCGAAATCTTTTAATGTACCATCTTTCGTCACTGTAAATTTGATTTTTACTTTATAAGTTCCTTTTTTAGCGCTGTTTTCAACGCCAACATTTGGGTCTAAATTATTTTCTATAAACTTATACCAGGCAGGTTTGCCACCGGGAAAGGTAGCTACAGAATCTACAGTATCATATATAATGTTGTCGTTAGAAGTTGCAGAGGTATCACTTGTTTGTGAATTACTAAAGAATGAACTTAAAAGCAAAAGCAATAATAAAATGATTTTGTTCATAAATAATAATTAATTATACAACTTCAAGTGCGAATAAAGTTACTGAAGCTAAATTTATAAACCAATAATCGAAGTTAGTTCATGATCGTTTGTTGGTAGGCTTAGCGGCTAAATCTGCGCATCATTCCAACTATGGCGTAAAGAGGTAACTAATATTTTCATCTTAAAAATAAGGATTTAATCTTTCATACTGTGCCGGTATATCTGCAATAGCTTTTGCTGATAAAAGGTCGGTTGTTTTGTTTGAGTATATCCTGTATGACCCGGTACCATCTCTGCAGACTTTAACTTCTTTATTACTATCACGCAGGTCATATATTTTTTTCCAATCGTCGTTTGTTAATAATTGATCACTTAATGTTTTAATATAATTTTTACTGATCTTTATGTTTTCTCTTAGAATTTGTATGTTGTCTTTTTGATCGGTAGAAAGTGACCTGAGGCTATCAACATTCTTTTCCTTGTCCTCAATTTTTTTATTTAATATGGTAATTTTATTTTTTGTCTCAACATCTATATAGATCAAGGCATCTGCTGCATAAAGTTGTGTTTGGACATTATGATAGGCAAGTAATTTTTTTAGAAGATCCCTTCGTTGTCTTGCAATCAGTTTAATAACTTCAAGTCTTCTTTGAGTCGGCCTGCCAACAGATGAGTATTCGCAATACCAGCCATATTCATCTCTTGTATCAACACCCAATAGTCTATAATAAGCTTTCAGTATTTCATCAGGTTCATCAATACTTAATTTGAATTCGCCGGGAAGGTCTGGCAAAACTTTATTTATATATTGCAGCCAAACCGACTTGTCAAAATAATAACTATTGCTGTTTTGATTTGAGGTAGTAACTCCACTTTTAAATTCTAACACAAGACCATTAAAACTTTTTATCTCAAAAAATGAGGTTCTCCCTTGCTTCGTGTATTCATAGGTCGCAATAGGCGTGTCAAGATATTCGTGTGCATAATGCCCATTCCCAGCCTGAAATTTGATTGAAGACCAATTTAGTTTGGCCAACAGATCTGTGGTCTTTATCGGTTTGTTTTCATTATCAAGTGTCGGAAAGCTTCCAATTGAAACTATGTTTTGACCATATAAAATAATTGTTGTTAGACCCAATAGGACCATCGATAATATCTTTTTCATAATTATAAAGTTGATGAATATTCGATGCGGCTAGCTGATATTTTGCATAAGTTTTGTCAGAGATTTTTGCAGGCAGGCCCAATGATAACCGCCATCGAATGTCCCTTTCTCAGAGTATAATCTTTCGCCACCCATCGCTTCATGAAATGCGCAAGATGGATTTTGCGGAATACCAAATAAATGCATATCATTCACTCCTTTACTTAAAAACCTCTTTAAGACATAGCTGAACAACTTTCTTCCTAAACCTATTCGTTGATAATCGCTAAGCAAGTAGATTTTATTCAGATCACCATGTTGTTCGGAGGAACCTTCATTTTTATAAATTTTCCCTTTTGCAAATCCAACCAACTCATTTTTTTCATTTACAACCAAAATGCAAAACCAAGATCCATCATTTTCTTCTTTAAATGCTTTTTGCCATTGATATTGTCTCAACTGAATATCTGGATTTTTGGCATTGTAAGTTTCAGCCCATGTTATTGCATGAAGTTTCCCAAGTTCAGGAATATCCGCTTCAGTTGCATCTCTGAATGTAAAAGAATCAAGAGTTTCTCCACGTTCCTGCAATTTTTTTAAGTTCGTTTGCTTTGAAGGTCTTTTGAGGCTGATCAACAAACGCTGAATACTTGTTATGAAATTTTTCAATTTCATTTTTTAACTAATTCTCTGATCTCCCTGTTCTCATGTATAAAATAACCTTCATCATTTTTCTTCGACAAGGCAAGCATAACTTTTGCCACATCTTTTCCTTGTATTGCTTTATATTTTTCAGGGATAAGAAAGGAAAGAGAAGTCATTGCAACTTTGCCGATGTTTTCCCCAAGACGAAACTCTTTTCTTTCTCCCAACAAGAGAGATGGTCTCATGATATGAACTGTTTTTAATTCTGATGTTTTTAAAGCTTCATCTGTTTCTCCTTTTAGTTTTGAGTAAAAATTTATGCTTTTTGGATTGGCGCCGGCAGAAGAGACGAGAATGAATTTTTCACACCCCGTCATTTTACAAAATCTTGCAAGCTTTACCGGTATATCAAAATCAATTTTGCGATAAGCATCTTTATCGCCTTTTACTTTTTTCATTGTTGAACCGATAGCACAGAACAGAACATCGCTATTGCTTAATGCTACGAGTAATGAATCACTGTCATTAAAATCAACGATCTTCTTCTCAAGTTTTGGATGAGTAATATCGATTGGTCTGCGGATAAGGATTCTCACTGTATCAAAATGGGAATCGTTCAGCAGTTTTTCCAGCAAATAACTGCCGATCAAACCAGTGGCGCCAACAAGTGTTGCTGTCATTTTATATTATTTATACTCGTATACAACATAGCCCCATGGCCCGATCTTCCATTCTTTATCACTTAATGGTTCATTTGTTCCCATAAATACATTGTAAGGATTGCCCTGCAGGGTTTTGTCGCTTACTTTAATTGTTTGTTCTGAATTTGAAAGATTAAGAATAACAAAGATTTTTTTACCATCTTTTTCTCTGAGATATGCATACAATGCTTCCGGATTTCCGACATTTATTTTTTTGAAAGATGCGTCAGCGGCTAAAACCGGATCATTTTTTCTCAGGGCAAGTAAGGTTTTATAGAATTTTTCTCTTCCATAATTCTTGAATGTAATAGTGTCTTTATAGAAAAAACTAACACTGTCAAGAAAAGGTTCTTCCTGCCCGCTATAAACAAGTGGAATAGTGCCACCCATTGTTTGTGTAAAAACAGCAAACGGAGCATGAACCGCCCCGGGAAAAGTTTTATAGTCTGATTTGTTCCAACTGTTCTCGTCATGATTGCTTGTGAAATAAAGTGGAATGGCTTCCTTCGGGTAAATAGTATCATATTTATTTTTTACACTGTCCAATGAAAAAGCAGGTCTTTTTCCTGCTGCTATCTGAACCATTTTATGAAACATCTCCCAGGGATAATATGCATCAAAACCACTCGTCATTAAATAAGGTTTATCGCCTTCTGCTAAGAAAAACATATCGGGGTTAACCTGTTTTAATTGCGCAATGCTTCTTAACCAAAATTGAGCAGGCACATTCCATGCAACATCTACACGAAATCCATCAATGGCGGTTTCTGTCACCCAATATTTCATTGCAGCGATCATGCTGTCCTGCATCACTTCATTTTTATAATCAAGCTGGCGTGTATCATCCCAGTTATATGGCACTGCAGGTTTTCCCGTGCTGTCTTTTACATAAAAATCAGGATGAGCTTGTAACCATTTGTGATCTGCACCTGTATGATTGGGCACCCAATCGATCAGTACTTTCATTCCTTTGTCATGAATTGTTTTTACCAGTTGTTTCCAGTCGTCAATTGTTCCGTACTCAGGATTAATCGCTGTATAATCAGATACTGCATAATAACTGCCAAGTGCTCCTTTACGATCAACTTTACTGATAGGATTAAGCGGCATGAACCAAAGCGTTTGTACACTCATTTCTTTTAACCTGTCAAGATGTTTGGCAAAAGCATTGAATGTGCCTTCAGGAGTATATTGTCGAACGTTCACTTCGTAAATATTTCCCTGCATGATCCACTGTGGATGAACTATGGGTTTTATATCCGAAATAACGGGAGGCGTAGTGTCTTTTTCTTTACAGGAAAAAATGATCAGTAACAATAAAAGAGGCAGGAAAAACTTTTTCATTTCTATAATTTTTTAAATAATTCGATCCCTGAATAACAATACACGGGAAAATTAGTTCTTTCATTCGTAATGAAAAATACAGAAGTTTGCATTATGAAAATCCATGAAGCTGTTTCACTATTTCCCTATAATACTTTCCGTATCGATGCGAAAGCCAGGTATTTTTCAACTTTCTCAAATGTTGATGAGCTTTCAGAACTCACAACTCACGACTCACGACTCACAACTCTTGTTCTTGGGGGCGGCAGCAATATTTTATTTATCAAGGATTATGATGGCCTTATTTTAAAAAATGAAATTAAAGGGATAGAGCTTCAGCATGAAGATGTGGATTCTGTTTATGTAAAAGCAGGGGCAGGAGAGAACTGGCACCAGTTTGTTTTATACTGTATTGATCACAATTGGGCCGGTGTTGAAAATCTTTCATTGATCCCCGGTAATGTGGGTGCAGCGCCGATACAAAATATCGGAGCATACGGTGTTGAGCTTGATGATGTATTCTGGAGTCTTGAAGCATTTCATTTACAGGAAAAAAAGATCCACACATTTACAGAAACTGATTGTGGATTTGATTATCGTGACAGCATTTTTAAAAACAGGTATAAAAATGAGTTTGCAATTCTATCGGTTACCTTTCGATTAAAAAAGAAACCGGTTTTTCATACCAATTATGGCGCTATTACTGAAGAACTGGAAAAAATAGGAGTGAAGGAACTCAGTATAAAAGCCGTTTCGCAGGCAGTAATAAATATTCGAAACTCTAAACTTCCCGATCCAAACACAATTCCTAATGCCGGCAGCTTTTTTAAAAATCCTGAAGTGCCAACTGATAAATATGAAGAACTGAAATCAAAACTCCCCGACATCATTGCATATCCATTGGCAAAAGGAACTGTAAAGCTTGCAGCGGCCTGGATGATCGAGCAATGCGGATGGAAAGGCTATCGAAAAGGCGATGCCGGTTGTCATGCGAAACAAGCCCTTGTGTTAGTTAATTATGGTCATGCAAAAGGGAATGAGATCTATGATCTTAGTGAAGAAATATTGCAAAGTGTAAAAAATAAATTTGGAATAACTCTCGAAAGGGAAGTCAATATTATTTAAACCTACAGGTATAATCTGATTCAAAGAGCCAAATAAACCAATTGCTATGCGAAAATTCGCAATCGTTCTTTCTCTGATATTTTTTTCAGTTAAGTTGTTTTCCCAATCAACAGGATCACGGCATTCATTCCAAATACAAGTCGAGGCATTAGGACCAGGAAGCCTTTTTAGCGTTAATATTGACTCAAGGTTTTCAAAAAAAGGAAATGGTTTGGGTTACAGGATTGGTTTGGGCGGAAAACCATTAGGAATGTTTGACGAGTCTTGTAATACAGGCGGACAAATCTCTTTACCGATAGGATTAAATTATACTGCAGGTAAAGAAGAGCATTTAGTAGAATTAGGTACAGGTATCGTCCCGATGCTCTTTACTGGCACAAAAGTTTATTGCCCTGATCTTTATGGGGAGTTTTTTGGAGATGAGACTGATCACTATTTTTATGTTCTGGCAGGATATCGTTATCAACCGATAAGAAAAAAGAGGGTTACCTATCGCATATTTATTTCTCCGTTATTCCAGAAAAATTTTCCTATGAAATTTTGGGGTGGTGTAAGTATTGGTCATTTATTTTAATAGTACTAAGTAAAATCTTCTCTATCATCTTCCTCATAACTTAACTCTATTGTTTATTTCTTTTCAAGAACCAATGCTACCTTATTAAAGTCCGCAGCCGCATTAATTATTTTTCTGAATTCTTCGTATTGTGAAAGCGGATAATTTGTTTTCCTGTATTCTTCCATAATTGATATTGTAAGCACATTCCCTTCCATTTTGTATGACGAAACAAATCCCATTGTCAGTTGTCCATTTTCTTTATAGGTATGATCAATGTTCAGATTATCCGGATTTTTAATAATATAACCGGCAGGGATTGTAAATTTTATTTTTCTTGCAAGTATATGGGGATAATCTATTTCCATTGGGAACTGCCTTGGTTTTTCCTGGTACATTTCTACCTGTGGGCCAATGATGTCGCCAACTTTTACTATTATTTTGTTGCCGGCTCTTTCTACCAATTCGCTGGCTTTTACAGTGGCTGCTAAAATGAATGGTTTATTTTCATAATAATTCTCAAATTCCTGGTTTTCTAATTTTGAAGAAACCACATTTTCTGATTTAGTGCCGAATTTGATCATCTCTTTGATCACTAATCGTTGATCTTCGGGACTTGAAAATGTAAATAATGATTTATAAGTAGCAGCCGCATAGCCTGAATAGATCTGCTTAATATTTATCAGTAAAGTATCGGCAGAATTATTGAGTTCAATTTCAGCTTCAGTATTAATAGTGGTTAGTGAATAATCTTCCAGCGGAATTGTTTTGATCTCAGCGAATGCTGTTGTAAAGTTACTTATGGTGGTACTTTTGCAATAAATGGCATTGGCATTTCCCCAATCAGGATTTATCCATGGAAAACGAAATTGCATTTCTGTTGGCGCCAGGTATTTTTTTAAACCAGGAAAAAAGATCACGATCTTATCGCAGTTATTCCAGTTCTCAAAATTCCTTTCAATAACTAATTTTTGCCTGTCACCGGCCATTACAAACTCATGGTTGATGCCGAGGTTACGAAAAATTGCGCCATACAGTCTTACGATGCCGTTATGACTTGCCAGCTTTGTTTTGATGATCTTTTCTAAATTCTCGGCATCTTCCCCATCAATATCATCTCTTGCTGCAAAATTCTTTTTCAGGTAGTTTTCTGTTGCTATTATTTTTTCAAGATCGGAACCCATTTTTTTAATTTTCATATCATCTACCAGGCCATCCACTTTTTTTAATTCTTTTTCTGAGCAACTGGTGTAGCGGGTATATGCTCTTTTAGCAAGTTCATCCCAGGTAAAAAGTTTTTCATTTTTACTGCGAGCTAAATTGTATGATAATTTGTATTCACAGCGAAGAAGGTTCGCTTCAAAGGCGCAATACTTTTCTTCTTCAACGCCAGGAATATCTTTTACCGAAAATGCTACAAACCTCTTTTGATCGATCACAGTGTCCTCCGGTTTCATGTTGCTGTTGTAAGGACGCAGATCATAAACAAGTCTTGCTGGTGAAACTATTTCCATTTCAGCTTTCAGCACAGGAAAAGGACCCTGGATATTTTCTCTTCCAAAATAACCGGTGTTTCTTTTATAGGTATAATAAAATTCCACTTCACATCCTTTTACCAGGCCTTCCATTGCAAAGATCTTGTACATCTGTTCATCTTCGTCTTTCAGGTCTTTTATATTTTCTGAACTTACTTCAATGATCTTTCCGCCGGGCAATATTGTTCTTGCTTTAATGCTGACAATATCTTTATTATCGGCAACAGGAAGATAAACACGATTGAATGCTTCGATACCATTATCATTATTGATATGAATGATCTTGTGCAATGTTCTGTATGTCAGCAATTCTTCTTTTTCGTCGATATACTCAATTCTTCTTTTATCAAGCAATATCACAGCCGATTCACCGGAATATTTACTGTCAAGCGTATGCAATACAGGTGAAACATCCCATTTTTCAAGTATCAAATTGCTGTTTTGTGCACCAGCATTTAGAAAAATAAAGAGGCTGCAAATGGCGATTAGTCTTTTTATCATAAACTGGTGATTTTATTTTTTTGTCAGGCTTATTGTTTCTTTGTATGCCGGAAGCAGGTTTTCCAATACTTTATTCCATGCCTGGAATTTTTCAACTGGCAATAAGAGCTCATTATTTTCAAAATGCTGCGTCAATATTACCTGGTTCTTTTTTTCTTCATAAGAAAGATCAAATCCCCAAACCTCATTTTTAAAACTTTTACTTTGCGGCAGGTACGATAATTTATAGCCTTCAGGGATCTCAAGGATGGTTACATAGTCTCTTTCATTTTTGAAATCAAATTCGACAGGTAGTTTTCTACGGGGGTAATCAATTTCCTGGTGTTCAAATAATTTTTGCAGGTTGAGATTTAAAAACCAATCGTCGGCAATTTTTCTATCAAGACCCTGCAGTTCGAACTGGCTGCTGATATAATACTTGTTTGGATTATCAGTATCAACGATCTCAAATTTACCAAGTTTGAACTTATTCGATCCGCGGCTAAGAAAATTATTCATGAACTTTTCTTTTGTTTTATCATCAGTTTGATTCATGACGCTGTAAAGATCCATCGCAAAATAACCTGACATTCCGATTCGTATAGTTCCTTGTATTCCCTTATCGGTAAGTTTCAAAAATGTAGTATCAGCATAAACATTTTTTTCTTTTTCCATTACCGGCACTTTGATGACCTTATATTCTTTTTCATTCAATGCCACTAAAGCTTCCTTTCCTTGTATATGACCGGAAGGAACACCAAATACACAATGTGAATCTGTGCCATCAAGAAATATAAAGCCGGTATCTAATTTTACCGCACTTATCATATGATTATCTGCAATAGGCAATGGTACTTTAGTATACTCATAAGGCAAACTCCTTGTACCTATCCAGACAAAATATGCGGGTACTCCCGTATACTGAAGCATTTTGGTCAATATGCTCGCCATGTCTTTGCAATCGCCGTAGCGGCGACTGCACACCAGGCTGGCATCACGAGGTATAAAACCTTCCATTCCATTTTCAAAAGCAACATATTTTATATTCTGCTGTACCCATTTATAGATCTTTCTTGCCTTTGCTTCATCAGTTGATGCATTTTGTACCAGGGAATCGGTTATTTTTTTTAGTTCAGGACTTATTTCTTTATTAATGTTATTAATGAATCCCCGGTAAAACTGGTAAAGATCATCAGTGGTGCCAAGCCATTTTACCATTTGTCCTTTTTGATCAATGATGCTTTCAATATAAAAAATAACATGCAATGCATAATATGAATTATCAGGCGCATCTGCATAATCCTGGTCCTTCTCAAGATTATTCACACGAAAAGTATAAGTAGTTTCTTTCCGGCTGTTTTCAGAAGTAAACACAACTTTTTCTTTTTGATTTCCCATTACCTGGTATTTAATTATCATTTCTTTTGGGAAAGTGATCTTCAATTCACCATTTATCATAGGAATCCCATGAGAAAAATAATGTGACGAAAGCAATTTCAAATTTTTATGAACTGATTTAAATTCCAAGTGCCCGGTGCTTCCGGTGGTGACCGAAGGAAAATCAAAAGAGGTTTCTTTTATATCATCATAGAACACACTCCGTGAACGGTTCTCGGTTGTTTTAAAATCTTTTACAGCTATTTTTTTTCCTTCAGGAGTTATCGTGTAGGCCTCATAACTATCTATGGTATTAAAGCTGCTTTGATAAAATCCAAACCGGCTCATATAAACAGCATTATTTGAAAGAAAAAGCATCTCCTGTATTTCCTTGCTTTCGGCATAAGGCTCCCCGTCATTTAATTTAAAGCTATAATGAACAGTATGTTTTTTATATACTGCCTGTTCGCCGGGGAAACTGTTTTTTATTTCGTCCACAGATTGTGCCGACAGGATAAAAGAAAAGAAAAGAGTGATTGATGTGGTTGTTACTATTTTCATTTGAACGTATTCATTTTTTTATTTCAATAAGATCGCCATAATAATATGTTCTTGTCTCTTTTATTTTTCCTGTATCATCATACATTTTATAAATGCCGTGTGCTGAACCATTATAATAGTAGCCTTCCTGTGTAAGTATTCCTTTTTCATTATACACTTTAACATTGCCATGTAAATTGTCATGAAGAAAATTGTAATCGAGTTCCAACTGCCCATTAAAATGAAAATATTTGTAAGCACCTTGTGTTTCATTATAATCTTCCGTGGATTGTTTCTTAAGTTTTCCATTTGAATTATACTGGGTATTTGAACCATTCAGCAGGCCATCGATGTATTCAAATTCTGCAGAAATTTTTCCATTGGAAAAATAAGCTTTCACTTTGCCATTCCCACCCGGTATTGGAATTTCCGGCATCAGTTTACCCGTTTTATCTAAATAAGTATATGCCAGCGGCACATCAAATTCAAATCTTAGCTGGTAAATAAGATTGCCATCCTCATCATATTTTTTTAACCAGCCATGGCGATCGCCTTCGTAATAGTCAGTTTCAGTATCGATTTTGCCATTTTCATAATAATAAGTCTTTTTTCCATGCAGCAGGCCATCCACATATATCTCGGTAAAATCCAACTTGCCATTTTCGAGATTATGTTTCCATGTACCGGTTTTATTACCCAGCTTATAAGTTCCTTCTGTAGCAAGTTTTCCACCATAGTAATAACTGCGCAAGCTGCTGTCAAGTAATCCTTTTTTATAAAATTGAGTAGTGCTCACACTACCATCAGGGAAATAGAATTTATAGGGGCCATCAAGATCGCCATATTTATATTCCCCTTCACCTGCAAGCTTGCCATTGACATACACCGTTTTTATTTTACCATTTCCCAATTTAAATTCACAGCGATTGATCTCTTTGCCCAATGTATCAAACTGGATATAGTTTTCGATCCAACCAAGTTTATATTGTGCTATATTATTTATTTTGCCATTAGGAAAATATTCTTCACGATAGCCATCCATATCATCATCACGATAAGTTGTTTTTGCTTTTAAAACACCTAACTCATCATATTCGAACCAAATGCCCTGTGCTGTGCCTTCCTGGTACCAGCCTTCTGTACGTAATTGTCCATGAGCATACCAAAATTTTCCATAACCATGTTTCTCGCCATCTGCATAATCTATTTCAGAATCTTTATTTCCATTTGCATAATAGTAAACAGAGCGACCTGTTTGAACTCCATTTTCATAATTTACTTCTGACCTTACTTTGCCCGAAGTATAATAAGAGGTTTCTGCACCTTCTATTGATCCCTTATCATTATATATGGCATGTAACTTTTTAAAACCTGAGGGAGAAAAATTAGTCAGGTCCATTTTTTTTCCTTTTCTCTCTGAAAGACCAATTTCTTTACCCGATTTATCAAAGTACTTTGCTGATTTCAGAATATTGTTATCAAAATTAAAAACAGAAAATTTTTTCCCATCCTGGGCAAAATATTCTGTAGGCGCATCTTGTTTTCCTTTTTTGAAAATGGTTGTATAAAATAAAACACCATTGTTATAATATTCGGAATACTCACCTTCCATTTCGCCATTTACATAATTCTCTTTTGATTTTAGTTGACCGTTCGAATGATAACGTTTTAGAGGGCCGTTAATTTTTCCTGCTTTATACAGACCTTCAACACCTAATTTCCCATTTTCATGATATGATTTAAATGGACCATCTAATTCTCCATTATTATAAGTGGCGGTTGATTCAAGTACACCGGTGTTATAATATGAAGTATAGGCTCCATGAAGTGTATCTGCTTTATAAGTTTCAATTATTCTGATATTCCCATTGCTATAAAAAGTTTTCCGGGGTCCTTCCAAATGGCCATTTTTAAAATTTTGGGTTGTTTTTGGAGAACCAACAAGATAATAAGTAGTGGTTTCACCATCAGGCATTCCATTTTTTAATGTTCCTTTTGACGAAATAATACCGTTGTCAAAATAAAAAATTTCTTCTCCTTCCTGTACATCATTTTTAAAAAGCTGTTTGCCTCTTAGCTTACCATTATAATGATAGAATTTCCATTCACCTTCTTTGCCTCCATTATCATTGAATTTTCCAGCGCTGCGTATATTGCCCGTGCTATAACAAAACTCCCAACTGCCTGTAAGTTTTTCTCCATCAGCAGTAGCATTACCCTTGCCGTACAGTTTCCCTTCTTCATAGTGATAAATAGCCAGCTGTTTTATCCGCTTTGCATAATTTAATTCTCTTGTGGCCCTAATTTGGTTATAATACGCAACAAGGTAATTCACCATGTCCTGTTGATCATTCTTATTCTTTTTTAAATAAGATTGAATAGCTTCGATATCAACTCCGCTAAATACCCGGTATATAAATGGCTCGAACTTTTTTTCTTTAAAAATGTTTACATATAACGGTACATAATACTGCATCCAAAAATCAGTTGAGCTTTCGTCATACTCCATTTTTTCAAACATAACCTGAACCTGGCGTGTAATGGGATCATCAAGTTTTATCAGCGGCTTATAATTTTTGTCAAGTGCTATTTTCGATAAAACAATTTTTTCGAGTAATGCAAAGGGCATTTCATCATCACTGTTTCTATTGTTTATTAGTTCCTTGATATTATCGGTGCTTTTGGAGATATTATTCATTTGCGCAATACCTGCCTGTTGAAATTTACCGGTTGGCTGCAGCAGCATGTAACTGATATAGCTGAGAAATGCTTCAATAACTTTTCCCTGTGCCATGGCGCTTACTCCTAATTTGTAGTGAGCACTGCTTTCATAAGGATTTATCAAAATACATTCTTTAAAAATTGCTTCCGCTTCCTTGTATTTTTTCAGGACCAGATAGGTAGTTCCTTTATTTAACCGTAATGATGTAAAAGCAGGATACAATGCAATACCGCTATCATATACACGAAGGGCTCTTTCAGTTTGCCCGGCATCATCTAAGAGATTACCATAAAGAGTATAAAGTTGGGGCCAATATGAATTAGGTTTTTGCAAACCAACTAAACACATATTCAATGCTTCCGTCATTTGGCTATCTGCCGATAGACTGTAAGCCAATTCATACACGACCTGGTAATAATTGGTATCACTTCTGTCAATTTTACGGTAAATGGAAATAGCGTCTTTGTATTTTTTCTGATCGTGCAGCTCAATGGCATTTTTGATATACTCGGCAGAATTAATGAGGGGATTGTTTTCCTGTGCACTTAAAGAAAATATACATAAAAGTGCCACGATTAAGGTGGATAATCTCAGCATACCTGTGGTTTTTTTATAGTGATGGAACGATGCGGAAATTTACATAAAAACTTTTTGGATTTTTAGTCCCTCATTACATTTTTATCTGGCATCTGTTAACACATGTTCATAATTTACTTTAAAAGAAATAAGTTTAAAATTAAGGGTAGAGAGAAATAAATATTTTAGGTGACTTTACTAAGTAAAATCTTCGCCATCGTCCTCCTCATCACTGGTTTTTATTCCCCCAAGATTCAGCATTGATCCCATCAGGTCTTTAAACTCAATTTTACCTTCGATCACTTTTTTGCTGATCATTGAATAGGAAGATAGGCCATGCAAAACAAACTCCATCAATAGCGCAGTTTCTTTTTCATTGGCGCCTTTGTAAAACTTCTTTACCATCGCATGTAAACCATCCACTTTGTATAGCTGCGCCAGTTTATCATCATCTTTTGTATTGAAGAAAAGATTTACCTGGTTGCCTTTATCAAACCAGCTAATGATGGAACGGTAAGGGTTTTCTTCTCTTGCAGGTTCTTCCACATTTTTCGGCCGCATTCTTTTTTTCAGCACTTCAGGGTTAGGGAAATAATTTGCGAACTGCGAACGAACAGCTTTGTCCAGCAAATTCATGGCAACCTGGTAAGGACCTTCCTGCTCGCCCTCATAAACCAACTCTATTTTCCCGGTAATAGAAGGAATGATCCCGGCAAGATCGCTGAGCCAAACCTGTGTTTGGGGCTCATTATTTACAATAGCTCTTCTTTCCGCAGCGCTGACAGCATTTTCATAAGCAGAAATTGTAAGCCTTGCACTCACTCCACTTTTTTTATCAACAAACTCACTGGCTCTTGCCTCAAATGCCACTTGTTCTATCAATCGCTTTACCAGGTCGCTGACCTTTATTTTTTCTTTCTGTTCCTCGGCGATCACGGCTTCCTGCTCAGTTATTTCAAGAGCCATTTCCAGGGTTTTGGGATAATGCGTCAATATCTGGCTCTCGATCCGATCTTTCAAAGGAGTAACGATGGAGCCACGATTTGTATAATCTTCAGGATTGGCTGTAAACACAAATAAAATATCAAGCAGTAGTCGCAACTTAAATCCGCGGATCTGTATATCGCCTTCTTCCAATATATTAAACAACGCCACTTGTATGCGAGCCTGGAGGTCGGGCAATTCATTAATTACAAAAATGCCGCGGTTACTTTTTGGAATGATGCCATAATGGATCACCCGCTCATCAGCAAAACTTAATTTCAGATTTGCCGCTTTTATCGGGTCAATATCACCTATCAGGTCAGCAACACTTACATCAGGCGTTGCCAGTTTTTCACCATAGCGTTCACTTCGATGGATCCAATGGATCGGCGTTTCATCAGCATGCGCCGCAATCTGGTCAGTTGCATATTTTGAAATAGGATGCAGGGGATCGTCATTCAATTCACTTCCTGCAATAGAAGGAACATATTCATCCAGCAACTCCGTCATCTGTCTTGCCATTCTCGTTTTCGCTTGTCCGCGCAAACCAAGAAAAAGAATATTGTGTTTACTCAGCAAAGCTCTTTCCACATCAGGCACAACGCTGTCTTCGTAGCCAATAATGCCAGGAAAAGTATTTTCTTTCCTTTTCAGTTTCAGAATGAGGTTCTGCCGCAGTTCTTCTTTAATGCCGCGATGCTGATAGCCGCTTTTCTTTAGCTCTCCGAGGGTCTTTATATTTTGAATGTTCATAGTTATGTTTCCAGCTTTAGTAATTCTATTTAACTTTTGTTGCGTCGCACACTTCAGCGTTCCGTAATTCTATTCAACGATTTTTAAAAATTCTTTTTCTTGTTTATTGAGATCGGTCATTGAATATTTTTCTATTTTGTTTATTGACATTTTGTCTAATATATCAACTGTTGCTTTATACGATGCCGCATTAGAAGGCTTTATTACTATAACAAGAGAATCTTTTGAAAACATTTTCCATCCATCAGCTATCAGCTTGCTTGTTTCGTCAGGCGAAACTGAGCTACCTCCTTTAATGAAGTCTCCATAGTATCCAAAAACTTTATCATCTTTCAAAAGTATAAGCGTCAATTTTGTTCTTACATTACTATACTGATCAACACTGTCTTTTTCCGAGTCTCTTGGCATAAATAATTCCATATTTGTCGGCGAAGATAGCGTGGTAATAACCATTAAGTAACCGACATATGCTATTGCAAGAACACCGATGATCGATAGTATTATACCCAGCTTTATTTTCATGGATCTTTATTCAATAAGGTCAGTAAACTGTTTTTCTCTTTCCGCTTTCAAAATCCTTAAATATAAAGGCACCCAATTTATCAAGTGATGCAAAGAAAGCTTTGCCATTATTAGTTTCTGTAAACTCATTCACGAATCGTTGCAGGTATGGATCAGTTGCGATCATAAATGTTGTGATCGGAATTTTCAGTTTTTTACATTGTGCTGCCAGGTTCAGACATCGGCTTGTGATCTTCCTGTCTAATCCAAAACTGTTTTTATAATAACGTTTACCGATCTTCAAACAAGTTGGTTTGCCATCGGTGATCATAAATATCTGCTTGTTTGGATTTTTTCTTCTTCGCAAAATATCCATTGCTAATTCAAGTCCTGCAACTGTGTTTGTATGATAGGGCCCAACTTGCAAATAGGGCAGGTCTTTTATTTCTACCGGCCATGCATCATTACCAAACACCACAATATCCAAAGTATCTTTCGGATATCTTGTTGTAATTAATTCACTCAATGCCATTGCCACTTTTTTTGCAGGAGTGATCCTGTCTTCACCGTATAAGATCATTGAGTGAGAAATATCGATCATCAATACTGTAGATGTTTGTGCTTTGAAATCTGTTTCCCTGATGCTTAGATCATCTTCCTGCATATTGAAACTTTCAATGCCATGATTGATCTGTGCATTGCGGATACTTTCTGTAAAATCAATCTGCTCAAGCATATCGCCAAAGCGAAATGGTCTTGACTCGGGATTCAATTCATCACCTTGTCCGGGTTTGAAACTATGATGATCGCCTTGCCTTGTTTTTTTTAATTTCCCAAAAATTTCTTCCAAACTTTTTTTGCGAATGCCTTGCTCTGTTTTTGGTGTGATCTTTATCTCTCCAAGTTGATTATCTTCTGTGATGTATCCCTTATCTCTGAGATCTTCTATAAAATCGCCGATACCATATTCATCATCTGTCAATTCAAATTTTTTATCCAATTCATTCATCCAGCTCAGCGCTTCTGAAAGATCCCCATTTGTATAAGTAAGTAACTGCATGAACATATCAAGCAGTTGTTCAAACCGCGACTTGGCGCCGTCATTCGGATCAAACTTTTTAAAATGATGACCGATCATTTGGTTTCAGGTTTGAAGTTTGATGTTTGAGGTTGTATTGAAGTTCCCTCCGTTTTATAACGCTGTCCTTTAAATTCAGTTTTTTGTAGATATTTTATGAATGCCATGATCTTTTTTCCTAATATTTCATTTTTTGAATAAAGTTCATCAAATTTTTCTTTGGTGATATAGTTGCGACTTAAACATCTGTAAAGCTGTGATCTGAATTCTCCGTTCGAACCTTTAGCTATTACAAGTAAGTTTTTAAATTCATTGTTACCTGATCGTTCAAAACCTTCGGCTATACAATCCATTACTGAACCAGACGAAGCATTCATTTGATTTCTTAGTTCAAAGTCTTTTGCAAGTAAAGTAGTCTCAACTAACAAATCAAAATCAGAAGATTGAGACATTGCTAACTGCCATATTTCTAGATCTTCAAAGCGGTTAATTGTTCCCATACAATGATGATTTTTCAAAAACCTCAAACTTCGAATATCAAACTTCAAACTACCTGGCAAATTACAACTTTATTTTATTGACGATTACGACAATAAAAAAACCTCCCGATTTCGGAAGGTCTTAGTTACTATCTTAATCAACTTATTTGGATTTTGTTGTCTTCGGCGAATCAAGTTTCCCTTTTAAATTATTAGAATCAGGTTTCAACTTTAATAATGATTCAAGCTTTTTGTTTGTTGTATCTTTTGCTGCAGGGTTATACTGAGTGTCTGCTCTTTTTAAATATTGCATCAAATTAAACACCCTCGTCATTTCAAATGATAAGCCCGACTGGTTCCGTGAAAGATTTGCGCCTAAATAAGCGTCGGCCTGGCCGTTGGGTTGACCGCCTTGCTGCTGCTGCATCTGCTCCATGAATTTTTGCTGGCTATAATTCATCAGTATATCTTCAAGTTGCTTTTTTGTCATATCACCAAGCGAAGCAAAATATTCCATATGCTGATTAAAATCTTTAGTCAACGCTTTATTGATCTTTGTTGCCAGTTCAGTAGCGCCGGTTTCATAAGCTACTTCCATCAATGAAAGGCTTGCCTGGTTGTGCAATTCAATGCGGCTTGGCATACCATAAGGCACATTTATATCAGGAATAAGACTGTCTGATTTTAATACCGCAGCTTTTGCTTCTTCTTTTCTTCCTTTTGCAAGAAGTTCTTTAGCCACATCTGCAAAAGATTGGCGGATGGTATAAAGATGCCTGCGATTCTCTTCATCAAAATAAACTCCTTTTACATTGGCATGTCCACCCGTGAATTTTTTCATCATGTTTTCATACATGGGATCAGCATTCACGTCAGTAGTTGCCTTTACAGGTATAAGCCGGAAAGTAAGTCCTTCTCTTCTCATAAAATCCGTTAAGCCCATACCAACCTGCGTTGAAGTAAAATAGATCGGTCTCTTCCATTGATTCGTTGCAATGACATTCAGAATTATTAATTGATCTCTTGTAACAATACGATTCGATGGTAATTCAAATTGCATTTCACTCGTCAGCACATCGTCAGCATTTGCAGTTCCATTTTTTCTTACTAATGTAGTATCAACCGGAACCTTGAATTTTTTTATTGGTAAAAGTTTAGGGTCAGTCTGTTTGCCGATATAGTCTTTCATGACATCGTACAGATCATAATATTGATCCTGCGATACTTTGTCATTAGCCATGTATTGTAAATACTGCAGTTTATCGCCAATGATCTGGTCTGGCCGCCAGATCACATCCACCGAATCGCTTTTGTTTATTTTATACCGCAATTGGTTTATATACCAATCGATACCCAAAAGGCTGGTATTGATGATACGAATATCAGGCCTTACTTTTTCTACTTCCTGTGCATACCATAAAGGATAGGTATCATTGTCGCCAAAACAAAACAGAATGGCATTGGGTGCACAGCTTTCCAAATAATTTTTTGCATCATCTCTTGCCAATGTTTTTTTGCTGCGGTCATGATCATCCCATTCCTGGTTGGCCATCAGTATTGGAGCGATCATACATATTACGGCTGCTCCAATATTTATCATTCTTTCATTTGTTCCGTTTGAAGAAATTGCTTTCAGCAATGCAGGTAAGCCGAAAGCGAGTAGTGCATAGATCGCCGTTATCATCAATGAAACTTTCACGACTGCTGTTCCCGGCAGATAGGTCATACTGAAGATCGAGATCAGGAAAGTGAGAACAGAACCATATACTATAGTATTGAATGAATTTTGTTTTACTTCTTTCGTCAATTTCACAAGTGCAGTTACTGCTAAACCTATCCAAATTGCAAAAGCATAAAAGGATCCAACAAATGCATAATCTCTTTCGCGGGGCTGATTACCCGGCATATTCAAATAAAGCCCGATCGCAATCCCTGTAAAAAAGAAAAGTAAAAAGTTGACAACCCAATCATTCTTTTTCTTTATGAATTGATAAACACAGCCAAGGATGCCGAGAAGGAAGGGTAGAAGGTATAATTTATTATTTGCCTTATTTGTTTTTAAACTATCAGGCATTGTACTTTGGTCGCCGAGCATTTGATTGTCAATAAATGAAATCCCAGTTTGCCAGTTTCCATCGCGCCGCTTATCACCAAAGCCCTGCAGATCATTTTGCCTGCCGGCAAAATTCCACATAAAATAACGCCAGTACATAACACCCATCTGATAACTAAAAAAGAAATTAAAATTATCGCCGTAAGTTATTGGCGGATCGTACGCAATTCTGCCCGTAGCATCCTGGTATGGAGTTTTATTTAGCCAATCAATATAAAATCTTAAATGATCTTGTTGGTCCGACCCATCCCATATTCGCGGAAACACCATTAACTGTTTAGGATCGTAATCATATTCTTCTTCTCTTCCTAATGGCACATACTTATGACCACCCGATGGGTCTGGCCCCCATTTCATTCTTCCTTTTTTCATATCATAATAACCATCATTGTTTTTATCATCTGGTAATGATCCGAAAGTTGGTCCATAAAGCAACGGGGAAGAACCATATTGTTCGCGGGCAAAATAAGATGCCAGCGTCATTGGATTATCAACATTACTCATATCAATGCCCGGATTAGCCTTGGAACGGATAAGTGTAGTGACATAAGTGGAATAACCAAGCATTACAAAAACAAAACACCAAACAGCAAGGCGAAGTATAGGCCAGCCTTTATCTTTCGCCAGTTTTAATAAGAACCAGAGACCAACTCCAAGCAATATAAAAAAGAAAGTAAAGCCTGTAAAGAACGGAAGATTAAAACCATTAACAAAAATGCGATCAAACAAAGCAGAAGTTCTTGGAATAGCATACACCATCCCAAAAAGTATAGCTCCTGTCAATACACAACTGAACAGAAATGCAAGGATAGATTTACGAACTGTTGGTGTGTATTTTTTGTAGAAATAGATCATTACAACTGCCGGCACCGTCAAAAGATTTAATAAGTGAACGGTAATAGAAAGCCCCAGCATAAAAAAGATGAAAACTATCCAACGATCTGCCCTGTTTCTTTCAACAACATTTGTTGCTATTTCATAAGCATGTTCCCATTTCAGCATGGCCCAAATAATCAGTGCCGTAAAGAATGAAGACAAAGCATAAACCTCGCCTTCTACTGCGCTGAACCAAAACGTATCACTGAAAGTATAAGCCAATGCACCAACTACACCTGATGCCATTACTGTGAAAGTTTGTTGTACAGTAAGATTTTCACCATGATTTACAAACATCTTACGGGCAAAGTGGGTAATGGTCCAAAAAAGAAATAAAACACAGAATCCGCTGGCTACAGCACTCATAAGGTTAACAGAACTTGCTGCATTTGCCGCATCACCACCACTAAACACAAGGATAAACAATCGACCAAGCATGGTAAAAAGAGGTGAACCCGGAGGGTGAGGTATCCCGATTTCATTTGCACAGGCAATAAACTCGCCGCAGTCCCAGAAACTTGCAGTGGCCTCACGGGTAAGTGTATAAGTAGCAGTAGCAATCAGCAATATTACCCAGCCGGTAATATTGTTTACTTTCCTGAAATTCATAAAGATTTGATTTTATTCCTTTTTTCCCGATAGTCTCAGGATGGAATGGGGGCAAAAATAGGGTTTCAACAGAAGATTTCGCCTTTCTGACAGGCAAAACAATATTTAAAATATTTAAAAGGTTTGCTGATTAATTGACATGTTATAGCAAGAGAGAAGCTATCTCTTTCCATGAGCCGGCTCTTTTATGACTGCCATCATTTTTTAATTGATTATGTGGTTGGGTAAAAAGGATGGTTGTTCCCTTAAAAAGATCAAGGTTTTTGAAATGATCATCGATCATTATATCTGCATTAACGATCGTTTTACTGCCGCAAAAAACGATCTGTTGCCAATTTAAATAAGTGAAATGCTCATTCAGCCATTCTAATTTTTCAGGGAGGCTTTGCGGAAATTCCATAGCTGCAGAAACTATGAATATCTCAAAGCTTTTATTGAGCTCTGCCAGTATTTCTATACTATCTTTTACTACCGGCGCCGTTCTGAAAAATCCTTTTGTATAAACATATTCATTTATGTAAGGAAAAGCTTTTCTTTCTTCAACACCAATTACTTCTTCTAATGGTCTTCGTCTGCCAAAATCTTTTTCATCGTACCGGAAAAATTGTTCATAAACATCAGCGAGTACGCCATCCATATCAACGGCTAATCTTTGCATAGAGTTATTCGAAATTTATTCTTACGGTTTGGTAGAAGAGTTGGTTTTGCAGGATCTGCCTTGACTGTGAATTCTTTTCAGAAAACCCTTTTAGACCGAGCAGACCGGCTGCATTCCCTTTATTGATGGCAATTTCAAGATAACCGGCACTATTGAACAAAGCCAGCTTTTCTCCTTCAGGCACATCAGCATAAGTTTGGCTGATATGATCGATCACTTCATCACGTTTAAAATTTATTTTGAAGCCACGGCCTTTACGTAATTCTTCAAATTCATGGCGGGTGATATTTACAATTACATTTTCAAAATTGTCAATAAAGATTATCTGGCCATCGATCCAATCATCACCTACTGCAGGTCTCAACGGGTTTTTTTCAATATAGGCTATATCGGGTTGACCAATATTTTTAATTGACTCGCCATTGACCAGTTGATTAATTGTACTGCCAAAAATATCCGCACACTGCAGGGTATTTTTGATTATTCCATCAGGCCAGGGAATACCGATTACTATTTCGGGTTTTTCTTCAAGGATCATTGTAAGCAAACCATTATTAGCACAAAAAAGATATTGGTTGTTATGAAATGCAAGTAATAAATGATCCTGGTTTTTGTCAAACAGGTTTACCATGATAATATGGTAGGTAAAATCCGGGAAATTTTTGATAGCATTTTTGCAAACGTATGATGCCTGTGGATAGTTAAATGGAGCGATATTATGAGAAATATCAATTAACCGAAAGTCCGGGTTAATATTGAGCAGCCTTGCTTTTATGGCCCCTGGAAGGTAGTCATGGTTACCAATATCAGAGGTCAGGGTTAGTAGTGGCATTATCTATTTAGAATTTAGTCCCGATAGCTATCGGGAGCGGATTTCGGATTTTAACCAACTACAAAAATAATTTTAGATT